>Ga0207655_1002717_pt1 | contig 13840 bp, 8 predicted proteins | sample KBSM44metaG_FD_184398 | JGI IMG/M metagenome (GOLD analysis project Ga0207655, IMG submission 184398) | Miscanthus rhizosphere microbial communities from Kellogg Biological Station, Michigan, USA - KBS M4-4 metaG (SPAdes) (version 2) | ecosystem: Host-associated > Plants > Roots > Rhizosphere >...
GGTTCTCTATAACGGCTACCTTGTGGTCGGCGACAGCGAAGGTTACCTGCACTGGATGAACACCACCGATGGTCGTTTTGTTGCCCAGCAAAAGCTGGACAGCTCAGGCTTCCAGACTGAGCCAGTCGTCGCCAGCGACAAACTGCTGATTCAGTCGAAAGACGGTGAAGTTTACGCCATTACTCGCTAACGGGTAAGTTGTCAGGCAGGATGGTTTCCTGGCACAACGGCTCCTGATTTCATCAGGGGCCGTTTCGTTTTTAGTCAGGCATGGTATCCTTAGCGCCTTAAGCCTGAACTGAGCGGCTAAAGCCGTTATAATCACGCCATTCGGGCGATTTAATACATTATTGAGGCATTGTTATGGTACCTGTGGTCGCGCTGGTTGGGCGTCCCAATGTGGGAAAATCTACGCTATTTAACCGTTTAACCCGCACACGAGATGCGCTGGTAGCGGATTTTCCTGGACTGACTCGCGATCGCAAATATGGTCGCGCCGAAGTGGAAGGGCGCGAATTTATTGTTATCGATACCGGCGGTATTGATGGCACCGAAGACGGTGTTGAAACGCGCATGGCGGAGCAGTCGCTGCTGGCGATCGAAGAAGCCGATGTTGTGCTGTTTATGGTCGACGCTCGCGCAGGCATGATGGCCGCCGATCAGCAAATTGCAAAGCATCTCCGCTCTCGACAAAAAGCAACGTTTCTGGTGGCGAATAAAACCGACGGACTGGATCCGGATCAGGCGGTGGTGGATTTCTATTCTCTGGGCCTGGGTGAAATTCACGCTATCGCGGCCTCGCACGGTCGTGGCGTAACCAGCCTGCTGGAAACGGCGCTGCTGCCGTGGATGGAAAAGGTCGATCCGGTTGAGGTCACCGAAGAAGATGAAAACGAAGCTTACTGGGCAGCCTTAGCTGCAGAAGAAAACGGTGAGGAAGAGGAAGAAGAAGACGATTTCGATCCCACAACCTTACCGATTAAGCTGGCGATTGTTGGCCGTCCTAACGTAGGTAAGTCTACGTTGACTAACCGTATCCTCGGTGAAGATCGCGTGGTCGTTTACGACATGCCGGGCACCACCCGTGACAGTATCTACATTCCGATGGAACGTGACGGTCGCGAGTATGTGCTGATCGATACGGCGGGCGTACGTAAGCGCGGTAAAATTACGGATACGGTAGAGAAATTCTCAGTCATTAAAACGTTGCAGGCGATCGAAGATGCCAACGTCGTCATGCTGGTGATTGACGCCCGCGCCGGCATTTCCGATCAGGATCTGTCGCTGCTGGGCTTTATTCTCAACAGTGGACGCTCCCTGGTTATCGTCGTGAATAAATGGGATGGCCTGTCGCAGGAAGTGCGTGACGAAGTCAAAGAGACGCTGGATTTCCGCCTGGGCTTTATCGATTTCGCACGCGTGCACTTTATTTCTGCGTTGCACGGCAGCGGCGTAGGCAACCTGTTTGAGTCCGTTACGGAAGCCTACGACTGCTCTACAAAACGTGTCAATACCTCCCTCCTGACGCGCATCATGAATATGGCGGCGGAAGACCATCAGCCACCGCTGGTTCGCGGTCGTCGCGTTAAACTGAAATATGCCCATGCGGGCGGTTACAACCCACCGATTGTGGTGATCCACGGTAATCAGGTTAAAGACCTGCCGGATTCCTACAAACGTTATTTGATGAACTATTTCCGCCGTTCACTTAACGTGATGGGAACGCCCATCCGCATTCAGTTTAAAGAGGGTGAAAATCCTTATGAAGGCAAACGCAATCTGCTGACGCCGACGCAACAGCGCAAGCGTAAGCGTCTGATGGCGCATATGAAGAAGAATAAGCGTTAATTGATCGAGGGCCAGGTGGCCCTCTTTTTTTTGCCCTAAGATTGCGTTTATTTGCATAGTCGGATGAAAATATGCGCGCAACGTGTGAAAAATGTTATCAACCCCTGGCCCCTGACGAGATCGATCTTATCTGCACCGGGTGCGGTGTTCGTTATCGCTACCAGCCTGTCTGCCCCGACTGCCATCAGCCCCTTGAGCAACTCAAAAGTTGCGGCGCGACCGACTATTTTTGTCATCATAGTCACGGCTTAATTTCCAGACGTCGTCTCACTTACAGGATTTTTCCTGTCTGACGCCTGGCCACTTCAACCTGCAACACATGAAGATCCCAACGCTGCGAACCGTAACGGCGTAAAAATTTGTAGCGAAAATGCTATTGCTTCGTAACAAACCCGTTTAAACCTTCACGGGATAACGTACCAGGTGGTACAATTTTGCCGCGTCATGACGGGGGCGCCCCGTGCGGTCTGTCTCCGGAACACATCATTCATTTCATGAACGCGGGTCCGCTTTAATTGGAATAAAACAACGCTGCTTCTTTTACCTGCAACGTGACCGGCGATGAGCCGGGTCGCGCACAGGGCTGGAGCGGTTTTGTTTATCAGGAGAGTAAGTGTTATGGCTGAAACATCATCTCGATCCGGTAAAGGGTTGAGAATATGGTCCGTGCTGCTCGGGCTGGTGCTACTGGCAACCGGCCTGTTCTTTGCGGTTGGCGGGGGACAACTCGCGACGCTTGGCGGCAGTTGGTATTTTCTGGTTGCAGGCATCGTTACGGTGCTGTCAGCCATTCAGTTTTTCCGTGCGAAATCCTCCGCGGTTGTCCTGTTCCTGCTGGTGTTTGTAGGAACGTTAATCTGGGCCGTCATTGACGCCGGACTGCAATTCTGGCCTCTGGTTTCCCGCCTGATGGTGCCTGCAGGTCTGATGATTCTGGCGTTCATCACCTGGCCTGCGCTGCGCAAGCGCGAAAACAAGCCTTCGCTGGCAAAAGTGTCGTATGCCTTTTCTGCCGTGATTGCCGTAGGCATGGTCGCTACCTTAGTTCAGATGTTTCAGCCCCATCCTACCGTTGCCTCAACCGGTCAGGAACTGCCGCTGATTCCGGTAGATAAGTCAAAGCAACAGCAAAACTGGGATCACTACGGGAATACCGCAGGGGGAAGCCGCTTTGTTGCGCTGGACCAGATTACTCGCGATAACGTGAAAGATCTGCAGGTCGCCTGGACTTATCACACCGGCGATATCCCTGAAAGCCCAACCGGCAATGGCGCTGAAGATCAGCAAACGCCGCTGCAGGTGGGAAATACCGTTTATCTTTGCACCCCGCACAACAACGTGATCGCGGTGGAAGCCGACAGCGGTAAGCAGATTTGGAAACGTGAGATTAATGCTCAGGCAGAAGTCTGGCCGCGCTGCCGTGGTCTGGCCTATTTTGATGCGACCAAACCGCTTACCCAGCCGACCCAACCGGGTTCTACGCCGGTTCCTGGCGTTACGCTGGCGGCCGGAGACAGCTGCCAGCGCCGTATTCTGATGAATACCATCGATGCGCGCCTGATTGCCATTAATGCTGATAACGGCGAGTTCTGTGAGGACTTTGGTGACCACGGCATTGTGGATCTCAAAAAGGGCCTGGGCGATGCGCCCGATCCGCTTTATCAGCTTACCTCTGCACCCACGATTGCCGGTACCACCGTTGTCGTAGGCGGGCGCGTGGCTGACAACGTTAAAACAGATATGCCTGGCGGCGTGTTACGCGGTTTTGACGTGATCACCGGCCAGATGCGTTGGGCCTTTGACCCGGGCAATACCGATCCGAATGCTATTCTGATGCCGGGCAAGGACTATACGCGGAGTACGCCAAACTCATGGGCGCCGATGTCCTACGATCCGGCCATGAACACCGTGTTTATTCCGATGGGAAGCTCATCGGTTGACCTGTGGGGCGCAAACCGCAACGCACTCGATCATAAATACGGTGCCTCCGTACTGGCACTCGATGCAACAACCGGTAAAGAGAAGTGGGTTTATCAGACCGTGCATAACGATCTGTGGGACTTCGATCTGCCGATGCAGCCGAGCCTGATCGACTTCCCGATGAAAGACGGCAGCACCAAGCCTGCGGTCGTGATCGGCGGCAAAACCGGCATGATCTTTGTGCTGGACCGGATGACCGGCAAGCCACTGACCAAAGTGGAAGAGCTGCCAATGCCGCAGGGACATATCCCTAACGAGCAGTACACCAAAACCCAGCCGCATTCGACCGGTATGCCGATGATTGGTAATCAGACGCTGAAAGAGTCCGATATGTGGGGGGCCACGCCGTTCGATCAGCTTGCCTGCCGTATCGCCTTTAAATCTATGCGCTATGATGGCCTGTTTACCGTGCCGGGTACGGATAAGTCGCTGAGTTTCCCGGGTTCGCTGGGCGGAATGAACTGGGGCAGTATGTCCACCGATCCGAATAACAACCTGTTGTTTGTTAACGACATGCGTTTAGGATTGTGGGTACAGATGATTCCGGTTGATACCAGCAAGGTTTCCCGTGGCAGCAACGGCGGTGAGGCGATCAATACCGGCATGGGCGCCGTTCCACTGAAAGGTACGCCTTATGCGGTGAATAAGAACCGCTTTATGTCACCGCTGGGCATTCCTTGCCAGGCACCCCCGTTCGGTACCTTGTCTGCTATCGATATGAAAACGCAGAAAATCGTCTGGCAGGTTCCGGTGGGTACCGTGCAGGATACCGGTCCGTTCGGGATCAAAATGCGCGCGAAAATGCCAATCGGCATGCCAACGCTGGGCGGCACGCTGGCAACCCAGGGCGGCCTGGTGTTTATCGCCGGTACGCAGGATTACTATCTGCGTGCGTTTGATAGCGCAACGGGTAAAGAAGTGTGGAAAGCGCGTCTGCCCGTTGGCAGTCAGGGCGGCCCGATGAGCTACGTCTCGCCGAAAACCGGCAAGCAGTACATTCTGATCTCAGCAGGCGGCGCGCGTCAGTCACCGGATCGCGGTGACTACGTGATTGCTTATGCGCTGCCAGACAGCAAGTAACAGCGATAACGGGTAAAATAAAAGGGCCGCTCGCGGCCCTTTTTTTGTGCTTATTTTCCGTCGCGGAAGAGCGACACCAGCTCCGGCGGGGCCGACTGTTCCGGTATCAGGATCACCACCGTACCGGCCTCACGGCGCGTGGCGTACTGGATCTGGATACGAAAATAGCGCTGATCCCCGCATCCTACCTTAGTGGCTTTATCCTCTGACTCGCCCAGCGGCATCGCCTGCTCCAGCACTTTGCAGACGCGCTGTTTCTCTGGCGCAGGAAGTTCACCTAAGGGAAAACGACGCTCGCTGCGTAAGCCGGGGATAAAAGCAAAGCCACCTTCGCGCGTCACCACAATGGTGGCGTCGTCGGTAAGTTCGGGGAGTTGACTCATAATACGCCTACCTCTTTCCACGCCTGTTCAATTTTGCTGCCGACGGAACGATCAAAGCGCTTTTCACCGTGCTGCACGGTCAACTGTGCAAAGGTTTTGAAGTCAGCATCCTGATGCAAATTATCATCACACAAGGTGTCATACCACGCTTGCCCTGCCTGTTCCCAGGCAAAACCACCTAGTGCTTGTGCTGCCAGATAAAAGGCACGGTTAGGAATGCCAGAGTTCAGGTGCACGCCGCCGTTGTCTTCTCGCGTTTTAATATAGTCGTCCATATGGCCCGGTTGCGGATCTTTACCCAACATTGGGTCGTCATAAGCGGTGCCGGGGTGCGACATCGATCGCAAGCCTTTGCCATTGATGCCTTTCGCCAGCAGGCCTTCACCAATGATCCAGTCGGCCTTATCGGCAGTCTGTTTTTTACTAAACTGCTTCACCAGGGAGCCAAAGACATCGGACATCGATTCATTTAGCGCGCCAGCCTGTTCAAAATAGATCAAACCGGCTTCGGTTTCTGTGACACCGTGCGATAACTCATGCGCAACAACATCGATAGCGATAGTAAAACGGTTAAAGATCTCACCATCGCCATCGCCGAACACCATCTGCTGTCCGTTCCAGAAAGCGTTCTGATATTTTTCACCATAGTGAACGGTTCCCGCTAATTTCAAACCGTTATTGTCCAGAGAATTGCGTTTATATATCTGCCAGAAGAAATCGTGTGTGACGCCAAGATAGTTCCAGGCCTCGTCGGCGGCAACGTCACCATTTGAAGACTGGCCTTCTTTACGCACCAGGGTTCCCGGCAACGTTTCCTTGTTTTGGGCATCATAGATTTCACGCTCAATCTTCCCGGCCTGCGTGGTTTTCGGCGCAGCCGTCTTTTGCCAGTGCTCCGCCATCAGGTGCTGAACGTGGGTGAGGGTACGGCGCGCCTGCTCCTGCTGATGACCGGAACCGTGGGCGATAATCTTACGGAGAATATAGGGAGGGATAACGCTGAAAGCCATTGTAGACTCCTTGGCACGAGGGATGTACCAGGAAGTATAGTTAAGAAATGCTTTTCTTTCGTTTCGGTTTTTCGGGAATAAGCTGCGTGACCTGACTTTCTACCCAACCATCATCGAGACGGGTACGCAGTAAATCGCCTGTGCTCACCTGACGCGTTTTCTTCACCACCTGGCCAGCGTTGTCGGTCGTGACGCTAAATCCACGCGCCAGCGTGGCTAACGGACTGACGCCTTCCAGTTGGGCCGCAAGCTGACCGAAGCGGTTTTTGTCACGGTTAAGCAATTTTTCCATGCTTTGTTGCAGGCGATAGTGCCAGCTTTGTAGGCTTTTTTGCGCCAGATACAGGCGCTGCTGTGGCTGCTGCTGCGCCAGGCGCTGTGACAGGCGGTCCTGCTGGCGAGTGGCATTGCGAAGCCGCTGTTCCATCGCCTCGCCCAACCGCTGCTGCAGGCGAAACAGTGCGGTTTGCTGGCGGGCCAGACGCAGTTGAGGATGCTGCTGCTGCAGGCGATGATCCAGGCGACTGAATACCCGCTGCTGGCGCGCCAGATAATAATCCATTGCCATCTCCAGCCGCTGTTGCTGTGACTGCAGCTGGCGCAGGAGTTCAAGTTGATTACGGCTGACAATCTCTGCCGCAGCGGAAGGCGTTGGCGCGCGCAGGTCAGCAACAAAATCGGCAATGGTGACGTCGGTTTCATGGCCAACCGCGCTGACCACGGGAATGCGACTGGCAAAAATCGCACGCGCAACGCGCTCGTCATTGAAACTCCACAGATCTTCCAGCGAACCGCCGCCGCGACCCACGATCAGCACGTCGCATTCGGCACGCTGGTTCGCAAGCTCAATGGCGCGCACGATAGCGGCAGGCGCATCTACGCCCTGAACGGCAGTGGGATAAATCACAACGGGCAGTGAGGGATCGCGACGATGCAGCACGCGCAGAACATCGTGCAGGGCTGCGCCCGTCGCAGAGGTGACCACGCCAACCTGCTTAGCCGGCTGTGGTAAGGGCTTCTTGTGTTCGGGTTCGAACAAGCCTTCCTGCGCCAGCCTGGCTTTCAGTTGCTCAAACTGCTGCTGCAGCAGGCCTTCACCAGCGGGATGCATACTTTCAATAATCAGCTGATAATCGCCGCGCGGTTCATAGAGTGTGATATTTGCGCGAACCAGGACCTGCTGGCCGTGCTGGGGACGGAACGTCACACGACGATTACCGTTACGGAACATGGCGCAGCGGACCTGGGCGCCATCATCTTTCAGGGTAAAGTACCAGTGGCCAGAAGCGGGCTGGGTGAAATTGGAGATCTCGGCGCTGAGCCAAACCAGGCCCATCTCATTCTCCAGCAGCTGACGCACTGTCGTATTGAGACGGCTGACGGTAAAAATATTGGCGTTTGGCGGCAGCGACATGTGACGAAGATCAAATTCCAAATCAGTAGGTTAATCAGTCGATACTACATTGCTGATTGCGCGGATCAAGACTTTTTCTCAAATAATAGTGGAGGCAATCGATTACGGCCTGTATAATGCCGCGGCAATATTTTATCTATTCTCACGCACCCGAGGTGGAGTATTGCCATGTTAAGAATCGCTAAAGAAGCACTCACTTTTGACGACGTCCTGCTCGTTCCTGCACACTCCACCGTCCTGCCGAATACGGCCGATCTCAGCACTCAGCTGACCAAAAACATTCGTCTGAATATTCCCATGCTTTCTGCTGCAATGGATACCGTGACCGAAGCGGGTCTGGCTATTGCGCTGGCGCAAGAGGGCGGTCTGGGCTTCATTCACAAAAATATGTCGATTGATCGCCAGGCAGATGAAGTGCGTAAGGTTAAAAAGCATGAAAGCGGCGTCGTCACCGAACCGCAGACCGTGTTGCCCACCACTACGCTGGCGGAAGTGAAAGAACTGACCGAACGCAACGGCTTTGCCGGTTACCCGGTCGTGAACGCGGATAACGAGCTGGTGGGCATTATCACCGGTCGCGATGTGCGCTTCGTCACCGATCTTACCCAGCCCGTGACGGCCGTAATGACGCCAAAAGAGCGCCTGGTGACAGTGAAAGAGGGTGAAGCCCGTGATGTCGTCCTGCACAGAATGCATGAAAAGCGCGTAGAAAAAGCGCTGGTCGTGGATGACAGCTTCCACCTGCTGGGGATGATCACCGTTAAAGACTTCCAGAAAGCCGAACGTAAACCTAACGCCTGTAAAGATGCGCAGGGTCGTCTGCGCGTCGGTGCGGCTGTAGGCGCCGGTGCGGGCAACGAAGAGCGCGTAGATGCGCTGGTTGCTGCCGGTGTGGACGTACTGCTGATTGACTCGTCGCATGGCCATTCAGAAGGCGTACTGCAGCGTATCCGTGAAACCCGCGCTAAGTATCCTGACCTTGAAATCGTCGGCGGCAACGTTGCAACAGGTGCGGGCGCGCTGGCCCTGGTTGAAGCTGGCGTGAGCGCGGTTAAAGTCGGTATCGGCCCGGGCTCCATCTGTACTACGCGTATCGTTACCGGTGTGGGTGTCCCTCAGATCACCGCCGTTTCAGATGCCGTGGCCGCGCTGGAAGGCACCGGCATTCCGGTTATCGCGGACGGCGGTATTCGTTTCTCTGGTGATATCGCGAAGGCGATTGCCGCGGGCGCATCCTGCGTCATGGTGGGATCGATGCTGGCAGGTACCGAAGAATCACCGGGTGAAATCGAACTTTATCAGGGCCGCTCTTTTAAATCCTACCGTGGAATGGGCTCGCTGGGCGCCATGTCTAAAGGTTCGTCGGATCGTTACTTCCAGACCGACAACGCTGCTGACAAGCTGGTGCCAGAAGGTATTGAAGGCCGCGTGGCTTATAAAGGCCGCCTGAAAGAAATCGTGCATCAGCAAATGGGTGGCCTGCGTTCCTGCATGGGCCTGACCGGCTGCCAGACCATTGATGATCTGCGTACCAAAGCCGAATTCGTGCGCATCAGCGGCGCGGGCATCAATGAAAGCCACGTGCACGACGTGACTATCACCAAAGAGTCACCGAACTACCGCATGGGTTCATAACCCCGTAAGATTTCCCGCCCGGCAACAGCCGGGCGCTTTACTTTAAGTCACCGTTCTGGAAACCCCTCAATGACGACGGAAAATATCCATAAGCACCGCATTCTGATTCTCGATTTTGGTTCTCAATATACGCAGCTGGTTGCGCGCCGCGTACGTGAGCTTGGCGTGTACTGTGAACTCTGGGCCTGGGATGTTACCGAAGAGCAGATTCGCCAGTTCAATCCAAGCGGCATCATTCTGTCTGGCGGCCCGGAAAGCACAACCGAGCATGGCAGCCCGCGCGCGCCTGACTATGTGTTCACGGCTGGCGTGCCGGTTCTGGGTGTTTGTTATGGCATGCAGACCATGGCGATGCAGTTGGGCGGCAAGGTGGAAGGATCCAACGAGCGTGAGTTTGGCTATGCGCAGGTTGAAGTCAACACGGCAAGCGCCCTGATTCGCGATATTGAAGACGCCATCAGCGCAGCCGGTAAACCGTTACTGGATGTCTGGATGAGTCACGGTGATAAAGTGACCGCTATCCCTGCTGACTTTGTTACCGTTGCCAGTACAGAAACCTGTCCATTTGCCATCATGGCGAACGAAGAGAAACGCTTCTACGGCGTGCAGTTCCATCCGGAAGTGACGCATACGCGTCAGGGGCTGCGCATGCTGGAACGTTTTGTTATCGATATTTGTGAATGTGAAGCGCTCTGGACACCGGCAAAAATCATCGAAGATGCCGTCGAGCGTCTGCGCGTGCAGGTCGGCAACGACAAAGTGATCTTGGGCTTATCTGGCGGTGTGGATTCGTCAGTGACCGCCATGCTATTGCATCGCGCCATCGGTAAAAACCTGACCTGCGTATTCGTCGATAACGGCCTGCTGCGTCTGAACGAGGCCGAGCAGGTGCTGGACATGTTTGGCGACCATTTTGGTCTGAACATTGTTCACGTTGATGGCGAAGCGCGTTTCCTGGACGCCCTGGCCGGGGAAAACGATCCGGAAGCGAAGCGTAAAATCATCGGCCGCGTCTTTGTTGAAGTCTTTGACGAGCAGGCACTGCGCCTGGAAGACGTGAAGTGGCTGGCGCAGGGTACCATCTACCCTGATGTGATCGAATCGGCTGCCTCTGCTACCGGTAAAGCGCACGTGATCAAGTCGCACCACAACGTCGGCGGCCTGCCGAAAGAGATGAAGATGGGCCTGGTCGAGCCGCTGCGCGAGCTGTTTAAAGACGAAGTGCGCAAGATCGGTCTGGAGCTGGGCCTGCCTTACGATATGCTCTATCGTCATCCGTTCCCGGGGCCAGGCCTTGGCGTGCGCGTACTGGGTGAAGTGAAGAAAGAGTACTGTGACCTGTTGCGTCGTGCGGATGCCATCTTTATTGAAGAGCTGCATAAAGCCGATCTCTACAACAAAGTCAGCCAGGCCTTTACCGTGTTCCTGCCTGTACGTTCTGTTGGCGTTATGGGCGATGGCCGCAAGTATGACTGGGTCGTTTCACTGCGCGCGGTAGAAACCATCGACTTCATGACCGCCCACTGGGCGCACCTGCCGTACGACTTCCTGGGCCGCGTGTCCAACCGCATCATCAACGAAGTTAACGGTATTTCCCGGGTGGTTTATGATATTTCCGGCAAGCCACCGGCGACGATTGAGTGGGAATGATTTAGCGTCCGGCTCAGACCGACAGTAAGCAGTGTAAAACGAAGCCCGCGTTATGTGGGCTTTTTTGTTTTTGTGTCTGGCACTTCTTGGCAGCTGTTAGCAACGGGAAGCACGGTTTTTTCAATGTAATTTTTGATGATACTCTCTGGTTTCGAATTCAGATTTGAGAAAGTACCATGTGATAAATTTCGGTTGGGTTATGGTGTTTATTTTTTATAACTCAATTAAAAACAGTTAGTTAAATAAATTTTCTGGATTTTTTACAAAGGCCGTCTGCCTCTCTAAACCCTCGATCTAAGCTTGGGTGTGGAATGATCCTGTAATATTCACTGAAATCTAAAGTCGTCTTTAAGGTCATTTTTTACAAGCGATTTTTTTCATGAGATGTTTTGCTATCTATTCTCATATACAGTTATTTTTGGAATACCATAATGAAAAAACACGCAAATTAAAAAACTCCCAGAAATCAATACATTCTAATAATTCTTGTTTTATGATCAGGGTATTTTATAGATTGATAATTTTAAATCTCCCAGCAGTTCTACCAGTTCCTGCCCCTCTGGGTCTGCGAGGTTTTTATACATCAATCGAGTCAATCGCTCATGCAAGGCAGCAGTAGGGGCATGCATGCCATTAATAGCGTAAGCTCGTTCAAGTTCTTCGAACGATAACAATTCATATGTTCTCCGTCCCTCTGTCGAATGAATGGAGTACTTAGCAAAGCACAGTGACTCTGTACTAATTTGAACATATGTAAGATGTTCAGGATAAACGAAGTCTGTACCTAATGGATTAATAATGGGTAGTTTCTTTCCTTGTAATTTCTTATCGACTCTGGATCCTTTCCACTGATTACAGTGTACACAACCAACAGTTAAATTAGACATTTCGAATGTTAATAATGGATATTTTGATTTTGGAATAACATGTTCAATGTGCCATGCCCATCCATAATGCCCTACTGGGCGACGACAATATGCACAACATCCTAAGCACTGTTTGAAAAGATTTTCTTTTACTCCTATGCGTAGAGCTTTATAGGTTTCGACCTCTTCCTTAGTGAATTTTATGGTTTTATAATGCTTTTTATTCCTGGTGATTTTTTTTGATAATTCTGGCGATGAAAATAGTGACCAAGCCTCTCCCCCATTGATAACATCGTTTCTAATCAAATTAATTAATTTTTCCAAATGATTCTTTTGAACGTCATTGCATAAAGATTTCATTATTCACCATTTATTTTTAATGAATTTATCAAATCATTTTCTACTAAAGCTAAAGCTGCATCGATCTGCTTTTTAGCTTCGCTGGATAACCCAATAGCAGCTCTTAGTTCGTTAAGGATATTTAAAGCATCATTTTTTGCTTTTTCTCCTTCTGCCATACCTAAGACTACATCCGCAATCTCAACACTTACTTCCCTGGTCTTATAAGGGGATGTTTGGAAGTATCTAAGAACTAACTGATCATGGCTTGCTACCTCTGCAAAACTATGAATCTTACAAGCAACTGATTTATCATTAATTAATATAGTTTTTTTAATGTCACTGATTTCATTCTTTCTTTGTAAAACTGCGACTGTGTTTTCAAGACTTTTACTATCATGTTTTACAGCTTCACTGATAATTGTTGGTGAATGAGTGGCTACAATGACGTGAAAATTTTTTATATCAGAAAGTAGTTTATCCACATTATTATGGAATTCCATTTGCCAGTGAAGGTGAAGGCTTACTTCCGGCTCATCTATTAAATAAATGGTTCCATTTTTCATTACGCTAAGAATTTTTGCAAATATAAGAAACCTGTTTTGCTCCCCTGAGCTTAGATCTTGAAAATTAATAGATTGACCCCCACTCAGCTCAATTCTGATAGTGAAATCTATGTTTAAATCAAGGTAGCTCAGCAGTGTTGAGACCTGAGCTTTAGTCAGTTCCTCAAATCTACCATTTCCGGCAATAATCCGCTTCAGCGTATTTATTTTTTGTTTGGAAAGCAAACCTAAATCACTAGCTCTTTTTATCACGCGTTCAGTATCTCTATTTGCTTTGTCTGGAGGCGTTAGAATTGTTTCGATTGTTTTTTCTCCAAAAATAAAAGAGATACTCATGTTTAAAACTGCAACTAATTTTTTTAATGACCGCCTGTCTATTTCCATCGCCTGTAGTATGAATTTTGCCAATTGTCTGTCTATCGCTGATAGAAACACTGCATTAGAAGAGTTTCTGTCTCCCATGTATATTACTTTCTCATGTTCGCTATAAGTAAATCGATCATGGATTGTGCTGGATATACAAGCGGTGATCCTCTTTGAATCAACAGACTTCAATGTTTCTGCTAACTCGCCCAATATCTTGCTTTTTCCTGTCCCATTATTTCCTATAATGTAGGTGTACTTTCCATTTCTTCTGTTGTCGATTGAAGTGTTAAGGCTTTCTTTTATTTTATCGATGACTTCTCTTATGGATAATTTGATATCATTTATCATGGTTTTCTCTAGTTGTTAGTTTTTCTAAGGAGTAATAAATGGGGGTGATAATTTCTACGTTTACACGTTTTTAAAAAAATGAACCCAATTTGGGATGGGCTACACACAAAGATGGTGCTATTTAACGGCTCTCATAAGAACTAAGTTATCAAAGGAGTCACTTAAGTTCCAGATAACTTGGATTTTAATCTCATTTAAGGGGTAAATCCACCCGATATCAAGTGCTTTTGTATAAGTAGGGCTGTTTAAGTTTTAGGCAATTTTTAAGATTTCCGGGTTTTCAGCCATTAGCCGATACTCTTCCGGCTGATGATTATTCAGAAATTCATGAGGGCGTTCGCGGTTGTATAGGTTC
>Ga0207655_1002723_pt1 | contig 13813 bp, 8 predicted proteins | sample KBSM44metaG_FD_184398 | JGI IMG/M metagenome (GOLD analysis project Ga0207655, IMG submission 184398) | Miscanthus rhizosphere microbial communities from Kellogg Biological Station, Michigan, USA - KBS M4-4 metaG (SPAdes) (version 2) | ecosystem: Host-associated > Plants > Roots > Rhizosphere >...
GCAGCTAACGTAATCAAATTATAATCATCCGGACAATCCGACCTACATATATGGTTAGATGGTTACCAAATTGAATTATCGCTAGCATCAGACTCCGGTGATCCGGGGTCTTTTTTTGTATTGATAGAGTTTAAAATATAAGAAAGTTGATCCCTCCATTACCGGACAAAACGGGGGCAGCTTAAGGGTCAGGATAAGCTAGTTTTACACAACAGATTAAGTAACCTCAAAAACGGTTAAATAGATGATCAAGCGCCAGATATACAATCCAGTTAAATCTGTGATTTTGCTCGAAAATGGCGAAAAATCACGAAATATGGCGTTAAACTTACGTTGATTGATGTGACTGGAGCAGATGTCATTATTCGGTCACCGGGAGTTTTTACATGGCGCTTACATTCGTGTTATAATGAAGTGGCAAAGATAAAGGAGGAGTGCCCTATGAATTTAAGTATTCGAGGTCAACAAATCGAGGTTACCGAAGCTTTGAAAGATTATGTCGACAAAAAGTTGAGTAGACTCGAGAAGTATTTCGATGCACCCCTTACCTCTGACGGTGCCGTTACACTGAGCACAACTAGAGGCTTGCATACAGTTGAGGTGACGATTCCTTTGAAGGGCTTTGTGCTCCGTGCTGAAGATGAGAGCGATGATATGTACGCATCCATTGACGCCGTTGTGGACAAGTTGGAACGTCAAATTCGCAAACACAAAACGAAAATTAACCGTAAATTCCGTCAGGAAGGTAGCCTGAAGACTCTCTTCGTAGAAGATCCGACAGGCACAGTGGCTACAGCCGAACTGGACACGGATACGGATGATGATTTGGAAGTTGTACGTACGAAACGTTTTATGTTAAAACCAATGGATGTGGAAGAGGCAATCCTCCAGATGAATATGGTTGGTCATAACTTCTTCGTATTTTCCAACATCGAGAATGAGGAAGTAAGTGTGGTTTACAAACGGAACGATGGCAAGTATGGCTTGATTGAGCAAGGTTAAGTACTTACAGCATCGCTTCAATTGAATAGATAGCCCTTAGTATTGAATATAAACAGGAGCCTACGCTTCCTGAATCGAACTTAACGAGAGCTTCCATCCTTCTAGGGATGGGGCTCTTTTGTGCGTAGCGACTTTATTGCAAGATGGAAATAAAATGATGAAACTATTCGCTGTATTGTTGCGTCTAATAGATTAGGAGTCAGCAGGAAATTTAAAATAAAAGTAGAATTATAAAAGTTAAAATGAATTTTGATATTAAATTCCATATTTCCCACAAATGATTGATTGATCCTTGCAACATCTCGGGAAATAAAACAGTCCATTTGCAACTTCCGATAACGACTATGATTTTTTGCACTAAAACTCGGTTTATACGGGGGATGAAGTTCTAAGAAGTCTGCTACGGCGTGTTGCGGCGACCCTTACAAACTGTTACAATTTATGCAAAGAGAATCATTGTCCTGATGAGGAATTGTCAACGAATGATCGCTAATCATAATCAATGACAGACACAGCACCATGAACATGATTCAATAGCTCGAATTCTGGCATGTATTCCATAAACCAGAGCCGGGTGAATACGATCAGCTTCATGAGTAACTGTGGCAAGCCTGGAGTTGATTCATCTCATATGTTTTTTTGTTTGTTACCCCCAGGGGGAAATGGATCAACAATCCATCCGATGGTGTCGTATGGCGGCAGCAGGGGGTCTATTCTGTTTTGCACGAAAGGGGTATACCATGTTAGGACTTGTCAAAAAGATCTTCGGAGACATGAACGAGCGTGATGTGAAACGTCTGATGAAGACGGTCGATGTGATCAATAAACTGGAACCACAATTTCAGGCATTGTCTGATGAGCAGTTGAAAGGCAAAACGGAGGAATTCCGTGCCCGGATTGAAAAGGGAGAAACGACGGATGAACTTCTTCCTGAAGCATTTGCAACCGTACGTGAGGCATCACGCCGCGTATTGGGCAAACGTCATTATGATGTACAAATGCTTGGCGGGATTGCGCTGCACGAAGGCCGTATTTCTGAGATGAAAACGGGTGAAGGTAAAACACTGGTAGGAACACTGCCGGTATATTTGAATGCATTGATGTCCAAAGGTGTACACGTAGTCACAGTCAATGACTATTTGGCGCAACGGGATAGCCAGGAGATGGGACAAATCTATGAATTCCTGGGTATGTCAGTTGGGGTTAACCTCAGCGGTATGGACCATGCACTGAAACAGCATGCATATGCATGTGACATTACGTATGGTACGAACAATGAATTCGGGTTCGACTACCTTCGTGACAACATGGTGCTGTACAAAGAGCAAATGGTACAACGTCCATTGTTCTTCTGTATCATTGACGAAGTAGACTCGATCCTCGTCGATGAGGCACGTACACCATTGATCATTTCCGGACAAGCTCAGAAATCGACCGATCTGTACTATGCAGCGGACCGCTTTGTGAAACGTCTTGTGCCGGAAGAAGATTTCACGGTGGATATCAAAGTGAAATCCGTAGCGCTGACTGAGGGTGGCGTAGCCAAAGCGGAGAAAGCTTTTGGTATTGAGAACTTGTATGATCATGCCAACGTGACGCTGAACCACCACATTGTACAGGCTCTGAAAGCTAACGTCATTATGCGCCGTGATGTGGATTATGTTGTTTCAGATGAAGAAGTCATGATTGTTGATGAATTCACTGGCCGTCTGATGGCTGGCCGTCGCTACAGTGATGGATTGCATCAAGCGATTGAAGCCAAAGAAGGCATTGAGGTTCAGAACGAGAGCATGACGCTGGCAACAATCACATTCCAGAACTACTTCCGGATGTACCGTAAACTTGCGGGGATGACAGGTACAGCAAAAACAGAGGAAGAAGAGTTCAAGAAAATCTATGGACTTGAAGTACTGCAAATTCCGACGAATCGTCCAAACAAACGGGATGATATGGCGGATGTGGTCTACAAGAGCATTGATGGCAAGTTCAAAGCGGTTGTGGAAGAGATTGTAGAGCGCCACAGCAAAAACCAACCGGTTCTGGTGGGTACGGTATCCATTGAGAACTCGGAGCGTCTATCGGACATGCTGAAACGTCGCGGCATCAGACACCAGGTCTTGAATGCTAAGTTTCACGCGGAAGAAGCTGAAATTATCTCTGGCGCGGGTCAAGCGGGTGCAGTAACGATTGCAACGAACATGGCCGGTCGGGGTACAGATATTATTTTGGGTGAAGGTGTGGCTGAAGTTGGCGGCCTTCATATCATCGGTACAGAGCGCCACGAATCACGCCGGATTGATAACCAGTTGCGTGGTCGTGCGGGACGTCAGGGTGACCCGGGTTCCACACAGTTTTACCTGTCGCTGGGCGATGAATTGATGAAACGTTTCGGTGCGGACAACGTGCTCAACATGATGGAGCGTCTTGGTTTTGAAGAAGATCAACCGATCGAGAGCCGCATGATTACACGTGCTGTAGAATCTGCGCAGAAGCGGGTTGAAGGTAATAACTTTGACGTACGTAAAGTGGTACTCCAGTATGATGATGTCATGAACCAGCAACGTGAGATTATCTACAAACAGCGTCGTGAGGTATTGGAGTCTGAAAATATTAAACAAATCGTTATGGATATGATCAAACCTTCCATTGAACGTATCGTTGAAGCACACTGCAGTGACGAGATTCCGGAGAACTGGGAGCTGCAAGAGGTTGCGGACTTCATGAACAGCAAATTGCTGGATGAAGGCTCGATTACCAAAGATGACCTTTGGGGCAAAGAAGCTGAAGAGATCATTGAGTATCTGTTCGAGAAAGTACAGAACAAGTACAATGCCCGTGAAGAACGTATCGGTGAAGATATGGTTCGTGAATTCGAAAAAGTGGTTGTGCTTCGTGCAGTAGACAGCAAGTGGATGGATCACATTGATGCGATGGATCAATTGCGCCAAGGTATTCACCTCCGTGCATACGGTGGTACAGACCCACTTCGTGAGTACCAATTCGAAGGTTTCGAGATGTTCCATCAGATGATCGCTTCGATTCAGGAAGAAGTTGCGACGTATGTGATGAAAGCACAGATCGAAAGCAACCAGGAGCGTCAAGCCGTAGTGGACGAGAGTCAGATCTCGACAAGCGGTGAACCTGCTGAGAAACGTCCGGTGAAAGTTTCTGACCAAATCGGCCGTAATGATCCATGTCCGTGTGGCAGTGGCAAAAAGTTTAAACACTGTCATGGTCAAGAGTAGTTTTCGTTTCATTCCTTTTATCGAAGTACCCAATGTAAGATAGGTTAGTTTAATCTATATCGTTTCACTTATACGGCTCCTTGCAGCCGGGGGTTCAATAAGATAAAGTGGAGGATGCATATCCGATAATCGGTGCATATGAATAATCATATGATGCTGATTGAGGGGTGACGTGCCTGCTGGTAACAGTATGCGCAAGCCTCACGGTATATTGTATCCGAGACTTGATCTTGATTATTGAACTTCCCGGATGCGGGGAGCTTATCTTAATGAAAAGAGGAATTGCACATGATCGATCCAAGCGTGAAGCAGGACCTGCGTGAAATAGGCAAGAAATTAACAAACCTTAGGGGGTCTCTTTGACTTAGATCTCAAGCAAGAGATGATTGAGAACTTTGAAGAGAAGATGTCAGCTCCAGACTTCTGGGATGACAATGAGAAAGCGCAAGCCGTCATTGCAGAGATGAACGCAGTGAAAGGTTCGGTAGATCAGTACGCGAAGTTGCAACAGGATTATGATGATGCATTGATGATGGCTGAGCTGGCTGATGAAGAAGGCGACGAAGAGCTCGCTACGGAGATTGGCAACAGTGTCGCTGCAATTGTAGGCAAACTGGAAGAGTTTGAATTACAACTTCTCCTGAACCAGCCGTATGACAAGATGAATGCGATTCTGGAGCTTCATCCAGGCGCTGGTGGTACCGAGTCGCAGGACTGGGGTCAGATGCTGCTCCGTATGTACACACGCTGGGCAGAGAAACGGGGCTTCAAGGTTGAGGTGCTGGATTATCTTCCGGGTGATGAAGCGGGGATCAAGAGTGTGACGTTGTCCATCAAAGGGCATAACGCATACGGTTATCTGAAAGCAGAGAAGGGGGTTCACCGTCTGGTGCGGATCTCCCCTTTTGACTCATCAGGCCGTAGACATACTTCCTTCGTATCTTGTGATGTGGTGCCGGAGATCGACGATACCATCGAGATCGACATTCGTACCGAAGACCTCAAGATCGATACGTATCGTGCAAGCGGTGCGGGTGGACAGCATATTAACACTACCGATTCCGCTGTACGGATTACACATATACCGACCGGAGTGGTTGTGACCTGTCAGAACGAACGTTCACAGATCAAAAACCGTGAGCGAGCCATGACGATGCTTCGTTCGAAATTGTATGAGCGTAAAATCGAAGAGCAAAAACAACAGCTGGACGAAATCCGAGGGGACCAATCGGAAATTTCGTGGGGTAGCCAGATTCGCTCCTATGTATTCCATCCCTATAGTATGGTAAAGGATCACCGTACAAGCGTAGAGACAGGTAATACAGGAGCAGTGATGGACGGCGACCTCGATGCATTCATCGACGGTTATTTGCGTAGCCAAATTAAAGTAGAAAACGATTAATTCAAGTTCCTGTATGGACCCGTGCGCTGAGGCGCATGCTGGTGTATACAGGGGCTTTTTTTTGAACAATTTTAAGAAATGTTAAGAAGATTATGGATACGTTATATAAAAGGAGCGCGCGACAACATGCAAGAGCAACAACATTCATATCCTCAACGCAAAAAGAGGTTAACCACCTTCATTCCCCTGAATGGACCATGGCGGAACGTCATCGATACCCTGTTTATTATTGTGGGTTCGTTTTTGATTGCCGTAGCTTTTAATTTATTTTTATTGCCAAATCAAATCGCTTCAGGTGGTGTATCGGGTTTATCCATCCTCGGAGACGAGTGGTTGGGCTGGGAACCGGCATATACCCAATGGGCGATTAACATCCCGTTATTAATTGCAGGTTTCCTGTTGATTGGTAAACAATATGGTGTGCGTTCCATCCTTGGAAGCATTGTGTTGCCGCTCTTTGTATATTTGACGAGTCATTGGGAGATTCCGACGGCTAATCCGTTGCTCGGCTCTCTGTATGGGGGCATTGGTGTGGGGCTCGGGATTGGGATCGTGTACCGGGGCAGAGGCTCAACCGGGGGCATGAGTATTCTGGCTCGCATTGTGCAAAAATACAGTGGACTCAGTTACTCGCTATGTGTTGTCATCATGGATGCAACCGTCATTATTTTGGCAGCCTTTGTGCTGTCGCTGGAGCAGTCTCTGTATGCATTAATCGGGTTGTACGTTACGGGTAAAGTCATTGATGCCGTGGAGATGGGACTGGGATACTCGAAGGTAGCGTATATTATCTCTAACCAGACAGAACCGATTACCAAAGTCATTCTGGCCGATCTGGATCGTGGACTAACCAAGCTGGAGGCGAAGGGTGGATATACGGATGACCAGCGAACGGTGCTAATGGTAGTTGTGGGACAAAATGAAGTGCCGAGACTGAAAGCGCTGATCCGGTCTGTGGACCCGGGAGCGTTTGTCATCATTAGTAATGCGCATGAGGTGCTTGGTGAAGGCTTTAAGCGCGGTGAGCATATTTAAGGTTTAAAAGCATGAGGTAGATATAAAAAAAGCAGATCTTCTCTTTACCCAGATTACGGGGAAGGGAAGATTCTGCTTTTATTTTTTAGGATATAGGATCTAGACTAGGCAGGTTTTCCTGTATAAGCAAAACAACCAAACTAACTAAAATTTACACATCAACGGAGATGACAGAAAAAATCTGTAGAAGCGAAGCGGTCGCCTTTATCACCGGATTTTCCCCTTTAGTAAAGGGAATTAAAAAATCTGGGGATAACAGCGATTGGAAGATTATTCTGTCATCGTAGTGTCTGTGTAAATTATGTTCTGTTATTTATATAGGTTTCTGCCGAGTTTACAAGATTGGAGACAGCAGACGAGAAATAGCTTCTTTGAAACGTATCATAAAACTGCGATTTTGGTATTCTTCCAGCGATAACTCTCGTGATACATGCAGATCATGTTCGAACGTCTGTACAAGTGTCGTTGCAATGGCCTCATCATACATAAAGGCATTGACCTCAAAGTTCAACCGGAAACTGCGGTAGTCGATATTGGCAGTTCCGACCGAAGCGACCAAACTATCAATAATCAATGTTTTGGCGTGGATAAACCCATTATCGTAGATAAATACTTTAGCCCCTACTTTTAGCAACTCCCCGATATAAGACAGCGTGGCCCAATACACAAAAGCATGATCCGGTTTATTGGGTATCATAATACGAACATCGATGCCTGACAGGCAGGCAAGGCGTATCGCTTCGAATACACTGGCATCCGGGATAAAATACGGGGTTTGAATAAGAATCGAATGTTTGGCACCATTAATCATTTTCAGGTAGCTGTTCTTTATGTGCTCGATCTCGGCGTCAGGGCCACTGGATACAATCTGCATGGCGGTCTGACCTGAACCCTCAATTTGAGGGAAATGAGAGGGAACATACGGCGTGTCATGTTGTTTGGAAGCTTCGTTCCAGTCGAGCAGGAAACGTGTTTGTAACGCATGCACCGCATTACCTCGAATACGAAGGTGGGTATCGCGCCAGTAGCCGAATTTCGAGTTGAGTCCGAGATATTCATCCCCAACGTTGAAGCCGCCAGTATAACCGAGATTACCATCGATGATAACGATTTTGCGGTGGTTACGGTAATTCATCCGTAGGTTGATCAGACTGAATTTGGATGGGAAAAAGACTTCCACAAGTCCACCCGCTTCACGCAGTTCTTTGAAAAATCGATTTCTTACCCGTCGCGAGCCCAGCGCGTCGTAAAGCAGACGAACCTTCACGCCTTCACGCGCCTTACGGATCAGAGCGTCCCGAATTCGTTTGCCGAGGCTATCCCCACGATAAATGTAATATTGCACATGCACATGATCTTGTGCCGCCTCGATGTCATCGAGAAGCCGTTGGAACTTGTCTGTTCCATCGGTGATGATCTCAACGGCGTTATGCTCTGTCAGGAGTGCCCCATTTTGTTTGAGGTTCATATAAATCATGTCTTGGCTATTTTCTGTTGCCTTGTTGGAGAAAGGCGTGCGATTATCCTGCAGCTGGGCAAGCTGCGCCTCGATTCGTTCCTCCAAGCCAAGCTTCTTGCGCTCTTTCCATTGAAAGAGGCGATAGCGAGTCAGATTCTGACCCGTCAATAGATAAAGGATGAACCCGAAGACCGGAATAAAGTTCAATACCAGCAGCCAAGCCCAGGAAGCACTGGCATCCTTGCGTTCAAAGAAAACGACTGCGGCAGCGAAGATAATATTCAGTCCCAGGAGCACAATAAGTAATATGGATTCGATATGCACTGTAGTCCCCCATGTCTCATAATGACCTTCGGAGTCCGGTTCAATGTGACCTTAAATAAAAAGGGTATGTGTATGAACAGGACTCTGTATGTAATGTTTCCTTCTACTATGTATTTTAACAGAAGAATCCTTGTTCGTCCCTAAGGTAAAAAGTTATCGTTCGGATTTGTTGGGAATCCGTGTAAAATTCATGATAGATGGTTGTATTTATATAACTAGAGTCGTATAATAATACACAAATATGCATAGAAGCGACGGAATTGTCTGCTTAAGCTTTGACAAAAACCTTGAGCAAGGCACAAGTAGCGCATACAACAGGATTGGGGGAGCGAGAGTGAATAACAAATTAAGAGTGGCAATCGTCGGTTCCACCGGCTACGGCGGGGTGGAACTGATTCGTTTTTTTCAGAATCATCCGCAAGTTGAAATTACATCGGTAATCTCTTCATCCAGCAGCGGGGAGTCCATCGCCGATGGGTTTCCGCATTTGACGGACGTGATTCGCAGGCCACTCGACGGTGTCGATCCGGCAGAGATCGCAAGTCGTGCAGATCTCGTATTCACCGCGACCCCGTCTGGCGTAAGCGCGAAGCTCGTACCGAGTCTGCTGGAAGCAGGACTGAAAGTGATCGACCTGTCGGGTGATTTCCGTTTGAAAGACGGATCGGTGTATGAGCAATGGTATAAACACCCTGCACCGTCAGCAGAATTGCTGGAGAAGGCCGTATACGGTATGGCTGAGGTGTATGGAGATGAAGTGAAAGGTAAGGATTTTATATCCAATCCTGGCTGTTATCCAACAGCTACGTTGCTGGGTCTGATTCCTGCGGTGGAAGCGGGATGGATTGATCCATCGACCATCATTATTGATGCGAAATCAGGTGTATCGGGTGCAGGGCGCGGAACGAGTCTGACCAACCATTATGCAGAAATGAATGAAAATTTTAAAGCGTACAAATTGAATAAACATCAGCATATCCCTGAGATCGAGCAAGTGCTCGGCAATATCACCGGAAGCCCGGTGACGGTAACTTTTACAACACAGCTTGTGCCGATGACACGCGGCATTATGAGTACGATGTATGCAAAGCTGACGGGTGAGCATAGTGATCAGGAGATTGTGGACTTATATCGTAAATATTATGAAAACAGACCTTTTGTACGTGTACGTGAACCGGGTATTTGGCCTTCGACAAAAGAAGTGTCTGGATCGAACTATTGTGATATCGGATTTTCGGTAGACCCGCGCACAGGACGTTTGACGATCATTTCGGTGATCGACAACCTGGTGAAGGGTGCATCCGGGCAAGCGATTCAAAATATGAACCTGATGATGGGATGGGAGGAAAACCTCGGGCTGAACATGACACCAGTATATCCATAACATGTGGCTTGTGAACATCGCAGGGGGAGCGCGCGAAGAAGCGGTGTTCCATCTAAAAGTCATAAGGCATGGGTATCAGTTGGGGGAGTTTCAGTTGAAGCAGGCGGTTCATCAGCATATGGCTGAACGCATACGGGGGATATGATATGGGAACAAAAGTGGAGCATCAAGCTTTTACCGTAGTTGAAAATGGAACCATTGTTACGCCAGGCGGATTCTCGGCAGGAGGACTGCACTGTGGTCTGAAAAAAACATCACGCAACGACATCGGAGCGATTCGATGTGATATCCCTGCGACAGCTGCAGCGGTCTACACGACGAACGTGTTTCAGGCTGCTCCGCTCAAAGTCACTCGGGAAAGCCTGAGCAACGGACGTTTGCAGGCTGTGATTGTAAATAGCGGTAATGCCAATGCATGTACAGGGCAGCAGGGTGAAGAGGATGCATATGCAATGCGTGCGGCAGCGGCTCGTGAACTGGGCGTGGATGAAGAGAACGTGGCTGTAGCTTCCACAGGTGTCATCGGAGAATTGCTGAAGATGGATGCGGTACATTCGGGCATCAAGGCGCTTCCAGAGCAGCTGGGCAAGGAAACGAACGAAGCAGAACAATTTTCACAAGCGATTCTGACTACCGATTTGGTGAAAAAGGAAGCTTGCGTCTCCGTCGTAGTTGGCGGCAAGACGGTAACAATTGCGGGAGCGGCCAAAGGCTCGGGCATGATCCATCCGAATATGGCCACGATGCTGGCATTTATGACCTCGGACGCGGTCATCGGCGCAGAAGCATTGCAGCGCCTGCTACGCCAGGCGACGAACCATACATTTAACATGATTACCGTAGACGGTGATACGAGCACGAACGATATGCTCGTAGCGATGTCCAGCGGATATGCAGGTAATGAAGAGCTGACGATGGATCACCCGGATTGGGAGGCATTTGCTGCCGGATTCACCTACGTATGCCAGGTACTCGCCAAAGCGATTGCACGCGATGGTGAAGGAGCAACGAAGCTGGTGGAAGTTGAAGTTACGGGTGCGGTTAGTAATGAGTCTGCACAAGCGATTGCCAAGACGGTAATCGGTTCAAGCCTGGTGAAATCTGCGATGTTTGGAGCTGATGCAAACTGGGGCCGAATTATCGCTGCTGTAGGCCGTGCAGGCCAACCCGTAAACCCGGATACGGTAGATATCCGTCTCGGAGACATTTCTGTGCTCGCTCAGTCTCGTCCTGTTGTGTTTGATGAAGAAGCGGCGCTGGCATACTTGCAGACCGATACAGTGCGTATTGTAGTGGACCTGCATCACGGTGAAGGCAACGCTGTAGCGTGGGGATGCGACCTGACGTATGACTATGTGCGAATTAATGCAGCATATCGCACGTAAGTAGATGATATATCATGGGTATAAATTGTCTTATTCCTGATCGGACTCATTTCAAATGGATAAGATATCGAGATCGTCTTAAAATTAGGTTCACCAGAAAGTTTACTAAAGTACCTAAACGTTATTAAAGGTCTTGAACTTGCAGCTTCATCTCCAGAAAGCTGCGTACCATCATAGATGTAAAAATGTTTATAAGGATTAAACTTTTAAATATAAAAAATAAACGAATGTAGTAGAAGAGGCGGAATCGATTCTGTAGAAGCGTAGCGTGCGCATTTGTCTCCGGGTTTTCCCTTTGGAAAAGGGGAATCAGAAAAACCTGGAGACAACGGCGATCGAAAGAACAATCCGAATCTGGAACGGCCAGCGTTTATCTATATCTTTTATATAGGTGTTAATCCTTTATAACCCCATTAGGAAGGAGCCTTGCCCGTGAATTCAACCATGCCAAACGGCAGTACTGCAACGGAAGCAGGTACGGAAAAACAAATGTTTGTGATGAAATGTGGAGGCAGTACGCTGGCTGCATTGCCAGAGTCTTTCTTTGCAGATCTGCGTGATTTGCAGTCCTCGGGAAACGGCCCGGTCATCGTTCATGGCGGCGGCCCGGCAATCTCTGATAACCTGGCGAAGCTTGGGATCGAAACCGAATTTGTAAATGGTTTGCGTAAGACCACTGAGCCTGTATTGGACGTTGTAGAAATGGTGCTGGCAGGTAGCATTAACAAACAGATCGTCCGTTTGATCCAGCGTGTAGGCGGTCAGGCTTTGGGTGTATCTGGTGTCGATGGCGGTCTCATTCAAGCGAAACCGGTAGCAAACCATGCCGAAATCGGCTGGGTTGGTGATGTAACAAGCGTCAAAGCAGAGATTATCCAGGGGATCGTAAACATGGGCTATATGCCCGTTATTGCACCTGTGGGTGTGGATGCGAGCGGACAGCGTTACAACATTAATGCCGATACGGCTGCTGGAGCGGTAGCGTCTCATCTAGGCGTAAGTCGAATGATCGTCGTGACAGACGTACCAGGCATTATGAAGACGATTGGTGGCGAGAAAAAAGTACTGCCATCCGTATCCGTTCAAGAGATCGAGGATATGATTCAAACCGGCGAAATCTACGGCGGCATGATTCCGAAGGTACGCGCAGCAATTGCCTGCATTCACGGCGAGGTACGCGAAGTTATTATCGTGGATGGTAGCGAACCGCAGATCCTGAGCCGCGTGCTTGGCGGAGAGACGATCGGTACACGAATTATCCGAATGCAGTAGATGTAATACGAAATTCAGACTTTAGGGTTTTATTTATATAAAAAAGAATTTGTACACGGCATTTTTATGAGAAGTTGAATTTACACGTCAACGAAGAGGATAGAGAAATCTGAGGAGCGAAGCACTCTTTTATCACCGGATTTTTTTCTATATGTCATTGTCGAACTATTTGTTTACACAAAAAACGGAGAGGACAGAAAAAACCTGGAAAAGCGAAGCGCTCGCCTTTATCACCGGATTTTCCCTTTGAGAAAAGGGAATCCAAAAAATCTGGGGATAACAGCGATTGAAAGGTTATTCTGTCATCGGAGTGGCCAGGGTAAACTGCCTTTAGTTCTTCAATAAATATGATCGAAAAATCCGGGTATAACAGTGATTCGAAAGGTTGTTCTGTCATCGGAGTAACCCCCGTGTAAATAAAGGTTTTCTCATAATGGATCGCAGTGTACGAATCGACAAGGAGTGATATGGTCATGGCAAAAGGCAACGAACAGCCAGGTTCTGGCACAGCCGTAGCGGGGGCAGCAGCAACAGGTGCAACGGCACCGACGGAAAGCTCACTTTTTCAAACGTATGCACGGTATCCAATTAGCTTGGTTAAAGGTAAAGGCAGTTGGTTATGGGACGATCAGGGGAACCGCTATCTCGATTTCATGTGCGGACTTGCTGTGACGAGCCTGGGCCATGCACCGGAGAAAGTCGGAGCGAAGTTGAAAGCTCAGATCGATGAGCTGTGGCACGTATCTAACTTGTTCCAGATTCCAGGACAGGAAAAGGCAGCAGCCTTGCTGACAGCCAACACCTGCGCTGACGCGGTCTTTTTCTGCAACAGCGGCGCTGAAGCGAACGAAGCGGCGATCAAAGTGGCACGTCGTTATCAGCAGAAGGTGAAGGGTGAAGATCGGTACGAAGTGATTACCTTTGCTCAATCGTTCCATGGACGGACATTGGCAACACTGACGGCAACCGGGCAGGATAAGGTGAAAGAAGGATTTTTGCCACTGCCAGCTGGATTTGTAACTGTGCCTTTGCATGATATTCCTGCACTTGAAGCGGCGATTGGACCGAAGACCGCAGCGATTATGCTGGAGATGGTTCAGGCCGAGGGTGGAGTATATCCGGTGGAGCCGGAATTTGTGAAACATGTGCGTAAACTGTGTGACGAACACGGCTTGCTCATGATCGTGGACGAAGTGCAAACAGGTATGGGACGTACAGGCAAGTTGTTTGCTCACGAGCATTATGGTGTTGAACCAGACGTGTTCACCGTTGCAAAGGGCATTGGTAGTGGATTCCCTGTTGGCG
>Ga0207655_1002726_pt1 | contig 13806 bp, 13 predicted proteins | sample KBSM44metaG_FD_184398 | JGI IMG/M metagenome (GOLD analysis project Ga0207655, IMG submission 184398) | Miscanthus rhizosphere microbial communities from Kellogg Biological Station, Michigan, USA - KBS M4-4 metaG (SPAdes) (version 2) | ecosystem: Host-associated > Plants > Roots > Rhizosphere >...
ATCTCTCCACGATCATGCGGGGCGCGAAGCGAGCGCGGCAGATCAGCCAGAATCCGGCGCTCGATCTGGCAGGGTCGATTCGTGCCTCGCGTACCGTGCACCGCCCTGCCCTCTCACTCAACCGCCTCCCCGAACTACTCAGCCGGATCGACAACTACAACGGCCGAGAGCTAACCAAGCTGGCTGTACTGCTGACGCTGCAAGTGTTCGTGCGCTCCAGCGAACTGCGCTTTGCGCGCTGGGATGAGTTCGACCTGCAAAGGGGGATGTGGGAAATCCCGACACCCGTAAGCCAATCGACGGCGTGCGCAATTCCACCCGTGGCACCAAGATGAGCGGTGACATACATGGTGCCGCTATCACCCCCAAGCCATCGCGATCCTTGAACGACTACGTGGCTTGAGTCGCTTCTCCGAACTGGTCTTGCCCGGGGATCAAAAGTACTGGAAGCCAACGTCAGAGAACACGGTTAACTAGGTGCTACGTAACGTTGGCTACGGCACATCCAAAGAAGTATGCGGGCACGGATTCAGGACCATGACTTGCAGCGCTTTGCTTGAGTCAGGGCTGTTGACAAACACCGAAGTCACCAGCAACAGCGATTCAGATGATGGTGCCGCAGCCCATGGAATGGACTGCACCCGACTGACAGTCAGGCATGCCCCGACCATCGCATCCCTGCGTTCACCCGACTCAGGATCTCGCGGCATCGGTCTCGTCAGCCAGTGCAGCCTCCACCCGCCCACTTCTCCAGAAGTGTTCAGGAGGCCAGATCATGAGATGCCCAAGCTCCCGGTCGTAAGGAGCCGTCAGTCCCGCGTTAGTGGACCCCCCTCACAGATCGAAGGGACGTTGATCCCTGATAACACTCAGCATTCTTGGCGGGATGACGTGGGGATGGTTCCAAGGGTTTGGCCTGAAGAGGAGGTTGATCATGGCATTGGTAGGCAGACGGGATGGGCGAAATTTTGGGTATGGACGACAACTGAGTTATGCCGGGCCACAGGCGTTGCGCGATCTGTTTGGCGGCGGGCATTGCGGCACGGTCAAGGCGCACAGTGATCGCTGGCTGGCATTTGTACGCTGCTGTCACTCGGAAGATGGGCCGGGGTTTGACGATGCGCGGCAGATTAATCGGCAGACTTTGCTGGATTACGCCGGACATTTACGCTATTGCCACCTCGCAAAACCGGTTACGCAGTGTGAACCGAACCATGGCCGCGCTTCGCGGTAACCCGTATGTGAAAGTACCGAGTCCTAGCAAGGTGCTGGGAATCCGGCGCACCAGTGTTCGTCGTTCAGTGCCACAAGGCCAAGACCGCAAACAGGTGAATAGCCTGTCTATGACTCCACGCCCCAGAGCTCTGCCGGGCATAACGATCGCCTCGCTTAGGCGTAGCAAAATCTTTCACCATGCAGTAGCATTTTGCCATATCGCGGAGTAACTCACCCCGCATCTTTTAAGTTCTAAAATGGAAAGAAGAGCGCATGAAGGATCAAATTCTAGGCGGATACATCGAAAATTTCAAAAAAAGCAACAGCCTTGAAAAATTAGATGAAGCAGTTCTGTTTGAACATTTCGTTAATTTTTGTATCGTCTCCAAGCAGTACCCTAGGGACTTTGAATATAGCTCGATACATGTCGGCGGCTCGAATGATATCGGTTTAGATGGTGCGGCGTTTCTCGTCAACGGAAACATAATAAGAAACCAAGAAGACATTCCTTACTTTCTAGATAAAAATGGATACCTAGATGTATCCTTTACATTTATACAAACAAAAAAATCACCAAAATTCAATGGCGACCAAATAGGCAACTTAATATTTGGGATAAAAAGTTTTTTTGACTCGACCCCCGCAATACCAGAAAATGATGAGATAAAAAACCTTAGATCAATCAAAGAAGAAATCTATCGCAGCTCATTAAACTTTCAAGACGCGCCCGTCTTGGATCTATATTTTGTGACTACTGGCGAATGGAATAGTCCAGAGCAGATAACTGGACGCGTGAAAAGGGAGCTAAAAGAGCTTGAAAATAATAGCTTATTCTCTAGCATCAAATTCAACTTTATTGATGCAGCCATCCTAAAACAAATATACCGAGAAATAAACAGAAAAACCATAAAAGAAATAGAGTTCAGCAATCATGTATCTTTGCCGGAAATACCAGGTGCGCGGCAAGCTTGGATTGGCAGCATAAGGGCAAAAGATTACGTTACTCTTATATCAGACTCAGAAGGAAAACTTCAAAAGTATTTATTCGAAGATAACGTTCGAGATTTTCAAGGCGGCAACAAAGTAAATGCCGGGATAAAATCAACCATCTCAAACCAGGCCGACCAAGGTAATCTTCCGGTATTCAATAACGGCGTAACGATTATATCCAAAAAAGTCGATCTAATTAACAAAAAGGCAAAACTTACTGACTTCCAGATAGTAAATGGATGCCAAACCAGTTATGTGCTACATGAAAACTCCAAAGACTTACTAGACGACACGCATATTGTCATAAAAATCATCGAAACGACAGATTATGAGTTTGCTAGCAAAGTAGTCAAAGCGACTAATCGTCAGACTGAAGTTAGGGATGAAGCTTTTGAATCACTTTCGCAGTTCCACCGCGATCTCGAAGAATTTTACAAAGCCAAATCTCACTCTACAAAAAATCCTATCTACTATGAACGACGTTCTAAACAATATGGCGGAGAGCCTACTGTCCAGTCGAGCCAAATTGTAACTCTCCCCATACAGATAGCCGCGTATGTTGCTGCGCAGTTTGCACAACCACAAAGCACTCATCGTTACTACGGCGAACTTTTGAACAGCAACAGAACCAAGATGTTCAAGCAGAATGAAAAATTTGAGCCATACTACATTTCTGCTCTAATACTAAAAAGGGCAGAGAATCTTTTCAAACTAGAAACACTCCACGGCGATTTGCGCCAACTAAAATATCATCTAGTATATTTAGTTTATCAATTTTACGAAAAAAAGCGCAAGCTCCTGAAAGGGTATGATTACTCCGACATGATTGAAGAACTAGACAACTCTGATATCTACATACCCACACTCCAAGCTGCTGCGGAATCAATAAAAAAGACGATGATCTCTTTGAAAATACAAGGACATGAGGCCGCACGGAGCAAGATTTTTACCGACAGGATACGAGAAGATCTCGAAACTATATAGACGGTTACTTTTTATGTGGCACGAGATAATGTGCCACAGACATTTTAAAATTACCACGTGCGGCTCAATTTTCTCAGGGGTTAGCCGCCACCTTAAGACTATGAATTATAGTCTGCAGATTACACAAGCAGATATTTAGAGAGCAAGGAGAGGAATTGTCTTTCCCCCGTCTATTCAAGAAAGTAAATGGTGCAAGTTCTCCAAACCAAAACTGCAAAATTCAATAGATATTCTGGCTGATGCTCCGATGCGCTCTATCGACACAGATCCTATAGAGAAAATTGTGTTTTTTAGCAGTATTATTCTGATCCAGTTCGGACCAACTAATGGCCATCTTCATCAGGTGCGCTTTACGGGCAACAAACACTACGAAAATCTTCATAACAAGATGAGTGTATTAAATATCCCACATTGGGAGCATCGCTATATATCGCTATATTAAGCAGATAAATACATTAAGAATCTCGACACCCGAATTCGATTCCACTGAATGCCACAACTAGCTAATTTATTTATAGCTACTAGTTGGGGTGCGTCAAATTTTTCATCAAGTTCCTGACCCGCAGAAAACCTAGTCCCACCGACCATTACCGTTCGTCTGGTGCCGTACAAGACTCAACAAGAAAGGTTCACCGAAAAATCCGCCTTTTTTCTTGTACGCGCGAAACGTCCTTCAACGTTTTCAGGAGTGTTTGACAGATTGTGGAGCCGAGTCGTGCCTCTCTACCCCAGGCTCTCGCTTTACAGTGCTACCTTCACGATTAAAGCCGAGCTGAGAGGTTCACATGCGTTTTGTCGACCTACGCCTGGAAGGCAGCGTCCTGGAAGAAGAAATCGAAAGGCTTGTAGAGGACTGGCAAAAAGGACGCGACGGCTCAGATATGGAGCTGCACGAACATATTGGCATGAAATGGGAAGAATACCGTCTGTGGGCAACGACCCCCTCGGTGCTTCCGTTCGTACTAGCAACCAGAAAGCGAGGTGCCTAGCTTGACCAAGGGCGGGCACAGGATAGGTACGCAATTGCGACTCCCCACGAAGGGCAAATTCACGATTCCCAGAAAGACAAAAGGCGCCTTTCGGCGCCTCGTTCGCAAACAGGTCAGCTTGTCATCGCCCTACACCTGTTTGGCTCTACGATTGCTGGCGAACCAGGATCCTTAGAGTCTCGCAAGCCCCTTACGGGAACGGGGTAATCATAGGTATTGCTCTAGGGTAGTACAACAGCTTTCTCATCTCGGCCGATGCCTGCCCGGGCTCGGGCTCTCACAACCCCAAGGCTGAGCGCACGCCGTTCTGGATCGCTGCAAACAGTTCGGCTGACAGGGGAATCGCGACGTACTCACGCTTGCCGGTCTGGCGATTTTTCACTTTGACTCGATCAAGCCGTGCGATGCTAAGCGTGTACACCATGTCGCATTTTGCCCAGCATAATTTGGGCTGCCGGGTATCGGTGACATCAGCTCCACATGGTGGTTGAGCATCGGTTGAGGTCGGGTTGTGCTCAAAGGAATGGCTACAACCAGCGCCGAGTTTTGAGAGCTGCGGCGCAGCACAACCACTGGGCGCGTCTTGATCATCTCTGGGGCTTCCATACCTCGAAAGTCACACATGACGATCAAGCCTTCCTTGGGATGATACGTTAGAGGCATTGGACAGACTCGTACTCAGAGGTGGCGCTGACCCTGCTACAGATATCCAGCGAAACCGTCACCGGCTGCGGATCAATCTAACGCTCGCGGAAAACTGCCTGTTTGTTCGCGCCTTGGATGCCCGACGGATCGTTGGAAGTTGTGGGAAGTTTCAGAAATTTCGAGTCTTGTAGATTGGGCCGTCAGCGCTGCTTTACAGGGAAAAATCAGGAAAACCGACACATCCCCCCACAAAACAAACCAGATGCTGTAGGACGCTTCTGAAAATTGTCGATATGCTCCCGGGCGCGTTGCGGTGCTCTGGGGCAGGGCTTAGGCTTTGGTCCGTCGCTATTCGGCGACCGGTTTTGACAGGCCGTTTTCTTGGAATGCAGCGCAAGCACTAACTCGCAGGTCGTGTATTTGCGGGTTATGCCATGGCGGCTGTATGTGGGGCACATCCGTGTGCGCCAGGTTCCTGGACTGGTCTGTCAACCCGCGTACAGCTGCCACCACTCTGATTGACAGCAGGATGCGGCGGCTCAACTTTCAGGAAGAAGAAATGATCAGATCAACGCCCCACCCTCCCGAAACCCCAGTCACCAAATCTCTCCCCTTCGGCGTCAACTTTGGCAGTCGAAGCCTCTTCAACGTGCAATCCGGCATCCTGGTGGAGGATGCGTTAGTGCTTGTCTCCGAATACCTCAACTGCGCCGCCGCGACGGCTTATGAATCTGCCGATAACTCTACGCCTGAGTTTCGGCCCCTCGCCCGGGCGGTGGTGCATCAGATCGAGGCGGCCAAGGCGTTGGTTGAGGCGTCTATTGCGGGGTTGGGCGAGGTGCGGGGGGGGGTGGATAAGAAGTCGGGTTGAAGATTAACGGCGAGGGGCGCGCTTGAGAATAAAATAAGACTGGGCGATTGCGGCGGGTGGTGGGCCGCAATCGCGGGCAAGCGCGCTCCTACGGGGAGTGGTGGTCTCTGGGTTGGGAATCAGCCCATGATGCCTCGCACGATGAAGTACAGCAGCGATGGCCCGAGCAGGCAGCCCAGGCCTGTGTGGAAGGTGGCGGTGAGTGCGCCGTAGGGCACGAGGCGGCGGTCGGTGGCGGCGAGGCCTGCGGTGACGCCGCTGACGGTGCCGGCCAGGCCGCCGAAGACCATGGCGGAGCGTGGGTTGTCCAGGCCCATCCAGCGGGCGGCCATGGGGGTGCCGACCATGACGAGGATGGCTTTGATGAGGCCGGTGGCGATGGACAGGGCCATGACGTCGGAGCTGGCGCCCAGGGCGGCGCCGGTGACGGGGCCGACGATGTAGGTGACGGCGCCTGCGCCGATGGTGGTGATGCTGACGGCGTCGCGGTAGCCGAAGGCGTAGGCCACGCAGGAGCCGACGATGAAGGGCAGGACGGTGCCGAGGAACAGGGAGAAGGCGCCGATCATGCCAGCCTTTTTCGCTTCGGTGGCCTGTACTTCAAAGGCGGTGGCGACGATGGCGAAATCGCGCAGCATGGCGCCGCCCATCAGGCCAATGCCGGAAAACAGGGCAAGGTCGGCGAGGCCTTTCTGGCCGCCGGTCATGACGCCGCCGACCCAGGCCAGTACCAGGCCGATGACGATGGCGATCGCCGAGCCGTGGATGCGGCCGAAGGTCAGGCGTTTGGAGAGCACCACGGAGATCCACATCACCACGCCGACGACGGCGAATGCGGTGACCAGGCCCTGGCTGATGAGGTCTTTCTGGATGAGATCCCACATATCAGCGGCCTCCTGCTGGGGTTGGCGTGGCGGCGATCACGCTGGCGTGGGGCGCGGTTTCGTCTTGCTCTTTGGGCAGCGGTTCGCCCTTGTTGGTGCGGCTGATGATGGCGATCGTCACACCGCAGAGCAGCACGGAACCGATGGCGGCGATGACGGCAATCGGGCCGCCCTTGAGCGCGGTCACGACGTTCTGCTGGGCGGCCATGGCGACCACCACGGGGATGTACATGGCGCCCCAGAAGCCGACGCCCATTTCGCAGCCTTCGCTCATGCCGCCGCGTTTTTGCATGAACAGGCGGGCGCAGATGAGCAGGATCATGGCGATCCCGACGCCGCCGACGTTGGATTTGACGCCCAGCAGCACGCCAAGCAAATCACCGAGAATCACCCCCGCAAGGGTGCAGATAGCCAGTAACGCGACACCATAAATAATCATTGTTATTGCCCTCAAATTGCATCGTCGAAGTTGTTGTTTTTGTTCCTTCGAAAGCAGCAGTCGGTCTATGGGTGGCCGGTGCCCTCCTCTCGCGACAGTGCGCTCAGCGTATCCAGCCGGGCACCCTGGAAGGCGACTGCGGATCCTTGTTCGAAGACGCGCCGCGCCAGCCCCGTGAGCACGGTGCCGGGCGGCATTTCAATCTGCAGGCGCACGCCGCGCTCGTAGGCGGTTTGCACGGTGCTGCGCCAGTCGATGACGCGGCTCATGTTGAAGGCCAGGTCGTCGCGTAGTTTGTCGGCGTTGAATATCGGCCGTGCGGTGCTGCCACTGAGGTAGCGAAGGGTCGGCGCTGCCAGGGTGACTTGGGCGAACGCCTCGGCGAGTTTTTGCGCAGGCGTGTCGAGCAATTCACAGTGGGACGGCACGCTAACGGCCAAGCGTTTGGCGGCTGCGGCGCCTTGCTCATGGGCGAGTGCGGCGACGCTGGCCATGGCCTGATCGCTGCCGGCGATGACGAACTGGTTATCGGCGTTGATGTTGGCCAGGTACACCGGGTTGGCGGCGCTGTGAACCTGTGCGATCAGCTGTTCGACTGTGGTCTGGTCCAGGCCGATCAGCGCGGTCATGCCGTAGCCCTGGGGATAAGCCCGCTGCATCAGTTCGCCACGCAGAGCCACCAGTCGCACGGCGTCGGCGAAGCCCAGCGCGCCGGCGATCACGGCGGCGGGATAGGCGCCGATGGACAGGCCCGCGACGTAGTCCGGGGTGTTGGCTTGTGCCAAGAGCAAGCGCGAACAGGCGACACCGGCGATCAGCAGGCAGAGCTGCACAGCGCGGGTCGATTGCAGCGCCTCTTGGGTGTCGAGGGTCAGGACGTCTTCGTTGAGCGCATCGCTCGCTTCGCGCAGGCATTGGGCGATCACGGGGTCGTTCGGCAGCGCATGCAACATGCCCGCTTGCTGCGCGCCTTGCCCTGGAAACACCCAGAAGCTGCTCATGCTGCGCGCTCCTGAAGGTGCCACGGATTACTGACCAGCCGTGCGCCATCGTCGGCCTTGAGCAGCACCTGCCGCGCCGCTCCCGCCCACTCGCGCAGGGCCACGGCGCCGAACGGGGTTTGCAGTTGCAGGTCGATGCGGCAGATGGCGCCGTCCAGTGCTGTAACGAGTTCGGCAGCCTGTTGGCGGCTGAAAAAATGCGGCGTGCGCAGGATCAGGTCCAGGTCGCTGGCCTGATGCAGCACCGGGATGCCGGTCGCCAGTTCGAAACCGGCACTGCCGGCCACGCCCCATGGCAAGCCAAGCTTTTGCATGACGGGATGAATCTGGCGAAGGGCTTCAAGCGCGGGCCACTTACTGTCCGTCGCGACATCAAGCAATTGCTCGGGCTGCACGCACCGGCAGATGTCGGCGCGTTTCATTACCAGGGCAAAACGCTGATCGCGAGTACGTCCACGCACGCCCACCGCTACGCAGTCGCCAGCGACTTGCGCCCGACGGACCACCACCGGGTGGCCCAGGCCAGTCACCTCGACCACCCACGCTGGCGCATCGGCAGGCAAGGCGGCCACGGGCAGGCCCCACAACAGATCGTGGGGCTGCACCGGCGGGAAGGCTTTCATTACCACTGCGCCCGCAGCAGTTCACGCACTTTGGACGACGCCGAACGATTCGGCGCGCCGAGGCGTGAGCTGAGGTCGTTGGTGCTGCCGCGGACGTCTTTGATGGCAGCGAGCAGGCAATCCTGAACACGCGCCAGGTCTGCATCGGCAGGCTGTTCGATCTGGTCAACCGAGAGGGTTTCCCAAAGCAGGCCAAGGCCGCCGTAGCTGTCGATGTCGTAGGCCATGGGCGGGATGGTGGCGGCGAGTTTTTCCAGTTCTTCGACGCTGCGCAATGTCACCCGCGCCGCCGAAGCCTTGCCCATGGCATGGACCATCACGCCGGGGTCGCGCAGGGCGATCAGGCGGTTGGCCTGGTAGCCGTGGGCGAGAAAGGCGCCGGACATGGCCTTGCCGACCAGCAGGCCGATCACCGGATGCCCGGCCAGACGAGCGCGGGCGTAAGCGTCCACCGCACCGGCCAATGCCTGGTGAATGCCCAGCGCTTCTTCGCGGCGGCCGTAGGCCTGGCTGGGTACGTCGATGATGGCGATCAGCGGGCGTTTTTCGGCGTTGTTTCGATCCTGTTCGATGGCGCTGTTCACCGCTTGCGCCAGGCCCCAGCCTTCCAGCAGGCCGACTTCGCCGTTTTGCGCACGGGGGAAGCGATTGGCCGGGTCGGCGACGACGGCGAGAAAGCGCACGTCCTGATCGCCGAGTTTGCCGTCGGCGGCTTTCACCGAAACCGGCAGGCCGGGCACTTGGGCGGCGTCTGTGGCCAATGCGTTGAACCAGTTCAAACCGCGAGTGGAATACGAGCTCATGGCTGTTCTCCCTGATACAGAGTGCGCACAGTGATAGGGTCGATCTGGGTGGCGGTGTCCACCTGAGCGAGGCGCTTGAGGAATTGAGCGTATTGACCGCTGCGTTCCTGCTCGGGCTTGCCTTTGCTCAGCAGGTCTTCCACTTGCCGGGCGATGGCCTTGATGTCGTCGGGCACGTAGGCGTCCACCAGCCCGCTGGCGAAACGCTGTTCGCCGCCGGTGATGCTCCAGATGAAGGGCCGGTCGCGGGAGTCGTACTCTTCGATGCCCGCTTCCTGCTCGATCACCTGCGGGCCATTCAGGCCAAGGCGTGCTTCCTGGGTGACCACCAGATAGCTGCACAAACCGGCCGCAATCGACATGCCGCCAAAACAGCCGACACTGCCCGCTACCACGCCGATCACCGCCTGATAACGGCGCAGATCGACGATAGCCGCGTGGATTTCAGCGATGGCGGCCAGGCCCAGGTTGGCCTCCTGCAAACGCACGCCACCGGTTTCCAGCAGCAGTACGGCGGCAGTCGGAATGCCCTTGCGGTTGTCTTCGGCGGCAAGCTCCAGCGCGCCGGCCATTTTCGCTCCGCCGACTTCGCCCATGCTGCCGCCCTGAAAGGCGCCTTCGATGGCGCACACCACCACTGGCTGACCGCCTATAGCGCCTTTGGCTACAACCACGCCGTCATCGGCCTGGGGCACGACGCCCTGTTTCGGCAGCCAGGGGGATGTCATGCGGGCGAACGGGTCGATCAATTCGCGAAAGGTGCCTGCGTCCAACAGTCCCTTGGCGCGCTGCCGGGCGCCGAGTTCGATGAAGCTGTGCTGCTGCAGCAAGCGTGCGCTGTCAGTCATGGCCGATCTCCTCGAAGCCCTGTTCCAGCCGCAGCCGGACCACGCCGGGGGTGGCGCCGAAATCATGAATGTCGATGCTCAGGGCGGGCGGCGTCTGTTCGCTGAACATGCGTTCGAACAGGTGCTGCCAGCGCGCCGAACTGCCGTTGACCGAGGTCACGACGTTGATCGTCAGCTTGCCGGGCAGGCCGGGTTCGAGCATCACCTCCAGATCGCCCGAGCCGACACAGCCCACCAGTGCGCGGCCCAGTGGAGGCTGGCCGGCGGGGAATTCAAATGACAGGGTTTCCATGGTCAGACAGTCCTCGCGTCATTGCCGAGCGCAGGCTCCAGGCAATCGATGAACAGGGTGGCGGCGAGCAGGTCGGCGGCGCCTCCGGGAGATGCGTTGAGGCCCAACAGTTGCTGATCCAGCTCGTGCAGGGCGCGGCGGCCGCTGAGGGTCGCGCTGCCACCGGCACTCAGCACACGCTGCGCGCCGCTTTGCATGGCGTGCAGGCCTTGTTCGCCTGCGCGGTACAGCACGCAGGTGTCCGACAGCGTGGTCATGATCGCCAGCAGCGCGTCGAGCCGAGCGTTCTGTTCGCCGTGGCCGGCCTTGCGGCTGCGCAGCAGTTGCGGCAGGGCCTGTTGAGTGACAGCGGGAAAGCCCAACTGCGCTTGCTCTTTGGCACCCATCGCGCCGTATTGGCGAGCGACCTGTGCGCCATGACTGTTACTGGCCGGTTGCTGACGATCTTCGATCAGCGCCAGGCAGGCGGCGCGTAGGCCGAGCCCGGCAGCCGACAGGTCCGCAGGGTCCAGCGCAGCAGCCGTCACCAGCAGCCCAAGGGCCCAGATCGCGCCGCGATGGGTGTTTACGCCGCCGGTGGTGCGCATCATCGCCGCTTCGCCCTCGCGACCGATGCGGCCAATCGCTTCACGCAGTGGCTGGTTGATTTCGCCGATGTCGATGGCGACCTCGGCCATTTCCTTGAAGGCGGGCCATAGGGACAGGGCCGACGCGTGCATCAGGCCCAGGTGCAGGTCCTTGTGCGCGCCGCTGCTGCGACGGTCCACCAGTGCGGGTTTGGGCGAGAGGTCGGCCTCGTCGATCAGCGCATCCACGGCAAGGTCCGCCAGCCGTTCAGCAAGGGGCAAGGGCTGCGGCGCTTGGGTAAAAGCCAGATTGAGTGCGCGCATCACCAGCTCCTGAATTTGGCAGGCGGGTTGTACAAGCCACCGGACCATTCGACCAGTTCGGCGATGCTCTTGGCGGCGAGCAATTCACGGCTGGCGTCGGTGCGGCGAATGCCTAAATCTTCCGGCAGCGCGATCAGCCCTTCGCGGCGCATGCGGGCGGTGTCCTTGGGGTTGTGGCGCAGGCCGATGGCGGTCACACCCGCGACGGCGGCGATCATGGCCTGGCGCTCTTCCAGGCTGCGCGCCTTGTAGAGGTAGGCGATGCCTTCTTCGGTCAGCAGGTGGGTGACGTCGTCGCCGTAGACCATGATCGGCGCCAGCGGCATGCCGCTTTTCTTCGCCACGTCGATGGCGTCCAGGGTCTCGACGAAGGTGGGCTTGCCACCTTCCTGAAAGGTTTCGACCATCTGCACCACGAGCTTTTTGCCGCGCTCCAGATACGCATCGGTGTCCGGGTTTTGCTGGCGCATGTCCAGCCAGGCCGGTGTGCTGTGACGGCGGCCGCGTGGGTCATGGCCCATGTTTGGCGCGCCGCCGAAACCGGCCAGGCGCCCGCGAGTGACGGTGGAGGAATGACCGTCGCCGTCCACTTGCAGCGTGGCGCCGATGAACAGGTCCACGGCGTACTGACCGGCCAGCTGGCACATCATGCGGTTGGAGCGCATCGAGCCATCGCGCCCGGTGAAGAACACGTCGGGCCGCGCCGCGATGTAGTTCTCCATGCCCAATTCGGTGCCGAAGCAATGCACGCTTTCCACCCAGCCGCTTTCGATGGCGGGGATGAGGGTCGGGTGCGGGTTGAGGGTCCAGTTGCGGCAGATCTTGCCCTTGAGCCCGAGGGATTCGCCGTAGGTAGGCAGGATCAGCTCGATGGCGGCGGTGTTGAAGCCGATGCCGTGGTTCAGCGACTGGACGTTGTGTTTCTCGTAGATGCCGCGGATCGCCATCATCGCCATCAGCACGTGGACCGGCTTGATGTGGCGCGGGTCGCGGGTGAACAGCGGTTCGATGTAGAACGGTTTGTCGGCGACCACCACAAAGTCGACCCAGGACGCCGGGATGTCCACCCGTGGCAGGTCGCTGACATCGTCTACCAGTTCGTTGACCTGGACAATGACGATGCCGTCGCTGAAGGCCGCAGGTTCGATGAGCGCGGGGGTGTCTTCGGTGCTGGCGCCGGTATAGATATTACCGGCGCGGTCAGCCTTGAAGCCGGCGGACAGCACGACGTTGGGAATCAGGTCCACCAACAGCCGCGAATACAGCTCGATGTAGGTGTGAATCGCGCCGATTTCCAGCAGGCCGTCTTCCAGCAACTGGCTGATGCGCAGGCTTTGCGTACCGGCGAAAGAGAAATCGAGCTTGCGGGCGATGCCGCGTTCGAACAGGTCCAGGTGCTCGGAACGGCCGACGCTGGGCATGATCATGTGCAGGTCATGGAGTTTACCGGGATCGGCCTTGACCAGCGAACGGGAGAGGAAGTCCGCCTGTTTCTGGTTGTTGCCTTCAAGCACCACGCGATCACCGGGCGCAATCAATGCCTCCAGCGCCGCGACGATCTTGTCGGTGGGCAGTACCACGCCATCGGCGAGGGAACGCACTTGCTCGAGCCGCCGCTGCTTCTCGCTGCGACGACGCGACCAGCGCGGGTCAAGTGTTGTTGTAGTCATGCTGACTCCACGGGGGTTCGCTGTCGTGGGTCACATTAGAAGGTCTGGGGGCGGGGTATCAATCAAGCTTGGGGTTCAATCGTTACTGTCAGAGTAATGATTGCCCTCTCACGCCGTTCCCCAGTCGATCTGGTAGCGCGTGCTGCGCCCTCCTCCGGGAAGCCTCTCCAGACAGCCCTTCTCCAGCAGATCGGACAGATGCCGGGTCGCCGTGGCCTTACTGACCTTCGCCACCGCCTGATACTGAGCCGCACTTATCCCGCCCTCGAATCCCGCGCCGGGTTTTTCGGACAGCAGATCGCCATTGAGCAGACGGTTGAGCACCTTGATCTGCTCGGCAGACAGGCCATCATCACGGTGGGCCTGCCAGAACCGCGCCTTGGCGAGCACCCGGTCCATGCGCTGCATGGCCTGCTCCAGCGTGCGCAGCAAGGTCTGCAGAAACCACGCAAGCCAGGGCGTCAGATCCAGGCTGCCGCGCTGGGTGCTTTCGAGTATCTGATAGTAACCCTGACGGTTACTGAGGATGCTGGCTGACATCGCATAGAAGCGAATGGCCTGGCTTTCGCCCTGGGCCAGCGCCAGATCGGTGATCGCGCGGGTCAGGCGGCCATTGCCGTCGTCGAACGGGTGCAGCGTGACAAACCAGAAGTGCGCGATGC
>Ga0207655_1002730_pt1 | contig 13789 bp, 13 predicted proteins | sample KBSM44metaG_FD_184398 | JGI IMG/M metagenome (GOLD analysis project Ga0207655, IMG submission 184398) | Miscanthus rhizosphere microbial communities from Kellogg Biological Station, Michigan, USA - KBS M4-4 metaG (SPAdes) (version 2) | ecosystem: Host-associated > Plants > Roots > Rhizosphere >...
GCACGCGGTTGCGGATGGTCAGTTTGCCGATCTGGATCGGCTGGAACATTGCTTCGAATGCCATGACGCTATCTCCGGCTTACAACGGCTTTGTAACGAACAGGCCATCTTCGTGGCCTTCTTCCGAACCGCCGTAGACCTGTTCGGCCACGGTGCGGATCGAGCTGCCGCGGGCAGCGAGAATCTGGTCCATTGCGCCGGCGAACCAGCCGGTGAACATGTAGTCGACCTTGCGGCCCACCTTGCCGTACACGTACACAAACGCCGAATGCTTGAGCTTGACGCTGCAGGTGCCTTTGTCCAGGTCGATGTTCTGGATCTCGAACAGGCCCCAGCCACGCTGGCTCAGGCGCTTCATGTAGTGCTCGAACACCGCCACGCCTTCCAGGCCATGGCACTCGGCTTCTTTTTCACACCAGTGCCAGGCGGACTTGTAGCCGGCCTTGTAGAGGATCTCGGCGTAGGCGTCGGCGCCCAGCACTTCCTCGATGCCCATGTGGTTGTTGACGAAGAAATGGCGCGGCACGTACAGCATCGGCAAGGCGTCGCTGGTCCAGACACCGGTCTCGCTGTCGACTTCGATTGGCAATTGCGGGGCGATCTTGGCCATGGAAACTCAACTCCATACAAATTTTTATGTGGGTGCCCCGGCGTTGCTGGCAGGGGCTATCAGGCTTGGAGAGCGGCTTACTCGCCCCAGACGTCCTTGAGGACGTTGACCCAGTTCTCGCCCATGATCTTGCGCACCACACGCTCGGAGTGGCCGCGCTTGAGCAAGGTTTCGGTGAGGTTGGGGAATTCGCCCACGGTGCGGATGCCCAGCGGGTTGATGATCTTGCCGAAGTTGGTCAGGCGACGGGCGTAGCCCTTGTCGTGGGTCAGGTACTCGAAGAAGTCCTGGCCATGGCCCTGGGTGAAGTCGGTGCCGATACCGATGGCGTCTTCACCGACGATATTCATGGTGTACTCGATAGCTTCGGCGTAGTCGTCGATGGTGGAGTCGATGCCTTTGGCCAGGAACGGCGCGAACATGGTCACGCCCACGAAGCCGCCGTGGTCGGCGATGAACTTCAGCTCTGCGTCCGACTTGTTGCGCGGGTGCTCTTTAAGGCCCGACGGCAGGCAGTGGGAGTAGCAGACCGGTTTTTTCGATTCGAGGATGACCTCTTCGGAGGTCTTGGAGCCGACGTGGGACAGGTCGCACATGATGCCGACGCGGTTCATTTCCGCGACGATCTCGCGGCCGAAGCCAGACAGCCCGCCGTCGCGCTCGTAGCAGCCGGTGCCCACCAGGTTCTGGGTGTTGTAGCACATCTGCACGATGCCCACGCCCAACTGCTTGAACACGTCTACATAGGCGATCTGGTCTTCGAACGCATGGGCGTTCTGGAAGCCGAACAGGATGCCGGTCTTGCCCAGTTCCTTGGCCTTGCGAATGTCGGCAGTGGTACGCACCGGCATCACCAGGTCGCTGTTGTCGCGGATGAGCTTCTGGCTGGCGGCGATCTGGTCGACGGTTGCCTTGAAGCCTTCCCAGACCGACACCGTGCAGTTGGCCGCAGTCAGCCCGCCTTTGCGCATGTCCTCGAACAGCTCGCGGTTCCATTTGGCAATGATCAGGCCGTCGATGACGATACTGTCGGCGTGAAGTTCGGCTGGGCTCATCAGGCTGTCCCCTTTTATTGAATGGTTGGCGCCAAACCTTGTGCCGGCGCTTTGGGGCCAGCATATGCCTGTGCCCAAAGGCGCCCCGATGCAAAAACGACAGGGGGTTTGCCGAAAGCGTCAATGCGCGACAACACGCCCTCTGGCACGCCGCCTGGCGATGAGAGACAGTCTCGATAACAACCTTTCCGGCAGCTTTATGAACATTTGGACAGGTAGCTACCACCGCGCCTTCGTCTGAGCGAGAATCCCTGCGATTCGTCAGCCTGTTGAGGAGAAAAGGGATGAAATCATTGGCATGGCTGGTATTGCTGGCCGTCGTATCGGGCGTCCAGGCCGGCGAGGAAGAAAGCACCCCGTGCGACAACGTCGACACCGACCAGCAGACCTACGCCTGCGCGGCGTTCAACAAGCAGACGGCCGAGCGGGAGCTGAAGTCGGCTTACGATGACTTGATCCAGCGCATTCGCGATCAATATGCCGACGAAGGCGACCAGGCCACTGCGTTGATCGGGCGCATGGATGCAGCCGAGAAGCTGTGGACGCAGTTGCGCGATGCTGATTGCAAGGTCGAGACCTATGCCGAAAAGGCGGGGAGCAAGGCGTTCCAGGCAGCCTGGGATACTTGCGTGGCGCAGCGCAGTGATGACCGGTCGGAGTATTTGCAGTCCATTGGCCAGCAGTGAAATCCCTGTTTCCTGCACAGGCCCTATCGCCGGCAAGCCAGCTCCCACAGGTACCCCACAGCATTCAAAACCTGTGCAATACCTGTGGGAGCTGGCTTGCCGGCGATAGGGCCTGTGCAGGAGGAAATCAAACCGCCCTGGCCAACCTGTCCTCCCGTGGGCAACGCTGGTACCGCGCCCGGTAACAGCGGGTAAAGTACGAAGCCGACTCGAACCCGCAAGCTACCCCCACCTCCAGCACACTCATGTCGGTCTGGCGCAACAACTGCCGCGCCTTGTCCAGCCGCAGCCGCAAATAGAACCCACTGGGCGTGTCGTCCAGGTGCACGCGAAACAGCCGCTCCAGCTGGCGTCGGGTTACCTGCACCGCTTCTGCCAGCACTTGGGTATTAAGTGGCTGCTCGGTATTGCGCTCCATTTCACCAATCACCTTCACCAGCTTCTTGTTGCTGATGCCATAGCGGCTGGCTATCTGCATGCGCTGATGGTCCTGTCGCTGGCGGATACGCCCGAGCACGAATTGTTCCGACACCTGCACTGCCAGCTCGCTGCCGTGAGCCTGTGCAATCAGGTCAAGCATCAGGTCGATCGACGCCGTACCGCCAGCGCAGGTGATACGCCGCCGGTCGATCTCGAACAGTTCCTGGGTGGCCTGCAGGCTCGGGTAGTTTTCCTTGAACGCCTCCAGTGCCTCCCAGTGCACGGTGGCGCGGTGGCCGTCGAGCAGGCCGGCCTCGGCCAGTACAACGGCGCCGGTATCGATGCCGCCCAATATCACCCCTTCATGATCCAGGCGGCGTAGCGCCTGTTGCAGCGCCGGGCCATAACAGGCCAGGGGATCGAAACCGGCCACGATCAGCAGAATGCCCGCAGGCTCGCCCGTGACCAACGCCGCATCGGCGTTCACCGACATGCCGTTGCTGGCCTGCACCGCCCCGCCATCCAGGCTCAGCACCTGCCAGCGGTACGACGGCCCCTTGAAACGGTTGGCCACCCGCAGTGGCTCCAGGGCACTGATGAAGCCCATGGCCGAGAAGCCGGGCAACAGCAGGAAATGAATGATTTGCGGCATTGCATGCTCCACGGCAAAGGTGGTCGCCTCCGTGCAAGTGTTGGTCGCCAGGGTGCGATTTTTCACCCTGCCAGCAGCGTAGCGTGTTCACACGGCCCAGAGAGGTCCGAACCCCATAACAATATGCACTGCCGATGGAGAGCCACCATGCACAGCTTGATCCGCCGCAGCCTGTTGACCCTTGCCCTGAGCAGCATCGCCACTTCCCCGCTTTACGCCGCAGAGCCTGCGGCCTGCAAGAACGTCCGCCTGGGCGTGGTCAACTGGACCGACGTCATCGCCACCAGCGCCATGGCCCAGGTGCTGCTTGATGGCCTGGGCTACCAGACCAAGCAGACCAGCGCTTCGCAGCAGATCATTTTCGCCGGCATCCGCGACAAGCGCCTGGACATGTTCCTGGGTTACTGGAACCCGATCATGACCCAGACCATTACACCGTTCATCGATGCCCAGCAGGTGAAGGTGCTGGAAAAGCCCAGCCTGGAAGATGCGCGGGCGACTCTGGCAGTGCCGAAGTACCTGTATGACAAAGGCCTGAAGACCTTCGCCGACATTCACAAGTTCGAGAAAGAGCTGGGCGGCAAGATCTATGGCATCGAGCCCGGCTCGGGTGCCAACACCCAGATCAAGGCCATGATCACCAAGAACCAGTTCGGCCTGGGCAAGTTCCAGCTGGTCGAGTCCAGCGAGGCCGGCATGCTCGCTGCCGTCGACCGCGCCGTGCGGCGCAAGGAGGCCGTGGTGTTCTTCGGCTGGGCGCCGCACCCGATGAACGTGAACATCGACATGGCCTACCTGGGCGAGAGCCAGGACGCCCTGGGCCCTGATGAAGGCCGCGCAACGGTGTGGACGGTGACCGCGCCGGACTACGCCGATCGCTGCCCCAATGCCCATCGCCTGCTGGCCAACCTGAACTTCAGCGCCGAGGACGAGAGCCGCATGATGCAGCCGCTGCTCGACCACAAGGATGCGCTGGAATCGGCCCGCCAGTGGCTGAAAGACCACCCCGATGACAAGGCGCGCTGGCTTGAGGGTGTGACCACCTTCGACGGCAAGCCGGCTGCGGACAACCTCAAGCTTACCGCCAACTGATCCGGCCCCGTCGCGGGCACGCCCGCTCCCACAGGGTTCACGCGAACCCTGTGGGAGCTGGCTTGCCGGCGATAGGGCCAGCACAGACAACACAAGGAACCCCGCCATGAACCACGACGTCATCATCACCTGCGCCCTCACCGGCGCCGGTGACACCGCTTCGAAAAGCCACTTGGTCCCGGTCACACCCAAGCAGATCGCCGAGTCCGCCGTCGAAGCCGCCAAGGCCGGCGCCACCGTGGTTCACTGCCACGTTCGCGACCCGCAAACCGGCCGTTTCAGCCGCGACGTAAACCTTTACCGCGAAGTCATGGAACGCATCCGCGAAGCCGATGTGGACATCATCGTCAACCTCACCGCCGGCATGGGCGGCGACCTGGAAATCGGCCCAGGCGAAACGCCCCTGGAGTTCGGCACGGGCACCGACCTGATCGGCCCGCTGGAACGCCTGGCCCATGTCGAGGCGCTGCTGCCGGAAATCTGCACCCTCGACTGCGGCACCCTCAACTTCGGTGACGGCAATTCGATCTACGTCTCCACCCCGGCGCAACTGCGCGCCGGCGCCAAACGCATCACCGAACTGGGCGTGAAAGCCGAACTGGAAATTTTCGACACCGGCCATCTGTGGTTCGCCAAGCAGATGATCAAGGAAGGCCTGCTCGAAGACCCGCTGTTCCAGCTGTGCCTGGGCATTCCATGGGGCGCACCAGCCGACACCACCACCATGAAGGCGATGGTCGACAACCTGCCCGCCAATGTCACCTGGGCCGGCTTTGGCATCGGCCGCATGCAAATGCCGATGGCCGCACAAGCTGTGTTACTCGGCGGCAACGTGCGGGTCGGCCTGGAAGACAACCTGTACCTGGACCGCGGCGTGCTGGCCAGCAACGGCCAATTGGTCGAACGGGCGGTGGAGATCATTTCGCGCCTCGGTGCCCGCGTGCTGACCCCGGCCGAAGGCCGGGAAAAGATGAACCTCAAACGCCGCTGAGCCCCTGCAACGATCGCAGCTACGCCAAAGATCCTGTGGGAGCGGGCATGCCCGCGAAGCAGGCGACGCAGCGGATGGCACCGGCTTTGCCGGTGTTCGCGGGCGCGCCCGCTCCCACAGGGATCGATGCTCCCTGATCAATGTGTTTTGCCCTGAGGAACCGACATGCCTTTCATCACCGAGATCAAGACCTTCGCCGCTTTGGGTAGCGGCGTAATCGGCAGCGGCTGGGTTGCCCGCGCCCTTGCCCACGGCCTGGACGTGGTCGCCTGGGACCCGGCGCCGGATGCCGAGCAAGCGCTGCGCAAGCGCATTGCCAACGCTTGGCCAGCGCTGGAAAAACAAGGCCTGGCGCAAGGTGCATCACAAAACCGGCTGAAGTTCGTCAGCACCATCGAAGAATGCGTGCGCGACGCCGATTTCATCCAGGAAAGCGCACCGGAGCGGCTGGACCTCAAGCTCGACCTGCACGCGAAAATCAGCGCCGCCGCCAAGCCCGAGGCCATCATCGGTTCCAGCACTTCAGGCCTGCTGCCCAGCGAATTCTACGAGTCGGCTACCCACCCCGAACGCTGCGTGGTCGGCCACCCGTTCAACCCGGTGTACCTGCTGCCGCTGGTCGAGATCGTTGGCGGCAACCGTACTGCGCCTGAAGCCATCGAGGCGGCAAAAACCATCTACACCGCACTGGGCATGCGCCCGCTGCATGTGCGCAAGGAAGTGCCCGGTTTCATCGCCGACCGCCTGCTCGAAGCGCTCTGGCGGGAGGCCCTGCACCTGGTCAACGACGGCGTGGCGACCACCGGTGAGATCGACGATGCCATCCGCTTCGGCGCCGGCCTGCGCTGGTCGTTCATGGGCACCTTCCTGACCTACACCCTGGCCGGTGGCGATGCCGGCATGCGCCACTTCATGTCGCAGTTCGGGCCAGCCCTCAAGCTGCCCTGGACCTACCTGCCGGCGCCGGAGCTAACCGACAAGTTGATCGACGATGTGGTGGACGGCACCTCCGAGCAACTGGGCGAACGCAGCATCGCCGCGCTGGAGCGCTATCGTGATGACACCCTGCTGGCGGTGCTGGCAGCGGTGAAGACCAGCAAGGCAACACATGGCATGGCCTTTGGCGATTGAGGAATAAGCAATGCCCGCACTTGTCACCTACCGCACCCCAGTCCAGAAGGACTGGGTGGACTACAACGGGCATCTGCGCGATGCCTATTACCTGCTGATCTTCAGCTATGCCACCGATGCGCTGATGGAGCGCATCGGCCTGGATGCCGACAGCCGTGGGCAGAGCGGAAATTCCCTGTTCACCCTGGAAGCGCACATCAACTACCTGCATGAAGTAAAACTGGGTAGCGAGGTATGGGTACACACTCAGATAATCGGTTTTGATCGCAAGCGCTTGCACCTCTACCACAGCTTGCATCGGGCGAGCTTTGACGAGTCATTGGCGGCCAGTGAGCAGATGTTGTTGCATGTGGACCTGAAAGGGCCGAAGTCGGCTCCGTTTTCCGAAGCGAGCAGGGAACTGCTACGGGGGTTGATGGAGGCACAATCCGATATGACCTATCCCGAATGTGCAGGCCGGCGAATACAATTGCCTGCTTGAATCATTCCCGTTGTGGGACATGCCTACCCCACAACGGGTGATATGAATTTCAAGAGGGGCTATACAAGGCGTTATTTGGCAGCTTGCGTGCCATTTTTTAGCCCTACGCCCTGCACCGTTTTTTGTACCACAGTGAAACGCCTATTTAACGACCAACCTGAATGACTGCCATTATCGAAGCTTCTTGCACTCACAGTGTGGGTGCCTAGCGACAGGCCTGTAATCTTGACTTCCCAAACCCCCACGGCATTAGCGGTGGTCGTAGCCAAAAAATCGGATGGTCTGCCTTGAGGCACGATGACAACAATCGCACCGGGCGACGTAGTCCCCGACAAAATTACATTATCCACTCCAACTTCCCTGTTGGCCTCAGGGATTTGAATGACCGGGGTCTCCAGCGTACTGGAAACATTGAATTGAACGTTATTCCCCCAGGCGGAAGTTTGCCCACCACGTTTCTGCCTCGCCGAAATCGAGTAACTACCGTCCGGAAGCGGCTCAGTTATTTTAACCGACCAGTTGCCACGCTCATCAGCCTCTGTCTGCGCCAGTGTCCGCGCCTCAATACTTTTCGCCACGCTAACCTCAGCGCCAGGAACCGCCCGACCGGTGACCAACGGATATCTTCCCACCTTCGCCCCAGGCAACGGCGCTGTGATCAACACCCTGTCCAACTCTGAATGCTTGACTCGATACTTACGAACCGCAGAGTACTCGGAGACCAGCAACGGGCCGAGAGCCTGTCTGACACGAAATGAGTATTCACCCTCTGGCCTGATCTCATTATCCACAAAGCGCCAGTGCCCCTGCGCGTCAACAATGGTTGACGCCGTCTTGTCCGAAATACCAATTTCAATGCTAGCACCGGGGATGCCACTACCGGCGAACACTGGAGCAATCAATACGTCTTGCCCTTGTTCGGGAGACGTGACAAGCGGAACGGCAGGCGTCGCAGTGCAATCCGGCAACCGTTCATTGTTCACCGACACCGCAAAGAATCGGCCCTTCCCGGAGGTGATGCAGACATGTAATTTCACCCCGGCGGCCTCGTCAATCAACTTTCTTGATGGAAGCAGCGTAGGCTTGGCAAACGTAGTGTCTTCAGGGTTTGCATTCAGTAGAATACTGGACACATTCGAACCTACAGTGGAATATCGTACCCAGACACCAATACTGCGATTATCCTCTGCAGGAAAATCATACGGCGGATTTGCCTGCCGATGCTCCAACATTATGTACTCATTCTTCCCCGGCCTTCTAATCGCATACGCCTGCGGACCTGGCTCGCCGAGTGCACTCAGCTTGTAAATTCCCGTCTTGGTAATTTCTGATGACTGTCGTTCGTCAAGCCATCCTGCAAAAGCTCTGTTAACAGCAGGATACAAGCCAGTGCCACCTCCCACGGGGTCGCCCGAGTCGGCAATTGACGATACGGCACAGCCCTCTGGCGCGTAAACAGTGTCACCCGAACGACGGCAATTTGCATAAGTTCTTGGGTGGTCGACGCCAAGATTATGACCATACTCATGTAGAAAAACGTGACTTGATCCGCCTTGGCCAAACAGGATCATCCTGTTTCCTGGCATACCGGCATTCGCCCCCCCCTGGCACGCGACCGCCACTATCAACTGATCATACTCGTGCTGGTTTAGCCCCGCTGCTTCTATGGCACGCTCTGCCCGCGGATAAATATCACCATTGCTACAGTTACCGCTAGGCTTCTCACCAAAACTCGGAGTAAGAAGCTTGAATTCTTCGAGGCTAAGCTTATTGTCCGAGGACGCTAGCACAAAAGAACGCAATGACCGCGGATCATCAGAAAAAAGCTGCTGCCGAATCACAGCAGGGTCGACATTGCTGGAGTTACTCCATTGACCGACCACCACCACAACTCGCCGCTTGCCCAACACTGGAAATTTCGGCATCTCACCATTGGTAAAAACTTTGCTTGCAGGCAACGCCTCTACATCATCCAGAAAGTCGTCGTTTCCAGCACTGGCATTTACCGCCGCACAACCCAGAGATACCGCCAATACCAAGCTCGTCAACAGCCTATTACCCGTGTTGATGTTCATCGCGTTCTGCTCCGAAGGCAAAAGATGTACCTCATCTGAGATACCTGCATCAGCACATCAAAAATGATCTAGCCTGTCAGCTGGCAGAAATACCAGGTGGATGGATGAACAGATAATTTTGCAGCAGTGTTCCCCCAAAAAAATAACCCCGGAAAGCCGTGAGCTACCGGGGCCAAGAGCGAGCAACATCCACTGTGCATGAGTGAGGGTGACCAAACCCCCTGGTACCGTGAATGGCTTCAGTGTGCTGGCTTGCCGGGTAGGCGATTTAGCCGTAAACGACCTGTTCTTAGCCAAAGCAGTCATGGCGACATCTTGTTGTTGCGGGCATGTCGCGCTCGTCACAGAATCGGTCGTAAATCACAGCAGCACTCTCTTAGCGATAAAAGGGACAACAGCCATGATGCATGCGGATTTGATTGATCAGGACGACCTGGCAGGCCACCTGCGCGCACGCGGGTTCGAGATTCCGGCGGGCGCCAGTGCCGAGCAGGCTTGCGAAGCGGTGGTGCGTGGGCTGACAGAGCCTAATGCGCGGGCGCTGAAGGGTATGGTCGAGCAGATGTATACCGGGAGTGCGACGATTCTGCCGGCGGTGCGCCAGGCCATCGACAAGCAGCTGTTGCCAGCGCTGGCGAGTTTCAACAAGCGGGCCTGATTCATTTTTCCTGTACTGGCCCTATCGCCGGCAAGCCAGCTCCCACAGTGATTACACAAAGCCCGAGGCCTGTGCAGTACCTGTGGGAGCTGGCTTGCCGGCGATAGGGCCAGGCCTGCCTTAAAGGAATTACTCAAGCCCCGAGGCCTGTGCAGTATCTGTAGGAGCTGGCTTGCCGGCGATAGGGCCAGGCCTGCCTTACAGGAATTACTCAAGCCCCGAGGCCTGTGCAGTATCTGTAGGAGCGTGCTTGCCCCGCAAAAGGGCCAGGCCTGCCTTAAACAGGCTCGGCCAGCTTCTCCAGTTCTGCAGTCCGGTCAAACAGCCGTGCCAGCCCTTCCTGGTGTGTTACCCCCACCACCGTACACCGCGGCAACTCCCGCCTGAGCATTTCCAGCAAACCCCGGGCACTGCCCAGATCCAGCTGGCTGGTCGCCTCATCCAGGTACAAGGTATCCGGCCGGTACAGCAACGCTCGCGCCAGGCTCAACCGCTGCTGCTCCCCGCCGGAAAGCACGCGTTCCCACTCGACCTGCTTGTCCAGTTGCCCAATAAAGCCTCCCAGCCCTACCTTGCCCAGCACACCGATCAACTGCACGTCGTCTGGGTTGGGCTTTTTCGGTGGCGGTACGGCGGGTCTGGTCGAGGGCCAGGTTGCGCACGATGCGGTACAGGTAGCTGGCCGGGTGGCGAATGTCGGCATCGTCCTGCTGGCGGCTGAAGCGCAGCCACGCCTCCTGCACCACATCTTCGGCGCGGGCGCGGCAGCCGACGATCGGCGCGGCATAGTCAAGCAATGCCGCCCGGTGGGCCAGGTAGAGCTGGAGTTTTTCGTCCACCACGGAGGGGTATGCCAGAGGGTTTCGGGGGCGGCGATGTTACCTGTAGTCGAGAATCATTATCAACAGGTGCATTTTTATTGCCTGTGCCGGCCTCTTCGCGGGCACGCCCGCTCCCACATTGACCGCATCGCCATCAAGCCATGCGCAGTACCTGTGGGAGCGGGCATGCCCGCGAAGAGGCCGGCGCGGTGTCAGAGCCTTACGCTGGCAAAGGTCGACTCGTTGCGCGCCTGGCTCAGGGCCGCCATCGGCCCGCTGTGCGGCGACAGGGTCATGGCCTGCGGAATCGGCATCATCGCTACCTGCTGCGCGGTGTTGGAGCCCACGCGCTCGTCACGCGGCGGAATGCCGAAGTACTCGCGGTAGCACTTGGAGAAGTGCGGCGTGGACACAAAGCCACACACCGACGCCACCTCGATGATCGACATCGGTGTCTGCTTCAGCAGCTGCCGCGCACGGATCAGGCGCAGTTTAAGGTAGTAGCGCGATGGCGAGCAGTGCAGGTACTTCTGGAACAGCCGCTCAAGCTGGCGTCGCGACACCGCCACGTACACCGCCAGTTCGTCCAGGTCGATCGGCTCTTCGAGGTTGGCCTCCATCAGCGCGACGATTTCCTGCAACTTCGGCTGGTTGGTACCGAGCATGTGCTTGAGCGGCACGCGCTGGTGGTCCTGCTCGTTGCGGATGCGCTCGTAGACGAACATCTCGGAAATGGCCGCCGACAGCTCGCGGCCATGGTCGCGGCTGATCAGGTGCAACATCATGTCCAGCGGCGCAGTGCCGCCGGAGCTGGTGAAGCGGTTACGGTCGAGGGTGAACAGGCGGGTGCTCATGTTCACCCGCGGGTAGGCCTCCTGCATGGCCGCCAGGCACTCCCAGTGCACACTGCAATCAAAACCGTCGAGCAGGCCGGCACAGGCCAGGGCCCAGCTGCCGGTACACACCGCGCCAAGGCGGCGCGACTGACGGGCCTGGGCCTGCAGCCAGGTGACATGCTCACGGGTAACAGTGCGCTGGATGCCCACGCCACCGCAGACGATCACGGTATCGATGGGCGGCGCGCTGTGCATGGCAGCATCGGGGGTGATCTGCAGGCCGTCGCTGGCCCAGACCTGGCCGCCGTCCACCGTCAGGGTGTGCCAGCGATACAGCTCGCGGCCGGAAAGCTGGTTGGCCATACGCAGCGGCTCGACCGCCGATGCCAGGGAAATCAGGGTGAAATTGTCCAGTAGAAGAAACCCGATGGACTGGGGTGCTGTGCGGTTCTGGGTTGGGGTCCCGGAGGTGTACGACGTCATCGCGATTTCTCCTCACACAAATGCAGGGTGTGCCTCAGGCGGGCACTGATTTTTGTTATGGCCCCCGGTTCGGGGCTTATGCCAATCACAACGCAAACGCCGTGCCGGAAATTGAACAGCTATCCAAAAAAACCTGAAAACGACGCCTTCATTCGGCAAATCAGGGGCTTCCATCAAGCTGGCAGAGCTTCCGGAACCGCCGTGCTAGGCGTGCTACGTGTCACTGCTGAGCAGTTTGGTGACACGTACCTTGGTGGTTGCCCAGAAACGACACTTTTAAGTGTCACCGACAATGCCCACACTCATCGCGACATCTGACGGCCGGTCAAGCACAAACGCCCCAAGATGGGGCGTCGTGATGACTGCAGAGCCAGATTAGCGCATCAGCACTCGATGGCACTGACCGCCAGGCCACCGCGCGAGGTCTCTTTGTACTTGTCGTGCATGTCGGCCCCGGTATCGCGCATGGTGCGGATCACCTGGTCGAGGGAGATGAAGTGCTCGCCGTCACCGCGCAGCGCCATCTGCACCGCGTTGATGGCTTTTACCGCAGCAATCGCGTTGCGCTCGATGCACGGCACCTGCACCAGCCCGCCGACCGGGTCGCAGGTCAGGCCAAGGTTGTGCTCCAGGGCAATCTCGGCGGCGTTCTCTACCTGTGGCGGGGTGGCACCGAGCACTTCGGCAAGGCCCGCCGCGGCCATGGCGCAGGCTGAGCCGACTTCACCCTGGCAGCCCACTTCGGCACCGGAAATCGACGCGTTCTTCTTGCACAGGATGCCCACGGCAGCCGCAGCCAGGAAGTAATCGACAATGCTGGACTCGTTCACCTCATCGCTGAAGCGCATGTAGTAGTGCAGCACCGCCGGGATGATGCCGGCCGCGCCATTGGTGGGCGCGGTCACCATACGCCCACCGGCGGCGTTCTCTTCATTGACCGCCAGGGCAAACAGGTTGACCCATTCCATGGCGCTCATCGTCGAGCCGATCACGTTGGGTTTGCCGATCTCTTGCAGGCTGCGGTGCAGCTTGGCAGCGCGGCGGCGCACGTTCAGCCCGCCGGGCAGCGTGCCTTCGTATTTAAGGCCGTTGTTGACGCATTCCTGCATGGCTTCCCAGAGCTTGTGCAGGCCGGCGCGGATCTCTTCTTCGCTGCGCCAGACCTTCTCGTTGGCCATCATCAATTGCGACACGCTGAGGTCGTTTTGCTTGCACAGGCGCAGCAGTTCGGCGGCGCTGTTGAAGTCGTACGGCAGCACCGTCTGGTCGGCATCCAGCACGCCACTGGCGGCCTGGGCAGCGTCGACTACAAAACCGCCACCCACCGAGTAGTAGGTGTCGCGGTGCAACTCGCCCTGCTCGCCTTCGGCAACCAGGGTCATGGCGTTGGGGTGGTACGGCAGGTTCTCGTCCAGCAGCAGCATGTCGCGGGCCCAGACGAATTCGATGGGCAGGCGGCTGTCCAGCTGCAGGGTGTTGGTTTCGCGCAGGTCGGCAATACGCGGCACGATCTGGGTCGGGTCAATGGCGTCAGGCCACTCGCCCATCAGGCCCATGATGGTGGCGTTGTCGGTGCCGTGACCGATACCGGTGGCCGACAGCGAGCCATACAGGCGCACCTCGATCCGTTTCACACGTTCCAGCTCGCCGCGTTCGCGCAGGCCCTGAACAAACAGGGCGCCAGCACGCATGGGGCCGACGGTGTGGGAGCTGGAGGGCCCGACACCGATCTTGAACAGGTCGAACACGCTGATGGCCATTGTCGAATCACCTCTTGCTGGGCTTGTCTCTGCGCGCC
>Ga0207655_1002731_pt1 | contig 13783 bp, 15 predicted proteins | sample KBSM44metaG_FD_184398 | JGI IMG/M metagenome (GOLD analysis project Ga0207655, IMG submission 184398) | Miscanthus rhizosphere microbial communities from Kellogg Biological Station, Michigan, USA - KBS M4-4 metaG (SPAdes) (version 2) | ecosystem: Host-associated > Plants > Roots > Rhizosphere >...
TCCGGACGTCCAGATCCTGGTGACAGGGGTGGAAGATCCCGATTCCCGCGCGCATAGCGCCAACGAATCCCTCCACATCGGCGACTTCCGCCACGCAGTGTTGGCTGAAGCGTTGATGCTTGCACGCCTGAACGCCGAGGGGCTGGGGGCTTAGTCCCTGTTTAGCCGGGAACAAGGAAATGCTGTCAGTGGTTACGTCTGGAGTTATAGCAAAGCGTCTGCGCGACGTAGCATTAGCTATAACCCGTATGTAATTGGGTAAGGGCAGGCAGCGTCCCGGCGCCGCCTCCAGAAGCTTCATAAGAAGGTAGGCCAATGAGCACTGCAACCAACGAAAACAGCACCGGAACACAGGTCGTCACCAGTGACGAACTGCCCACGCACGAGGTCAATCTGACCGACGTCGCAGCAGGCAAGGTCCGCAGCCTCCTCGAACAGGAAGGGCGCACCGATCTTCGGCTGCGCGTTGCAGTCCAGCCTGGCGGATGCTCCGGCTTGATCTACCAGCTCTACTTTGACGAGCGCATGCTCGACGGAGACGCTGTGCGTGACTACGACGGTGTCGAGGTCATCGTGGACAAGATGAGTGTCCCTTACCTCAGCGGTGCAAGCATCGACTTTGAAGACACCATTTCGAAGCAGGGCTTCACCATTGACAACCCGAACGCCGGCGGGTCTTGCGCCTGCGGTGATTCGTTCCACTGATGTGAGCCATCGCCGCATGTCGGCGCCCCTCCGGGCCGCTTCAAAAGCGTTCGGAGCCACGGCGCTGACATGTGCGCGAAAACCGCCTGATAGCGGTAAGCTCTACATCGGGTAGTAAAACTTTTAGTGTGCCCGGTGAGCCTTCGGCCTGCCGGGAGACAGCAACAAGAGGAAGGGCCGTCTGTGAGTTCGCAGAACCGAACCGGCAGCCGACGCATAAAGATCACCTCGATCACTGGCTTGGCACTCGCCGGCGCGTTGGTTTTGACCGGATGTTCACCAGAGGTAGAGAAGGGTTGGCTGCCTACAGAGCGCGGCACGACCAACCACACTGACCGGATCATGGACCTCTGGGTCAACTCATGGATCGCCGCCTTGGCAGTCGGTATCATCACGTGGGGCCTCCTGGTCTGGTGCATCATTGCTTACCGTCGCCGTAAGGGCACCACGGGATTCCCCAAGCAGCTCAGCTATAACCTGCCGCTCGAGGTCTTCTACTTGACCATCCCGCTGTTCATGGTGCTGGTGTTCTTCTACTTCACCGACCAGGACCAGCGCGCGATCGACGATCGTTCACAGCCTGCAGATGTCGTTGTTGATGTCCGCGGAAAGCAGTGGGCCTGGGACTTCAACTACAAGCAGGGCCAGGTCATCTCCGAGGACCTCCACGAAGCCGGCGTTCAGGCTCACCTGACGGGCGCCGAAGTGGACAAGGAACTGCTCCCCACCCTGTACTTGCCGGTTGGCAAGTCCGTGGACCTGGAGCTGAACTCCCGCGATGTCATTCACTCCTTCTGGGTTCCCGCCTTCCTTCAGAAGCGCGACATGATCCCCGGCAAGACGAACTACATCCGGTTCACTCCCACCAAGGAGGGCACCTTCGATGGAAAGTGCGCCGAACTCTGCGGTGAATATCACTCCGAAATGCTCTTCCGCGTCAAGGTTGTCTCCGAGTCTGAGTTCAAGGCCCACATGGACAAGCTCCGCCAGGATGGCAACACGGGCCTGCTCGGTGCGGAATACGACCGCAATCCGAACCTGAACGAAAAGTAAGGGGAGCGACGTGGCTACTTACACTCAATCCGCCGGGACCCTTGAGGCTCCCGTAGTTCCTAAATCCAAGGGACGCATTGTCGTCAACTGGATCACCTCCACGGACCACAAGACCATCGGGTACATGTACCTCATTGCGTCGTTCGTGTTCTTCTGCCTCGGTGGCGTCATGGCGCTCCTGATCCGTGCAGAACTGTTCGAGCCGGGCATGCAGATCCTGCAGACCAAAGAGCAGTACAACCAGATGTTCACGATGCACGGCACCGTGATGCTGCTGATGTTCGCAACCCCGCTGTTCGCCGGCTTCGCCAACGTCATCATGCCGTTGCAGATTGGTGCCCCGGACGTTGCGTTCCCGCGTCTGAACGCCCTGGCGTTCTGGTTCTTCCTCTTCGGCTCCACCATCGCCGTATCCGGCTTCATCACCCCGCAGGGTGCTGCCAGCTTCGGTTGGTTCGCTTACGCACCGTTGTCGAATACGACATTCAGTCCGGGTGTCGGTGGTGACCTGTGGGTCTTCGGGCTCGCGCTCTCCGGTTTCGGAACCATCCTTGGTGCCGTCAACTTCATCACCACCATCATCTGCATGCGCGCTCCGGGCATGACCATGTGGCGTATGCCGATCTTCACCTGGAACACCCTGGTGACGGCAATCCTCGTCCTCATGGCCTTCCCGCCGCTTGCAGCTGCACTCTTCGCCCTTGGCGCTGACCGCCGCTTTGGTGCCCACATCTTCGATCCCGAAAACGGCGGTGCCGTCCTCTGGCAGCACCTGTTCTGGTTCTTCGGCCACCCCGAGGTGTACATCATCGCCCTGCCGTTCTTCGGTATCGTTTCCGAGATCTTCCCGGTCTTCAGCCGGAAGCCGATTTTCGGTTACAAGGGCCTTGTCTACGCAACCATCGCCATTGCAGCTCTGTCCGTGACCGTGTGGGCCCACCACATGTACGTGACCGGTTCCGTCCTGCTTCCGTTCTTCGCTTTCATGACGATGCTGATCGCAGTACCGACGGGCGTGAAGTTCTTCAACTGGATCGGCACCTTGTGGCAAGGATCCATCACGTTCGAGACGCCTATGCTCTGGAGCATCGGCTTCCTGGTGACGTTCCTCTTCGGTGGCCTGACGGGCATCATCCTGGCATCGCCGCCGCTGGACTTCCACGTTTCCGACTCCTACTTCGTGGTCGCCCACTTCCACTACGTGGTCTTCGGTACCGTCGTGTTCGCCATGTTCGCCGGCTTCTATTTCTGGTGGCCCAAGTGGACCGGCAAGATGCTGAACGAACGTCTCGGGAAGATCCACTTCTGGCTGCTGTTCCTCGGCTTCCACGGCACGTTCCTGATCCAGCACTGGCTGGGTGTTGAAGGTATGCCGCGTCGCTACGCCGACTACATGCCGCAGGACAACTTCACGTGGATGAACCAGTTCTCCACTATTTCCTCCTTCGTCCTGGGCGCTTCGCTGCTGCCGTTCTTCTGGAACGTCTACATCACGTGGCGCAGCAACAAGAAGGTTGAAGTAGATGACCCGTGGGGCTTTGGTGCTTCGCTGGAATGGGCAACCTCGTGCCCGCCGCCGCGCCACAACTTCACTTCCTTGCCCCGTATTCGCTCCGAACGCCCGGCCCTGGATCTCCACCACCCGGAGTTGGCCCAGGTGCACACCGCCGAGGCTCCGTCACCCGCAGCAGCAGTTCTGGGTAACGCCGACCAGAGGGACGTCAGCAAATGAAAATTGAATCGTGGCTCTTCGGAGCCGGAGTCTTCTTCTTCGTACCCGTAGCGATTGCGTACGGCTTCCTGACCGAATGGTCCGAGTGGGTTGGCGTGCTCGGCATCCTGCTCGTAGGTGGCCTCGCAGGCATGATCGGTGCTTACCTTGGCTTCACAGGCAAGCGCATCGGAATGCGCCCGGAGGACCGTCCTGACGCAGAGATCCACGAGGGTGCGGGGGAGCAGGGTCACTTCAGCCCCTGGAGCTGGTGGCCCCTGGTTCTTGGCCTCTCGTGTGCAGGTGGATTCCTCGGCTTGGCCGTAGGTTTCTGGGTAACCTACGTGGCCGGTGGCCTGGCCATCGTTGCCTTGATCGGCTGGGTCTTCGAATACAGCCGCGGCGACCACGCCCACTAGCAGTTCCAGAACGGCAATAAGGATGGGCCCTACCAAAAGGTGGGGCCCATCCTTATTTGTGTATTCAGGGTTCTTTTCCGCGTCCGGCATCCCCGTGTGATGGGTGGTCCGCCCGCAACGTAGCCTCAGCGGGCCTCAGGAGCCTCCAGGACGGAGGAAAGAGCAGCAAGGGCATTCCGTGCCGTCCAGAGAGTTTGAGAGTCCGTGAGCGCATCGGGGGCGACCTCAAGAAGAACTTCACATCCGTGGCCGAAGTCCTCTGTCATGACCTCGAGCAGAGATCGGGCGTCGACCGGCTTGCCGTCTGTCTTCCGGATTGTCACGGGCAGTCCTGTCTCCGTGACGGCGCGGACAAAAACTGCTGCCGCGCGGGCATGAAGGCCGATCTCAGCGGCGACTAAGGCTTTCTGCTGCGGCAAGCCAGCTCCTTTGCTACGGCGGTTTACTCCGCCAGGAAATGATCCATACAAGAGTAGCCGCCATCCCGGGAAGCCCACCAGTTCAATGTCCGCTGGTCTAGACCTGTGGCTGTCTGTCTTATCCTTGAAACATGACTCAATTGCTGGATTTCTGCTGTGGCTGACGCAGCCGGCATTGCTGGCGAGATTGACCGTTCCAGCAGCACGCCCATCTACATTCAACTGCGTGAAATCCTTCGTACCTTCATTGGGCAGTCGTGTCCGCCGGGTTCGGCCCTTCCTTCCGAACGGGATCTCTCGGAGCGCTTTGGCCTTGCACGCATGACTGTTCGACAGGCCATCGATGCGCTGGTCGGCGAAGAAGTCATAGAGCGCGTCGTAGGCTTGGGAACTTTCGTGAGGAAGCCCAAGCTGGACCTTCAGGTGAAGCTGACCTCCTACAGTGAGGAAATGCAGCGGCGCGGCATGGTCCCGGCCGCCAAGGTTCTGAGTTTTGAACAGATTGCAGCCAGTGCGTTTCTGGCGCGGGAACTGCAGCTCGACGAGGGAACGCCCCTGGTTCGGTTCCGGCGGCTTCTCCTGGCCGATAACGAGCCCATGAGCGTGGACGAGAACTTCATTCCGGCACACCGCGTTCCAGGACTTCTCGATGAGGCCCCGCCAACGTCGCTGTACAACGTTCTGAGCGAACGGTATGGCCTGGTCATGGAGTGGGGCGAGGACATGATCGAGGCAACGGCTGCGTCACCGTCCACTGCAAGGTTGCTGAACGTGGACGTCGGATCGCCGCTGCTGAAGATCCAGCGCCATGCCTTCGTTGCGCGTGCAATGGTGGACTATTCCGTCTCCTACTACCGGGCCGACAGGTACAAGCTGTGGGTACCCTTGCAGCGGCCTGGAGTGCGTCCAACGCGCAATTATGCATCGGGATACCGGACCACGCAGTAGAGCCTGCCCGGCGCACCGTCGGGTGGCTGTTGGGTAGCCGTCGGGTGGCTGTCGGGTGGGCCTCCGCACCATCGGTGTGGGACTGGACATCCGACCCCTTCCAGCGTTCTTTGAGATCCAACAACAGAAGGGGCACAGTCCGCATGGACTGTGCCCCTTCTGTTGTCGAGGTCCGGGCCGTTAGTGGCTCAGGCTCTTTTGCTCGTCGGCCGCTTCGATGGCCTCGTGGTGGCCATGTGCGTGCGCGGCTTCAAGTTCCGCAGGCGTTGCCGGAGCAACGCGGTCTTCGAAGAACCAGCGGGAAAGCGCTGCACGGCGCTTTTCCTTGCGGGTTACTACGCCATGCTCGTTCGGCTGCGCCGGCAGGGGAGCCGGTGATTCGAAGCCTACGAGCTTGTAGCGCTTGTACTCGTCCAGGGGTGCGTGGACTTCGATGAACTCGCCGTGCGGGAGCCGAACGATACGTCCGGTTTCGCGACCGTGGAGTGCAATTTCGCGGTCCTTGCGCTGGAGAGCCAGGGCAATTCGCTTGGTGACGATGAAGGCGATGATCGGGCCGATGAAGAACAGCGTCCGCAACCAGTACGTCACGTCATTCAGTGACACGTGGAAGTGAGTGGCAATGAGGTCCGAGCCGGCCGCGGCCCACATAACGCAGTACCAAGTGAAACCGGCCACGCCGATCGCAGTGCGGGTGGGTGCATTGCGGGGGCGGTCCAGAACGTGGTGTTCACGGTTGTCCTTGGTGACCCAGCGTTCGATCCATGGGTACATGAACAGAACGGTGAAGATGATTCCCGCAGGAACCAGGGCCGGAAGAAGCACGTTCAGCGTGAGCGTGTGTCCAAAGACGATCCACTCGAAGTGGAAGTTGTTGATGACACCCGGCATAAGGCGAAGGGCGCCGTCGACGAATCCGATGTACCAGTCAGGCTGGGTGCCGGCCGAGACAGGGGAGGGGTCGTAAGGCCCGTAGTTCCAGATCGGGTTGATGGTGAACGCTGCCGCCATGAGCGCCAGAACACCGAACACGATGAAGAAGAAGCCACCGGCCTTGGCCGCGTAAACCGGGCCGAGGGGGTAACCGACGACGTTGCCGTCGTTGCGGCCCGGGCCAGGGTACTGCGTGTGCTTGTGGACAACCACCATGAAGAGGTGGATCACGATCATCAGCAGGATGAGGGCGGGCACCAGGAGGATGTGGAGCACATACAGGCGGCCGATGATGGCCGTACCCGGGAACTCCCCACCGAAGAGGAAGAAGGAGATGTACGTTCCGATGACCGGAATCGACTTGATCACGCCGTCGATGATGCGCAGGCCGTTACCGGACAGCAGGTCATCGGGGAGGGAGTAACCGGTGAAGCCGGCAGCCATGGCGAGGATCAGCAGGACGCCGCCCACAACCCAGTTCATTTCGCGGGGCTTGCGGAAAGCGCCCGTGAAGAAGACACGCAGCATGTGAACGCCGAGGGATGCCACGAACAGCAGTGCTGCCCAGTGGTGTACTTGGCGCATGAAGAGACCGCCACGGACATCGAACGAGATGTTCAGCGACGAGTTGTAGGCAACAGACATTTCGACGTTGTACAACGGCGTGTAGGAACCCTGGTAGTGGGTTTCTGCCATGGACGGATCGAAGAAGAAGGTCAGGAAGGTACCCGACATCAGCAGGATGACGAAGGAATACAGCGCCACCTCACCGAACATGAACGACCAGTGGTCAGGGAAGACCTTCCGGCCGAACTCGCGCAGGATGCCGGAGCCGCCAACACGCTCGTCTACAAAGTTGGTGAAACTACCAACCTTGGTCTTCGGAACGAAGGGGGCTTCAGCTGTTGATGAGGCGCTCATGCTCGTCACGCTCCCAGTAACTCGGTCCTACAGGTTCTCTGAAGTCGCTGGTAGCGACGAGGTAGCCCTCTGCATCAACCGCGATAGGCAGCTGGGGAAGCGGACGGCTGGCCGGCCCGAAGATGACCTTGCATTCCTGCGTGAGGTCAAAGGTGGACTGGTGGCACGGGCACAGAAGGTGGTGCGTCTGCTGCTCGTAAAGAGCGACAGGGCATCCGACGTGCGTGCAGATCTTGGAGTAAGCAACGATTCCGTTGTAGCTCCAGCTCTCGCGTCCCTCGGAAGGATTCAGCGAGTTCGGGTCCAGACGCATCAAGAGGACAACGGCCTTGGCCTTTTCGTTCAACTTGCCCTCGTGGAGCTCGTTGAGGCCCTCGGGGATAACGTGGAAGGCCGAACCGATGGTGACATCCGAGGCCTTGATGGGTGTGCCATCGGGGTCGCGGGTCAGGCGCTTGAGCTTGCCGCCCTCCGGAGCCCACATGGTGTGCGCCAGAGCCTTGTCAGGACGCGGACCCAAGTCGCCAAAGATGGCAAGAGCGGGCAGGGGAGCCAAAGCGACAGCACCAAGAAGGGTGTTGCGGATCAGCGGACGGCGCTTGATGCCGGTTTCCTCGACGATGTCGTCGACGATGCGCACAGCTGCCTGGCGGTCCTCTTCGGTACGGATAGCGTGGCGCTCTTCAGAGACTTCGTGATCGGGCATCAGGGCCTTGGCCCAGTGCACGATGCCGGTGCCGATACCGAGCATCGCGAAGGCCGTGCCGAGGCCCAGAAGAAGGTTCTGGGTGCGGATGGTTGCAATGGTGGTGTCGTCGCCAAGGTCAATGGCGAAGTACGCCACCAGGAAGACCAGCGTTCCGATGACGGAGGTGCCAAACAGAATGGCTACCTGACGCTCGGCGCGCTTTGCGGCTACCGGGTCCGTGTCAGCCAGGCGCAAACGATGCGGAGGGAGTCCAGGATCCTGGAACTTCTCCACCTCATTCTGACCAGCCGTAGCTACGGTGCCCGAGTGGTTCGGACTGCCGTCACTATGGTTGCCCATAATTCGCCTCATCCTTCTCTCGTTGTCTCGGCCGGGGCCGAGTTATTTTCAGTTTCAAACTGCTGATCGTGCAGCAGAAGTTTTCGTTGCTTCGCGATCAGGACGTGCGGGACGTCAGCCAGATCGTGAATGCGATGATGACACCCAAGCCGGCAACCCACACGAACAGGCCTTCGGAGACCGGGCCGAGGGATCCAAGGTCAGCGCCACCCGGCGAACCATTGGCTTCAATGGTCTTCAGGAAGGTGATGATGTCGCGCTTGTCTTCAGGGGTGACGTTCGAGTCGTTGAACACGGGCATGTTCTGCGGGCCCGTGGCCATTGCCTCATAAATGTGCTGTGAGCTGACGCCTGCAAGAGCCGGAGCGAACTTGCCTCGTGTCAGGGCTCCACCAGCAGCAGCTGCGTTGTGGCACATGGCGCAGTTGACGCGGAAGAGTTCGCCACCCTTGGCAGCGTCTCCCTTGCCATCGAGGAGGTGTTCCTCGGGAATGGCCGGACCTGCGCCGAGGGATGCAACGTAGGCAGAGAGCTGCTTGGTCTGCTCTTCATTGAACTGGGCGGGCTTCTGCTGGGCCTGCGGGCCGTTCATCTGCATGGGCATACGACCGGTACCAACCTGGAAGTCAACCGCAGCAGCACCCACGCCGACCAGCGAGGGGCCGTCCTGGGTTCCGCTGGCACCCATGCCGTGGCAGGTGGCGCAGTTGGCGGCGAAAAGCTTGCCGCCTTCTTCTACGTCACTGGCGCTGTAGCTTGTGGTGTCGGCCTTGGCCTGGTTGACAGATGTGGCAACGGCGTACAGCCCACCAGTGAGGAGGAGGCCCATCAATAGCAGCGCTATGGCTGCCAGTGGGTGACGTCGCTTCTGCGAGAGTGCCTTCACGTGGTGGTTCCTTTATTCGATCCTGCGTCGGCTCCGTGAGCCGCTTCTTGAAATTCTGCCTCTTGTAGAAAAAGAGTCAAGCCGGGCTTACTTGAGGACGTAGATGACCAGGAAGAGGCCAATCCAAACAACGTCAACGAAGTGCCAGTAGTACGAGGTGACGATTGCCGACGTCGCTTCAAAGTGTCCGAACTTCTTGGCCGCAAACGCACGGCCGATGATGAACAGGAAAGCGATCAGGCCGCCGATGACGTGGAGGCCGTGGAAGCCCGTGGTCATGTAGAAGGCGGAGCCGTAGGCATTGGAGGACAGGGATACGTGCTCGGATACGAGCATGGCGTATTCCGTCGTCTGCCCGGCAACGAAGAAGGCACCCATGATGAAGGTGAGGGTAAACCATTCGGTCATGCCCCAGCGGGTGAACTGCAAGAGCCCGCCGGTGCGGCGGGGTTCGAGCCGCTCGGCGGCAAAGACGCCCATCTGGCAAGTAAAGGAACTTGCCACAAGGACGATGGTGTTGACGAGCGCAAACGGGAAGTTGAGCTTGGCCGTCTCCTCGGCCCACATCAGTCCTGATGTGGAGCGCAGGGTGAAGTACATGGCAAAGAGGCCGGCGAAGAACATCAACTCACTGGACAGCCAAACTACGGTTCCAACAGAAACCAAGTTAGGGCGGTTCAGCGTCGGGTGCGCCGGGGTACTGGGGGCATGGGTCGCAGATGTCACAAGGACATTATGTCTGTAAAAGTCCAGAGTTCCCAATGCAAACCACCGATTCGGGAGACTTTTTCTACAAAGACGCGAAATCGCGCGGAAAAGTTCCCGGTCCGGTTCACATTGGTCATCCGTGCAGCCCGGTCGATAGCATCAAGGGGTGACTTCTCCGGCATCGGCACCTGCAGCCAGCAATAACTGGCCAGGGCTCATCTCAGCACTGATCAACGGCGACGACCTTGCAGTGGGCAATACTGAGTGGGCCATGAACACGATCATGGCCGGCGAAGCGACTCCCGCGCAGATCGCGGGCTTCCTGGTTGCCCTGCGTGCCAAGGGCGAAACGGTGGAAGAACTGACCGGCCTTGTGGAGGCCATGCTTCAGAATGCCAACCCCATACAGATCTCCGGTGAAAAGCTGGACATCGTGGGAACGGGCGGGGACAGGCTTAACACCGTCAACATCTCCACCATGGCAGCCCTTGTGGCAGCCGGTGCGGGCGCGAAGGTCGTCAAACACGGAAACCGGGCGGCGTCGTCGACGTCCGGTTCTGCCGATGTATTGGAAGCCTTGGGTGTCCGCCTGGACCTTTCGATTGACCAGGTTGCCCGGAATGCGGAGGAGGCAGGAATCACCTTCTGCTTTGCGCAGGTTTTCCATCCCTCGTTCCGTCATACTGCAGTACCCCGGCGGGAGTTGGCTGTGCCCACGGCCTTTAATTTTCTCGGCCCCATGACAAATCCTGCTCATGTTCAGGCTTCGGCAGTTGGCGTCGCCAACGCCCGGATGGCTCCTCTGGTGGCGGGCGTCCTTGCCCGTCGCGGCAGCCGCGGCCTCGTGTTCCGTGGTGACGATGGACTGGACGAATTGACGCCCACGGGGCCATCGACTGTCTGGGAGATAAGGAACGGAACTGTCACTGAACAGGTGTTCTCACCCGCTGAGCTCGGTATCGAACCGTCCACCGTTGCGGATCTGCGGGGCGGGGACGCCGCCGCAAATGCAGTGGTTGTACGTGAGGTCCTTGATGGCAAGACAGGTCCTGTGCGTGATGCTGTCCTCTTGAATGCCGCCGCTGGCTTGGTGTCCGTTGATCTGAACGCCGACGGCGACCTTTTGGAACGTATGCGGGTTGCCTTCACACTGGCAGCAGAGTCCGTGGATTCAGGTAAGGCCGCCGGCGTCCTGACTAAGTGGATCGCCCTTAGCCAGAGTTCCAAAGACTAGCCACAGCCTCGGCGGACTGTGCGGTCGCCAGACTGCGCTGCCGCTTCGAATCGTGATCTTCAGGGGTCCCTGACCCTATTCGAATCCCAACGCAAAGGCGGCGTCGAGATCGTGCTGGGAATAGGCACGGAACGCTATGTGAGTAGTGGTGTGGACTACTGAATCCACTTTCGACAGGCGGTCAGCGATGACGTCCGCGAGGTCTTCATGCTTGGACACCCTGGCTACAGCGATCAGGTCCCATTCTCCAGTGACGGAATAGACTTCACTGATGCCCTGGATGGCCGAAATCTGCTCGGCGGTTTCCGGAATGCGCGAAGCATCGGTCTTGATCAGGACGAAAGCAGTGATCACGTGGGGCCTTTCCGGAAAAGCTTCATTGCGGACGCACTTCAGCCTAGTACATAGGAGATGCAGGGGCCTTTCAGACCTTGGACTGGCGCTTGCGTGACGTGCGCCGAATTAACGCGAGGATGGCGCGGAAGCCGAGCAGGAAAACACCCAGACTGATAAGTGCCACGATGACAAAGGGCAACACCACCGTCTGGCCAGTTACCGCCCTGAGCACCATGCCGATCACTACGGCACCCATCCAGACGAAAATGCCCGAAGGCCAGAGGGCATAGGGCGCACGCCAAACCCTCGCGACCAGCCAGGCAACGCCGGCACCAGCGAGGAAGGGCCAGGCCGTGACAAAGGCGCCTGTGATGATGTCTCCCCGGGCATGGGCGTCGCGGCCGATCGCGGCGAAGACAAGAATCAACAAGAGGTCGGCGGCGGCAGCAGGAATCCAGGATCTAAGCGGTGATGGCATGTTCTGACATTATCGGGGCGGAAGTGCTGGCGCGAAGTTGACGTCCCGCAGGCTCTCTCTTGCGCTTGGTTTCTGCTGCGGCCACGATGACAGGCAGGAACAAACGACGCACCCCAATTAATGGAGGAGATCATGCGATTCGTTCAAGTGGCCCAGCATGCCGAAGACCTGAAGCGGGCGGCGGCCTTCTACGCTGCACTGCTGGGCGCCGAGCCCAAGGCCTTGTACGACCCTCCCGGGCTCCTCTTCTTTGACGTTGGTGGCGTGCGGCTTCTGCTGGAGAAAGGAGCGCCGTCATCCTTGCTCTATTTCGAGGTTGGAGACCTTCACGGCACAGTGGCGGCGTTGAGGAGCAAAGGCGTCAAGATCATTTCGGAGCCGCACATAATTTTCACCCATGAGGATGACCTCCTCGGACCGGCAGACTCAGAGGAATGGATGGCCTTCATCCAGGACAGCGAGGCCAATACCGTAGGCCTGGTCAGCCGGATCAGGACGGCAGGCGACTAACTCTTGCTTGATCAGCAGGCCCCGCGCCGGTGCGCATAACGCGTCAGGTGACAGCCGCCGTCGGGCGCCGTTGTGTGGTGGAACCCACACGACTAGCCTCAGTCGGGGGACAAGTGGTTCCTCACGATCCTGGAGGACTTGCAGAATGCAGAAGATTTCCACCTGTTTGTGGTTTGACGGCCGGGCGGCAGAAGCGGCGGAGTTCTACACATCGACATTTGATGATTCGTCCATCCTGACATCGATGCCGGGTCCAGACGGACAGGTTCTTACCGTGGACTTCGAGATTGAAGGACGGCAGTTCATGGCCTTGAACGGGGGACCCGCTTTCACCTTCAACGAAGCAGTTTCCCTCGTGGTCAACTGCGATTCGCAGGACGAGGTGGACCGTTACTGGAATGCGCTCTTGGAAGGAGGGGGAGAAGAAAGCCAGTGCGGATGGCTGAAGGACAAGTTTGGCTTGTCATGGCAGATCGTCCCTGCTGGGATGCCGAGCCTGTTGAATGGTCCGGATCCAGCAGGTTCCCAGCGGGCAATGGAAGCCATGTTGAAGATGCGGAAGCTTGATATCAACGTTCTGCAAAAGGCGTACGACGGCGACTGAAGTTCGGGGGACAGGCGCCTTGGGCGCTGCTAGCATTACCGCACGGTGACGTGCGCACCTATCACAACCATGAGGAGAACTGACTAATGACAACCCGCCTCAACCCATATATCTCGTTCCGCGATAATGCCAGGGACGCAATCAACTTCTACGAGTCCGTCTTCGGTGGCGAACTGACGCTCAGCACTTTCGGCGAATATCAGGCAAGCGAAGACCCCGCCGAAGCGGAGAAGGTCATGCACGCAATGCTGGTAACACCCAACGGTCTGACGCTGATGGCTGCCGACACGCCGAACGGCATGGACTACAACCCGGGCAACAACATCTCGGTGTCACTAAGCGGCCAGTCCGAGGATGAAGCCGAACTTCGTGGTTACTGGGACAAACTCGCCGACGGCGGTACCGTCACCATGCCACTTGAAAGCGCACCGTGGGGTGACACCTTCGGGATGTGTGTGGACAAGTTCGGGATTGCTTGGTTGGTCAATATTGCAGGAGCGCAACAACAGGAGCAGTAGCAGACGCGCGGAACACTGAGTAAACGAATGCCTCGTCCGACTCGCGTTGGACGGGGCATTCCCATTCCGGCCTTTACATGATGCGGCGGCCCGAAGGATCCAGCCTGACGCCAACATGCTTAGGTGTCCGCAAGACGACTGAACGGTCCATAATCTCCACCATGGGCAACCTTTCACCCAGTTGCCGTTCGAGAATGGTCATGTCATCGAGACGGCGAAGCCACACCGACATCACAATCGAATACAGCCCACCTGTGGTGACGACCAGACGCACTTCTCCGAGACCGACCAACCGGCCCGCTACTGCTTCCGCCTGCGTGGCTGGCACGCGGAGGAAGTACCAAACGTTTAC
>Ga0207655_1002734_pt1 | contig 13772 bp, 9 predicted proteins | sample KBSM44metaG_FD_184398 | JGI IMG/M metagenome (GOLD analysis project Ga0207655, IMG submission 184398) | Miscanthus rhizosphere microbial communities from Kellogg Biological Station, Michigan, USA - KBS M4-4 metaG (SPAdes) (version 2) | ecosystem: Host-associated > Plants > Roots > Rhizosphere >...
AGCAAGTTGGTCCCACCCCTTCCCATCCCGAACAGGACCGTGAAACAACTCTGCGCCGATGATAGTGCTGCAACCAGTGTGAAAGTAGGTTATCGTCAGGCTAGTTATATAGAAAAACCCCCATCAGCCTGAACGCGCTCAAGATCGCGTTCGGTGCCGATGGGGGTTTTTTGCGTTTAAGGTCCGGAACTGACCGCAAAAAAAGCGCTTCCGAAGAAGCGCTTATCTGGTCTGGTAATTGATTAAAAGTGGTACGCCGCTTTGACTTCAAGGAAGTTCGCGCCGCCATTGGGACTCTTGATGCTGCCATTGGAGAAATGCTGCAACTTAAGTGCGACTTCCCAATTGTTCTGCATCACGTAGCCGATGCCAATATGATCGCCGAACTGGAAAGCGGTCGACAATTCCTTGCCGTCGTTTCTATACAGGCTGGACAAAAGGTGAACACCGACGCCTGCTTCATAGAAAATCCCCTTCTTATTGTCGTTCTGGAAGCGGAAAACCGGGGTGAAGCCCACGTCCCACAGGCTTTTCTCCTGGCCCGGCACGTTGCGGTATTGGTTCTGGCGCCAGTAACCGACGCTGCCTTCCCAGTAGCCGCTCAGATGCGTGCCGTTCGACTGGAACCATTTCTTTTCCCAATCATTGGCGGCGCTCAGGCGCACCATACGCTGCTTCGACGCCGTGCCGTAGTCCACCGACACGGAGTCGATCAGTTGTTGGGCCATCGCGGCCTGGCTCACCATTAGGGCGGCAACCGCCGCCATCATTGTTTTCGCGAACATAGTATCCTTGTGTTTGTACTGACTTTATTTGTGCTGTATGTATGTTTATACGGCTGCCAAGATTGTACCGGTGTTCCGAAATTTCTTCCGGCGCACCGTTGTTTTGACTCGTCCAGGAGCGGAATTGTCTATGCGAATCGCATTTCTCGGTATTGGCTTGATGGGAGAGCCGATGGTACGCCGTCTGTTGGCGGCCGGCCATGCCGTTACGGCCTGGAATCGCACGTTCGCCAAAGCGGAGGCTCTGGCCTCGGCCGGTGCGCTGCCGGTAGCGCGGCTGGACGATGCCGTGCGCGACGCTGCCATCGTCATCTCGATGCTGGAGGCGGGGCCGATCGTGGAGCAAGTGATGCGCGACGCCTTGCCGGCCCTTGCGCCGAACGCGTTATGGGTGGATATGAGTTCGACGCAGCAGGCGGAGGCGCAGGCGTTTCACTCGCTGTTGCAAGCGCAGGGCAGGCGCTTCGTCGATGCGCCGGTGTCGGGTGGCGTGGGCGGCGCGGCGGCGGGTACGCTGGCGATCATGGCGGGAGGCGACGCGGCGGATTTCGCCGAGGTGGAGCCGGTGCTGACGGCGATGGGACGGCCGACGCTGGTCGGGCCCGCCGGCAGCGGCCAGGTGGCCAAGCTGTGCAATCAGTTGATCGTCGGCGCGACCATTAATATCGTGGCCGAGGCGATGTTGCTGGCGCAGGCCGCCGGCGCGGACCCGGCGGCGATGCGCGCGGCGATCCGTGGCGGCTTTGCCGAGAGCAAGATATTGGATGTGCATGGCCAGCGCATGTTGGAGAGGAATTTCGTCGCCGGCGGCAAGGTCGTGACGCAGTTGAAGGATCAGCGCAATATCCTGGCGGCGGCGGAAGCGGCCGGGGTGACGTTGCCGGTGACGGAGCTGGTGACGGAGCGGTATCGGGTGTTGGCGGAGACGCTGCCGCAGGCCGATCATTCGGCGGCGCTGGTGGGGGTGGAGCAGCTTAATCCTGGGCAAAGGGTAGGCAAGGCCCCGGACCGTGTTTAACGGTTGCTGGCACCTCTGACGCCGAAATGCCACGGTAAAATGTTGGGCGGGATTCTGTGGGGCAGAATGCCACGGAGACACGTAGGGCGGATTAGGCGGAACGCCGTAATCGGCCATTTGTGAGCCGCTGGCGGCGCATGCATGGCCGGTTACGCTTCGCTAATCCGCCCTACGTGCATCCACGTCAAATCTGGGGCCGTCTTAATTGAGAGGCAAACTCTTCTCAGCGAGCCGCACCCAGAAACTGGCACCAACCGGTAACAGGTTGTCGTTGAAATCGTAACTGCCATTGTGCAGCACGCACGGCCCCAGGCCATGGCCGCCATCGCGGTGATCCCCCTCGCCATTGCCGATAAAGATATAACACCCCGGCTTGGCTTGCAGGAAGAACGCGAAATCCTCCGCCCCCATGGTGGGCTCGACGTTGTCATCGACCTTGTCCGCGCCAACCACCTCCTTCATCACCTCGACCGCAAAGCGTGTCTCGGCCGCATGATTCACCAATGGCGGATAATTTCGTCGGAACTTGTATTCCACCTCCGCCCCGAACGCCGCCGCCGTGTGCCGCGCGATCTCGCCCATGCGCGTCTCGATCATGTCCAGCACCGGCGTGGTGAAGGTGCGCACGGTGCCAACCATCTTGGCCTCGTCCGGAATCACATTGGTGGCGCTGCCCGCGTGGATCTGCGTAATCGACAGCACCGCCGTATCCAGCGGACTTTTCTGCCGGGAGATAATGGTCTGCCAGCTCTGCGCGATCTGCACCGCCACCATCACCGGATCGATGCCCTTGTGCGGCTGGGCCGCGTGCGCGCCCTTGCCCTTGATCGTCAGGTAAAACTCGTTACTGGAAGCCATCATCGGCCCCTCGACCACACTCATATGGCCGGACGGAATGCCGGGCCAGTTGTGCATGCCGTAGATGGCATCCATCGGACATTGCTCGAACAGGCCGTCCTCGATCATGCGCTTCGCGCCGGCGCCACCTTCCTCGGCCGGCTGGAACACCACGTACACGGTGCCGTCGAAGTGGCGGTTCTCGGCCAGATGCTTGGCCGCGCCCAGCAGCATGGCGGTGTGGCCGTCGTGCCCGCAGGCGTGCATCTTGCCCGGATGGCGTGACGCGTGCGGGAACGTGTTGACCTCCTGCATCGGCAGCGCGTCCATGTCGGCGCGCAGGCCGATCGCGCGGGGCGAGCTGCCGTTCTTGATGATCCCGACCACGCCGGTGAGGCCGAGGCCGCGAATCACGGGGATGCCCCATTCCGTCAGCTTGGCCGCCACCACGTCGGAAGTGCGTTGCTCTTCGTAGCAGAGTTCCGGATGGGCATGCAGGTCGCGCCGGATGTGCTGCAATTCGGACTGAAAGGCAATGATGGGATCAACTAGTTTCATTTGCTTCTCCAAAATGGGTCGCCCGCCTTGTGGGCGGCGAGAATAGCCATTGTAGCCCTTGTCGTACGAGTTTATCCAGAGCGGCCCCAAGCTTGGTATCCAGCGCCCCGTAATGGTTTACGATAGTGCTTTCAGTGTACGCTTTCTGGACTTTCGACAATGACAACCACACAAGTTCGCGCGGTCTGCCCGCACGACTGCCCCGATACCTGCGCCCTGCTGGTGACCGTGGAGGACGGCGTCGCGACCGCCGTCAAGGGCGATCCCGACCATCCGACCACCGCCGGCGTGCTGTGCACCAAGGTGGCGCGCTACACCGAGCGCACCTACCACGCCGAGCGCCTGCTGCACCCGCTGCGCCGGGTCGGCAAAAAGGGCGAGGGCAAGTTCGAGCGCATCAGCTGGGACGAGGCGCTGGCCGCCATCGCCGCCAGGCTCAAGCCGATCGCCGCGCGCGCGCCGGAAGCGATCCTGCCGTACAGCTACTGCGGCACGATGGGCCTGCTGCAGGGCGAGTCGATGTCCTCGCGCTTCTTCAACAAGATCGGCGCCTCGCTGCTGGACCGAACCGTCTGCGCGACCGCCGGCGCGACCGGCTACAAGTACACGATAGGCGCGTCGGTCGGCACCGACATGGAGCAGTTCCAGAACGCCAAACTGATCATCATCTGGGGCGGCAATCCGATCGCCTCCAACCTGCACTTCTGGACGCGTGCGCAGGAAGCCAAGCGCAACGGCGCGAAGCTGATCGCCATCGACCCTTACCGCTCGCTGACGGCGGAGAAATGCCACCAGCATATCGCGCCGCTGCCCGGCACCGACGCCGCGCTGGCGCTGGGCCTGATGCACGTGCTAATCGCCGAGGACTTGCTCGATCATGACTACATCGCGCTGCATACGCTCGGCTTCGAGCAGTTAAAAGCGCGCGTCGCCGAATGGACGCCGGAGCGCGTCGCCGCCACCTGCGGCATCACCGCGGCCGAGGTGGTCGACCTGGCGCGCCTGTACGGCGGCATGGCCAAGGCCGGCGAGCCGGTGGCGATCCGCGTCAACTACGGCGTGCAGCGGGTGCGCGGCGGCGGCACCGCCGTGCGCAACATCGCCTGCCTGCCGGCGCTGGTGGGCGCCTGGCGCCACGCCGCTGGCGGCATCCAGTTGTCGTCGAGCGGCTCCTTCCCGTCCAACAAGGTGGCGTTGCAGCGGCCCGACCTGCTCAAGTCCATGCCGCGCACCATCAACATGACCACCATCGGCGACGACCTGCTGCGCCCGGCCTCGCCCGAGTTCGGGCCGGCGGTGGAGGCTGTCATCGTCTACAACTCCAACCCGGTGGCGATCGCGCCGGACTCGTCGAAGGTCGCGGCGGGCTTCGCGCGCGAGGACCTGTTCACCGTCGTGCTCGAGCACTTCCAGACCGACACCGTCGACTACGCCGACATCGTGCTGCCGGCCACCACGCAGCTCGAGCACGTCGACACGCACACCTCCTTCGGCCACCTGTACATGATGGCCAACAACGCCGCCATCGCGCCGCTGGGCGAGTCCAAGCCCAACACCGAGATCTTCCGCCTGCTGGCGGCGGCGATGGGCTTCGACGATCCATGCTTCCGCGACAGCGATGACGAACTGGCATCGATCGCCTTCAACACCAGGGACGCGCGCGCCGTGCACTTCGACTGGGAGTCGTTGAAACTGAAGGGCTGGCAAAAGCTCAACATGCCGGAAGCCCCGTTCGCACAGGGCGGCTTCACGACGCCGTCGGGCAAATGCGAGTTCTATTCCGCCGCGATGGAGGCCGACGGACTCGATCCGTTGCCGACTTATCTACCTCCGTACGAATCTGTTGCTAGCAACCCTCAACTTGCGAAAAAATATCCTCTGGCGATGATCTCCCCGCCGGCGCGAAACTTTTTAAATTCGACATTTGTAAACGTCAAGAGTTTGCGCTCCGCGGAGGGCGAACCGCATCTCGACATCCATCCCGACGACGCCGCGAAACGCGGCATTTTCGACGCCGATATGGTGCGCATCCACAATGACAGAGGCAGTTTTATCGCCAAGGCGCGCGTCACGGACAAGGCCCGTCCGGGCTTGGTTGTCGGTTTGTCAGTGTGGTGGAAGAAGCTAGCGAAGGATGGCAAAAACGCCAATGAGGTCACCAGCCAACGCCTCACCGACATGGGCCGCGCACCGACTTTTTACGATACACTCGTAGAGATTGAAAGAGTCGTTGCTTGAAGGTAGCATATGCGCAATTTTCTCCGCCGTGTCATGCGGGCCAAGTACTGGCTCGCGACGGCATGCTCCGTACTTCTGCTGGCCGGTTGCGCCCAGCTGCGGTACTACGTACAGGCCGCGCAGGGCCAGTACGCGCTGTGGTCGGACGCCCGTCCGATCGACGACTGGCTGGGTGATCCGAACACCGATCCCCGCCTCAAGGCCCGCCTCGAAAAAGCCCTGCTGATCCGCCGCTTCGCGGTGCAGGAACTGGGCCTTCCCAACAACGCCAGCTACAAGAACTACGCCGCGCTGTCGCGTCCGTTTGTGCTGTGGAACGTGGTGGCCACGCCGGAGCTGTCGCTGCGGCCGATCCAGTGGTGCTTCCCGATCGCCGGCTGCGTCAGCTACCGCGGCTATTACAGCAAGGCCGACGCCACCGCCTATGCCGACGAGCTGCGCGAAGAGGGTAACGACGTCCAGGTCGGCGGCGTGCCGGCGTACTCCACCTTGGGCTGGTTCAGCGATCCGCTGCTGTCGACCTTCATCAATTATTCCGACGCCGAGCTGGCCCGCATGGTGTTCCATGAGCTCTCGCACCAGGTCGTGTATGTGCAGGGCGATACCCAATTCAACGAGAGCTTCGCCACCGCCGTCGAGGAGGCCGGCGTGCAGCGCTGGCTGGAACTGTACGGCACGCCCGAGATGCGCGAGAGCTACGTGCGCAACAACGCGCGCCGCCAGGACTTCCTGGCGCTGCTGGTCAAGCACCGCCAGATGCTGGCCGATAACTATGCCAGCAAGACCAGCACGCGCCACCGCCGCGCCGAGAAGGCCCGCATCTTCGCCCACCTGAAATCGGACTACCAGAAGCTCAAGGAAAGCTGGGGCGGCTACGCCGGTTACGACCGCTGGTTCGCCGAGCCGCTGACCAACGCCCACCTCAGCGCTGTGGGAACTTACCACGATTATCTGCCCGCCTTCCGCGAGCTGATGAAGCAGGAGCGAACGTTCGTGCGATTTTATGGTGCGGCGCAAAAATTGGCTTTGCTTGATTTCGCTCAACGCCAACAGCAGCTCGACCACCTCACCCGCCTCGCAATGCTGGATGCCGAGCGCCTCGCCCGTCCGCAGCAGCAAGCCACCATCGCCGAAGGCATGCGCTGATGCTGCTGTGCAGCATAAATGGCCGTTAGAAGCGATGTTCTAATTATGCTTAAATGCGCTTGCGTCCGGGCTGAGTGCCCGATAGCATCGCATCATAAGCAGGCTCATACCGATCGCGCAGACGATCCCCACCTGCTCGGAGCGGCACTGTGCGCCGCGACTATAATGATAACGAGACGAGAGGCACAGGATGGAGAAAATCTGGTTGAAGTCCTATCCGCCGGGCATGCCGACGGAAGTCGACACGGCACAGTACCGTTCGCTGGTGCAGTTGCTGGAGGAGTCTTTTCATAAGTTCGCGGACCGCAACGCCTACGTCTGCATGGACAAGTTCCTGACCTACGCCGAGGTCGACGCCCACTCCAGACGCATCGGCGCGTGGCTGCAAAGCCGCGCCATGAAGAAGGGCGCGCGCGTCGGCATCATGATGCCCAATGTGCTGCAATATCCGATCGCCATCGCCGCCATCCTGCGCGCCGGCTACACGGTGGTCAACATCAATCCGCTGTACACGCCGCGCGAACTCGAGCACCAGCTCAACGACTCCGGCTGCGAGGCCATCATCATCCTGGAGAACTTCGCCAACACGCTCGAACAGGTGCTGGGCCGCACCCAGGTGCGGCACATCCTGGTCGGCAGCATCGGCGAGATGCTGGGCGGACCGAAAGGCATGCTGGTCAACTTCGTCGTGCGCAACGTCAAGCGGCTGGTGCCGCCGTTCTCGCTGCCGAACGCGGTGCGCTTCAAGGCCGCGCTGTCGCAGGGCGGCGGCATGAAGCTGACGCCGGTCGAGGTCGACCAGGACGATCCCGCCTTCCTGCAATACACGGGCGGCACCACCGGCGTGGCCAAAGGCGCCGTGCTGACGCACAAGAACGTGATCGCCAACCTGCTGCAAACGGAAGCGTGGGGGCACCCGGCGATGGGCGGCTTGTCCGAGCAGATCGTCATCGTCGCGGCGCTGCCGCTGTACCACATCTTCGCGCTGACGGCTTGCGCCATGTGGGGCACGCGCGTGGGCGCGCTCAACATCCTGATACCGAATCCGCGCGACATCGGCGGCTTCATCAAGGAGCTGGACAAGTACCGCTTCCATATGCTGCCGGCGGTCAACACGCTGTACAACGCGTTGCTGAACCATCCCGATTTCGTGCACCTGGATTTCTCCGCGCTGAAGGTGTGCAACGGCGGCGGCATGGCGGTGCAGCAATCGGTCAACGACCGCTGGCGCAAGGTGACGGGCGTTCCCATCGTCGAGGGCTACGGCCTGTCCGAGACGTCGCCGGTGGCCACCTGCAACCGCACCGACATCGCCGAGTTCACCGGCACCATCGGCTTGCCGATGCCGTCGACCGACATCGCCATCCTCGATGACGATGGCAACCCGGTGCCGCCGGGACAGCCAGGCGAGATCGCGATCCGGGGCCCGCAGGTGATGGCCGGCTACTGGAACCGTCCGGACGAGACGGCCAAGGTGATGACCGCCGACGGCTTCTTCAAATCCGGCGACATCGGCGTGATGGACGAGAACGGCTACACCAAGATCGTCGACCGCAAGAAGGATATGATCCTGGTCTCCGGCTTCAACGTCTACCCGAACGAGCTGGAGGGCGTGATCTCCGCCCATCCGGGCGTGCTGGAATGCGCCTGCATCGGCGTGCCGGACGAGCACTCGGGCGAGGCGGTCAAGGTGTTCGTGGTGCGCAGGGACCCAAGCCTCACCGCCGACCAGCTGATGGCCTACTGCAAAGAGCAATTGACCGGCTACAAAAAACCGAAATACATAGAGTTCCGCGAGGAACTGCCAAAAACCAATGTTGGTAAGATCCTGCGGCGCGTGCTGCGGGACGAACATACCAACGAGAAGAAAAAGGCTGCATAAAGATGGAAAAAATCTGGCTCAAGTCCTACCCCGAAAACATGCCGGCGGAGATAGACCCGACGCAATACCGTTCGGTCACGCATCTGCTGGAAGAATCGTTCCGCAAATACGCCGACCGCAACGCCTACGTGTGCATGGATAAATTCCTCACCTACGGCGAGCTGGACAAGCTGTCGCTGCGCATGGGCGCATGGCTGCAAAGCAAGGGCCTGCAGCCGGGCGCGCGCGTGGCGATCATGATGCCGAACGTGCTGCAATATCCGGTGGCGATGGCCGCCGTCCTGCGCGCCGGCTACACGGTGGTCAACGTCAATCCGCTGTACACGCCGCGCGAGTTGCAGCACCAGCTGGTGGACTCGGGCTCGGAAGCGATCATCGTGCTGGAGAACTTCGCCACCACGGTGGAGCAGGTGATTTCGCACACCAAGGTCAAGCACGTGATCGTCGCCACCATGGGCGACATGCTGGGCACGCTGAAAGGCGCGATCGTCAACCTGGTGGTGCGCAAGGTCAAGAAGCTGGTGCCGGCGTTCTCGCTGCCCGGTTCGATTTCGTACAAGAAGATGCTGTCCGAGGCGGCCAACATGACCTTGCAGCCGGTCAAGCAGGGGCACGACGATATCGCCTTCCTGCAATACACGGGTGGCACCACCGGTGTCTCCAAGGGGGCGATCCTGCTGCACCGGAACATCATCGCCAACGTGCTGCAGAACGAGGCCTGGTTGCAGTTCAAACAGCAGCCCGAGCAGATCGTGTTCGTCGCCGCGCTGCCGCTGTACCACATCTATTCGCTCACCATCAGCGCCTTCATGGGCATGCGCATGGGCGGGCTGAACCTGCTGATTCCGAATCCGCGCGACATTCCCGGCTTCGTCAAGGAACTGTCGAAGTACCGCGTGGCGGTGTTCCCCGCCGTGAATACGCTGTACAACGCGCTGCTGAACAATCCGGAGTTCTCCAAGCTGGACTTCTCCAGCTACTCGGTGTGCAATGGCGGCGGCATGGCCGTGCAGAAGGCCGTGGCCGACAAGTGGCTGAAAGTGACCGGCACGCCGATCATCGAAGGTTATGGTTTGTCGGAGACGTCGCCGGTGGCCACCGCCAACCGCGTCGACATCAAGGAATTCACCGGCACCATCGGCCTGCCGATTCCGTCGACCGAGGTGCAGATCCTCGACGACGACGGCAATCCGGTGCCGCTGGGCCAGACCGGCGAGATCGCGATTCGCGGTCCGCAGGTGATGGCCGGCTACTGGAACCGCGCGGACGAGACCGCCAAGACGATGACGGCCGACGGCTTCTTCAAGACTGGCGACATCGGCATCATGGACGAGCGCGGCTATACGCGGATCGTCGACCGCAAGAAGGACATGATCATCGTGTCCGGCTTCAACGTGTATCCGAACGAGGTCGAAGGCGTGGTGGCGGCGCATCCGGGCGTGCTGGAAGTGGCGTGCATCGGCGTGCCGGACCAGAACTCGGGCGAGGCGGTCAAGCTGTTCGTGGTGCGCAAGGATCCGAACCTGACGGCCGAGCAGTTGCTGGATTACTGCAAGCACGAGCTGACGGCGTACAAGAAGCCGAAGTTCATCGAGTTCCGCGACGAGCTGCCGAAGACCAACGTCGGCAAGATCTTGCGGCGCCAGCTGCGCGACGAGAAGCCGAAGGCCGCCGCGTAATTTCAAAAAATCGCCTGTTCGCAGGCGATTTTTTTATGTCTCCAATCGCGGCCGGCCGTTTTGCACGACGAAACTGGCGGCGGTCGCGATGCCGCTGGCAGCGTCGTGCACATCATTTAATCCGACGAAATGCGTGGTGGTCGCCGCCGGCGTGATGTTGAGCAGCATGAAGCCGCGCTTGTCGCTACGGCCGTACTTGATGCTCGGGTTCATCGCCACATACTGCTCGGTGCGCGACTGCGGGCGCGACGGCGACGTGATCGACGTGCCGCAAAATTCCGTCGCCAGCACCGGGTTCGCTCCCGACCGGGGACGCGCCGGATCGCGGCTGATCTCGGCGGCGAAGAAGCTGTGCACGTCGCCGGACAGGATCAACGGATTGCTCGCCTTGCTGATGGCCAGCCCGTCGAGCAGACGCCGGCGCGCCATCGGATAACCATCCCAGCCATCGGTCCAGATGCGCGTGTCGCCTTCGCTCTTGAACGGCACCTGGCTGTTTTGCGCCATCAGCGTCTGCTGCGCCAGGATATTCCAGCGCGCGCGCGACGACTTCAGGCCATCGTCCAGCCAGCGCTGCTGCACCTCGCCCAGCATCGTGCGTTGGGTGTCGCCGAGCGCCGCGCACTGGCGCCGCACCACGGACGACGAGCCGCCACGTCCCGCCGGAGGGCAAGCCTGCCAGGCGCGGTACTGGCGGTCGTCCAGCACATGGAAGCGCGCCAGCCTTCCCCAGTCGTAGCGCTGATAGATGCGCATGTTGGCGAAGTCGCCCGGCTTGGGCAGCACCAACCGCACCGGCATATGCTCGTAGAACGCCTGATATGCCGCCGCTCGCCGTTCCAGGAACTTCGGATTCAGACGCTCGTCGCGGTCATTGGCGTAATCGTTGGCGACCTCGTGGTCGTCCCAGGTCACGATCCACGGCGCGGCGTGGTGCGCGGCCTGCAGATCGCGATCGCTCTTGTACTGGGCGTAGCGGTTGCGGTAGTCGGCCAGCGTGAAGCTCTCATGGGACCGCACGGCGCTTTTTGGATGGCGCGGCTGGTACGGCCCCCACTCGTAGATGTAGTCGCCCAGGAAGGCCACCAGATCGGGCGAGGCGGCGGCGATGTGGCGGTGCGCGGCGTAGGTGCCGAACTCCCAGTGCTGGCAGGATGCCACGGCGAGCTTGAGCTGGTCCGGCATCGTGTCGGCGGCCGGCGCGGTGCGGGTGCGGCCGAGGGGACTGACGGCGTCGCCCAGCATGAAGCGATACCAGTACCAGCGCGCCGGCGAAAGGCCGGTGACGTCGACATGGACGCTGTGCGCCAGCTGCGGCGCGGCGTTGGCCATGCCCCTGGCGACGATGCGGCTGAAGCGCTCATCCTCGGCCACTTCCCAGCGCACGGCGAAGGCCAGCCGCGGCATGGCGGCCGCGTTGAGCGGATCGTGGAGGATACGGGTCCAGATGACGACCGCGTTGGGCAGGGGAGAACCGGAGGCGACGCCAAGGCTGAACGGATAGCCGGCGTTGCCGGCACCCGCCGGGACGGCGGGGAGGGCGCCAGCGCCGGCACTGGCCGATGCCGCCAGCGCGGCGAGGAAGATGCGGCGTTGCGCGTCCACCCGGGTGGTCACCGGGCGATCACGGATGCATCAGCGTTTCGATCGGCGGCACCTTGCGCGGCTTGCGGTCCGAGTCGGTGGCGACATAGGTCAGCACCGCCTCGGTCACCTTGACGGTATCGGCCTGCAGGCGGTTGCGCTCCGCGTACACCTCGACGTTGACGGTAATGGACGTATTGCCAACCTTGACAATATCAGCATAGAACGACAGCAGGTCGCCCACGAACACCGGATTCTTGAACAGGAAGGAGTTCACGGCGATCGTCGCCACGCGGCCGTTGGCGCGGCGGGTGGCCGGCAGCGAACCGGCGATATCGACCTGCGACATGATCCAGCCGCCGAAGACATCGCCGTAGACATTGGCGTCGGACGGCGACGGCATCATGCGCAGTTCCGGCATTTTGCCGGCCGGCAGGCCGCGATTGACCGTGGTGACGGCGATGGGTGTTGGATTTTCGGGCGTGGTCATCGTGAATTCTCTTCAGGGGCTACAATTACCGGGATTGAACCATAAAAAGCCGACATCCGCCATGCGCCGTTACCCGAATTCCCCGCCAGACCCCGTCGGCACAGCCGCCGCCTCCACACCGACCCGCAGCGATGCCGCCACCCTGAAGACACTGATCCCCTACCTGTGGGTCTACAAATGGCGCGTGTTGCTGGCGCTGTGCTGCCTGGTCGGCGCCAAGCTGGCCAACGTCGGCGTGCCGGTGGTGATGAAAAAACTGATCGATTCGCTGACGATCACGCCATCGCATCCGCAGGCGCTGCTGGTGCTGCCGGTCGCCGCGCTGGTGGCTTACGGCGTGCTGCGTGTCTCGACCACCCTGTTCACCGAGCTGCGCGAATTCCTGTTCGCGCGCGTCACGCAGCGCGCCGTGCGCACCATCGCGCTGCAAGTGTTCCGCCACCTGCACGCGCTGTCGCTGCGCTTCCACCTGAACCGCCAGACCGGCGGCATGACGCGCGATATCGAACGCGGCACGCGCGCGGTCGGCTCGCTGATCTCCTACACGCTGTTCAACATCCTGCCTACCTTGGTGGAGATCACGCTGGTCCTGGGTTATCTGGTTCTGCACTACGACATCTGGTTCTCGGTAATCACCTTCGTCGCGCTGGTGTTGTATATCACCTTCACGGTCGTCGTCACCAACTGGCGCACGCACTTCCGCCGCACGATGAACGACCTGGACTCGAAGGCCAACACCAAGGCCATCGACTCGCTGATCAACTACGAGACCGTCAAATACTTCGGCAACGAGGACTACGAGGCCAAACGCTACGACGAAGGCCTGCAACGCTACGAATCGGCCGCCGTCAAATCGCAGACATCGCTGTCGCTGCTGAACACCGGGCAGTCGATGATCATCGCCGTTGCGGTCACCTTGATCCTGTGGCGCGCCACGGTGGGCGTCATCGACGGCACCATGACCCTGGGCGATCTGGTGCTGGTCAACTCGTTCATGATCCAGCTTTATATTCCGCTCAACTTCCTGGGTGTGATCTACCGCGAGATTAAGCAAAGCCTGGCCGACATGGAAAAACTGTTCTCGCTGCTGGACCAGAACCGCGAGATCGCCGACGCCAAGGACGCGCAGCCGCTGGTCACGCATGGCGCGCAGGTGCGCTTCAGCCACGTCGACTTCAGCTACGAATCGAAGCGCCAGATTTTGTTCGACGTCGACTTCACCATCGCCCCGGGCACCACGACGGCGGTGGTGGGGCACAGCGGCTCGGGCAAATCGACCTTGTCGCGATTGCTGTTCCGCTTCTACGAGGTCAACGCCGGCGGCATCACCATCGACGGCCAGGACCTGCGCTCGCTGACGCAGGACTCGGTGCGCCACGCGATCGGCATCGTGCCGCAGGACACGGTGCTGTTCAACGACACGATCGAATACAACATCGCCTACGGCAAGCCGGGCGCCAGCAAGGAGCAGATCGTCGCGGCGGCGCGCGCGGCATCGATCCACGACTTCATCGAAAGCCTGCCCGACGGTTACGGCACGATGGTCGGCGAGCGC
>Ga0207655_1002736_pt1 | contig 13769 bp, 5 predicted proteins | sample KBSM44metaG_FD_184398 | JGI IMG/M metagenome (GOLD analysis project Ga0207655, IMG submission 184398) | Miscanthus rhizosphere microbial communities from Kellogg Biological Station, Michigan, USA - KBS M4-4 metaG (SPAdes) (version 2) | ecosystem: Host-associated > Plants > Roots > Rhizosphere >...
ACAACGACCGCTCCCAGGGCAATTCGCGGATCGATCGCACAGACCCTGTCTATCAAGCCGACGACGTCGCGCTCACCGATCTGGTTGGCCACGAGTGGGGCCTGAATTATCGCGTGCGCGGTCGCCATGCCGGGCAGGATCCGCTGTTGTTTCTCGACTTGCGCAACGCGCGCGGCTGGGTCAAGGACCACGCCAAGGGCAAGAGTGTGCTCAACCTGTTCGCCTACACCTGTGGCGTCGGCTTGAGTGCGGCGGCCGGTGGCGCCAGTGAGGTGTGCAATCTGGACTTCGCCGAGGGCAACCTGGCGGTGGGTCGCGAGAACGGCGAACTGAACCCGCAGCTGCCGACCATGCAGTTCATCCAGTCGGATTACTTCCCGGCGATTCGCCAACTGGCCGGCTTGCCCATTGCGTCCCGTCGCGGCCAGAAACTGCCCAGCTACACGCGCCTTGAGCAACGCCAGTTCGACCTGGTGCTGCTCGATCCGCCCGCCTGGGCCAAGAGTGCGTTCGGCACAGTGGACCTGCTGCGCGACTACCAGAGCCTGCTCAAGCCGGCGTTGCTGACCACAGCCGAGAACGGCGTGCTGATCTGCTGCAACAACCTGGCAAAGGTTTCCATGGACGACTGGCGCGACCAGGTCCTGCGCTGCGCCAGCAAGATTGGCCGGCCGGTCCGCGATTGCCAGGTGCTTACGCCGGGCGCCGACTTTCCGTCGCAGGACCAACAGCCCCCGCTCAAGACCTTGATCTTGCAACTCTGAGCACTCACAAGTCGCGAGGAAATTTCCCACAAGGTTTGAGGGTGTAGCGTCTGGAACCAGATTGGCGTGCCATACTCAAAGGCACCTCATATCGAGAGAGTTGGCGACTACATGCCCAAAGGATTGAAACGCGCCATTGGCGCCTTGCTGGCCGTCTTCGCCATCTACAGCATGCTGGGCTTCTTCATTTTGCCCGGCATCGCCCTGCGGGTGATCAACCAGCAACTGGCGCAATACTCCACCGAGCCTGCAAAACTCGAGCGTTTGGAGCTCAACCCCTACACACTGGAGGTGACGCTCTGGGGCCTGAACATCGGCGCGCCGGGCAAGGAGCAGATCGGTTTCGAACGGCTCTACGCCAACCTGCAGATCGACAGCCTGTGGACCAAGGCGCTGCATCTGGCCGCCGTTCATCTGGACAAGCCCAAGACCGAGGTGCTGTTCTCCAAAGACGGCAAACTCAACCTTGCCGGCCTGTTCAAACTGCCTGCGAGCGAACCCGCCAAGCCTGACGAGCCGCCTGCCAAACCCTTCCCGCTACGCATCGACTCCATCAGGCTGGCCGACGGCTACGTGCACTTCCAGGACCTGCGCCCAAGCGAGCCCATCGAGTTTCTGTACGACGCGCTCAACTTCGACCTGAAGAACCTCAGCACCCTGCCCGAAGACAACGCCGACATGACCCTGGTAGCCGCAGGCCCTGCGGGGGGGCAGATCGACTGGGTGGGCCGTATCAGCCTGGTGCCGATCTCCTCGGAGGGCACGCTGAAAATCACCGACGGCAAGATGAAAGCCTGGTGGCCTTACGTGCGCGACGCCCTGCCCCTGGTGCTCAAGGATGGCGTGCTGAGCCTCGAAACCCATTACAAGCTCAACCTGGCCAAGGAAACCGAGCTGCTGCTGGACAAGACGTCACTGAAGGTCGCGCCCTTCGCCATCGACGCGCCGGACGGCCGCCCGTTGGCGCGCCTGAAGAATCTTGAAGTCAGCGACACCTCGATCGACCTCGCCAGGCAGTTGGTCACTGTCGGCAAGATTCGCAGCCAGGGCCTCGAAACCTGGGCCGCGCGGGAAGCCGATGGCGAACTGGACTGGCAGAAACTGTTTGCCAGCCAGCCGTCGAAATCCGAGCAGAAAAAAGCCGAGACCGAGAAGAAGCAGCCAGCCACCGCCAGCGGTGCCGAAACGACTGCCAGCCAGCCGGCAGCGCCGAGCAAGCCCTGGCAGGTGCTGTTGCGCGACATCCAACTGCGCGATTACCGCATTCATCTGGCAGACAAGGCGCCCAAGGAGCCGGTGGCATTGGAGGTCGGCCCGCTCAACCTGGACATGACCGGCTTCGACAGCCTCAACAAGTCACCCTTCAACATCAAGCTAGACACGGGCCTGGGCAAGCAGGGCAAGGTCACCGCAGAAGGCCAGGTCAGCCTCGCGCCGGTGTGGACCAAACTCAACGTCACCACCCGCGACATCGACCTGCGGGTGGCGCAATCCTATGTCACGCCGTTCATTCGCCTTGAAGTGCGAAGCGGCATGCTCAATTCCGATCTGGCCGTTGACCTGAAAAGCACCGAGCCGCTGGCGCTGGGCATCACCGGCAAGGCGCAGGTCGATCAGTTGCACACGCTCGATACCCTCAAGTCCCGGGACTTCGTCAAATGGCAGCGCCTGAATGTCGATGGCCTGAACTTCCAGCTCGGCGACAGTCTGAGCATTGCGACGATCAACCTCGACCAGCCCTACGCCCGCTTCATGATCGCCGAAGACCGCACCACCAACATCGACGACCTGCTGATTCCGCAACCGGCCGATGGTGCGCCGGCCCCCGCGACGAAAGTGAAACCGGCTGCGCAGACCAAGACGGCACAAACTGCGGACAAACCGATGGGCATACACATCGGTCAGGTCAACATCAACAACGGCTCGGCCAATTTCGCCGACTTCAGTCTCACCCCCAACTTCGCCACGGCGGTGCAACAGCTCAACGGTACCATCGGCACCCTGGATAACCGCCAGGACAAACCGGCGCCTGTGGATATCAAGGGCAAGGTCGATCGCTATGCGCCTGTCACCATCAAGGGCGCGCTCAACCCGTTCAACCCGCTGGCCAGCCTGGACATCGCCACCAGCTTCAAGCGTGTCGAACTGACCACCCTCACCCCCTACTCCGGCAAGTTTGCGGGGTATCGCATTCGCAAGGGCCGGTTGAACCTGGACCTGCATTACCTGATCACCAAAGGTCAGCTAAAGGCCGAGAACAAGGTGGTGGTGGAGCAACTGCAACTGGGTGAGAAAGTCGACAGCCCCGACGCGGTGAACCTGCCGCTGAAACTGGCGATTGCCCTGCTCAAGGACGTCGATGGCAAGATTTCCATCGAGCTGCCTGTGACCGGGGACCTGAACAATCCGCAATTCAGCGTGATGCCCATTGTCTGGCAGACGCTGCGCAACCTGATCGTCAAGGCTGCGGCCGCACCCTTCAAGCTGATTGGCGGGCTCATCAGTGGCGGTGGCTCGGAAGACCTGGGCACGGTGGCCTTCGCGGCGGGCTCCGATGAGCTGAGCCCCGAGGCGCAGGCGTCGCTGGACAAACTCGCCCAGGCCCTGCAAAAACGCCCGACCCTGCGGCTGGAAATCGAAGGCACCAGCGCCGAGGCCAGCGATGGTCCGCTGATTGCCCAGCAGCGGCTGGAGCGTGAGTACCAGAGCACGTATTACAAGATCCTGCAGCGTCGTGGCGACAAGGTTCCGGCCCAGGCGGCGGACCTGAAGGTGCCTGACGATGAAAAAGCGCCGATGCTGGACGGCATCTATCGTACCCGGCTCAAGCAGCAGCCACCGGCCGAGTGGGTCGATCTTGGCAAGGAAGAGCGCCAGAACAAACTGCGCGAGGCGGTGCTCAAATCCTGGAGTTCCAGCGCCCTGCTGCTGCGCCAGCTCGGCCAGGCCCGTGCCGGCAGCATCAAGGATTATCTGGTGGACAAGGGACAATTGGCCGATGACCGGGTCTATTTCGTCGATGCAGCCCTCGGCCAACCGGAAAAAGACGGCCGCGTCATCAGCCCCCTGCATCTGGACAGCGAGTAACGACACTTGAAAAGCGTTTTGACAAGATGCATCGCGATGATCGGCCTCGCCGCACTGAGCGGCCTGAGCCAGGCGGACACCTTGCGTTGTGGCAGCCAGCTGATCAGCGCTGGCGACCGAATGTTCGAAGTGCAGCAGAAATGCGGCCAGCCGATCAGCCAGGACATCATCGGCTACAAAGAGACGGTAAACCACTTCCGCCAGGTCGATCAGGTGCAGGTTCAGGAATGGATCTACGGCCCGAACAACGGGATGTATCAGTACCTGCGGTTCGAGGGTGGACGGTTGATAAGGATCGACAGCAAGCGCGGTAAGTGATCCGGGAGGCGCGACCGACACCGGATATCGGATCACCTATAAAACCGTAGCAGTCCGGCTTGCCGGCGACGGCGATCTCGAAGGCGCCCCCGCCGGCAAGCCGTGCTGCTACGGGGACCGCGCCGAGTCCGGGATATCGGATCGCCCGCACAATACGGCTTGCTGGCGATGGCGGTTTCGATGGCGCCATCGCCGGCGAGCCGGACTGCTACGGGGACCGCGTCGAGCCCCGGGTTCAGGATTGTTCGCGGAACCGTAGCAGCACGGCTTGCCGGCGGGGCGATTTCTGGGGCGCCGCCGGCGGGTCTGGCGATCAGCGCTCGTGCAGGGCTTCGGCGCGGGCCTTGAGGACGGGCTTGAGCAGGTAGCTGAGGATGGTCTTCTTGCCGGTGATGATGTCCACCGAGGCAACCATGCCCGGGATGATCAGCAACGGATGATCGTCAGTACCCAGGTGGCTACGGTCGGTGCGCAGCTTGATGACATAGAACGTGTTCTTCTTCTCTTCATCCTGAATGGTGTCAGCGCCGATCTGTTCCAGCTTGCCTTTGAGGCCACCGTAAATGGTGTAGTCATAGGCGGTGAACTTGATCATCGCTTCCTGGCCCGGATGCAGGAACGCAATGTCCTGCGGACGAATGCGTGCTTCCACCAGCAACGTGTCATCCAGCGGCACGATTTCGGCGATGTCGCTGCCCGGCTGGATCACACCACCCACGGTGTTGACCAGCATCTGCTTGACGATACCGCGCACCGGCGAGGTGACCATGGTGCGGTTGACCCGGTCTTCCAGGCCCTTGGCCGTGGACTGCGCCTTGGACAGGTTGGTACGGGCTTCGTTGAGCTGAGTCAGAGCGTCACTGCGGAACTTGCCGCGAGTCTCGTCGATCTTGCGCTGGACCTCGGCGATCGCCGCCTGGGCCCGAGGGATCGCCAGGGTAGTGCCGTCCAGCTGGCCACGGGTTTCAACTTCGGAGCGCTTGAGCCGCAGGATATCCACCGGTGATACCGCACCCTGAGCCACCAGTGGCTCGGACATGCCGATCTCCTGACGCAACAGGTTCAGGCTGTTGCGGTACTGCTCCTGCTTGGAGCCGAACTCGCGCAGTTCCTGCTGGCGCTGAATCAGTTGCTGTTGCAGGCCGCCCACTTCGTCCACCAGTTGCTGACGACGGCTCTGATACAGCGACTCTTCGTTGGCCGCCTGCTTGGGCGCGGACTTGCGAGCTTCCGGGCTGATGTTCAGCGGACGGTCATCGACCTCGGCGCTCAGACGCTCGACGCGCAGCTCCATGGCCACGCGATCAGCTTCGGTTTCGCCGACGTTGGATGCAAAGCGCGTGTCGTCCAGGCGAATCAAAGGTGCGCCAGCTTCCACGATCTCGCCGTCCCGGGCGTAGATCTGCGCGACGATGCCGCCCTCAAGGTTCTGGATTTTCTGGATCTTGGTCGAAGGAATCGCCTTGCCTTCACCCTTGGTCACTTCGTCGATCACCGCGAAGTTGGCCCACAGTACCAGGAACACGAAAAACAGGATGACCGACCAGATGGTGATACGCACGATACGCGGTGCGTCGTCGACCAGGGCTTTCTTGACCTCGGGCATCGGCTGGCCGTCGAGCGATGGCGAGCCCTTGAAGTAGCCGAAGATACCGCCGCCGGAGTTTGGACCCGATTTAAGCAACACTGATCTGCCCCTTCTTCAACGCTTCCATCACGGCGGCTTTCGGACCGTCGGCAAGAATCTGGCCACGGTCGATCACCAACAGGCGGTCCACCAGAGAGAGCAACGAGGCCCGGTGTGTCACAAGAATCACGGTCTTTTTCTCGATAACGGCTTGCAGACGCTGCTTGAGGCGCTCTTCACCGGTGTTGTCCATGGCGCTGGTCGGTTCGTCCAGCAGCAGAATCGGCGGGTTGAGCAACAGCGCACGGGCCAGGGCGACGTTCTGACGCTGGCCACCGGACAGGTTCTGGCCACGCTCGCCCACTTGCAGGTCGTAACCGAGCGGATGCAGACGGGCAAATTCGTGCACACCGGCAAGTTCGGCGGCTTGCAGGACCATCTCGTCATCGACGTAACGGGCGCCCGAAACCAGGTTGTCGCGCAGGGTACCCGCCAGCAGCTGGATGTCCTGAGCGACGTAACCGACGTTGTGGCGCAGTTCGCTGACGTCGATCTGGCGGATGTCCACACCGTCGACCAGCAGCGAGCCTTCATCCTGTTGATACAGGCCCACCAGCAGCTTGGCCAGGGAGCTTTTGCCTGAACCGCTACGGCCGATGATGCCGACCTTCTCGCCCGGACGAATCACCAGGTTGATGTTCTTGAGGGCCAGTTGTTCCTGGTTCGGGTAGGTGAAATCGACCCCGCGGAATTCCATCGCGCCCTGCAGGACCTGACGGCTGAGTGGACGCTCCTCGAAGTTGCGCTCTTGCGGCAGCTCCATCATCTGGTCCACCGAAACCATGGTCACCTTGGCTTGCTGGTAACGGGTCAGCAGACCGGACAACTGCGCCAGCGGGCCCAGAGCGCGGCCACTGAGCATGTAGCACGCCACCAGGCCGCCCATGCTGAGGTTGCCGTCGATGATCATGTAGACGCCGAAGCAGATCATCGCCACGCCAGCCAGTTGCTGGATCAACAGGGTCAGGTTCATGGCCAGGCCAGACAGAATCTTGACTCGCAGCTCAAGACGGCTGAGGGTGCCGATGGTCTGTTCCCAGTGGTACTGACGCTCGCTCTCGGCGTTGTTGACCTTGACCGCATCGAGCCCGGCGAGGGTTTCGATCAGGCTCGACTGGCGCTCGGCGCCCAGCGCCATGGTGCGCTCCAGGGTTGCGGTCAACGGCTTTTGCAGGAAATGGCCAATGCCCAGCGCCAGCGGGAACGCGACGATCGGAATCCACACCAGATGCCCGCCCAGCAGCGCGATCACCAGCAGGATGATCAGGGTGAACGGCAGATCGATGAGGCTGGTCAGGGTCAGCGACGTCAAGAAGTCGCGCATGCCCTGGAACTCATGAATGTTCTGGGCATAGCTGCCGACCCGCGCCGGACGGAACTTCATCGCCATGCCGACGATACGTTCGAACAGGGTCGCGGAAATGATCAGGTCGGTCTTCTTGCCGGCAAGGTCCAGGCACAGGCTGCGCAGGCCCTTGAGCAAGAGGTCGAACAGGTAGGCGCCACAGATACCGGCCGCCAGCACCCACAGGGTTGCGGTGGCCTGGTTGGGCACCACGCGGTCGTAGACGTTCATCACGAACAGCGGTGCAGCCAGCGCGATCAGGTTGATCACGAAGCTGGCAGCGATCGCATCGGCGTACAGCCAGCGCGACAGCTTGAGGGTGTCTTTGAACCAGGAACGCGCGCGAGGAATCAGCGAGCCCATGGTCACGTCAAATTTGTGTTGCGGTTGGGCAAAGAACACTTTGCCACTGTAATCCTTGGCCAGCGCTTCACGCTCGACCGTCACTTCGCCGCCGTCGCTTTCGCTGATCAGCAGCCGTGCAACATCACCATTCCATCCCAGCAGAACGGCGCAGCGGCCTTCTTTAAGGAGAAGCATGGCGGGCAAGGCGATTTCAGGGATCTGTTCCAGCTTGCGGACCAGAAGACGCCCCTGCAAACCGGCGCGAGCCGCAGCACGGGGCAGCAGCTCGGCGCTCAGGCGCTGGTCGGGCAACGGCAGGCCGGTGCTCAACATCGCCCGGCTCGCCGGTTTTTGATGCAAGGCGCAGAGTGTCAGCAGACCATCGAGCAACGGATCATCATGCTGACTACGCGGATCATGACCTAGTAGGGCAGAAGGTAATTCCAAGTCCACGCTGACACTCTCTTTAAGCAATTAAAAGAATCTGGCGCCTGACGCGAGCGCGTCAAGAATCAGTTCATACCCGGCAGTTTGACTGTCGGCTTTATATCATTCTGCACAACCGATGCCAGCGGAGCCACTACGCCCTGACTTTTCAACAGGGTGCCGATGTCAGCCTGAATGCGGTACTGGGTGTAGGTCTTCAGGCTCTGCAGCTGCACCAGACGCTGTTGCGCGGTGAACAGCTCGTTCTCGCTGTCCAGCAGGTCGAGCAGGGTACGCTCTCCGAGGCTGAATTGCTGCTGATACGACGTACGGACGCTGGTAGCCCGATCAACGTACTGCTGAGCGATAGGTACTTGCTGGGAAGCGTTGTTGTAGGCGTTCCAGGCCAGGCCCAGTTCTTCGTTCAACTGACGCAGTGCGTTGTTGCGGATATCCAGTGCCTGGCTGGCCAGGTAGGACTTGGACGACAGGTCGGCCTTGTTGCTGCCACCGGCATACAGGTTGAACTGCATGCGCACCATCGCTTCCCAGCCATTGTTGTGGCCTTCGTCGCCACCGACGTTGTTGTCGGCGTTGCGACCCAGGTCGAAGTCGAAACGTGGGTAGAAGGAGGACTTGGCAGCGTCGTACTGCTTCTCGGCAGCAGCGATGTCAGATTCGGCCGAACGCAGCACAGGGCTGTTCTCGAGCATCTGACGGCGAGCTTCTTCCAGATCCGCCGGCATCAGGGCGAACGGCGCCGGCTTTTCCAGTTGATCAGGCAGCTGACCGATGGCGCTCAGGTAGTTGGTCTGGGCGTCGGCCAGGTTGGTCTGCTCGGTGATCAGGTTGTTCTGGGCCTGAGCCAGACGGGCATCGGCCTGATCCATATCTGCCATTCGTCCGACACCGCGGCTGGTGCGCAACTTGATCTGGTCGTAGATACGTTCGTGACTTTTAAGGTTTTCCTGCGCCAGGCGAACCATCTCGCGCTGGGTAAGAACATCGATATAGACCTGCGCAACTGTCAGCGCAGTACGCTCGGAGGTGTTGAGCAAAGAGTAACCGCGCGAGTTTGCGGTGGCTTGTTGACGCCCAACTTCGTTACTTGTCGCAAACCCGTCGAATAGCATTTGACGCAAACGGATGGCAGACTCGCCGCGGTTCAGCGTCTGCCAATGATTGTTGTCATTCTGCGCACGCGTCGTTGGCGTGTCCGAACCCGCTCTGCCGTACCCCGCCGTGACATCCACACGAGGCAGGTAACCACCCTTGGCCGCACGGACTGCATAGTCCTGGGCAATGCGGGCGTTGACGCCTGCCTGCACCTCGGGATGAACGTCCATGGCCTTCTGCATGGCTTCTGGCAAGGTTTGTGCCTGCGCAAAGCCGACGGAGAGAACGAAAGGTACAGCGGTGAGGAGTTGCACTCGCATTTTGTTTACTTCCCGAGAACGTACTTGTTCGAAAACGCAGCATTCACTGCTGCATTGCATGAGAGTCATGAAGGAGATCGGCGGAGTCACGTTGTTCTGAAGGGCGTCTGGGAGCGAACAACCGAAATACACGATCTCAGAAAATATCAATGTGACATTACGGAAGCGATTGTTTAGGATGGCGCGGAATAGGTCAATAGTTTGGCATAAAGTTAATGCCTGACCTTGAAAATAGCAGTTAATAAATTGACGTCAAATAATTAACAATAACTAAATCAAATACTTATTTAATTGACGCCAAAGTTTTGTAATTACTGAACACCCCAATACGAATCGGCATCCCTTAGTGACCAGTCGGCATGACGGATACCAACTGAACGGTAAACTCGGAGAGTCACCCCCATGAGCAGTGTTGTTGCCATCGTCAAAAGCATTGTTGGCCAAGTAGTCGCAGTTTCCCCGGAAGGGATTCGCCGTGTACTCATCGAGGGTGATCGGCTGCTAGCCGGCGAGCAGGTGCTGACGGGCCCGGAAGGCTCTGTCACGCTGCAATTGCCGGACGGCCGTCAGTTGGACATGGGCCGTGACAGCCAGTGGAGCTCGGAAACCCCGACGTCCACCACCAACATCGCCGAAGCCACCGCACAGGCCGCACCTTCGGTTGCCGAGCTGCAGCAAGCCATCGCCGCGGGCGCCGACCCGACCAAAGACCTGGAAGCGACCGCAGCGGGCCAGACCACCGGCACCTCGGCCGACGGCGGCAACGCAGGCGGCGGCCACAGCGTGGTGATGCTGACCGAAACCGCAGACGTGGTGAACCCGAACATCGGCTTCAACACCGCAGGCCTGAGCAACAACGCCGTGGCCGGCATTCAGGAAGACGCCGCGGTTCCCCAGCGCGAATCGACCCTGAGCCTGAGCGCCACCTCGACCCTGACCGAAGAAGGCGGCGCGCTGGTATACACCGCCACCGTGACCCAGGCGCCGCTGAGCGACCTGACCATCACGCTGTCCAACGGCTCGCAGATCACCATTGCCGCCGGCCAGACCACCGGTTCCGTCACTGTGCAGATCCCCAACGGCAACACGCCGTACCTGGACGCCCATGACATCACCACCACCATCACCGGCACCACCGGCGGTGCTGGCCTGGTCCTGACCACCAACCCGGCGCCAGCGACGACCACCATCACTGACACCATCGACACCACCGTTGCCACCATCACCGGCAGCACCCAGGTGACCGAAGGCCAGTCGGCGACCTACACCATCAGCCTGAGCAACCCGGCGCAGACCGAAGTCACCATCAACCTGACCTACAGCGGCACCGCTGCCAACGGCACCGATTACACCCAGGTGGTCAGCGTCAAGATTCCGGCCGGTTCGAGCAGCGTCACCTTTGACCTGGCGACCATCAACGACACCATTCCCGAAGGCGTCGAAAACGTCACCGTATCGATTGGCGCCATCACCGGCGGCAACTTCGAAAACGTCGTGGTCAGCGGCACCAACGGCAGCGTGACCACCACCATCATCGACAACGATGCCCTGCCAGTGGTCGACCTCAACGGTGCGGCGGCAGGCACCGACAACCAGGCCACTTTCACCGAAGGCGACAAGGGCGTGGCGATTGCGCCTGACCTCAAAGTCACCGACGTCGACAGCCCGCTGCTGCAAGGCGCCAAGGTCACCCTGACCAACGCCCAGGCAGACGACAGCCTGGTAGTCGGCAGCCCGAACGCGAAAATCACCGTCACCACGACCACCGTCAACGGCCAGATCGTGCTGACCCTGAGCGGCGCAGCCACGTCTGCCGAATACGAAGCCGTGATCAAGTCGATCACCTTCGGCAACAGCAGCGAAAACCCGAGCGCCATCGACCGCAACATCACCGTGACCGTCAACGACGGTCAGAATGATTCGGTTGCAGTCACCAGCACCGTTCACGTCGTACCGGTCAATGATGCCCCGGTCGTGACTGCACCAACCCAGGTGACGACTGCTGAAGACACCCCGCTGACGTTCTCGGCGGCCAATGGCAATGCCATTTCCATCAAGGACGTCGATGCCAACCCGACTGACGTTCTGAAGATCACTGTCACCGTGACCGGCGGCACGCTGGTCCTGACTGGCGGCGCAACCAGCGATGCCCAGGGCCACCTGACCCTGTCCGGCACGCAGGCACAGATCAACGCCGCACTGGAAGGCGCGACCTTCACGCCGGTACAGGACTCGAACAACACCACCGGCACCGCCGGTCTGTCGATCACCGTCGACGACCAGGGCAACACCGGCACCGGCGGCGCTCTGACCGGCTCGCAGTCCATCAACATCGACGTGACGCCGGTGAACGACGCTCCAGTAGCGGGCATCAGCAACGGCACCGGGGTTGAAGACACCGTCACCACTGGCCAACTGGTCGCCAGCGACGTCGACAAGGGCGACGTGCTGACCTACACCATTGCAGCCAAGGACACCCCGGCCGGCCTGACCCTGAACAGCGCGACCGGCCAGTGGACGCTGGACGCCAGCAATGCCGCTTACCAGCACCTGGCCGCTGGCCAGACCACGACCCTGAACGTACCGTTCACTGTCACCGATGCTGCAGGCGCGACCAGCACCTCGACCTTGACCATCGTCGTTACCGGCACCAACGATGCCCCTGTGGCCAAAGCCAGCACCGGCACTGGCGTGGAAGACACCACCGCCACTGGCCAGTTGCAGGCCAGCGATGTGGACGACAACGACGTCCTGACCTACAGCGTCAAGGATGCCGACAAGCCAGCCGGTTTCACCGTTGACGCCACTGGCAAGTGGACCCTGGACGCCAGCAACGCTGCGTACCAGCACCTGGCTGCCGGCGACACGCTGAACATCAGCGTGCCCTTCACCGTCACCGACAAACTGGGTGCTACCAGCACCTCGACCCTGACCATCACCCTCACCGGCACCAACGATGCGCCAGTGGCGACCGGCAGCACTGCTGCCGTGGATGAAGACAAATCCGTCAGCGGCCAGCTGCAAGCGACCGATATCGACGACAACGACGTCCTGACCTACACCGTCACCGACGCCAACAAGCCAGCCGGCTTCACCGTTGACGCCACTGGCAAGTGGACCCTGGATGCCAGCAACGCGGCATACCAGCACTTGGCCGCCGGCCAGACCGCGACCCTGGACATCCCGTTCACTGTCACCGACAAGTCGGGCGCCACCAGCACCTCGACTCTGACCATCACCGTCACCGGCACCAACGACGCGCCTGTGGCGACCGTCAGCACTGCTGCCGTGGACGAAGACAAATCCGTCAGCGGCCAGCTCAACGCGACCGATGTGGACGACAACGACGTCCTCACCTACACCGTCGCCGACGCCAACAAGCCAGCCGGCTTTACCGTCAACGATGCAGGCCAGTGGACTTTGGACGCCACCAACGCGGCGTACCAGCACCTGGCCGCCGGCCAGACCGCGACCCTGGACATCCCATTCACCGTCACTGACAAGTCGGGCGCAACCAGCACCTCGACCCTGACCATCACCGTTACCGGCACCAACGACGCGCCTGTGGCGACCGTCAGCACTGCTGCCGTAGACGAAGACAAATCCGCCAGCGGCCAGCTGCAAGCGACCGATATCGACGACAACGACGTCCTGACCTACACCGTCGCCGACGCCAACAAGCCAGCCGGCTTTACCGTCAACGATGCAGGCCAGTGGACCCTGGACGCCAGCAACGCTGCGTACCAGCACCTGGCCGCCGGCCAGACCGCGACCCTGGACATCCCGTTCACTGTCACCGACAAGTCGGGCGCCACCAGCACTTCGACCCTGACCATCACCGTTACCGGCACCAACGATGCGCCTGTGGCGACCGTCAGCACTGCTGCCGTGGATGAAGACAAATCCGCCAGCGGCCAGCTGCAAGCGACCGATATCGATGACAACGATGTCCTGACCTACACCGTCACCGACGCCAACAAGCCAGCCGGCTTTACCGTCAACGATGCAGGCCAGTGGACCCTGGACGCCAGCAACGCTGCGTACCAGCACCTGGCTGCCGGCCAGACCGCGACCCTGGACATTCCGTTCACCGTCACTGACAAGTCGGGCGCCACCAGCACCTCTACCCTGACCATTACCGTTACCGGCACCAACGACGCGCCTGTGGCGACCGTCAGCACCGGCACCGGCGTAGAAGACACCACCACGACTGGCCAACTGCAAGGCAGCGATGTGGATGACGGCGACGTCCTGACCTACAGCGTCAAGGACGCCGACAAACCAGCCGGTTTCAGCGTCAACGACGCGGGCCAGTGGACCCTGGACGCCAGCAATGCGGCGTACCAGCACCTGGCCGCCGG
>Ga0207655_1002738_pt1 | contig 13762 bp, 12 predicted proteins | sample KBSM44metaG_FD_184398 | JGI IMG/M metagenome (GOLD analysis project Ga0207655, IMG submission 184398) | Miscanthus rhizosphere microbial communities from Kellogg Biological Station, Michigan, USA - KBS M4-4 metaG (SPAdes) (version 2) | ecosystem: Host-associated > Plants > Roots > Rhizosphere >...
CGAGCACTGCTCGTTCGAACACTTCCTGACTTTCCTGACTACGTTCTCCCGCCCCAACCCCCTCATATCCTGAGCACTCTTCGTATACCATGATTGCGAGTGAGGTACTTTGCGGCATATCAGGAATCAGCGTATGCAACTTTCCGCTTCTCGCTAAGCTCTTCCAATGAATTCGGTTAAAGGAATCCCCCTGTTGATATTCACGAATTTCTGTTCCGGGTATACCTTGCAATGGATGTTGCACTCCCACGCCTTCACCATGATCCGTCCAGACTTCCGGCCAGATTGATGTTGCAGCATTCCCGGTCCCGGGCACCACAACAACAGGCTCTTCACCCTTAATTGTGGCGTAGGCTCTGCTCCACCCAAAAATATCCCCCCAGTATACTCGCCCTTCCTGCCAAACATGTACTCCTCGGGTAAGACCTGTTATCTCATACTGATAAGACCATCGTCTTTTCAAGCCTGGAAAAAGTAATTTACGATGTATACCCCCAGGAGTGTTATCACATACCACGAGCCATAATAATGGAAGCGGACACCTCATCTGTAACTCAACCCGAACGCGGATGCTTTCTCCTGCTGTGATCTGCCCTTGTCGTAAGTGTCTGTTGATAACAATCTGACGGGGACCAAGCACACGTAGGAGTATTCCATATACCACAACAAGCACGGATACCGTTGCCAAGAACAACGCTGATTTTCCACCATGCCAAAAATAGAGACCACCCAGAAGAACAGCCATTAACATTTGAGCCATACTTCCGCGAAACCCTCTCATGCGCGTCGTCCCCTTCCCTGCCCACTCATCTGCACGGGTACAGGCACAGACGACAATACTTCACGGATGACTTGCTCTTGCACTGCGCTTCCGTCCGCTCTGTTCATTGATTTCAACTGAATTCGGTGGGCGAGAACCGGTACAGCGAGGGATTGCACATCATCTGGCACAACGTAACTGCGACCTTGTAAGTAGGCATATGCCTGTACAGCTGTCATCCAGGCCAGCGTTCCACGGGGACTGATGCCCAGTCTTACGGCGTCATGACTTCTCGTAGCCACAGCGACAGCGACAAGATATTGCTTGATCACGGCATCCACATGTACCTGCCTCACTTCACGTTGCATGGCCACCACTTCTTCAGCCAGCATAATCGGACGCATGTTCTCTAACATATCCTTGCTACGCTCACGAGAAAGCAGTTCTACCTCCTGCTCCGGCTCAGGATATCCCAGTGTAATCCGCATCATGAAGCGATCCAACTGCGCTTCCGGCAAACGATAGGTGCCTTCAAACTGCAACGGGTTCTGTGTTGCAAGCAGCAGAAACGGCTTCGGCAATACGTGAGTTGTGCCGTCTACGGTCACACTGCGTTCCTCCATGGCTTCCAATAACGAAGACTGTGTACGGGGAGATGCCCGATTAATCTCATCCGCAAGCACGATATTGTTCATCAGCGGCCCCGGTCTGAAGCTGAACTCTCCTGTAGGGGCGTGATATATAGATACACCCGTCACATCGGCTGGCATGACATCGGATGTACATTGAATGCGCCCCATCGCACAGCTTAATGATGAAGCCACGGTGCGAATCAGCATCGTTTTTCCTGTACCCGGTACATCCTCCAACAGAACATGGCCTTCACTAAGCATTGCAGCAATGATATATTGAATTTCCTGTTTCTTGCCAATGATTACATCAGCAATTCGATTGCTGAGCCTTTTTAACAGTTCGGTAGCATGATCATGCTCTATTCGGACTCTGGTCACGTGAACCACACTCTCCTTCCTTGCCTATGAATCGTGATTATCATAATCTATGATTCATTGTTGCCCGGAAGTAGAGAGAATAGTCAGATGAACTGCTGTTTCTTTCAAATTATGCTATAAAAATGTCCATGCTCCATAGACGTCCAAGGTGGCTCCACGGTGATTACCCACTCACTGTCCTTGGATTGGACTGTATACTGCTTTGCTCCAAGCTGCTCTATCAAATCACCTGCTGATACCCAGATCGTGCCTTCACGGCTCTCCATCACAGCTTGAACCGTCAGGCCATCCTGATTATGCAATCGTTTGGACGTCAATGTACCCATCGCCGGGTTAATTTGGACTATGCGATCCTTCCACCATGTGGTTGCGGTACCTGAGGTTTGATCCCAGCTTATACTGCCTTTCAGTTTGTTCATATAACTTCGCAAGGGAACCATTATCGTCTGGTCTTTGAAGCGATATTCGTCCGGCTTGAGTTCGACGGTCATATATCCCAATTCAATTTTGAGCGGTTTGGCTACGATCCATTGCGCAGCGTTTGTGTTTACATGTTTGGCAATCCAGCTAGCAGATGGAGACTGGCGATACTTATATTTCACCGCAGGTTTGACCTGGAAATGAACAGGTTTGTCTGAAGCCTGCATCACTTCAAAACGGTACCCCTGCTGTTTGTAGTATTGAATGATATCCGGCAGTGCCTTTACTGTCTCGGCATGTGCACCTCCATCATGCATCAGCACAACAGCAGAAGACATTCCTGCTGGCACATCTGTTGCACGAGCGACGATGTCGCTAGCGGGCACATTTCTCCGCTTGGAATCACCGCTGTCTACGTTCCAGTCCATGACAGCGTATCCTCCCTTTTTCAACAGATCAAAATACGTATGGTCAAAATGTCCGTATGTTCCACCAGGCGCTCTGACAAGTGCAGGGCGAAAGCCTACAATGTTGTTAATGATATCTTCCGTGCGCTTAATCTGCTGCCAGAACGTTTCAAAGTTCCGGTACAACTCGTTATATTCATGGTTATATGTATGATTGCCGAGGGCATGTCCTTCACTTACGATTCGTTTGATCATTCCCGGCATACGTTCTGCATGCTCTCCCAGCACATAAAAAGTAGCAGGAACATCCTCATCGCGTAAAATATTCAATACCTCAGACGTATGTTTGCCCGGGCCATCGTCAAAGCTCAAATAGACAACCTTGTCTGATGTTTTACTTTTCCCCGCTGCTGCGGCAGACGGCACGCTTGCTCCAAACATATCTGTCAGCAGTAATGTAGCGAGAGTGAACCATATGGATAAACACTTCCACATACGTACCTTCCCACAGGAACGAGTTGAAGTTTGCTGCTCCATAAGTTGCCCATTTCGTTGCATCATTTCGTGAGATTCCTGCGCCATTTGTAATTCACCCTCCAGCACTCTATTGAATTTGCTGATAGACTTCAGCAGATTTGTTAGAATTATATGGAGGCAGATCGCAAAAAAGACATCATTTTATCTATTATTTTGCAACAAATAACCTTGGCTTCGATATGGGATTATTGATTCTTAATCAGCAATTCGGTAGCATTAGGAAATAACGAACATGAAACGGGCAACCATCTACTTCTAAAGCCTGATTCATATGACACCATCAGGAGTGTGAATCTATTGGAATTACTTGAGAAGGTCCAGCAGCTATTTGGGTCTTACGGATACAGTGTATTGTTCTTCGGCCTGCTACTGGAGTTTATTGCACTTCCCTTCCCAGGCGAAACGACGATGGCATATGCGGGTTATTTGTCCTACAGAGGTCAGCTTGATTTCGGTACACTTGTCGTCTTAGCGTTTCTCGGGACAACGATTGGCATGACTATTACGTATTTCATCGGAGCCAAAGCCGGTCTACCTTTTATTGTGAAGTATGGAAGATGGTTTTTACTTAAACCGGACAAGCTGGACAAAACGCAAAAATGGTTTGCTAAGTATGGATACGGTCTGATTTTTATTGGATATTTCATTCCCGGTGTTCGTCATTTCACAGGGTATTTCTCTGGTATTGCTGCAATTCCGTTTCGCAAATTCGCCCTATATGCTTACTCTGGAGCCTTGTTCTGGGTTGTGTTATTCCTTGGGATCGGTAAGGTGTTCGGTCCTAGCTGGAGCGCTGTATTCACACTCGCCCATCAATATACAGCATACATTCTTGCCCTAGTTGCATTGCTTGTGATTGCTGGCATCGTCTATCGTTACCGCAACGCCTTGTTCGCTCGTTCCCGTCGCAAGCATTCCCCCGCTCGTCAGCGTCAAAAACAAAATGCGGACTAATGATGAGTCCATCTCCCCTTTATAAATATAGAAGCCGTGAACATACGGCTTCTTTTTGTTTGCTTTTATTGGGATATGAAGACCAAATATCCTTTCATTCATATTTTTTTCATAAACTAAAACACTCCCGGTCATACTACTTGCAAATAAAGGATGTTTGAGGGGGAGAAATGGATGGCTACAGATACTCAAATTGCACACGAAACGCATGCCATTCATCCGGATCTGGCTGATAATATTGCTTATTGCAAAAAGATGATGGGAAATAGCAATGACTTGATGATTCGTCCATTACAAAGCATGCACAAATGGCCTTCGATGCTGTTATACATTGATGGGCTTGTCGATACACAGGTGATCAATCAGGCTGTCCTGCAACCCTTGATGCAAGTGCGTAACTTGCCTGATTTCTCAGCGGACGATGAACACCTGAGCTATCTTCAGAACGATGTTCTTACCGCTAGCGAAGTGCTGTTCATTGATGATATGGATGATGTGTTGAAAGCGATGCTGGCCGGTGAAGTCATTCTGCTACTGGACGGCTCTACTCGGGGACTCAAAATTGGCGCTGCTGGTTGGGAAGACCGTCCTGTAGGTGAACCCGTTTCTCAAACCGTTGTACGTGGTCCAATGGAAGGTTTTACGGAAAATTTGCGTACGAATACCGCACTGATTCGCAAGCGTATTCGTGACCCGCAGCTTTGGATCGAGGAGCGTGAGATTGGACGTGTCACCAAAACTCGTGTATCAATAGTATTTCTCGAACATACGGTCAACGAAGATGTTGTTGATGAGCTCCGCAGACGGCTGGATGAAATTGATATCGACAGTATTCTGGAGAGCGGGTACATCGAAGAACTGATTCAGGACAAAACCACGACAATCTTTCCGACAGTTTACAATAGCGAACGTCCAGATACGGTTTCTGCAGCACTGCTCGAAGGACGTGTTGCAATCATTATAGACGGTACACCCTTTGTACTGCTTGTGCCTGCATTATTCATGCACTTTTTTCAATCTCCTGAAGATTATTATCAGCGTGCTGACATCAGCTCTCTTGTTCGCTTGTTGCGATATTTGTCGTTTCTGATTGCCATGCTAGCTCCATCCTTTTATATCGCTATTTCGACATTTCATCAGGAGATGTTACCAACTACCTTGTTGATCAGTCTGGCTGCACAACGGGAAGGTGTCCCCTTTCCAGCTTTTATTGAAGCCGTTCTGATGGAACTGACCTACGAAATTTTGCGAGAAGCGGGCATTCGAATTCCGAGAACGGTCGGACAGGCCGTATCCATCGTAGGCACACTTGTTATCGGGCAGGCCGCGGTAGAGGCAGGCGTTGTGTCTGCAGCGATGGTTATTATTGTTTCTATCACTGCCATTTCCAGCTATGTCATTCCGGAGAACGGATTATCTATTTCGGTTCGTATTTTGCGTTTTATTCTGATGATAGCGGCGGCGGCGTTTGGTTTCTATGGCATTCTGATTGCACTGCTCATTACGCTAACTCATCTTTGCAGCTTGCGCTCTTTTGGGATCTCGTACATGTCTCCTTTTGCACCCTTCATTCAGAATGATCTGAAAGATACGCTGTTCCGTGTTCCCTGGTCGCATATGAGAACTCGCCCATTATCAAACGGTACTTCAAACGTAACAAGACAGAAAAACAAAAAAACAAAGCGTTAGTTGAAGGCAGGAGAAGAAGTTATGATGAAATGTTTACGTGTCATGCTATCCATCATCGTTATACTGCCGTTGCTGAGCGGATGTTGGGATCGCCAGGAGCTGAATCAGCTCGGAATAATGCTGGGTCTGGGTATAGATCGAGACGGTGACCAGATCAGGGTTAGTGCACAGGTTGTCGTGCCTCGTGAAGTCGCCAAAGGTCAAGGCGGCAATGGAACACCCGTTACCCAATATCAAGCCAGCGCTCGCACACTGCTCGAGGCTATTCAGAAGCTTACCCAGACAAGCCCTCGTGCCATTTTTATGGCTCATATCCGGGTATTGGTTTTCGGAGAAGAATTCGCACGAAAAAACGGCATATATGACGTCATTGAAGCCCTCATCAGAGAACCAGACGTAAGACCCGATTACTATGTAATGGTGGCGCGAAAAAACACGGCCTCTAACATTTTGAACGTACTCACACCACTAGAAAATCTTCCGTCAGAAAAACTGTTCAATGCACTCGATATTTCTGCTAAAAGCTGGGCTCCAACGACAACCGTGACCAGTGACAAGCTGATGCAGTATATTCTCACACCCAGCATGTCCCCTGTTATTACTGGTATTGAGCTTGTTGGAGATCAAGAGAAAAGCGGTGAGACCAAAAATGTCCAGAGTATCGAACCTCCGGCTACTCTTCAATTCGCTGGTCTCAGCGTGTTTCAAAAAGACAAACTGATCGGTTGGCTGAATCAGGATGACTCCAAAGGCTACAACTATATTCGTGACAACGTGAAAACAACAATTGGCCCCACCCAATGTCCAAAAGGGGGTTATGTCACGCTAAAAACGTTGCGTACCTCCACGGATCACAAAGTCAAAATGGTGCGGGGCGAACCTCAAATCAGTCTGAAAGTGAACACGGTCTCTGTCATTGGTTCCGTAGATTGTGAGATGGAGATCGGTTCAATGGAGGCCATCAAGCAATTGGAGCAACTGGCACAGGATCGGATCGTTGAACTGATGAAAGGAACGGTGAGTCTCGTTCGCAGTAAATATAAAGTGGACATCTTCGGTTTTGGACAAGACATCTATCATAAATATCCGAAAATCTACAAAAGAGAAGAAAAGAACTGGGATAAGTACTTTCAAAATTTAGATGTCACATATGAAGCAAACGTACAGATCCGTCGTATAGGGACGTTGGATAATTCATTTAATAAAAAAGCCAAGGAGTGAGCACGCTTGCTGCTAACGATTGCAGTTGTCATTGTCGGGTGCCTGATGGGGGTGATTGATCTACCTAATTTATGGAAAAAGAAGGAATGGAAAGAAATCACCGTCTATTCCTGTTTACTGCTGACAAGCATCTTTTTTGGTGTTGTCGCGGTGAATCTATGGGAGTTTCCAAGCCCGCTATACATTATCATCTGGATTTACAAACCCGTGAATCAATTACTGGCCTATATTACAGGGAGTTAGCCAAAAGGGAGTTGACAACATGCTGGAACAAGGTCGCCTTGGCATTAGACAATTATGTATCTTGACCATTTTGATCATTGCCGGTGACATGATGATGATCTACCCCTCGGTTATCGCAACCTTTTCGGGGCAAAATGCTTGGCTTTATGCTTTTATCGGTGTTCCTCTTGGCATGGGGTTGATGTATCTTTTCGTCAAACTTGCAGACACGTATCCCAATGAAAATTTGATAGGCGTATTTCGCAAAATCCTTGGATTTTGGCCAGGTACGGTGTTAGCCCTGTTCTACCTGATGTATTTTATTTTTAGCTCTGCAGCACAATCACGGGTCGTTGGTGATTTCATGACCAGTCAGATTTTTTTGTATACGCCCATTCGGGTTGTGCTTCTTATTTTTGTAATCCCCATCGGTTGGGCTCTATATAACGGACTAGAGAATATTGGTCGAAGCAGTGAAATACTCGTACCTATTATTACTACTTTCATGTTTATTTTAGTGGTCTTTTTGTTGCCCGAGGTACAATTAAACCAACTTGTACCCTTTACGGACACCACCTTCAGCCAGTTTACGCATGGGATTGTGATCGGTTTTATCTATCCGGTTGGTGAAGCCCTTCCCATTCTGATGATCCTCCCCTATGCAAATCAACAAGCCCATCGTACTCGTGATCTTATGATATCTGCCGGATTTGGCAATCTGCTCATGGCTATTCTGGTGACGATCTCCATGCTGGTTATGGGACTTTTTCTTACACAGCACACGATCTTTGGTTCATTTGTATTATCCCAAAAAATCAATATAGCCAACTTCTTTCAACGAATTGAAGTGCTCATGGCCTCGTCCTGGCTGATATCCACCTATTTTAAATCCACCGTTTATCTGTATGCCTTTGTTCTTGGTATCGCTGAACTTTTTCGCCTTAAGAGCTACCATTTTCTCATTCTGCCATGCGTACTGATTGTATATGCGCTATCTAACCTTGTGACACCCAATATCGTTTTTTTTAACACAACGGTCATTCCCTATTGGCTGGAGTGGGATTTAACGGTGAGTCTGATCTTACCTGTCCTGCTGTTAATCATTCATCAAATCAAGTCCAAATTATCATTTAATAAAGGCAGAACTTAAAGATAATCGAAGGAGGGTACAGATCATGCTCATCAAAGAGAGACTTACCGTGCGGCAATTTGCAGTCCTTGCCTTTATGGGCATGATTGGAGATATGATGCTAATCTACCCAACATTACTTACTTACTCTGGAAGACAGAATGCTTGGATCTGCTCGATCGTCTCCCAAGGTATCGGCATGTTGATCTTATGGCTTTCCTATAAGCTGCATGAAGCTTACCCCGGACTTACACTCATCGAGATCTGTTCCAAAGCACTTGGTAAATGGATAGGTGCAATTTTGGCTGCCGCATATCTGTTTTATTTTCTGATGGGTTCAGCTATATGTATCCGTGAAGTTGGAGATTTTATGACAACTCAGGTTTATCTCCATACTCCCATTCGGGCTATCATTCTTCTTTTTGTTATAGCCCTAGGTTGGTCCGTACTGAAAGGATTGGGCACGTTCGGTAAAATGGCAGAGATTCTGGCCCCCTTCGTTATGATCAGCTTGATTATCCTAATGCTTTGTTTGTTGCCCAAAATGGAAGTATCGAACATCCAGCCGTTCTTTGATACTCCCCTGTTTTCATTTATAAGCGGGAGTGTTCGAGGGGCTACAGCTTCATATGGAGAACTCATTATCATCACCATGATTTACCCCTATATTACTCACGGCGTGCATAAGCGGCGAGAGCTGTTATTGGCCGCATTACTTGCAGGAATCATGTTAACCCTCATTCTCCTTACCTCTCTACTTGTGCTTGGAGCTGAACTGACAGAGCATAATATTTATGTATCGTATATTCTTGCACAAAAGATTAACATTGGCGGCTTCGTTCAACGAATTGAAGCCATCTCTTCGACAGCTTGGCTCGTGTCTACCTACTTTAAAACTTCGCTATACACGTTTGGATTCATTCTTGGACTTGCACAACTGTGTCGTCTCAAATCTTACCAGCCGTTAATTCTGCCAACGATGCTCTTATTATTCGGTATGGCTATTGTGATTTCGCCTGATGTCCTCTTCTACACCCTCGGCATCATGTACGCCTGGTTCGATTGGGATTTTACAGTCAGTATTGTCATTCCAGCTTTCCTACTACTGATTCACCTTATAAAAAGTCGATTTAAACAACGTAATAATGCAGGTGCTCTTTCGCAGAAATAAACAGACTACATCTCAATGGGAGTCGTGTCCATAGATGTAGCCTGTTTATTATTTTTGACCATGCCCGCTTCGTGCATGGCTCGTTTTATTTTCACAAGATCGGAACCGATGGATTACAGCCCTTTTACCGTCTCCAATGCCTCTTCGATATGTCCCTTCACGCGCACCTTTGTCCATTGTTTAATCAGCTTGCCCTCTTCATCCAGCAGGAAGGTGGAACGCACAATGCCCATGTACTCCTTGCCGTACATCTTCTTCAGTTGCCATACGCCGAACTGCTCTGCAACCGTGTGCTCCTCATCCGATAACAAGATAAAAGGCAGTCCGTATTTGGCAATAAACTTGTCATGTTGCTTCATCGGATCAGTGCTGATCCCCAGGATGACTGTATTCAGCCCTTGAAAATCCTCATGTCGATCCCGAAAGTCACAGGCTTGTTGCGTACAAGACGAGGTCATATCTTTCGGATAAAAGTAAATCAGAACTCGCTTGCCGCGAAAATCAGACAGCTTCACAGACTCACCCGTGCTTGATGGCAGTTCAAAATCCGGAACTTGTACACCTTCTGCTAAAGTCATTTTCATGTCCTCCTTGGAATTCAAGTTATATGATCCTTCAGATTTGCGTGAAGTAATCCTGTAAGCAGGGGTCAAGACCCCGCTCCCCGATACCGCTTCACACCGAAGTTCCACAGGGTAAGGCCAAGCGTTGCAAAGACCAGCCCCATGACCGGAGTGAGCAAAGCCATCCGATGCATCTCTGCTCGCTCTAGGAACAGCGCTGCCGGATAGATGCCAACAAAGGCAAACGGGATAATCCAGGTGAGCAGTACTTGAATGGCTCTGTTATAGATTGTTACCGGATAACGTCCATATCCTTGAATATTGTACATCAGCGGCAAAATACCTGTCGGCGCATCCGAGTAAAAGGATAGTGACGTCAATGTAGTATAGATACCCGCGTAGATTAGCACTGAACTTAGTGCCAATATAATCAATGCAGGGATGTGCCACCATTCCAGCACGAGCCCCATCTCTGCACCACTGAAGATCATAATGATTAACCCGATGAACGAACCTACGAGAGAGGGCGGGTCTACATTTTCCAGCAGAATCTGAAACAGGTTGTGTGCCGGTCTTGTCAGAATGCGATCCATCTCACCTTTGACAATGTAACGCTCGCTGAACCCCCACAGGTTGATAAAACAGCTAAAGATGCCGTATGGCACCATAAAGTACCCGTAAACAAACAATACTTCCGCCTCACTCCAGCCGCCGAGGTTATCGGTATGCCGGAAAACGACAAAGATAAAGATCAGATTGGTCGCCTGAAACAGCAGATCCGAGATAATTTCAACCCAGAAGTCGGCGCGGTACGTCAGACGTGTCTTCATATAATTTTTCAGATATTCCCAGATTAAACCCATATAGTACATTCGCTTATCCCCCTTGCACGAACAGACGCTTGCGAGCCTGCCGCCAGATCAGCACCATGGGTATGAGAAGCAGGACAAACCAGAGCACTTGAATCCCGAGTACATTCCAGATGCCTGTGCCCTCCACTCTGCCAGTGAAGACCGAGCCCGGAAGATACGTAATCGCCTGAAACGGCAAAACCTTCATGATCGTGGACAACCAGTCCGGGTACAAACTGATTGGAATGATCAGACCCGAAAAAAGATCGACTACGACACGTTTCATACGCATCATACCTTCGTTATTTTCCACAAAAAACGCCGCCAGTCCCGTAATGACATTAATCTGGGAATTAATGATGAAACTGAAGAACAGCATGACGAGAAAACCGATCCATGCCGAAGGCGCTGTTGGAAGCTCCACCGGGAACAGCAGGATGGCAATAATCATGCCCGGAATCATGAGCAACAAGAAGCGAAAAATACCTTCGCCAAGCCCCTGCATCATTTTGACCATCACATAGTTAATCGGCCTTATAAACTGAATCGCAATGGAGCCATCCCGAATGTCGGCGGCAATCTCCCGGTCCAGATTGTTAAAGTAAAACGCACGCGCCATCCAAGAGACAGCAACATACGTTGTCATCTGTGCTGCCGTAAAACCGCCAATCTCTCCGCTGCTTCCATAAATAGCTTGCCACGTAAAGTAATACACGCCAATATTCAGCGTATATATCAAAATGCCGGAATAATAATTCACTCGATACGCGAGCATCGTCAGAAAACGAATACGCATGAAATCGATAAATGCACTGTTCATCTTAGGTAGCACCTACCGCTTCTTTATCTGCCGACACAATCTCCGGGCGCTCAGCCGAACCGGACTGGTAGATACTACGCACAATCTCATCCGTGTTGGTCTCAATGATCTGAATATCCGTAATATCTGCCTGACCTACCACACGTGCCAGTACATCCGAAACGTTCAGTTCCAGCGGAATCCAGACGGAGGCCGACAATTCGTTCTCCACGGTCCACCGCACAGGCATCGCCGCTGTCCATTCCTGCATCTGAGTCATCGTGTGACCTGTACCAAATTTGAACCGAACCTCACGCTCTGTGCCCCACTGGGACTTGAGATGATCCAGACCTCCATCATAGATGATACTTCCCGCATCCAACATGATGACTCGCGAACATAAGGCTTCGATATCCTGCAAGTCATGTGTCGTAAGCAGGATGGTTGTACCATGTTGCTCATTCATGTCTTTCAGGAACTCGCGGATTTCTGACTTCACCACGATATCCAGACCTATGGTCGGCTCATCCAGGAACACAATGCCTGGATTGTGCAGTAAGGCCGCCACCAGTTCACAGCGCATCCGCTGACCGAGACTAAGTTTGCGCACCGGGCGACTCAGCAACTCCTGTAATTGCAAACGCTCAACGAGCTCGTCCAGCCGTTTACGGAAGTCCTGCTCCCCAACACGATATACTTTGCGTAGGAGATGAAAAGATTCAATGACACCGATATCCCACCATAACTGGCTACGTTGTCCAAACACTACACCAATATTTTTGACAAACTTCTCCCGTTCCTGATACGGAACATACCCACCTACCGATAAATGCCCGGATGTAGGCACCAAAATGCCGGTCAACATCTTGATCGTTGTTGATTTGCCGGCACCGTTCTCTCCAATATATCCGCAGATTTCACCTTGCGGTATCTGAAATGAAATATCATTCACAGCCAATACTTCCTGGTATTGACGTTTGAACAGATCCTGAAACGCGCCCTTCAGCCCACCGCGGCTTTTCTGGACGTTAAACGACTTTCGCAAATCTTTTACATCAATCGCCAGCATGTTTATACCTCACTTGGATTTTGTTGAAATTGCTTGTAGCCCAAAAAGAAATTATAATAGTAACAGTCAAAATTCAGCAAGCTTTAAAAAATAGTTCGAAGTGGCCTCCTCTGCCTTGAGGTCTGGAGGGAAGGCGAACGGAAAGCTTCGACTTATACGCAAACTCAACGCAACTTTACATGTACTGAAATCGTTTATTTTTTATCTCAAATACAAAGGAGCGCTAGCATGACCAGAAAGACGAAGAGAACCCTATGGATCTCTCTTGCCGCCTTCGTGTTAATTGTTGGAGGGGCAGTGGCCTACTATTTCGGTTCTATTCTTAATCAGTTGGATGGATTGCAGAAGAAAGGCGAGGATTCGCCATTTGCCAATATTGAAAATGTAGAGAAAGTGAAGACACCCGACCCTCCGAAATGGGAAGGTACCGAGACCGTGAACATATTGGTTATGGGTGTTGATGCCCGTGGTCTGAAAAAGGGTGAAGTGCCACGTTCCGACAGCATGATGGTGGTATCACTTGACCCGCTGACCAAAAAAATCAATCTCTTCTCCATTCTGCGGGACACTTACATCAATATCGACGGATATGGTAAAGATCGCATTAACACAGCGATTACCCACGGTCCGAACGTAGCCATGGAAGCCGCAAGTGACTTGCTCGGTATCCCTGTTCAATATTATGTGTATACCGATTTCCAGGGATTCATCAAACTGGTTGACGCGGTTGGCGGTGTAGACTTTGATGTCGAGAAGGACATGCATTATGTGAGTAAAGCCGACAACAACGAGTACGATATTGATCTGAAAAAAGGCTACCAGCATCTCGACGGTAAAACAGCCTTGATGTATGTTCGTTTCCGTCATGATGCGATGTCCGACTTCGCACGTTCGGAACGTCAGCGGGAGCTGCTCAAAGCCGTGACGGCCAAAATGCAGTCCACAACAACGATTGCCAAA
>Ga0207655_1002743_pt1 | contig 13736 bp, 8 predicted proteins | sample KBSM44metaG_FD_184398 | JGI IMG/M metagenome (GOLD analysis project Ga0207655, IMG submission 184398) | Miscanthus rhizosphere microbial communities from Kellogg Biological Station, Michigan, USA - KBS M4-4 metaG (SPAdes) (version 2) | ecosystem: Host-associated > Plants > Roots > Rhizosphere >...
ACAGAATTTCTTGACGACCATAGAGCATTGGAACCACCTGATCCCATCCCGAACTCAGCAGTGAAACGATGCATCGCCGATGGTAGTGTGGGGTTTCCCCATGTGAGAGTAGGTCATCGTCAAGATTCAAACCCAAAGCCCCTGTCTGCGATGCAGACAGGGGCTTTGTCTTTTCCGGGTTTCAATAACGCTCAAAACTGATAGCTGACCGTAGCGCTCACATTGCGCTCTTCACCCATGTAGCAGTAGTTCAGGCTGGCACATGAGGTAATGTAGCTTTCATTGGTAAGGTTGTTTGCGTTCAGCCGCACATCCACACCCGTCAGACCCACCTTCCCCAGGTCATAGCCGATCGAAGCGTCGAACAGGGTGTAGGAAGGCACCTTCATGCTGTTTTCCGCATCCACCCAGCTATAGCCCACATATCGCACCCCACCGCCCAGCCGCAGTCCATCCAGAGCCCCTTGGTGGAAGTTATAGTCAGCCCACAGCGAGAACATCTGTTTCGGTGCCTGGGTTGGCGCGTTGCCTTCATTGTCCAGGCTGGCCGACACCAGGCTCGGCATCGACTTGGCGTACTCGATATCGGTGAAGGTATAGCCACCCAGCAGTTTCAGGCTGTCGCTCAGCTGCACATGAGCCTCTAGCTCCAGCCCTTGCGAGCGTACTTCACCTACCGGGCGATAAAAGTTTTCGTCAGGCTGCTTCGAAGCCAGGTTTTCCTGCTCGATACGGAACACCGATGCGGTAAACAGGTTGTCGCTGCCCGGAGGCTGATACTTGATGCCGGCTTCCCACTGAGTGCCCTCGGTCGGTGCCAGCGGGCGGCCTTGCTGGTCGGACACGGTATTGGGATTGAACGACTCCGAGTAGCTGACATAAGGCGCAATGCCATTCTCGAACAGGTAGAGCACCCCGGCCCGGGTAGTAAACCTGGAGCGCTGATCGCTGACCTTGGTGTCGCTGTCGCGATTCTCCTCGGACACCTTCACCCAGTCCTGGCGAAGCCCAAGGGAGAATCGCCACTGGTCGACCTCCACCAGGTCCTGCAGATACACACCTGTTTGCTGCAAGCGCCGCTGGTAGCGGTTTTCGCCCAGTACCTGAAGGTTGCCATTGCCGTATTGCGGGTTGCCGGCGTTCAGCGGGTCGACCGTGCCATAGCGCCATGCGACATCGGCTTTGCGTCGCTGGTAGTCTGCGCCCAGCAGCAGGGTGTGTTTGGCAGCGCCGGTGAAGAATTCCGCCTGCAGCATATTGTCGATGATGTACGAATGCAGGCGCTCGTCGCCGCCGGTATAGGCGCGGTTGAGAATGTTGCTGTCGGCATCCGCCCAGCCGGCCGAGTACACCTGGTCCATGGACACGTCGGAATCCTGGTAGCGGAAGTTCTGCCGCGCGGTGAACACATCGTTGAAGCGATGCTCGAACTGGTAGCTGAAGGACTGCTGGGTGCGCTCGTAATTATCGATACCCGGCTCACCCTCGAAAAAGTGGTCCGACAAGCGCAAGCCGTTGCGCTTATGCAGCATACCGTCAGCAGGGTTGCCGCCGTGGTACCCGCCGTTAGGGTCGTGCTGCAGGTAAGCCTGCAGTGTGAGCGAGGTGTCCTCGGTGAAGTCGACGCTGATGGCCGGGGCGATGGTATAGCGTTCTTCCTTGTTGTGGTCGAACTGTGTGTCCGAAGCATCCGCCAAACCTGTCAGGCGATACGCAATACGCTTGTCATCATCTACAGGGCCACTGAAGTCGAAGCCCATGCTCCGCTGGCCCTGGGTGCCGACCGTGGCTTGAACCTGGTGGAAAGGGGTGAGCAGTGGCTTCTTGGTGGTAAGGGCTACCAGGCCGCCCGGCGAGCTTCGCCCATAGAGTACTGAAGACGGCCCCTTGAGAATGTCGATGCGCTCAAGGAAGTACGGGTCCACCTGCATGGTGCTGTAAGTGCCATTGTCGCCCATGGACTTGAGCCCATCGACGTAGATGTTATCCACCGAGCCGTCGTTGAAGCCGCGCATGGCCACATAGTCGTAGCGATGGGTGGCACCGTAGGGGTTGGTCAGTACCCCAGGCGTGTAGCGCATGGCCTGGGCAACGGTCTGAGAGCCCTGATCGTCCATCTGCTGGCGAGTTACTACCGAGACCGATTGGGAGGTCTCCACCAGTGGCATGCTGGTCTTGGTCGCCACTTGGCTATGCGTGGCGTTGTAACCCTCCATGCTGCCCAAGGCGTTGCCCAGAGAGAAACTACGGACATCGGTGTCTGGCAATGCCAGGGCTGCGTCCTGATGCTGTGCCTGCAGCACATAGTTGCGTCCGTCCTGGCTGACAGCTTCCAGCCCGCTGCCATTAAGCAACTGGCGCAGCGCGTGATCAATGGCGTATTGCCCCTGCAGGCCGTTGGATTGCAGGCGATCGGTCAACTGAGGCGTACTGGACAGGGTGATGCCGGCCTGGCGAGCGAACTGGTTCAATACATCGGCCAGTTGGCCGGCCGGTATTGCATAGTGATGACTCACTTGGGCTGTTTCAGCCGCAACGGACAGTTGCGCAACAGCTGCCAGGCCCATGGCGGTACCAAACAGAGCAGCCCGTATGGCATGGCGTAAGTAAGCGGACTGCAGGACTGGTCGAAAATCATTCGGGCTGAAAGTGTGGTTTAACACCGGCTTGATGAACATGAAGGGTCCGTTGAAGTGATGAGGGCAGAAGATGTCGCTTACTGTCCTAGCCGGACCGGGGTTCAAAACCCGACAAAAAACGTTAAGGCCTCATCAGGTCGTGCTTTCGACACGCACCCACCAGCGTGTACGTTGATGAACCCGTACGGGCAGCGTCTGCGGTAGCAGCCGAAGCAATTGTTCCGGATCTTCGAGGCGGAATACGCCCGACAGGCGCAGGTCGGCAATCTCGTTGCTGCAGCCCAGGTAACCATGGCGATAACGGCTGACCTGCGCGAGAAAATCCGCGAGGCGCATGTTCTGAGTGACGATCAGCCCTTCAGTCCATGCCATCGCGTCCATGTCCATCTGTGCGATCCGTTGTGCGCCATGAGCATCCAGGCGCCAGTTCTGTCCACTCTCGATCCACTGCAGTTGGGCAATGCCAGGCCGGTGTATCGCCACTTTTCCGCGGCTGACGCTGACACGTGTGCAGTCGCTATCCTGATAGGCTACAAAGCGTCCTTCAAAGCCTTCCAGCAGCACGTCGCGGGTTTGTACAAACACGGGATGCCGGGGATTACACGTGATCATCAGTTCGCCATGCTTCAGGCGGACCAGACGCTGCCGATCAATGAAGGCCAGGTCCACGGCACTGCGGGTGTTGAGTTGCATCAGTGAGCCATCGGGCAGGGTGAAGACGCGCCGTTCGCCCGTGCCGGTGGCATAGTCCGATGCCCAGGCACTGACAGCATCGAGGTCTTTAGCCAGCCAGCTCGCCGATCCCGCCATGACAACGCCCCCAAGCAGCTTCAACGCCTGCCTTCGACGCAGGCGCTGCTGGCTGGTTTCCAGGGTCTGCAAAGCCAGCCCGGCACCGGGGATGGCGCGTAGGTCGAGGTTTTGATGCAAGTGCGTCACCCGCTGCCAGGCGTGTTCGTGTTCGTGGTGGGCACTGCGCCATTGCGCACACTGTTGTTGCAACGCCAGGTCGTGCCCACTCTCGCGCAACCGCAGCATCCACTGGATGGCCTGCTTGACCGCTTTCGTATCAGGGCGTGCGGCGGTCATCGACTCAGCACTCGTCCTGGTAGTGCAGCACGTAGCAGTGATAGAGCGCATCGGCAATGTAGCGTTCTACGGTGCGCACCGAGATCCCCAGCTGTTCGGCGATGGCCTGGTGCTTCAGCCCCTCGCATTGAGCCAGGAGGAATGCGCGACGTACCTTGGGTTTGAGGCCGTCGAGCATGCGTGCAATGCGCTCAAGCAACTCCAGTAGCAGCTCGCGGGTTTCGGCAGAGGGGGCCAATGCTTCCGGCACATGCGCCAAAGCCTCCAGGTAAGCCCTGTGCAGTTCCTCGCGCCGCCAGTGATCGATCACCAACCCGCGCGCTACCGTGCGCAGGAAGGCCCTGGGTGCATTCAGTTGCAATTGTTCACGGCGCTGTAGCAAGCGTACGAAGGTGTCTTGGGCCAGGTCGGCGGCATCGGCCGCATTGCCTAGCTTGCTGCGCAGCCAGGCATGCAGCCAGCCGTGATGGTCACTGTATAGCGTTTGCACGCAGTCGTTGCTGGGCATGGGGGAGGGGCGCCGGCATCAATGGACATGAATGATAATTAGTCTCATTGTTGGTGGCGCCGCATCAATTTGCAACCCATCTGGTCGCACGCTGCGCTAGGCGGCAGTGGGTTAGCGCCCCAGTTGTGTATCCAGGTACTTGCGAATTACCCGCGCCCCGCTGTTGAGATGCCGTTCCAGCACCGCTACCGCCTCATCCACCAGTTTGTCGCTGGCCGCATCCGCCAGTGCGTTGTGATCGTCCTGAGTGAGCTTGCCCAAGCCCATGGACGAAAGATGGAAGCGCAGGAAGCGCTCTTCCTCGTTCAGTTCGTTCTCGATCAGGCGCAGTAGCTTCTTGTTTGGTGCCCTGCTGTATAGCGCCATGTGGAACAGGCGGTTGAGGCGGCCGATTTCGGCGTGACGGGTTTCATTCTCCAGTTGCTGGATATACCCGCGGGCGCTGGCGATGTCGCTGGCATCGAGCAGCGGGATCGACTGGCGCAGCGCCTCACTCTCGAGCAATACGCGCAGGGCATAGGTGTCCACTGCATCCTCACCGATCAGCGGCGCAACCACAGCGCCCTTGTGCATCTCTACTTTCAACAGGGATTGCGCTTCGAGCTGGCGCAGGGCTTCGCGCACGGGCATGCGGCTGACACCGAACAAGGTGGCGAGTTCTTGTTGGCGCACGGCAGTACCTGGGGGTAAGCGCCCATCGAGAATGGCACTGCGCAGGCGCTCTTCGATCACGCCACGGGCCTGATGCGGCAGCAGCTGTTCGCTTGCCAGCACATTGCTCAGTTTGATTTTCTCGGCCACGCGACGTCTGCCTTAACAATGACTAAAGTTGGATCCAATGACAGTAGTAACAGCTTGTAAGGGTGTCAAACCTGCACCCGCACGGGTACGGGCGCCCCAAAAGCGCGGCTATGGTGGATGAAGTCGTCTGCCAAAGGAAGCGCCCTTCAGAAGGATATAACTAGAAAGTGTAGGCGGCCTGACAGGCGGGTGCATGATTGCAGGGTGCCATTGTCTTTTGTTGTGGCAAGCCCCACCATCGCTGCTTTCGACTGGTCTGAACAGGGCTTCGCAGTGGCGATATCCTGGTTGCTGAAAACCGTTGTGCGACGTGTCGGCTTTGCCGCGCTGCTGGGCAGTCTGCTGCTGGGCGGCTTGCACGCGGATTGGGATTTTTCCCAGATCAGCCGCAAGTCGCAGGCGCTCTACGGCCCGTTGGGTGCCGGGCAGGGCCGTATCGATGCCTGGCAGAACCTGATGGCTACGCAGAAGCAGGGGACTGAGCTTGAGCGGCTGCAAGTGGTCAACCGCTTCTTCAACCAGCAATTGCGCTATGTCGAAGACATCGACCTGTGGCATGAAGTCGATTACTGGGCCACGCCTGTGCAGGCACTGATCAAAGGTGCAGGGGATTGCGAGGACTACGCCATCGCCAAATATTTCAGCCTGCGGCGCATGGGTATCCCCAGTGAAAAACTGCGCATTACCTACGTCAAGGCGCTGCGACAGAACCGGGCACACATGGTCCTGACCTATTATTCAAGCCCACAGGCCCAGCCTTTGGTGCTCGACAGCCTGATGGACGCCATCAAGCCGGCAAGCCAACGTACCGACCTGTTGCCGGTGTACGCCTTCAATGGCGAGGGGCTGTGGCTGACGGGCGCTGCCGGGAACAAGAAGGTCGGCGATACCAAGCGGCTGTCACGCTGGCAGGATTTGTTGAAGAAAATGCAGGCCGAAGGGTTCCCGGCCGAGCCGGTTTACTGAAGGAGCACAGATGTCACTGTTCAAACAATTGCTGTTGGCCATTTGCCTGTTCCTGGTGGTCGCCTTCAGTGGCAGTTTCATGGTCAGCCTGGAAAGCTCGCGCAGCCAGTATGTCAACCAGTTGCGCTCGCACGCCCAGGACGCGGCGACCGCGCTGGCGCTGTCGCTGACGCCGAATATCGACGACCCGGCGATGGTCGAACTGATGGTTAGCTCGATCTTCGACAGTGGTTACTATGCAAGCATCAAGGTCGTCGACCTGGGCTCCAATGCTGTGCTGGTGGAGCGCCACGCTGAGCCGGACCCAGGTGGCGTACCGCGATGGTTCGTGCACTTGATCGGCCTTGAGGCTGCTGGTGGCGATGCCATCGTCAGCCGTGGCTGGCAACAGGCCGCGCGCGTTGAAGTGATCAGCCACCCGATGTTCGCCATTGCCAAACTTTGGCAAAGTGCTCTGGGCAGCCTGGGTTGGTTGCTGTTGTGTGGTGCGGCCAGTGCTGTGCTCGGTGCATTGCTGTTGCGCCGCCAGTTGCGGCCGCTGGACTATATGGTCGAGCAATCCCACGCGATTGCCCGCCGCGAATTCCTCAGCCTTCCAGAGCTGCCGCGCACGCCAGAGTTACGCCGTGTGGTGCAGGCGATGAACCAGATGGTCGAGAAACTCAAAGCGCTGTTCACCGAGCAGGCCGAGCGCAGTGAGCGGCTGCGTGCCGAGTCCTACCAGGACAGCCTGACCGGGCTGTCCAACCGCCGGTATTTCGAAATGCAACTGAACACCCGGGTGAGCAACCTGGAAGAGGCGCGCGCCGGCTACCTGCTGTTGCTGCGGGTTCAGGGCCTGGCCGGCCTGAATGCCCGCCTTGGCGGCCAGCGTACCGACCAGTTGCTGCAGGCAGTAGGCGAACAGTTGCGCCGCACCTGTGCAAGCTACCCGGAAACCAATGACCTGATTTCCCGCAGCCGCGGTGGCGAGTTTGCCGTGCTGGCGCCGGGCATGGTGCATGAAGAGGCCGTGCAACTTGCCCAGGCCCTGGAGGCGACGCTGCAGAGCCTGCACGAAACGGGTGCCAGTGATATCGACCCGGTCGCTTGTATCGGCCTGGCGCCGTTCAGCCCCGGTGACTCACCGCAGGCGTTGCTGAAACTCGCCGACGAGGCTCTGGCCCGTGCCGAGAACCAGCCAACGCCGGGCTGGGTGTGCCTTGAGCAAGGCGTTGCCGCAGTGGCTGGGGACAGCCAACATGCCTGGCACGAGCGGCTCGATCAGGCATTCGGCAATGGGCATTTCGAGCTGTTCTTCCAGCCAGTGGTGGATTGTGCTTCAGCGCAACGGGTACTGCACCACAAAGTGATTTCGCGTTTGCAGGATGGCCAGGGCGAGGCGTTGCCAGCGGGCCGCTTCCTGCCCTGGTTGGAGCGCTTCGGCTGGATGCCACGGCTGGATGTGCTGGTGCTGGAGAAAGTGTTGGCGCACCTACGAGGGCACGACCAGGTGCTGGCGCTGAACCTGTCCGCCGCCACCCTGGCCGACCCCAAGGCCCTGCAGCGCGTCTTCGAGCTGCTGGGCCAGAACGCGGCGCTCGGCCCGCGGCTGGTTTTTGAAATTGGCGAGGAGCAGTTGCCTGAACAGGCCGCCTTGGAGCAGCTCACCCGGCGCCTGCACGGGCTTGGCTTCGGCCTGGCGCTGCAGCGCTTTGGCGGGCGCTTCAGCATGATCGGCAACCTGGCGCACCTGGGCCTGGCGTACCTGAAGATTGACGGCAGCTACATCCGCAACATCGACCATGAGCAGCACAAGCGGTTGTTCATCGAAGCGATTCAGCGTGCGGCCCACAGCATCGATTTGCCGCTGATTGCCGAGCGGGTCGAGACCGAAGGGGAGCGGCGGGTGTTGCAGGAGATGGGCGTAGGTGGGATTCAGGGCCAGCTGGTCGGTGAGCCTGCGCCCTGGCGCTAAAGAGCTTTCCTGCCAGTTGCCTGATCTGACTCCCAGGCCTGACGCTGTGCATGTGGGAGCGGCCTTGTGTCGCGAAAAGGGCTGCATGGCAGCCCCAGTAGTTTATGCAGTAATGCGAAAATCCCGGGGCCGCGTTGCGGCCCTTTCGCGACACAAGGCCGCTCCCACAGAGAAAGCACGCGGCCTTGAGTCTGCCTTCTAGCGCTCGCGCAGCGCTTCCGAACGCGCCTTCATGATCGGCTTGAGCAGGTAGCTCATGATGGTCTTCTTGCCGGTCATGATGTCCACCGTCGCCACCATCCCCGGAATGATCAGCAGCGGCTTCTCGTCCGTCCCCAGGTGGCTGCGATCGGTGCGCAGCTTGATCAGGTAGTAAGTGGTCTTCTTGTCTTCATCGGTGATGGTGTCGGCGCCGATCTGCTCAAGCTTGGCCTTCAGCCCACCGTAGATGGTGTAGTCATACGCCGTGAACTTGACTGTCGCTTCCTGGCCAGGGTGCAGGAAGGCGATGTCTTTGGGCAGGATCTTCGCCTCGATGACCAGCGTGTCGTCCAGTGGCACGATCTCGATGATATCGCTGCCAGGCTGGATTACACCGCCAATGGTGTTCACCAGCAGTTGCTTGACGATACCGCGCACCGGCGAAGTGACCATGGTGCGGTGAACCCGGTCGTCCAGCGCTTTGCTGGTGGCGGTGGCCTTGTTCAGTTCGGTGCGCGCTTCGTTCAGCTGGGTTAGCGCTTCGCTGCGGAACTTGCCACGGGTCTCTTCGATCTTGCTTTGCACCTCGCGGATGGCAGCCTCGGCACGCGGGATGGCCAGTGCGGTGGAGTCCAGCTGACCGCGGTTTTCCACTTCAGCACGGCGCAGCCGCAGCACCTCAACCTGGGAAATCGCGCCGGTCGCCACCAGCGGTTCGGACATGCCGATTTCCTTGCGCAGCAGCTCAAGGCTGTTAGCGTACTGGGCGCGCTTGGAGCTGTATTCGCGCAGTTCCTGCTGGCGTTGGACCAGCTGCTGCTGCAGGCCGCCAATTTCATCCTGCAGTTGCTGGCGCCGGCTCTGGTACAGCGACTCTTCACTGGCCGCCTGGCTTGGCGCGGCTTTGCGCAGTTCTTCGTCGATCTTCAGCGGGCTGTCCTGGACCTCGGCGCTCAAGCGTTCGACCCGCAGGGCCATGGCCAGGCGGTCGGCCTCGGTTTCACCCACGTTGGAGGCGAAGCGGGTTTCATCCAGGCGTAGCAATGGCTGGCCGACTTCGACGATCTCCCCTTCCTTTGCGAAAATTTCAGCTACGATGCCGCCCTCCAGGTTCTGGATCTTCTGCACCTTGGACGACGGAATGGCCTTGCCTTCACCCCGTGTGACTTCGTCGATGGGCGCAACGCTGGCCCACACGATCAAGAACACGAAGAACAGGATCACGCCCCAAATGGTCAGCCGCACCACCCGCGGCGCATCCTCGATAAGGGCCTTGTTGACCTCCGGCAGCGGCTGGCCGCCAAGCGAGTCACTGCCTTTGAAATAGCGCCGCAGGCCGTCCTTGAACTGCCCCATATCCAGCTTATGCAACACTGATTTGCCCCTTCTTCAGCGCATCCATGACCGCGGCTTTCGGGCCGTCGGCGACAATCTGCCCGCGATCGATCACAATCAGCCGGTCCACCAGCGACAGCAGCGAGGCACGGTGCGTGACCAGTAGCACCGTCTTGCCTTCCACCACCGCTTGCAGGCGCTGCTTGAGGCGTTCTTCACCGGTGTTGTCCATGGCGCTGGTCGGCTCGTCCAGCAGCAGTATCTGTGGGTTGAGCAGCAGCGCACGGCCCAGGGCGACGTTCTGCCGCTGGCCGCCGGACAGGTTCTGACCGCGTTCACCCACTTGCAGCTCATAGCCGTCCGGGTGCAGCCGGGCGAACTCATGCACGCCCGCCAGTTCGGCGGCTTGCAGGATCAATTCGTCTTCGATGTAGCGGGCGCCGCTGACCAGGTTGTCACGCAAGGTGCCGGCCAATAGCTGGATGTCCTGCGGGACGTAGCCGATATTGTGGCGCAGTTCGCTGACATCGATCTGGCGAATGTCCACGCCATCGACCAGCAGTGAGCCACCATCGGCCTCGTACAGGCCGACGATAAGCTTGGCCAGCGAGCTCTTGCCCGAGCCGCTGCGGCCGATGATGCCGACCTTCTCGCCAGGGCGGATGGTGAGGTTGATGTTCTTCAGGGCCAGGTTCTGCTGGTTCGGGTAGGTGAAGTCGACCCCACGGAACTCGACGCTACCCTGCAGCACCTTGCGGCTCAGCGGGCGCTCTTCGAAGTTGCGCTCTTGCGGCAGCTCCATCATATGGTCGGTGGAGACCATGGTCACCTTGGCTTGCTGATAGCGGGCGAGCAGGCCATTGAGCTGGCCCAGCGGGCCGAGGGCGCGGCCGCTGAGCATGTAGCAGGCCACCAGGCCGCCCATGCTCAGGTTGCCGTCGATGATCAGGTACACGCCGACGCAGATCATTGCCACGCCTGCCAGTTGCTGGATCAGCAGGGTGATATTCATCGCCAGGCTCGACAGCACCTTTACACGCAGTTCCAGGCGGCTGAGGGTGCCGAGGGTCTGCTCCCACATGTACTGACGCTCGCTTTCGGCGTTGTTGACCTTCACCGCATCCAGGCCGGCCAGTGTCTCGATCAGGCTGGACTGGCGCTCAGAGGCCAGGGCCATGGTCCGTTCCATGGTCGCCATCAGCGGCCGTTGCAGGGCGTAGCCGATGCCCAGGGCCAGCGGGAAGGCAATAATCGGGATCCATACGAGGTGGCCGCCAATGATGGCGATGACGATCAGGATGAGGATGGTGAAAGGCAGGTCGATCAGGCTGGTCAGGGTCAGCGAGGCAAGGAAGTCGCGCAGGCCCTGGAACTCGTGAATGTTCTGAGCAAAGCTGCCGACCCGTGCAGGCCGGTACTTCATCGACATGCCGACGATGCGCTCGAACAGCGTTGCCGAGATGATCAGGTCGGTCTTTTTGCCGGCCAGGTCCAGGCACAGGCCGCGCAGGCCCTTGAGTATCAGGTCGAAGATGTACGCGCCGGCGATACCGATGGCCAGCACCCAGAGCGTCGAGGTGGCCTGGTTGGGCACCACCCGGTCATACACGTTCATCACGAACAGCGGCGCGGCCAGGGCGATCAGGTTGATCACCAGGCTGGCGGCGATCGCGTCGATGTACAGCCACTTGCTGCGCAGCAGGGTGTCGCGGAACCACGACTTCGCCCGTGGGATGAGGTTGCCGTGGTTGACGTCGAACTTGTGCTGCGGCTGCGCAAAGAACACGCGGCCGCTGTAGTCGCTTTGCAGCGCTTCACGGCTGACGTGCACCTCGCCACCATCGCTCTCGCTGAGCAGCAGGCGTGCGGTGTCCTCATTTTCCCAGCCCAGCAGAACGGCGCTGCGGCCTTCCTTGAGCAGCAGTATGGCCGGCATGGCGATGCTCGGGATCTGCTCCAGCTTGCGCTGCAGCAGGCGCCCTTGCAGGCCTGCCCGGGCGGCGGCACGGGGCAGCAGCTCGGGGCTCAGGCGCTGGGCGGGCAGCGGCAGGCCTGTGGTCAACATGACCCGGCTGGCGGGTTTCTGGTGCAGCACACACAGGCTCAACAGACTATCCAGCAGGGGATCGTCATGCTGACTGCGTGGATCGTGGCTGAGTTGGACTCGACTGACTTCGGATTCCACGCGGCGCTCTCTTCATCCTTGTGGTGGGTGGGGTAGGTGTGCCGCCGTCAAAGGTCAGGCCGGCTCACCCTGGCAATCTATGGTGCTACCAAGCTGTGCGGATAAGGGCTATGACACCCTGAGGCTTGTGCAACTGGCCAATGGTCGCCCTGAATCGGTGTTGAGTAAACAATTCTAGGTGCTTCATTTTTACCAGACGTAGCGGCGCTATGAATGTTTCATTTTTGATCCAGCCATTAGGCTTGGCGCCAAGTTGCAGCATAGCCTGCCATCCAGCCTGCGGCGGCAGGGGCTTCGATATCCAGCTTAGTCATTGTCAGTAAACAGGCGCTGGTTAATTGGCGTTTGGTTGTAACTTGTTAGTCAAAATTCATCTATAGAAAGCAGATCCCTGGGCCGTCAGCGTTCGATAATCGCAAGCGGTTTCCCATGAGTGGGGCGGCAGTATTGGCGCACCCGCGCAGCATCTCTTTGATTTGCGACAATTCGCTGCTCGTGGTGTATGCACAATTGAAAACCTGTGCGGCTTGAGCGTGCAACGCATTCGCGATTCAACCTGCTTTCAGTCCGCTGGCAAGCCGCAACCCGGCAAGGTTTGTGCTTTATGGACATGCAGTGTCGGGGCGATTGACAGTGGTTTGAATGTTGACGCCAATAACACTGACCGCGCCCGATGAACGATGGCCTCGCCGCATCATCCATGGCGGCCCAGGTGTGTAAATAAGTACCTGGATCGAGGGATAAACAGGCTTTAGATGATGTACGACATTTGTCCTTGAGAAACGCTTGGCTAAGGTACAAATATCAATGTGACATTACATTGCCGATTGTTTAGGATGGCATGTATAAGGTCAATAGTTTGGCAGTTAAGCAATTCCAAATAGTTATAGACGGAATATTGACGTCAAAAAACGTCAAGAGATCATCTACATAGTTCCGCCTGAAGTGGCTAGCAAGCGCCGCTCTGGCAGGGAAGTACCCCATCGGGTCACACGGAGAGTCCAATGAGCAGCGTTGTAGCCATCGTCAAAAGTATTGTCGGCCAGGTTATTGCGGTATCCCCAGAGGGCATCCGGCGTGTACTCATCGAGGGTGACCGTCTATTGACCGGTGAAGAAGTGCTCACTGGTCCTGGTGGCGCGGTTACTCTGGAACTGGCTGATGGCCGTCTGCTCGATCTGGGTCGCGATAGCCAATGGAGCGCTGAAGCACCTGACAGCAGCACCGATCTGAGCCAGGCGACTGCCCAGGCTGCGCCGTCGGTGGAAGAGCTGCAGCAGGCGATTGCTGCGGGTGTCGACCCGACTACAGAGCTTGAAGCTACCGCAGCTGGCCCGTCGGCAGCGGGCGGTGGTGGTGCGCTGGGCGGTGGTCATAGCTTCGTGATGCTCGAAGAAACGGCGGGCCGGGTCGACCCGACGGTTGGCTTCCCGACTGACGGCTTGGGCTTTGCCGCTGCGCTCGATAGCGAGGAAGTGGGCCTGCTGGACACCAACGGCAACAACCTGGTGATCCCACCGACGACGGACACTAATGTTGCTACGGACCTGATTCTTGGCGCTACCCCTTCGATCAGCGAGGCGGGTGGCGTAATCGTTTATACCGCCACGGTTGGCCAGGCACCGACCACCAACCTGGTCGTTACCCTGTCCAATGGTGCTGTGATCGTCATTCCGGCCGGGCAGACCAGCGGTAGCGTCAACGTCGTGGTCCCGGCGAATGACACCCCATATATCGACGGTGGCCAGATTTCGGCGACCGTGACAGGTAGCACCGGTGGTGGCGGGCTGACGGTAACATTGCCGCAAACGCCTGCGGTTACCCAGGTGACGGATACCATCGACACCACCACGGCTACCCTGACTGCGTCGCCTAGCGTGACCGAAGGTGGCGTGATCACCTACACCGTGACCCTGAGCAACCCTGCCCAGACTCCGGTAACCGTGACCCTGTCCAACGGCCAGACCATCACCGTTGAAGCGGGCAAGACCCAGGGCAGTGTCGACTTCCAGACCCCGGCGAACGACGTCTACAACAACGGCTCGACCGTCAGTG
>Ga0207655_1002744_pt1 | contig 13731 bp, 10 predicted proteins | sample KBSM44metaG_FD_184398 | JGI IMG/M metagenome (GOLD analysis project Ga0207655, IMG submission 184398) | Miscanthus rhizosphere microbial communities from Kellogg Biological Station, Michigan, USA - KBS M4-4 metaG (SPAdes) (version 2) | ecosystem: Host-associated > Plants > Roots > Rhizosphere >...
CATTGATGCTGCCGAGAACGGCCAGTTTTGCGCTTGTGGTCATTGGGATTCATCCAGAAAGATGCGCCACCAGGACGGTGGCGCGTTGCCCTGCTTTTCTTTACTTATTATTTGGTCACCAGCTTCAGGTCAACCGGATTAACCGCCTTTACCTTCTCGCCTTTCAATACTTTATCGGCAGTCTGCACGCCAATCACGCCAATCTTGTCAGGCATCTGAGCTACAGTGGCGGTCAGTTTACCCGATTCGACGGCTTTCACACCGTCAGCGGTGCCGTCAAAACCCACCACCAGCACGTCGGTTTTACCGGCTGTTTGCAGCGCACGCAGCGCGCCCAGCGCCATTTCGTCGTTCTGAGCAAATACCGCCTGTACATCAGGATGTCCCTGCAGCAGGTTCTGCATCACGTTCAGACCTTTAGTACGGTCAAAGTCAGCCGGCTGGCTCGCCAGGATATTGAACTTATGTGCGTCAGCCGCTTGTTTGAAGCCTTCACCGCGCTCGCGCGCCGCAGAAGTGCCCGCAATGCCCTGCAGTTCAATAATTTTCGCGCCTTCGCCCAGTTTTTTGGCGATGAAGTCACCGGCCATTTTGCCGCCGAAGCGGTTGTCAGAAGCAACGTGGCTCACCACCGTGCCTTGTGCTGCCACGCGGTCGAGTGTAATCACCGGAATGTTTGCCTGGTTCGCCATCTTCACGGCATTACCTACTGCATCAGAATCGGTTGGGTTGATCAGCAGCAGCTTGGTGCCACGCACCGTCAGATCTTGCACGTTCGCCAGCTCTTTCGCCGGGTTGTTCTGCGAATCCAGCACCACGAGGTTATAACCTAATTGGTCAGCTTCTTTCTGTGCGCCATCTTTCAGTGACACAAAGAACGGATTATTCAGCGTTGAAACCACCAGAGCAATGGTGTCCTTAGCCATAGCGCCAGCACTGAGGGTGGCGCCAAGAATGACGGCCAATGCAGTTAACTTTTTCATTTTTTAAATCCTGTGTGAAGGTCAGAGTTATTTACTGCTTTTGTTATCCACCAGCACTGCTAGCAGAATGACGACGGCTTTAACAATCATTTGGTAGTAAGACGATACGCCCATCAGATTCAGGCCGTTGTTGAGGAAACCGAGGATCAACGCACCAATCAGCGTGCCCATGATGCGGCCTTTGCCACCCGCCAGGCTGGTACCGCCCAGCACCACCGCAGCAATCGCATCCAGTTCATAACCGGTGCCCGCTGTCGGTTGTGCGGAAGAGAGACGCGCCACTTCGATGGTTCCGGCCAATGCCGCCAACATGCCGCACAGCGAATAAACGATAATTTTGACGCGATTAACGTTGATGCCCGACAAACGCGTGGCGGCTTCGTTGCCACCCAGCGCATAGATGTAACGACCAAGGCGCGTGTGATGCAGCATGTACCATGCCAGGCCGAACACCGCGACCATTAGCCACACCGGCGTGGGGATACCCAACGGGCGACCAATACCGAACCAACCAAACAGATCGGCGTTATCGTTGAAACCGGTGTTGATGGGGCTGCCGTTGGTGTACACCATGGTGACGCCGCGCAGCAGCAACATCATCACCAGCGTGGCGATGAAAGCCTGCACCTTGCCGCGCGCCACAATCACGCCGGTAATACCGCCAATCGCTGCTCCCAGCGCCAGCGAAGCCGCTACGGCCACCAGCGCATTCACTTCTAATCCAACGATCGATGCCGCCACCGCACCGGTCAGCGCCAGCAGCGATCCTACCGACAGATCAATGCCCGAAGTCAAAATCACCAGCGTCATCCCCACCGCCATAATGGCGTTGACCGACGTCTGCTGCAGAATGTTGAACATGTTGGCCAGCGTAAAGAAGTTCGGGCTCTGGCTGGCAACCACGGCGATCAGCACGATCAATGCAATCAGTGATTTCTGCTCCAGCAGCCAGGCTTTGCTGAACCAGCGACGGCTGGCGGGTAAGGTTTGGGTGCTCATACAACTAACTCCTCGCTGTGTTGCTTACCGACTGCCGCCGCCATCAGGGATTCCTGGGTAGCTTGCTCACGGGAAAATTCGCCACTCAGATGGCCTTCATGCATCACCATGATGCGGTCGCTCATGCCCAGCACTTCTGGCATTTCCGATGACACCAAAATGATGCTCAGCCCTTCGGCTTTAAACTGGTTAATTAACTGATAAATTTCTTTTTTTGCCCCGACATCGACGCCGCGTGTCGGCTCATCAAGAATCAGCACATCAGGACGCGTCATCAGGCCACGCGCAATCGCCACTTTCTGCTGATTCCCCCCCGACAGCAGGCCAATCGGCTGCTCCATCGACGGGGTTTTAACGTTGAACAGACGAATAAAATCGCCCACCGCCAGCTGCTCGTCACTGTGTCTCAGGTTGCCCGCGCCGGTGCTGAAATAGCGCAGCGCGGTCAGCGACATGTTCTCTTTCACCGACATCCCCAGCACCAGGCCATCGCGTTTGCGATCTTCCGAGATATATACGATGCCGTTGGCGAGGCCATCCTGCGGAGAGCGGGTCACGATCTCACGGCCGTTCAGGGTCACTTTGCCTTTGCTGCGTGGCAGCGCGCCGTACAGCACTTTCATCAGTTCGGTACGTCCTGCGCCCATCAGACCGGATACGCCAAGGATTTCGCCTTTGCGCAGCGTAAAGCTGACGTCATCCACACCCGGACCGCTGAGGTTTTCGACCCTTAAGCGGATCTCACCCGGTTGTTGATCGATACGCGGATATTGATCTTCCAGTTTGCGGCCTACCATCATCTCGATCAGGCTCTCTTCGATGAGATCGCACACTGCGCGCTCGGCAATAAACTGCCCATCGCGGAACACGGTGACGTCATCGCAAATCTCGAAGATCTCTTTCATGCGGTGCGAGATATAGACAATGCCGCAGCCCTGCGCTTTCAGTTCATTGATCACGCGGAACAGCGACAGCGTTTCGGTATCGGTTAACGCATCAGTCGGTTCATCCATAATGATGACTTTCGATTCGAAACTGAGCACTTTGGCGATCTCGACCATCTGCTGATCGCCAATCGACAAATCGCCCACCAGCTTGTGGCTGTTGAAGCGCAGATTAAGGCGCTTTAACAGCGCATCCGCCGCGGCATACATCTTTTTCCATTCGATGCGGCCAAAACGGTTAACAAATTCACGGCCAAGGAAAATATTCTCGGCGACGGTCAGTTGCGGGATCAGGTTCAGTTCCTGATGGATAATGCCAATGCCCGCTTCCTGCGACGCTTTCGGGCCGGAGAAAGCGACATCCTTACCGAGCCACTGCATGGAGCCGGCATCCATGCTGTAAATGCCGGTCAGCACTTTCATCATGGTGGATTTGCCCGCACCGTTTTCGCCCACCAGCGCCATGACGCGTCCCGGATAGACGGCGAGCGATGCGCCATTCAGCGCCTTCACGCCCGGAAACGACTTTACAATCCCTTTGAGTTGCAATAACGGTTGCATAGCGGCCTCAGAAGGTCACGCCGGCGCTCAGGATGACATTCGCATACGGAGAACACTCTCCGCTGCGAATGACCGCCTGACTACGCTGCGTTTGTTGTTTGAATTGTTCATGGCTGGTGTAACGGATGGTGATGACATTCCCCTGGTGCTGTTGCAAGGCTTCGAGCACGGCGAGCAGTGCGCTGTGGAGCTGCGGATTGTGCTGCTTAATCTCCTCCGCCATCAGGGCGCTTTCGACCTGCATCTCCTGCGTGACAACCTCAACCACCTGTAAAAATTCGGGCGTACCCGGCGTTAGCGCCAGATCGATGCGCTGTGGACCAGCCGGAATTGGCAAGCCTGCATCAGCAATCGTCAGCGTATCGGTGTGCCCCAGGCGAGCAATCACATGAGAGACTTCAGCGTTTAACAAGCGACCTTTTTTCATTTCTTCCACTCCACAGCGAAACGTTTCGCTGATCGGGAGTGTATAAAATGCGCACGGCAACTCAATCACGGCATCACGGAAATGTGATCGCCATCGAAACGTTTCGCTTGTGCCAGAGAGAATTTGAGTTTGGAAGGGTTTTGGAGCCGCTCAGGCGGCTCCGGGGAAGGATTATGGCAGTTTACGTACCTGTTTCACGTCCAGTTCGATGGAGTTGAAATCTTTATCCAGTTCGCCGGTCAGTTCTACCTGATCCTTCGGCGAGACGGTCAATCCGTTCCAGCGTTTATGATCGATTTCGACCTTCATGGTGCCGGTAGCATCACGAAACTGATAATCCTCATCACCGATTTGCTTCTCAAGCGTACCGCGCACGGTGATCCAGCTATCGTCTTTCATCTCTTCGGCCTGTTTCACCGTGACAACGCTGGTGTTATCGGCTTTGAAACCACCGGATTTAACCTGTGCAGTTGGCGCATTCGGATCAACAAAACCGCCTTGCTGAGCAGCAAGAACCGGCGTGGCGGCCAGGGCGACAATCGCTAACAGAGCTGCGGACTTTTTCATATTTCACCTCTTTTCCATGAATGTGTCGGTTTACGGAAGCTATTTCACCATAAGGTTCTTAACAGGATCTTAAGAGAATGGCTTTTACGTACATTCATGAAAAATAGTCTATTTGCGGCTATTTTCCCTGTACAACAGGGATTGTGCTTCGTATAACACGGCTCAACACAAGGAGAACTGATGCGCATTTTACTGATCGAAGATGACACCTTGATTGGCGACGGTTTGAAAGTTGGGCTGACCAAGCTTGGCTTCAGCGTGGATTGGTTTGTCTCCGGCGAAGCCGGATTTCAGGCGCTAACGGCCGCGCCCTGGGATGCGGTGGTACTGGATCTGTCGCTGCCGGAACGCGATGGTCTGGATATCCTGCGTCAGTGGCGTCAGCAAGGACAAGACGTGCCGGTGCTAATTCTCACTGCACGTGATGCGCTCGATCAACGCGTGCAGGGATTGCAACTTGGTGCCGACGATTACCTGTGCAAGCCATTTGCGTTAACAGAAGTCGCGGCGCGCTTGCAGGCGCTGATCCGTCGTCGTCATGGGCAGCTGCAGCCAGAACTCAAACACGGCAAAGTAGTGATGGCACCCAACAGCCACAGCGTAATGTGCGATGGCGAAGCCGTCAGCCTGAAGAGCCGCGAACTGGCGCTACTGGAACTGTTTCTGCGCAATCCAGGCCGCGTGCTCACGCGCAGCCAGCTGGAAGAGAAGCTCTACAGCTGGGATGAAGATGTCTCTAGCAATGCGGTAGAAGTGCACATTCATCATCTACGCAAGAAACTCGGCAGCCAGTTTATCCGTACCGTACACGGCGTTGGTTATACGCTGGGAGCGGAGGAATGAGTCTGTTTCTGCGCCTCGCCATCGGCTTTGTGCTGTTGATTATGTTGTGCGGCGGACTTGCTGGTCTCAGCGCCTGGCATCAAACCCGCGATACGGTGAACGAGCTGTTTGATACCCAGCAAATGCTGTTTGCTAAACGCCTAATCACCCTTGATCCAACCGCGTTGCAGGACGTTACGCTGCCCAAAACTAAAGCGATCCTGCGCCATCATCGTGGCGAGCAGGATGATGATGCGCTGGCGTTTGCCATTTTCAGCGCCGAAGGCCAGCCGCTATTAAACGACGGTGAAAATGGTCGCGATCTGCAGTTTGATCAGCAGCGCGATGGCTTTGTTGATGGCCAGCTGCGTGACGATAATGACAGCTGGCGCTTAGTGTGGCTGACCTCTGAGGATAAGCGTTATCGCGTGGTGGTCGGGCAAGAGTGGGAATACCGCGATGATATGACGCGCGATCTGGCGCTCAGCAGCCTGATGCCGTGGCTGATCGCCATGCCGTTTATGCTGCTGTTGCTGCTGTTGCTGGTGTGGTTTGAGCTGCGCCCGTTGAAACGCCTCACGCTTTCACTGCATCAGCGTGCACCGGATGATGCTACGCCATTGCCGGACACGCGCTTGCCCAAAGAGGTGAAGCCGCTGGTGGTGGCGCTTAATGGCTTGTTCAGTCGTATGGCGCATTTGGTGCAGCGCGAACGTCGCTTTACTTCCGATGCCGCCCATGAACTGCGCAGCCCATTGGCGGCGCTGCGGGTGCAAAGTGAAGTAATTCAGCTGGCCGATGATGATGAGGCGATGCGCAAACGTGCCATTCAGCAACTGGATAGCGGCATTGCGCGCGCCACGCGGTTGGTGGATCAGCTTTTAACACTGTCCCGTGTGGAAGCTGACGATCTGCGCAGCGAGTTTCAACCGGTAGCGCTGGCGCCACTGCTCCAAAATTTGTTGGCGGAGCACTTCCCGCAGGCGGAACAACAGCAAAAGCATTTGCAGTTCACCAGCCACGCCGAACCGGTGATGAACGGTCATCCGCTGTTGCTGGGTTTGATGGTGCGGAATCTGCTGGATAACGCGCTACGCTATTCGCCGTCGGGCAGCACCATTGACGTACAGCTCAATGCCCGCGCCATAACCGTTGATGATAACGGGCCTGGCGTCAGCGATGAGCAACTGGCACGGTTGGGTGAACGCTTCTGGCGACCGCCGGGACAGGCGCAAACCGGGAGCGGATTGGGGCTTTCGATTGTGAAGAATATTGCGCAGCTGCACGACATTCAATTGCTGTTCAGCCAGCGAGCCAGCGGAGGATTGCGCGTCACCTTGAGTTGGTGACGCGCATGCATAACGTTAAATCTCGACTTGGGTTCCCAGCTCGATGACACGGTTCGGTGGGATTTCAAACTGATCCGGCGCGCGCAGCGCATTGCGTTGCAGTGCAAGGAACAACTTGCCGCGCAGGCGCAAATACCACGGACGATCGCCGATTATCAGCGATTCATGCGACATAAAGAATGAGGTTTCCATCATGCGGCAGTTAAGGCCTTCAAGGCCGCAGCGGTGGAAAATCTCCTCAACGTTCGGCGTTTCACGCCAGCCGTAGCTCGCCACTACGCGCCAGAAGGTGGGTGACAACTGTTCAATGGTCACACGACGGACATTGTGCACGTAAGGCGCATCTTCGGTACGCAGCGTCAGCAGCACCACGCGCTCATGCAATACCTTGTTATGCTTAAGGTTATGTAGCATGGCAAACGGAATCACATTCAACGCACGCGACATATACACCGCCGTTCCCGGCACGCGCACCGGCGGCGATTTCTCCAGCGACGCGATCATCGCTTCCAGTGAGTTGCCGTGCTCGTGCATACGACGCAGCAGGCGGAAACGCTCACTTTTCCAGGTGGTCATGATGATGAACATCATCAGCGCCAGCGTCAGCGGCAGCCAACCGCCGGAGAACACTTTGATCAGGTTGGCAGAGAACAGCGACACGTCGATGCACAACATGGCGATCAGAATCAGCACCACCAGATAGCGGTTCCAGTGCCAGTTTTGAATCGCTACGGTGGAACAGAGAATGGAGGTCAGCACCATGGTTCCTGTCACCGCGATACCATAAGCCGCTGCCAGATTACTGGAGTGCTCGAAGCCGACAATCACAATCACTACGGAGAAATAGAGCAGCCAGTTAATCACCGGGATATAGATCTGGCCGGATTCCTCTTCCGAGGTGTGCACAATGCGCATCGGCGGCAAATAGCCGAGACGCACCGCCTGACGGGTTAATGAGAACACGCCGGAAATCACCGCCTGTGACGCAATCACCGTGGCTAAGGTTGCCAGAATCAACATCGGGATCAGCATCCAATCCGGCGCGAGCAGGAAGAATGGGTTTTTGATCGCTTCGGGATGTTTAAGCAGTAACGCGCCTTGTCCAAAGTAGTTCAGCACCAGCGAAGGCAGCACCACGATGAACCAGGCGAGGCGAATCGGGAATTTACCGAAGTGGCCCATGTCGGCGTATAGCGCTTCGACGCCGGTAATCGCCAGCACCACTGCGCCAAGCGCGAAGAAAGAAACGGTTTTGTATTCAATAAAGAAATGCAGCGCCCAGTAAGGGTTCATCGCATGCAAGACGTCCGGGTTGCTAATGATGCTGCGCGCGCCCAGTACTGCAAGGACGAGAAACCACAGCAACATCACCGGCGCGAACAGCTTACCAACGATGCCTGTGCCGTGCTTTTGGATAACAAATAGCAAGGTCAGCACGGCAATCGCCAATGGCACGATGTAGGCATCAAGACTCGGCGCGGCAATCTCCAAACCTTCTATCGCAGAAAGTACCGAAACCGCCGGCGTAATCACCACTTCACCATAGAAGAAGCTGCCGCCAATCAACCCCATGATCACCAAAATTGCCGTGGCTCTAGCCCCCGTATGGCGTCCGGCCAGCGACATCAGCGTCAAAATCCCGCCTTCACCGGCGTTATCCGCACGCATCACGTAGCTAATGTACTTAAGTGACACCACCAGAATCAGTAGCCAGAAGATCAGCGACAAGAAGCCAAAAACCGCTTCACGTTCTACGCCAAAACCAAACTGACCAGAAAGACATTCACGCAATGTATAGAGCGGGCTGGTACCAATATCGCCATACACCACGCCAATTGCCGCCAGCGTGACTGCCCCAAGGGACTGTTTCTTATCCGAGCTCATAAGTTGTCTTTTGTTGGAGCCGGAGGCACTTGCCTACCGCTCAAGCCATCAAAAAGCGCACAGTATGCACATATTCCCAAAAAAACCTACTCTTACAAAGTGTCACCATCGCGTCGGTGACGCGGTTTTTCGCCGAAAATCGGGCCAAAAAACCGTTGGAAGCGGCGAGTTATCTCGCATCAACCTTCTGAAACAAAAAAGCTGACGGCTATCAACGCAATCGCGCATGATAATCAGTAGAGTATTGCGCTCGCCAGAATATGACGGCACCAGGATCAAAAGGATAATGATGTGATTATGGCTCAACCCCATCTTTTGGCAGAAAGAATTTCTCGCCTGAGCAACGCTCTGGAAAAAGGGCTGTATGAACGCCATCATGCGATCCGCCTCTGTTTGCTGGCTGCCTTGAGTGGCGAAAGCGTGTTTTTACTCGGGCCGCCGGGCATTGCCAAAAGTCTGATTGCTCGCCGATTAAAATACGCCTTCCAGCATGCCCGCGCTTTTGAATACCTGATGACCCGCTTTTCCACCCCCGAAGAAGTATTTGGTCCGCTGTCGATTCAGGCGCTCAAAGATGAGGGGCGTTATCAGCGTCTGACCAAAGGCTATCTGCCGGATGCCGAAATTGTCTTCCTCGACGAAATCTGGAAAGCCGGCCCGGCAATTCTTAACACCTTGCTAACCGCCATCAACGAACGTCGCTTCCGTAACGGCGACAGTGAAGAAAAAATCCCGATGCGTTTGCTGGTTACCGCCTCGAACGAACTGCCGGAAGCCGACAGCGGCCTGGAAGCGCTGTATGACCGCATGTTGATTCGCCTGTGGCTGGATAATGTGCATGAGAAGCAGAACTTCCGCAGCATGCTGACCCACCAGCAGGATGAAAACGACAATCCGGTGGCGGAATCATTGCGCATCAGCGATGAAGAGTATGAGCAGTGGCAGAAAGGCATCAGCCAGGTCAGTTTGCCGGATCACGTGTTTGAATTGATCTATCAGCTACGTCAGCAGTTAGAAACACTGCCGGACGCGCCCTACATTTCCGATCGTCGCTGGAAGAAAGCCATTCATCTGTTGCAGGCCAGCGCCTTTTACAGCGGGCGCGTGACCATCGCGCCTATCGACCTGGTGCTGCTGAAAGATTGCCTGTGGCATGACGTGGCTTCGATGAAGCTACTGGATCGCGAAATCGATACCTTGATGTCACAACATGCGTGGCAGCAACAGGCGCTGCTGCACAAACTGCAGCAGATCAAAGGTCGTCGTTTGGCATTGCAACAGCAGCAAAGTGTGGCGCAAGCGCTGACGCTCGAGAAACACAGCGGCATGTTCAGCCGCAAACCGCATTACGAATTACCCACAGCCATCACCGATGAGCAGCTGACGTTAATGCTGCAACAGCCGCTGATGCTGCACGATATGCAGGTGACGCACATTCTGATTGGCCGCGAAGCGCTGGATCAGTGGCTGCTGAAGGGCGGTGAAATCCGCGGCAAGCTGAACGGCATTGGCTTTGGTCAGACGCTGGATATGCTGGTGGATACCCATCACTGCCTGACACTGCGCGATGTCAGCCTGCAATCCACACGCCTGACGCTGCCCGGCGCCGGCAGCAGCAGCGAGGTCCCGCAGGAGATCATGGATGAATATGACGCGCTCGAGACGCAACTGCGCGCACAGCGCACGCTGTTCAGCCAACATCAGCGCTGCCTGTTTATTAGCGATGACTGGCTGGCACGCATTGAAACCAGCCTGCAGGATGTCGCGGAACAGCTGAAACAGGCGAGAAAATGATCTCACTGGAGACGCTGAGCACGCTGCTGTCGATTGGCGAAACCGAGTTAATCGAAGAGTTGATTATCGCGTTGCTCGCTTCGCCGCAACTGGCGCTGTTCTTTGAAAAGTTTCCCCGCCTGAAGCAAGCAATGATGCGCGATCTGCCACGCTGGCGATCGGAGATCGCCGAGCAGATCAAAGTCACGCCGGTGCCAGAAGCGCTGGCGCAGGAGTTTCAGCTGTTTCAGCAGATGCAATTGCTCAGTACGCAACATTTCACCCAGCAGCTACCCAACATCATGACGCAGCTGAAAAGCCTGCCGTCGCCGTTCATCGAAGAAGCCAGCAAACTGTTACTGAACGCCGAAAGCGCCGAGCTCAGCAACGCGCAACACACGCTATTCCTGCAACGCTGGCGTCTCAGCCTGACGCTGCAAACGTTGACGCTGAATGAAAGCATTCTGGAAGAGCAGCGCGATCGCTTGATGGCGGAACTGCAGCAGCGCATGGCGATCAGCGGTCAGCTGGCACCGATTCTCACCGATGACGATGAAGCCGCTGCTGGACGCCTGTGGGATTTGAGCAAAGCGCCGCTGCAGCATGGCGATTACGAACTGATCGTGCAGTACGGCGATTTCCTCGCCCAGCAGCCGGAATTGATGAAACTGGCGCAGCAGCTGGGTCGCAGCCGCGAGGCCAAATCGGTGCCGTCGCAGGAGGCGCCGCTGGAAGCGTTTCACCAACTGGTGCGCGAACCGGATAACGTGCCGGAAGAGGTCAGCGGCATTCATCAAAGCGATGATGTGCTGCGGCTGTTGCCACCTGAACTGGCGGCATTGAGCATCAGCGAGTTAGAGCTGGAGTTTTATCGGCGCTTAGTCGAGAAACGCTTGCTGACCTATCGCTTGCAGGGCGATGCGTGGCATGAAAAAGTCACGATGAGTCCGGTCAGCCACCAGCAGCATGAAGAGCAACCACGCGGCCCGTTCATCGTCTGTGTTGATACGTCCGGTTCGATGGGCGGTTTCAATGAACGCTGCGCTAAAGCCTTTTGCCTGGCGCTGCTAAAAGTGGCGCTGGCGGATAAGCGTCGCTGTTACATCATGCTGTTCGCCCATGAAGTGATCGGCTATGAACTCACCGCCGATAACGGCATTGAGCAGGCGATCCGTTTTCTCAGCCAACGTTTTCGCGGCGGCACCGATCTCGCGGCCTGTCTCGCAGCAGTGGTGAAACGTATGGAAGGCAGCGCGTGGCAGGAAGCCGATGCGGTGATCGTGTCGGATTTTATTGCCCAGCGTTTGCCAGACGACATTATCAGCACCATTAAGCAGCGCCAGCGCCAATATCAACAGCGCTTTCACGCGGTGGCGATGTCGCTGCATGGTAAACCAGGCATTCTGCGCATCTTCGATCATATCTGGCGCTTCGATACCGGCTTGAAAAGTCGCCTGCTGCGCCGCTGGCAGCGCTAATTCATCTGACAGAAATGCTTATTTGCTATAGTGATAAGTTCGCACACTAAGCAACTGGAGCACCTTGTGACCACCGCCCAACTTCCCGCACCGACTCGCACGCTGCGACTCTCCGGCCAAAATACCGAACAAAAAAGAGCCGAGCTGCTGGCGTACTTCACCCAAACCTGGGAACTGTACGAAAGCCTATTTGATTGTCTGGCGGACGATCGCGCCTGGTTTAACAAAGCCATTTCGCTGCGCCATCCCCTGATCTTCTATTTTGGCCACACCGCCACCTTCTACATTAATAAGCTGATGGCGGGCCGCTATCTTGAGCAACGCGTTGACGATCACATCGAAGCGATGATGGCGATCGGCGTGGATGAGATGAGCTGGGACGATCTCAACGACAGTCACTACGACTGGCCAACCATCGCAGAAGTGCGCGACTATCGCGGCAAAGTGAAAAGCCTGGTGAGCGAGTTCATTCGCACCCTGCCACTGGAACTGCCGATCGGCTGGGACAGCCCGGCGTGGGTGGTGTTAATGGGGATTGAGCACGAACGCATTCACCTGGAAACCTCCAGCGTGTTGATGCGCCAGCTGCCGATCGAATGGGTCAAAGCGCAGCCGCACTGGCCGATTTGTCCGCAAGCACGTCACGATCGTCAATCCGTGCCAGCCAATTCCCTGATCGCCATGCCCGGTGGCCGCGTGCAGCAGGGAAAAACCGACGACACTTACGGTTGGGATAATGAATACGGCAGCCAGCAAACAGATCTCAAACCGTTTAAGGCCAGTAAAATGCTGGTCAGCAATGCCGAGTTTTATCGCTTTGTTGCGGCGGGTGGATATAACGATCGCCGCTGGTGGGATGAGGAAGGTTGGGGCTGGCGTGAATTCTCTGGTGCGCAGATGCCGACATTTTGGGTCGGTGATGAACAGATGCCCGATCAGTTAAAACTGCGTTTGCTGGCTGAAGAAGTCGCGATGCCGTGGGATTGGCCAGCGGAAGTGAATCAACTGGAAGCCGCGGCGTTCTGTCGCTGGCTGGCCGAAGAGACCGGCAAATCTGTTCAGCTGCCGTGCGAAGCCGAATGGGCGCAGCTGCGTGAGCAGGTAAGCGGCGATCAGTCAGATTGGCATGATGCACCGGGCAATATCAATCTGGCGTATTGGGCTTCGTCTAGCCCAGTTGACCATTTTGCACAGGGCGAGTTTTACGACATCGTCGGCAACGTCTGGCAGTGGACGACCACGCCAACCCACGGTTTCGAAGGATTTAAGGTGCATCCGCTGTACGACGATTTCTCCACGCCGACCTTTGATGGCAAACATGCGTTGATCAAAGGCGGCAGCTGGATTTCCACCGGTAACGAAGCGCTGAAATCTGCACGCTACGCCTTCCGCCGTCATTTCTTCCAGCACGCCGGTTTCCGCTATGTGGTTTCTTCACATGAAGAGAGCATGGCGCTCAATCCTTATGAAACCGACAGCATGGTGTCGCAGTATCTCGATTTTCAGTACGGGCCGAGCTACTACAACGTGCCAAATTACGCGGCCGCGCTGGTGGAAAAACTGCTGCCGCACTGTGCTGTGCGCGGTCAGGCACTGGATATCGGCTGCGCCACCGGACGCGCCAGTTTTGAGCTGGCGCGTCACTTCGACGCGGTAACCGGTATGGATTACTCAGCACGCTTTATTGATGTTGCGCTGCAGCTGACCTCCGGTGAGGATTTCCGTTATGTGGTGCCAGAAGAAGGCGAGCTGGTGGAATATCGTCAAGTGCGGCTGAAAGAGTTTGGTCTTGAAATTGAGCAAGCGCAGCGCATTCAGTTTGTCCAGGGCGATGCCTGTAACCTGAAGCCGCAGCCGGATCGTTACGATCTGGTGCTAGCCTCAAATCTGATTGATCGTCTGCGTCAGCCAAAACGCTTCCTGCAGGATATTACCCCGATGCTC
>Ga0207655_1002747_pt1 | contig 13725 bp, 11 predicted proteins | sample KBSM44metaG_FD_184398 | JGI IMG/M metagenome (GOLD analysis project Ga0207655, IMG submission 184398) | Miscanthus rhizosphere microbial communities from Kellogg Biological Station, Michigan, USA - KBS M4-4 metaG (SPAdes) (version 2) | ecosystem: Host-associated > Plants > Roots > Rhizosphere >...
CAATACCGTCGATACCGCCCTGGATGACGTCGCCCTCTTGCAGGGACGCGACGCCAGGCGGCGTGCCGGTCATGACCAGGTCGCCCGCGCGCAGGCCGACCGAATGAGAGAGCTGGCTGACGATCTCCGCCACCGACCAGATCTGGCTTTCAAGGTCCGAACGCTGGCGCTCGACGCCGTTGACGCTGAGCCAGATCGCGCCTTGCCGCGGATGGCCATGGACTTGCACCGAGCGGATTGGGGTGATCGGCGCGGAGCCGTCGAACGCCTTGGCCGGCTCCCACGGGTTGCCAACCGCCTTGGCCGCCATCTGCAGATCACGGCGGGTCAGGTCCAGGCCTGCGGCATAGCCCCAGACGTGTTCAAGGGCCTGGGCTTCACTGATCTGAAAGCCGTCTTTGCCGATGGCCACCACCAGTTCGATTTCATGGCAGAACTGGTCGGTCTGGACGGGGAAACCCAGCTCTCCGGTGGCATCGATGACCGAAGTGGCAGGCTTCATGAAAAACGCCGGCACTTCCCGGGCGGCATTCAGCGAATCGCCCCAGTGATAGTTGCGCCCCAGGCAAAACACCCGGGCAACGGGAAAGCGCGCGTCGCTGTCGGCAACCGGCAGGCTGGAAGTGCGCAGGGGTTCGAATACGAAGTTGTTCATGGGTGTTCCTTGGGGGCCCGTTTCATCCAGAGACTACGGGATGCAAACGCGTGGAAGTTGGACAAAACCGTGTTCGCGCTGGACTAAAAAACTCAATGTCGAGGGCAGAAAAAAGGCGCACTCACGTACGCCTTTGCCCAATTCGGCAGAAAGTCACACACACATTCTCAAGGCTCAGCGAGCCTTCAATTCGATGCGATAAATGCGCCCCAGCAGCAGTGAATAGGACAGCGAACCCATGCACGCCAGGCCGCCGATGAACCAGAACGCCCAGGCGAAACCACCGGTTACATGCAGGATCTGACCGATGACGATGGGGGTGACGATGCCGCCAATGTTCGCTGCCAGGCTGGTGACGCCACCGGTCAGGCCGATCAGCTGTTTCGGGGCTATTTCAGACACTGCGGCCCACGAAGCCGAAGCGATGCCTTGCGCGAAGAATGCAATGGTCAACAGCGCGATGCACACCGTATTGGAGTCAGTGAAGTTCACCAGCATGATCGACATGCCCAGCGCCGAGCCCACCACCAGCGGCAATTTGCGAGCGAAGGACAGCGACACGCCGCGCCGGATCAGCCAGTCGGACACGATACCCGCCAACAACACCCCCACCGTGGCGCCGATGAATGGCAACACCGCGAAGATGCCGACTTTGACCATGGTCAGATGACGCTCTTCGATCAGGTAGGTGGGGAACCACGTCAGGAAGAAATACAGCACCGAGGTATTGGCGAATTTGCCGATGCAGATAGCCCAGACCTGACGATATTGAAACAGCTCGGCTATCTGCGCCCATTTGAATTTGTTCTTGTCCTGGCTGCTTTTGACCAGGCCGCCGCCCGCCTCGATGTATTCGAGTTCCTCCTTGCTGACCTTCTTGCAGTTCAGCGGATCGCGATACAGGTAGAGCCAGGCTATGCCAAACAGGATGCCGACCAGACCGGTGCTGTAGAAGACGTGGCGCCAGTCGTAGGTCGTCGCCAGCCACAACAGCAGGCCGGTAAACAACGCCGTGCCCAGGTACTGGCCGCAGACGTAGATACTGCTGGCCATGCCCCGCTCCCGAGCCGGAAACCAGACCGTCACTGCGCGGCTGTTGGCCGGAAATGCAGGCGCTTCCATCGCGCCAACGGCCAGACGCAGGCCAAACAGCGAGGCAAAGCCGCCCGCCAGTCCTTGGCAAACGGTGACCGCCGACCAGGAAATCAACGATACACCATAGGTCAGGCGTGAACCGAAGCGGTCGGCGATGAATCCTGCGGGCACCAGGGCGAAGGCGTAGGTCCAGGCGAATGCGGAGAAGATCAGGCCCATCTGGACCTTATCCAGTCCCAGGTCCTTGGCCATGAACGGCGCGGCGATGGAGATGTTGACCCGGTCCACGTAGTTGATGATCGTCGCGATCAGCAGCAGCGAGAGCATGAACCAGCGCCGGTGGGTGGTCGGGCGGGCGGGAGCGGCGGCTTTTGGAGCGGCCACGACCGCATCCATCGCCTGAATGTCAGGGTTGCTCGACATGAGAATTCCTCGTTGTTTTTATTGGAATCGAGTGATGAAGCGCCCCTTTAACTTATCGTACGACTGGTTTTAAACAAGACGCCGCTTAGAACGTTTTTAAATTTCAGAGATGGCGGCTTATTGTTTGTCCAAGAAATTCATGAAGGACAAAGCGGCGCAGAAAGCTTGAAATTTCGCTCACAAACACCGTGCTAGAGCGCCTTTTAGCGGCGTAGGTGACAGCGGATTTTTTGGACAGAAAATCCTGGCGGCGCCAGAAGAAAGGTTTGAATGAAGTCATAGGACAACCGACAATGCATCCAGAACAACGAGGAACCGCACGATGGATTCAGCGAACCGCGCGCCCACCTATGGCATGCAGCAACGCAGCGAGCGCCCGGACTTCTATATCCGTGGCAAGACCGAGGGGAAGCCGGAAACCGCGCCCCATCGCCATGAGTACTTTCAGATCCAGATCAATCTGGGCGGCGATACGGTGCAGCACATCGGCGGCGTGGTTCGGCCCTTTCCGCGCAATACGCTGGCGTTCATCCTGCCGCACAAACTGCACCTGATCCCTCATCCGCCGGAAGGCAACTTCCTGCTCATCAACTTCGCCCAGACCTTCCTGCTGCCGCAGTTGCAGTGCGACCCGCTGGATCTGGAAGACGTGGCCATCGCGCTGGCGCCGGAGCTGTCGCCGTTTCGCTTTCAGGAGCATCTGGACTTCACCCTGGACGCTGAGCAATTCGCCGAAATCGAGCGCTTGCTCGACCGCATGCGCACACTCGATCAGAACCGTCAGTTCGGCACTCGGGAAATCCTCAAGGGTTGCCTGTTGCAATTGATCGGCACGGTCTGCGAACTCTATGCCGAACCAATCAAGCTCATGGCCGACGACAATGCCGCCGAGCGCAGCCGACGTGATGCCCTGGCGCGGATGTCCGAGTACGTGCGCAAAAACCTCAGCGACCCGGACTTGAGCCTGAAGAAAGCCGCGTCTGCGGCGTTTCTCTCCCCCAATTACCTGACCCACTGGCTGCGCAAGGAGGTGGGCAAGACTTTCAGCGAGCTGGTGCTGGAGCGGCGCATGCACCTGGCGCGCACGCTACTGCTCAATGGCAGCAAGCCTGTGGGAGAGGTCGCAAGATTGTGCGGGTTTGCCGATGAGGCCTACTTCTCCAGGCGCTTTCGCCACGCCCACGGGATGCCACCTGGGCAATTCCGCAAGCAGAGAGATTTGTAGGAGCGCGCTTGCCCGCGATGGCGGTATGTCTGAAACGTCGGTGGTGGCTGATCCACCGCCGTCGCGGGCAAGCGCGCTCCTACAGGTCGGTATTGAATTTAGGTTCCATCTTCACGCCAGAGCGCTAAGCTCTTCCTCATGGATGACTCCGATTACCTGCGTCTGTTGACGATCCAGGCCGAGCAGGCCAACACCTTCCTGTCCAACGCGCGTAAATGGGAGCGCGAGCGCTGGGTGTGCCAGCGTTTGCTGCAGGGCCTGAACATCCCTCACCGCAACGAAGACTTCCTGCCAGCCGGCCAGGAACCACCGGATGTGTTGTTTCGCGATGCCTGTTTCGAGGTGTTCTTCGTGCTCGATGAGGGTCGCAGGCTCAACGACGAATGGCGCGAAGAGCTGCAGCGTCGGCGCAGCGCCTTTTCCCTGAGCCAACTGGTACGTCGCGAGGCCAAGCCCAAGCGCATTCCGGCCTCGGACCTGTTGCGGCGCCTGGGCCCGACCCTGCGCAAGAAAGCCCACAACTACAAGGAACGCGGCCTGGACCTGAGCGAGCTGGACATCATCGCCTTCGCCAGCCTCAAGCGCGAAGTGCTGGACCTGAACAGCCATTTCCCCCCGCCCACCGAGTACCTGCGCCAGGGCTGGCGTTCGCTGTCGCTGGTGGGGCCGACCTTCGCCCGCGTGCTGTTCGCCCACCCCGATGCACCGGATTTTCTGCGGACCAACCTGGGGCGCAGCGTGGTGTTCGATGTGGGCATCAGCCTGTGATGGCGGATTTCCCGTGCGAATGTTACAAAGCGGAATCCGACGCGAAATCTGCTGTATCGAAAAGCCGCAGCAGGGCGTCAACGAATGTAATGCTTTGCACGACGCCAGCGTTTGACGTCGATCAATTGTTCATGACGAGGCTCATATGACAAGCCGCCTGAACCCCGAAGACCAAAAGCGTGTCGAAGAGTACCTTCGCGCGCCCCAGCACCAAGTCGAGCGCCGGCCTTTTCGGCCCTGGCTGCTCCTTGTGATTGTGCTTGCGGTGGTGATCGGGCTCGGCTTGTTGAGCCGCCTGCTGAGCTATCTGACGCTATGAGCTGCCTTGCGCTCGCGCAGATTGCGCCCAAAGAGAATTCCTTAAGCCTTATGAGATATCCCCATGACTCATCGTATCGTGATCGTCGGCGGAGGCGCTGGTGGTCTGGAGCTGGCTACCCGCCTGGGTAAAACCCTGGGCAAGAAAGGCACGGCCAGCGTCACGCTGGTGGACGCCAATCTGACGCACATCTGGAAACCGCTGCTGCACGAAGTGGCCGCAGGTTCGCTCAACTCCTACGAGGACGAGCTGAACTACGTGGCGCAGGCCAAGTGGAACCATTTTCAGTTCCAGTTGGGCCGCATGACGGGGCTGGATCGCGAGCACAAGCAGATTCACCTGGCGGCCACACTGGATGAAAACGGCGACGAACTGGTTCCGGCGCGCAGCCTGGATTACGACTCGCTGGTGATTTCGGTCGGCAGCACCACCAACGATTTCGGCACCAAGGGTGCGGCCGAGCACTGCCTGTTCCTGGACACGCGCAAGCAGGCCGAGCGCTTCCATCAACAACTGCTCAATCGCTACCTGCGCGCCCACGCAAGCGAGCTGGCGGCCACCGAGGAAATCAACGTGGCCATCGTCGGCGCCGGTGCGACCGGGGTCGAGCTTGCCGCCGAGCTGCACAACGCCGCCCACGAGCTGGCCGCCTACGGGCTGGGCCAGATCAAGCCCGAGAACCTGCGCATCACTGTGATCGAAGCGGGCCCTCGCGTGTTGCCAGCGCTGCCTGAGCGGATTGGCGGGCCGGTGCACAAGACTCTGGAAAAGCTGGGGGTCACGGTGCTGACCAACTCGGCGGTCAGCGAAGTGACGGCTGAAGGCCTGGTCACCAACACCGGCCAGTTGATTCCGGCGACGCTGAAGGTCTGGGCGGCGGGCATCCGTGCTCCGGCGTTCCTGGAAGGCATCGCCGGGCTTGAGACCAACCGCATCAATCAGTTGCAGGTGCGCCCGACGCTGCAAACCACTCGCGATGACAACATCTTCGCCTTCGGCGATTGCGCCGCCTGCCCGCAAAAAGGCACCGACCGCAACGTGCCGCCACGGGCCCAGGCCGCGCACCAGCAGGCATCCCTGTTGGTGAAATCGCTGAAGCTGCGGATCGAGGGCGGTGAGTTGCCGGAGTACAGCTACAAGGACTACGGCTCGCTGATTTCGCTGTCGAAGTTCTCGGCGGTGGGTAACCTGATGGGCAACCTGACCGGCAGCGTCATGCTTGAGGGCTGGCTGGCGCGGATGTTCTACGTCTCGCTGTACCGCATGCACCAGATGGCGTTGTACGGCACGTTCCGCACCTTGATGCTGATGCTCGGCAGCCGGATCGGACGCGGCACCGAGCCGCGGATGAAGCTGCACTGATATCGAGGCTTGCGTAGCAGCACGGCTTGCCGGCGGGAGCGATTTCAAAGACGCCCCCGCCGGCAAGCCGTGCTGCTACGGGGCCGGTGCAAAAGGTTCCGTAGGAGCGCGCTTGCCCGCGACGGCGTCGGCACAGCCTGCATGGCTGGTGGCTGATCCAACGCTGTCGCGGGCAAGCGCGCTCCTACGGGGCTCCCCTACGGCATCACCCGCCCTTTGCCCAGATGCTTGGCCTTGTACATCCACCGGTCGGCCTCGCGCATCAGTTCGTCCTGCTCCTTGCCGGAGCCCGGTTCGTACATCGCAAACCCCACGCTGGCATTGCTGCGGATCACGTCGCCCTTGATGATGATCGGCTCGCCAATGGCCGCCAGCAGTTTCTTCGCGACTTCCCGCGCTTCATCCGCACCCGGCACGATCCCTTCGAGAATCACGATGAACTCGTCCCCCGCCAGACGCACCAGGCTGTCGGTCCGCCGCACGCAGCTTTGCAGGCGCACGGCGATGGTGCGCAGCAAGTCATCCCCCGCATCGTGACCGTAGGTGTCGTTGATCCCTTTGAAACCATCCAGATCGATGAACATCAGCGCCATTTGCAGCATCGAGCGGTCGGCACGGGCCTGGGCGATCGGCAGCAGCGCCTCCAGCGCACGGCGGTTGTACAGCCCGGTGAGCGCATCATGCCGGGCTTCCTGCTCAAGCTCCTTGCGCGCCTGAATGTTCTGGATGATGGAGATGAAGTATTCCAGATCCCCTTCGCCTGACAGCTTCTTGGTCACGCTCAGGTTGACCCACACCGAATTGCCGTCCTTGCGCAGGTAGCGCTTTTCCATCTGGTAGTGATCGATCTTGCTGTCGATCAACTGCTGCAGATGCTCCATGTCGGTGTTCAGGTCATCGGGGTGGGTGATGTCCTGAAAGGTCAGCAGTTCAAGCTCGGCTGCGCTGTAGCCGATGATCTCGCACAGCGCGCGGTTGACGTTGATCCAGCCACCATCGGGCGCGACCAGGGCGATGCCCACCGACGCCAGTTCGAACATCGAGCGATAGCCGGCCTCACTGGCGCGGAACAGCGCCTCGGACCGGTTGCGCTGCCTGCGCGCCAGCATCAGGTTTTCCCGCAGTTGCACCTCGCGGCTGACGATGTCGGCCAGGTCACGCAGGGTGTCGATTTCTTCCTGGGTCAGTTGCCGGGGCCGCTCGTCGATGGCGCACAGGGTGCCCACGGCAAAGCCCTTGCTGGTGCGGATCGGCACGCCGGCATAGAAGCGGATGTGCGGCGCGCCGGTCACCAACTGGTTATCGCGAAAACGGTCGTCTTCGGCGGCGTCCGGTATCACCAACGGGGAGGTTTGCAGGATGGCGTGGGCGCAGAAGGCCATTTCCCGAGGCGTCTCGCTGGCCTCCAGCCCTTCGCGGGATTTGAACCACTGGCGGTCTTCATCCACCAGCGAAACCAGGGCAATGGGCACGTCGAGCACACGGGCGACCAGGCGGGTGATGCGGTCCAGCGAGGCCTCCGCTGGGGTGTCGAGGATTTCAAGATTGCGAAGCGCTTCGAGGCGCTCTGTTTCGTATGGAGGAGTGGGCGCTTTCATATATCGATGGGCCGGTCCTGAAAAGACTGACTGGAGTCTATACCGGGTGCCGGCAATGCGCACGGATCAGAGGCCCGCGCCCCGAAGGGTGCACTCGGTTACTTCCTGTCATAAAAACGTTCTGTTTACTGTGATCCCATTGAGACATCACACCCGAATCGTTCGATCACAGGAAAACATTCATGTTTCAACGCTCCCGCTTGATGCTGGCTACCGGCCTTGGCATTGCACTGAACCTCTCTCTGATGAACGGCGCCAGCGCGGCACAGGAAGTGACCGGCGCGGGCTCCACCTTCATCTATCCGGTGCTCTACAAGTGGGCCACTGACTACGACCAGAAGACCGGCGTCAAAGTGAACTATCAGAGCATCGGCTCAGGCGCTGGCGTGGCTCAGATCAAGGAAGGCGCAGTGGACTTCGGCGCCACCGACATGCCACTGCGCTCGGCCGATCTGCAGACGCTGGGCCTGCAACAATTCCCGTCGGTGATTGGCGGCGTGGTGCCGGTGATCAACGTGGCGTCGATCAAACCCGGCAGCCTCAAGTTCAGCGGCCCGGTGCTGGCCGATATCTACCTGGGCAAGATCACCCAGTGGAACGACCCTGCCCTGGCGGCGCTGAACCCGGAGATGAAGCTGCCTGCCGACAAGATCAACGTCGTGTACCGCTCGGATGATTCGGGCACCACGTTCAACTGGGCGAGCTACCTGTCCAAGGTCAGCAACGACTGGAAGAGCAAAGTGGGCTCGGGCACTTCGGTGAAGTGGCCGGTGGGCATCGGCAGCAAAGGCAGTGAGGGCGTGGCGTCCTATGTGAAGAAGATGCCGAACTCCATTGGCTACGTCGAATATGCCTACATCAAACAGCAGGGCCTGAACTTCGGCCTGTTGCAGAACGCCGCCGGGCACTTCGTTGCACCGAGCACTGAAAGCTTCCAGGCCGCTGCCGCCACGGCCGACTGGAAAAGCGCCAAGGATTTCGACCTGTCGATGCTCAACGCGCCGGGCGACAACGCCTACCCCATCACCGCCGCGACGTTCATCGTGATGTACAAGCAGCCCAAGAACGCCGATCGTCAGAAAACCGTGCAGGACTTTTTCCGCTGGACTTTGGAAAGCGGTCAGGATCACGCCCGGGCGCTGGACTTCGCACCTATCCCCGGTGACCTGAAGAACCAGATCGAAGCCTACTGGGGCGACGCCCCCAAGGCGCAATAAACGGCAGATTGACCAGGTGCGCGCAGAAACCCTGGGCTCACCGCCCTGACAATCGGTCGAGCAACGCGCTCTTCTCTTCCAGCACTGCGGACTTCCTGGCGATTTCCGCGCGTGCCTGCTCGATGCGCGAGCGCCCTGCCTCCACCGCAGCCTCGTGGGAATCAAACAGGCTGTCTGGGGCGTACCATTTGCCCTTGATGGAGCGGTCGTTCTGGCCGTCCGCCGTAGGGCCGACCAATTCGACTTCAAGCACGACGAAGCTGCGGGTCAACACCCAGGCGGTGTAGGGATAGCTGCGGATGTTTCTGCTGTGCCTCATGGTGGTGTCTCATTGATGAGGTTTTCTGCGTGATAGACGCCTCGCAAGCAGGCGAAGCCGTCGAATGGCTGCCCATGATACCTAGCGCTGTATATATTTTCATATAGCGAAAAGCAGCAGAATGCCAGGCAGTGCCGCCATCAACGGCGTAAAGGCTAACGGGTGCGGGGATTGAAAAGCCGGAAACGAAAAAAGGCGCCCCGAAGGACGCCTTTTTTGTTGGCTCAGCGCGAGTGGCGCTGTGACCTTGTTTTCTACCCGGATACAGCCTGGGCGAAAATGGTCGGGGTAAGGGGATTCGAACTCCTGACATCCTGCTCCCAAAGCAGGCGCGCTACCGGACTGCGCTATACCCCGGTGTTACAAAAATACGCCCCTTGGGGCGTATTTCAAGCGGGTGACGCAACTGACGTCACTCCCTAAGATTCAACCCGATGAAGCCAGGCCAAAAATGGTGGGTCGTGTAGGATTCGAACCTACGACCAATTGGTTAAAAGCCAACTGCTCTACCAACTGAGCTAACGACCCAAAAAATGGTCGGGGTAAGGGGATTCGAACTCCTGACATCCTGCTCCCAAAGCAGGCGCGCTACCGGACTGCGCTATACCCCGACGGTACTACTTCTGGAAATTGGCTCCGTGACCAGGACTCGAACCTGGGACCCAATGATTAACAGTCATTTGCTCTACCGACTGAGCTATCACGGAACTATTCAATTTCAGATGCAGCGTTTGACGCGCTTCGATACAACAAATTCAGTACTTCTTTGCGAAACGAATCTCGCACCTACTGCCCTGAATCTACTGCATTTTCAGCCTCTTCGACCTGTCTGCATCGCTGCGTTCACGTCTCTGAGGCGCGCTATTCTACATTCCCAGAAACAGGTGTCAACCCTCTAAATTGCTTTTAATCCAATGATTTGCAACTTTTTTTCGAGAAGGCCTCCTGGCCGCAAAAAACAGGTCCGAGACAAGCGCAGATCTTGTCCGTAGCAGCACGGCTTGCCGGCGGGCAATAAAAAGGGCGCCCATCAGGAGCGCCCTCGTCTTTCTATATAGAAGCCAATCAGACGAACGCGATCTCGTCGTCCACTACCGTGCCTTTGATGCTGGTGCCTGGCATGAAGCTGCCCGACAGGATCAACTGCGCCAGCGGGTTTTCGATCCAGCGCTGGATCGCACGCTTGAGTGGCCGTGCGCCATACACCGGGTCGTAACCCACCGCGATCAGTTTCTCCAGCGCCTCAGGCGCCAGCTCCAGGCTCAGGTCACGCTCAGCCAGGCGCTGACGCAAACGGCCCAGCTGGATCTCGGTAATACCCGCGATCTGGTCATGGCCCAGCGGCTCGAAGATCACCACCTCGTCGACCCGGTTGATGAACTCCGGACGGAAATGCGTCGTCAGGGCGTCCATCACCGCAGCACGCTGCGCCTCGCGATCACCCACCAGTTCCTGGATTCGTGCAGAGCCCAGGTTGGAGGTCATGACGATCACCGTGTTACGGAAATCGACGGTGCGGCCGTGGCTGTCGGTCAAGCGGCCATCTTCAAGCACCTGCAACAGAATGTTGAAGACGTCCGGATGGGCCTTCTCGACCTCGTCCAGCAGGATTACCGAATACGGCTTGCGACGCACCGCCTCGGTCAGGTAGCCGCCCTCTTCATAGCCGACGTAACCCGGTGGCGCACCGATCAGCCGTGCCACGGAATGCTTCTCCATGAACTCGGACATGTCGATGCGCACCATCGCTTCTTCGGTGTCGAACAGGAACTCCGCCAGCGCCTTGCACAGCTCGGTCTTGCCCACGCCGGTCGGGCCCAGGAACATGAACGAGCCGCTGGGGCGATTCGGGTCGGACAACCCGGCACGGGAACGACGCACGGCGTTGGAAACGGCCACCACGGCCTCGTTCTGCCCGATCACCCGCTCATGCAGCAGGCTTTCCATCTTCAGCAGCTTGTCGCGCTCGCCCTCGAGCATCTTCGACACAGGAATGCCGGTCCATTTGGAAACCACCTCGGCGATTTCTTCCTCGGTCACCTTGCTGCGCAGCAACTGGTTCTCAGGCTTACCGTGCTGGTCGACCATCTGCAGGCTGCGCTCCAGATCCGGAATCACCCCGTATTGCAGCTCGGCCATGTGATTGAGGTCACCACGGCGGCGCGCCGCTTCCAGCTCCTGACGGGACTGTTCAATCTTCTGCTGAATCTGCGCAGAACCTGTGACCTCGGCTTTTTCCGAAGTCCAGATCTCTTCCAGATCGGCGTACTCACGCTCCAGACGGATGATTTCCTCCTGAAGTTTTTCGAGGCGCTTGATCGCAGGCTCGTCGTCTTCCTTCTTCAGCGCCTGGGATTCAACCTTGAGCTGAATCAGACGGCGTTCGAGGCGGTCCAGCACTTCGGGCTTGGAGTCGATCTCCATGCGAATGCGGCTGGCGGCTTCGTCGATCAGGTCGATGGCCTTGTCCGGCAGTTGCCGGTCAGTGATATAGCGATGGCTGAGCTTGGCCGCCGCGATGATCGCGCCGTCGGTGATCGCCACCTTGTGGTGGACCTCGTAGCGCTCCTTGAGGCCACGCAGGATCGCGATGGTGTCCTCTTCGCTCGGCTCGTCCACCAGCACTTTCTGGAAGCGCCGCTCCAGAGCCGCATCCTTCTCTATATATTGGCGGTACTCGTTGAGGGTCGTGGCGCCCACGCAATGCAGCTCGCCACGGGCCAGCGCCGGCTTGAGCATGTTGCCGGCGTCCATCGAACCCTCGGCCTTGCCCGCGCCGACCATGGTGTGCAGCTCGTCGATGAACAGGATGATCTGGCCTTCCTGCTTGGACAGCTCGTTGAGGACGGCCTTCAGGCGCTCTTCAAACTCACCGCGGAACTTGGCACCGGCGATCAGCGCGCCCATGTCCAGGGACAGCAGACGCTTGCCGCGCAGGCCGTCAGGCACTTCGCCATTGATGATGCGCTGAGCGAGACCCTCGGCAATGGCGGTCTTACCCACCCCAGGCTCACCGATCAGTACCGGGTTGTTCTTGGTGCGACGCTGCAACACCTGGATGGTGCGGCGAATCTCGTCGTCACGGCCGATCACCGGGTCGAGCTTGCCGTCTTCGGCACGCTTGGTCAGGTCGACGGTGTATTTGTCCAGCGCCTGGCGGGACTCTTCGGCGTTCGGGTCGTTGACCGCATCGCCGCCGCGCAGGTTGCTGATGGCGTTTTCCAGCGCCTTCTTGCTCACGCCCTGACCGAGCAGCAGCTTGCCCAGCTTGCTGTTCTCGTCCATGGCGGCGAGCAACACCAGCTCGCTGGAGATGAACTGGTCGCCCTTCTGCTGGGCCAGGCGGTCGGCCTGGTTGAGCAGGCGCGCCAGATCCTGCGACATGTTGACGTCGCCGGTAGGGTTTTGAATTTTCGGCAGTTGGTCCAGCTCCTTGCTCAACGCCTTGCGCAGGCTGTTGATATCGAAGCCGACTTGCAGCAGCAGGGGTTTGATCGAACCACCCTGCTGTTCGAGCAGCGCCTGCATCAGGTGCGCAGGCTCGATGGCGGGATGGTCCATGCCCACCGCCAGGGATTGGGAATCAGATAAAGCGAGCTGTAGTTTGCTGGTTAAACGGTCAATACGCATTGGTCACCTTCCTAATGGGCAGGCCGGAGCAATGAACACACCTTAATAAAGAAAACCTGCCAGATAGCCCTTAGATGTGGCCGATTGCACAGGATTCAAGCGGTGAGTGCTTGACATAGATCAATTTAGCTTGTTGCCGCAAGTCTGAGAACGAATTGTAGGAGCGCGCTTGCCCGCGACTGCGGTGTGTCAGAGACATCCGTGCGAGCTGATCCACCGCATTCGCGGGCAAGCGCGCTCCTACAGGGGTCGACTACCGCTCGATCCACACCAGCGAAGCAAAACGCCCGGTGCGTGCGCCGCGGCGATAGGAGAAGAAACGCTCGTCGTTGTAGGTCGACCAGCTGCCGCCGTACACCGCCGTCACGCCGTGGGCCGCCAGGCGCAAACGCGCCAGTTGGTAGATATCGGCCATGAACTTGCCGGCATTGACGCTCGGCACAAAGGCTTCTGCCGTTGCAGGATGGGTGGCCATGAAGGCATCGCGCACTTCAGGGCCGACTTCAAAGGCTTGCGGACCGATGGACGGGCCGAGCCAGACCAGAATGTCCGAAGGAGCATCAGCAAAGCTGTCCACCGTCGCCTCCAGCACACCTGCCGCCAGCCCCCGCCAGCCGGCATGGGCCGCCGCAACCTGGGTGCCCTGGCGATTGCAGAACAGCGCAGGCAGGCAATCGGCGGTCATGATGGTGCAGGCAACGCCCGGGGTCTTGCTCCAACTGGCATCAGCCTGCATCACCTCGCCCGGCGTGGCCTGGACCACATCGATGCCGTGTACCTGTTTCAGCCAGGCGGGCTGTACGTTCAGCCGGGAGGTCAGCAGCGAACGATTGTGGGCAACCGCCGCCGGATCATCATCGACGTGATCGCCCAGGTTGAAGCTGTCGAACGGCGCGACGCTGACGCCGCCCGCTCGCGTCGTGACGCACGCCTTGATGCCGACCGGCGCAGGCCAGTCGGGAGTCAGCCATTGCGTCACGAAGTCATTCATCCGATGAACGCCTCGCGATCCTGCTTGAGCAGCGACAGCAGCCAGACGAAATCATCCGGCAGCGGCGACTCCCAGCTCATCCGTTGACCGGTCGTCGGATGATCCAGCTCCAGGAAGCGCGCG
>Ga0207655_1002748_pt1 | contig 13718 bp, 10 predicted proteins | sample KBSM44metaG_FD_184398 | JGI IMG/M metagenome (GOLD analysis project Ga0207655, IMG submission 184398) | Miscanthus rhizosphere microbial communities from Kellogg Biological Station, Michigan, USA - KBS M4-4 metaG (SPAdes) (version 2) | ecosystem: Host-associated > Plants > Roots > Rhizosphere >...
GTAGGTGCTGTGGTAAATCGGCTTGATGCGGTGGGTGATGCGCTCGACGGTGAACACCGGGAAGCGGTCGACCTCGTTGTAATAGCCGGTGTGGTCGCCGTACGGCCCCTCATCGGCCATTTCGCCGGGGTGAATCACGCCTTCGAGCACGATCTCGGCGCTGGACGGCACTTGCAGGTCAGTGCCACGGCACTTGATGAGCTCGGTGCGATTGCCACGCAACAGGCCGGCGAAGGCGTACTCCGAAAGGCTGTCGGGAACTGGCGTTACGGCGCCGAGAATCGTCGCCGGGTCTGCGCCCAGCGCCACGGAAACCGGGAATGGCTGGCCAGGGTGCTTGTCGCACCATTCCTTGAAATCCAGCGCGCCGCCGCGATGGCTGAGCCAGCGCATGATGACCTTGTTGCGGCCGATCACCTGCTGGCGATAGATGCCCAGGTTCTGGCGCTCCTTGTTCGGGCCCTTGGTGACGGTCAGGCCCCAGGTGATCAGCGGGCCGACGTCGCCGGGCCAGCAGGTCTGTACCGGGAGCATGCCCAGGTCGACGTCATCGCCTTCGATGACCACTTCCTGGCACGGGGCGTCCTTGACGACCTTGGGCGCCATGGAGATGACCTTCTTGAAGATCGGCAGCTTCGACCAGGCGTCTTTCAGCCCCTTGGGCGGCTCGGGCTCCTTGAGGAAGGCCAGCAGCTTGCCGATTTCCCGCAGCTCGTCGGTGGACTCGGCGCCCATGCCCATGGCCACGCGCTCGGGTGTGCCGAACAGGTTGCCGAGCACCGGGATATCAAAGCCGGTCGGGTTCTCGAAGAGCAAGGCCGGGCCCTTGTTGCGCAGGGTCCGGTCGCAGACTTCGGTCATCTCAAGCACCGGAGAAATGGGTACCTGGATGCGTTTCAACTCTCCGCGCTGCTCAAGCTGCTGCACGAAATCCCGTAGATCCTTGAATTTCATTAACCCGGCCACTTAACAAATAGATGCACATCCTACCTGCTCTGGCGGCCGACAGCAGCCACCTGGCGTGCATTCATCCGCCTTTGGACAGGTTTTCACCGAGGAAAATGGGCGCCAGCAGAGAGGTCATGCGCTCCCCGCCCTGATCGGAGAGGTGATTTTCATCCATGTACTGGGAATAGCCGTCGAATTCGGCGCGGCAGATGCCACCCGGACACATCAGAGTCGCGGGGTCCAGCACGCGGACCTGGGCATCTTCCCTGCTCAACTGGCTGAACAGCGCATCGAGAAACTGCTGACGCGCCTCATGCTCGGCGATCGGACGCCCCAGGCGCTCGGCCGAACGCCCGACCATGGCGAGGCTGGCCAGCCGCGCCACGGTGCCCTGACGTTGCAGCGGCACTTCCTTGAAGATCCACACCCGCGCGCCGGTCTCGCGCACGCTGCGCACCATGGCGCTCAGATCCTTGGCCACCTGTTGCTCGGCAATGCGACGGCTGTCATTGCGGTACAGCACGTGCTGCATGTCGCCATCCTCCTCGCCATAGAGATAGAGGCTCCAGCGCGCGGCCAGTACCACGTCGCGAATCTTGTTTTCGCGAATCGATTGCAGGGTCACCTGATTGAAATCCTGGCATTGCTGACGGGTTTCGTGCCCCTGTATCGGCAGGCAACCGGACAGGCTCGCCAGCCACACCGGCGTTTCATAGCGCCGGGCGTCAGCGGCGATGGCCGGCATCAGAGCGGCGGCGTGGCTGTCTCCCCACACCAGTTGCACGGGCGGCGCATTACCGTCATCGGCAAAGCGGCAGACCTTGGTCAGATCTTCACTTTTGCGCTGCAGCAGGCACTCTTTCTGCCCCAGTTGCCAGTTCCGGCTCTGGGCATACTGCTGCGCCTGACCGGAGAGGCGTTGCGGCATGCCGTCGGCGTCGCGTACTACCTGCCCCGCCGCGCCGATGACCAACAGCGCCGCAAGGCCCGCGCCCAGCACCTGCTTGCGCCCGGCCAGAATCCGCTTTTCGCGGAACGGCAGCTCGACCAGCCGCCAGCTCAAAAACGCCAGGACCAGGCTGAGCACTACCCAGCCACCGGCCTCCAGCGCCTGCATGCCATCGACAGAAACGGCGTTGGCGTAGACGAAAACCGGCCAGTGCCACAAGTACCAGGAATAGGAAATCAGGCCGACGCCCACCATCACCGGCAGGCTCAACAGCCGCCCCACAAGCGTAGGTGCGTGGCCGTTGGCCCAGATCATCGCCGTGGCGCCGAGCACCGGAAGCAACGCCGCCCAGCCCGGGAACTGCGTGTACTTGTCGAAACCGAAAATCGCGTACAGCACCGCCGCAAGCCCGGCGAGGCTCACCCACTGACAGGTCTTGGCCGATGGCGCGTGTCGAGGCGCGGGCAACACCGCCAGCATTGCACCGCACAGCAATTCCCAGGCGCGCATCGGCAGCAGGAAAAACGCCGCATCAGGCTGGCGTTTGATGACCCAGACGTTGAGCGCAAACGACACCAGCAGAAGACCGAACAGCATCCAGCGCCAATGCCGCAGGAAGCGGGTCAGCAACACCATCAGCAACGGAAACAGGATGTAGTACTGCTCTTCGACCGAGAGCGACCAGGTATGCAGCAGCGGTTTGAAATCGGAGGCGGGGTTGAAGTAGCCGTCCTGGCGCATGAACAGGATGTTGGAGACGAACATCGCCTGATAGCGCACCGCGCGGCCGAGTTGCGAGTAGTCGTTGGCGGGCATCAGCAGCCAGCCGACCAGCAGTGCCGCGAGCATCATCACGCTCAGGGCGGGGATGATCCGGCGCGCCCGACGCGCCCAGAAATCGACAAAGCTGAAGCGTCCGGCGCTGATTTCCCGAAAGATGATCGAGGTAATCAGAAAACCGGAGATGACGAAAAACACATCGACGCCAACAAAGCCGCCGCTGAAGACGCCAAAACCGAAGTGGTAGAGCACTACCGGAATGACAGCCAGAGCCCGCAGCCCGTCGATGTCCCGACGATTGCCAAAGGTATGCATGACGCTCCTTGTCCCGCTTTTTCAAATATTGAAACCAAAAAAATGGTGCCCCAAAGGGACACCACTTTTCTACAGCCGTTCAGCAGCTTACTTGCGCTTCATCGACAGGAAGAACTCATCGTTGGTCTTGGTCTGTTTCAGCTTGTCGACCAGGAATTCGATGGCAGCGACTTCATCCATCGGATGCAGCAGCTTGCGCAGGATCCACATGCGCTGCAGTTCGTCGTCGGCGGTCAGCAACTCTTCGCGGCGGGTGCCGGAACGGTTGATGTTGATGGCCGGGAAGACGCGCTTTTCAGCGATCTTGCGATCCAGAGGCAGTTCCATGTTGCCGGTGCCTTTGAATTCTTCGTAGATCACTTCGTCCATCTTCGAGCCGGTTTCAACCAGCGCGGTGGCGATGATGGTCAGCGAGCCGCCTTCTTCGATGTTACGAGCCGCACCGAAGAAACGCTTCGGTTTTTCCAGCGCGTGGGCATCGACACCACCGGTCAGTACCTTGCCGGAGCTCGGGATCACGGTGTTGTAGGCGCGGGCCAGACGGGTGATGGAGTCGAGCAGGATGACCACGTCCTTCTTGTGTTCGACCAGGCGCTTGGCCTTCTCGATCACCATCTCGGCAACCTGCACGTGGCGGGTTGGTGGCTCGTCGAAGGTGGAGGCAACCACTTCGCCGCGCACGGTGCGCTGCATTTCGGTCACTTCTTCCGGACGCTCATCGATCAGCAGGACGATCAGATGGACTTCGGGGTTGTTACGGGTGATGTTCGACGCGATGTTCTGCAACATGATGGTCTTGCCCGCCTTCGGCGGCGCAACGATCAGACCACGTTGACCTTTGCCGATCGGGGCGCACAGGTCGATGACACGACCAGTGAGGTCTTCGGTGGAACCGTTACCGGCTTCCATCTTCATGCGCACTGTCGGGAACAGCGGCGTCAGGTTTTCGAACAGAATCTTGTTCTTCGCGTTTTCTGGACGGTCGAAGTTGATGGTGTCGACCTTGAGCAGTGCGAAGTAACGCTCGCCTTCCTTCGGTGGGCGAATCTTGCCAACGATGGTGTCGCCAGTGCGAAGGTTGAAGCGGCGGATCTGGCTCGGCGAGACGTAGATGTCGTCTGGGCCGGCGAGGTAGGAAGCGTCTGCAGAGCGGAGGAAGCCGAAGCCATCCTGGAGGATCTCCAGCACGCCATCACCCGAGATTTCCTCGCCGCTTTTAGCGTGCTTCTTCAGCAGGGAGAAGATCACATCCTGCTTGCGCGAACGGGCCATATTTTCTATGCCCATCTGTTCGGCCATTTCGAGCAGATCGGTAATAGGCTTTTGCTTGAGTTCAGTCAGGTTCATATAGGAATGACGTAATCATGTATGGAGGGGGAAATTAAGCTTTTGGCTTAATGAGGCCGCGCCGCAGAGAAGGCGACAGGATCGCGTACAAATCGAAAGGAGAGCGTCGGCGACGGCTAGCAGGGGGCAACGGAGAAGCCGTTGCGGGGCCGAATGTACCACTTGATTTTCCGAGCGTCTAGTGCAACGCCAGAAAAAAGCCCCGCAATTTGCGGGGCTTTAGAGCCATCAGATGTTGGCGTCGAGGAATGCTTGCAGCTGGGACTTGGACAGTGCGCCGACCTTGGTCGCCGCGACTTCGCCGTCCTTGAACAGCATCAGGGTAGGAATACCACGAACGCCGTGCTTGGCCGGAGTTTCCTGGTTTTCGTCGATGTTCAGCTTGGCGATGGTCAGCTTGCCTTCGTAGGTGCCGGCGATATCGTCCAGAACCGGGGCAATCATTTTGCAAGGGCCACACCACTCAGCCCAGTAATCTACCAGCACAGGGCCTTGTGCCTTCAGGACATCGGCTTCGAAGCTCGCGTCGCTGACGTGTTTGATAAGGTCGCTACTCATGAGATTTCTCCGAGGTCATAGGCAAAAAAACGTGGCCCATCATAACTGCGTCAAGCCGTGACAGGAAGGCGCTGGCGATTGTCTCTTGCTATGGAGCGTAATGACTAGCTTTATTGAAGTGACCCCGCACACCTCCAATCCGTAGCAGCACGGCTTGCCGGCGGGGCGGTGTGCCTGTGAATGATGAGTCGTCTGACACGCCGCTCCCGCCGGCAAGCCGTGCTGCTACGGGGGTCGTGAATGGCCAGTTGGTTCGTTCAATCAGGCCGAAGGGGCGACGAAGACGATGCCGGTGCGCAGGGCAGCGCCTCTTATATGTTCCTGCATGGCCTTTTGTGCCGGCCCCGAGGCATTGCGGGCCAGGGCGCGGAGGATCTTGCGGTGTTCCTGCCAGGTTTCCATCGCCCGCCCGGGCCGGATGAAGGGCAGCTTCTGGCTCTCAAGGAAGATGTCGGCGCTGGCGGTGATGATGTCGAGGATCGCCTGGTTACCGCTGGCGACCAGAATTCGCCGGTGAAAGTCGAAATCCAGCTTCGAGGCGCATTCAAAATCCCCCGCTTTGAGCTCAAGGCGCATGGCTTCGACGTTGTCTTCCAGCGCGTCGCGCTCATCGGCGGTCAGCGTGACTGCCGCAAGGCCTGCGGCAAAACCCTCCAGCGCATAGCGCAGTTGAAAGGTTTCCGCCGGTGAAGCATGGGCGGCGTGTGGCCATGAAAAACCATGGGTGCTCTGTTGTGGTTCAACGATCGCCTGGACGAACACGCCTTTTCCCGGCTGCACGCTGACCACTCCCAAGGCGCTCAGCGAGGATAACGCCTCGCGCAGGGACGCCCGGCTCACGCCCAGCCGGACAGCAAGATCGCGCTGCGAAGGCAGGCTGTCGCCGGGGCCGTAGCCCTGCTCGGTGATCAGTTTGCGGATCGCCTGGAAGGCGGCTTCGGGTACTGCAACGGGGCTGGAATGCATGGCAATCGGAACGCGGCAACCAAAGGTGAGACCCTCTTGTATCGCCATCGCAAGGATTCGGCAAGCGACGCCCAAGCCGGGTGCTTCGCCGCTCACAGCCGCTCCAAGACGGGGCGCGCGCTTTGCCAACTGTTCAGACCAGTTAGACCACATCACCCCTGCAGCCCGCATTCCTTGGTCGCTTTTGATCGACTGGCATGGGCTGTGCACTGGCGCATGACATCAAACCCCGATTCGCCTTCCCATCAGTTCGATCCGGAGATGTCCATGACCCAGCGTTACAGCGCCCTGCTCGCCGCCCTGTTTGCCAGCCTCATGCTCGGCCAGGCCCCCGCCCACGCCAACGGTCTGGATGACGTGACCGCCCGCGGCGTCTTGAAAGTCGCCGTGCCCCAGGACTTCCCGCCCTTCGGCTCGGTCGGCCCGGACATGAAACCCCGCGGCCTGGACATCGACACCGCGCAACTGATCGCCAATCAGCTGAAGGTCAAACTGGAACTGACGCCGGTCAACAGCACCAACCGCATTCCGTTCCTGACCACTGGCAAGGTCGATCTGGTGATTTCCAGCCTGGGCAAGAACCCGGATCGCGAGAAGGTCATCGACTTCTCCCGCGCCTATGCGCCCTTCTACCTCGCGGTGTTCGGCCCGCCTGACGCATCGATTGCCGGTGTCGACGACCTCAAGGGCAAGACCATCAGCGTCACCCGCGGCGCCATCGAAGACATCGAGCTGACCGCTGTCGCGCCGAAGGAAGCCACCATCAAGCGCTTCGAGGACAACAACTCGACCATCGCCGCCTACCTCGCCAACCAGACTGACCTGATCGCCAGCGGCAACGTGGTGATGGTGGCGATCAGCGAGAAGAACCCCAAGCGCATCCCGGCGCTGAAAGTGAAGCTCAAGGATTCGCCGGTCTACGTGGGCGTGAACAAAGGGCAGCCTGAGCTGCTGGCCAAGGTCAACGAGATTCTGGAAACCGCGAAGAAGGACGGCGCGCTGGAGAAGAACTCGCAAACCTGGCTCAAGCAACCGCTGCCAGCCGATCTCTGATTCGAGGCCCTCTAGATGGCGTATCAGTTCGACTTCATACCGGTTGTGCAAAACGCTGACCTGTTGCTGCGCGGCGCCTTGTTCACCCTGGAGCTGACGGCCATCGGCACATTGCTTGGGGTCAGCGTCGGCATCGTCGGCGCGATTGTCAGGGCCTGGAAGATTCAGCCGTTCTCGGCCCTGTTCGGGGTCTACGTCGAGCTGATCCGCAACACGCCGTTCCTGGTGCAACTGTTCTTTATCTTCTTCGGCCTGCCGTCACTGGGGCTGAAGATTTCCGAATGGCAGGCGGCGGTGCTGGCGATGGTGATCAACCTTGGCGCGTACTCCACGGAGATTATCCGCGCCGGCGTGCAGGCCATTCCTCGCGGACAGCTGGAAGCCTCGGCGGCGCTGGCGATGACGCGCTTCGAAACCTTTCGCCATGTGGTGCTGGTGCCCGCGCTGGGCAAGGTGTGGCCTGCGCTGAGCAGCCAGATCATCATCGTGATGCTGGGTTCGGCGGTCTGTTCGCAGATCGCCACCGAAGAGCTGAGCTTCGCCGCTAACTTCATTCAGTCGCGCAACTTCCGCGCCTTCGAGACGTACATCATTACTACCTTGATCTACCTCGCCATGGCACTGCTGATTCGTCAGTTGCTGGCCTGGATCGGGCGTCGCTACATCGCGAGGAACCATTGATGGAATTCACTCTCTGGGACATCGTGCGCAACCTGCTCACGGGGCTGCAATGGACGCTGGCGCTGTCGCTGGTGGCGTTCATTGGCGGTGGCGTGATCGGCTTGCTGGTGATGACGCTGCGCATCAGCGACACGCCTTTCCTGCGCGCCCTCGCCCGCGGCTACATCGAGCTGTTTCAGGGCACGCCGCTGTTGATGCAGCTGTTTCTGGTGTTCTTCGGCGTGGCGTTGCTGGGCGTGGACATCTCGCCGTGGGTCGCGGCGGCACTGGCGCTGACGCTATTCACCAGCGCTTACCTGGCCGAAATCTGGCGCGGTTGCGTGGAGTCGATCTCCAACGGTCAGTGGGAAGCCTCGGCGAGCCTCGCATTTACGCCTTTCGAACAGCTGCGTTACGTGATCCTGCCCCAAGCGTTGCGCATTGCCGTGGCGCCGACCGTGGGCTTTTCGGTGCAGGTGGTCAAAGGCACCGCCGTGACCTCGATCATCGGCTTCACCGAACTGACCAAGACCGGCGGCATGCTCGCCAACGCCACCTTCGAGCCCTTCATGGTCTACGGCTTCGTCGCCCTGGGCTACTTCCTGCTTTGTTATCCGCTGTCGCTCAGCGCGCGCTACCTGGAAAGGAGACTTCATGCCTCTGCTTAGAATTTCCGCCCTGCACAAGTATTACGGCGATCACCATGTGCTCAAAGGCATCGACCTGAGCGTCGAGGAAGGCCAGGTGGTGGCGATCATCGGCCGCAGCGGCTCGGGCAAAAGCACCTTGCTGCGCACGCTCAATGGCCTGGAGTCGATCAACGATGGTGTGATCGAGGTGGACGGCGAGTATCTGGACGCGGCCCGTGCGGATCTGCGCAGCCTGCGGCAGAAGGTCGGGATGGTGTTCCAGCAGTTCAACCTGTTCCCTCATCTGACCGTCGGCGAGAACGTGATGCTCGCGCCGCAGGTGGTGAAAAAGGCCTCAAAGGCCGAGGCGGCGAAGTTGGCCAAGGAAATGCTCGCTCGGGTGGGACTGGGCGAGAAGTTCGATGCGTTTCCGGATCGGCTGTCCGGCGGCCAGCAACAGCGCGTGGCCATTGCCCGGGCGCTGGCGATGTCGCCGAAGGTTCTGCTGTGCGATGAAATCACTTCGGCGCTGGATCCGGAGCTGGTCAACGAAGTGCTGAGCGTGGTGCGCGAGCTGGCCAAAGACGGCATGACCCTGATCATGGTGACCCACGAAATGCGTTTTGCCCGGGAAGTGGGTGACAAGCTGGTGTTCATGCACCAGGGCAAGGTGCACGAGGTAGGCGACCCTCGGGAATTGATGGCCAATCCGAAAACGCCTGAGCTGGCGAATTTCATCGGATCGGTCGAGCACGCCTGATTACCTCACCGGCCCTGTAGGAGCGCGCTTGCCCGCGATGGCGTTTTGTCATGAAACAGAAACCTTACTGACACACCGCAATCGCGGGCAAGCGCGCTCCTACTGCGATTTGCGGCGATTGATGCCATCTTGTTTGGCGACGATGGCCGTTCGTGGCACGATGTCGGGGTTAACGACCGAGACTTTTGACCATGCCGCCATCCACCGAACCAAACCTCTCGCTGATCGCTGCGATCGACCTGGGCTCCAACAGCTTTCATATGGTTGTTGCCAAGGCTCACCAAGGCGAAATCCGCATCCTTGAGCGGCTTGGCGAGAAAGTGCAGTTGGCCGCCGGGATCGACGACGAGCGCCAGCTCAACGAAGAATCCATGCAGCGCGGGCTCGATTGCCTCAAGCGTTTTGCCCAGCTGATCAACGGCATGCCACCAGGCGCCGTGCGAATCGTCGGCACCAACGCCCTGCGTGAAGCGCGCAACCGCAACGAATTCATCCATCGCGCCGAAGAAATTCTCGGCCATCCGGTGGAGGTCATCTCTGGCCGTGAAGAAGCGCGTCTGATCTACCTGGGCGTGTCCCACACCCTGGCCGACACCCCGGGCAAGCGCCTGGTGGCTGACATCGGCGGCGGCAGTACCGAATTCATCATCGGTCAGCGCTTCGAACCATTACTGCGTGAAAGCCTGCAGATGGGCTGCGTGAGCTTCACCCAGCGCTACTTCAAGGACGGCAAGATCACCCCTGCCCGCTACGCCCAGGCCTACACCGCCGCGCGCCTCGAGATCATGAGCATCGAGCATGCCCTGCACCGCCTGACCTGGGATGAAGCCATCGGCTCGTCCGGCACCATCCGCGCCATCGGCCTGGCCCTCAAGGCGGGCGGCCATGGCACCGGTGAAGTGAATGCCGAAGGCCTGGCATGGCTCAAGCGCAAGCTGATGAAGCTGGGCGAAGTGGACAAGATCGACTTCGACGGCATCAAGCCTGATCGCCGCGCGATCTTCCCGGCGGGCCTGGCGATTCTGGAAGCCATCTTCGACGCCCTCGAACTAAAACGCATGGACCACTGCGATGGCGCGCTGCGTGAAGGCGTGCTCTATGACCTGCTGGGCCGTCATCACCACGAAGACGTGCGCGAACGCACCCTGACCTCGCTGATGGACCGTTATCACGTCGATCTGGAGCAGGCCGAGCGCGTCGAGCGCAAGGCGCTGTCCGCGCTGGACCAGGTGGCTGCGGCGTGGGGGCTGGAAGACGAGATGTACCGCGACCTGCTGAGCTGGGCCGCCAAGGTGCACGAGGTGGGCCTGGACATCGCCCACTACCACTACCACAAGCACGGCGCCTACCTGATCGAGCACTCGGATCTGGCAGGGTTCTCGCGCGAAGACCAACAGATGCTCGCGCTGCTGGTGCGCGGCCATCGTCGCAATATTCCCAAGGACAAGTTCGCCGAGTTTGGCGATGAAGGCGTGAAGCTGATTCGTCTGTGCGTGCTGCTGCGTTTCGCGATCCTGTTCCACCACATTCGCGGCACCCAAGAGATGCCGCAGCCTGTGTTGACCGCCCTCGATAACCAGCTCGACGTGCTGTTCCCCGATGGCTGGCTGGAAAACAACCAGCTGACTCAGGCCGACTTCGCGCTGGAAGCGGAGTGGCTGACCCGAGTCGGCATCGTCCTCAGCGTACGCTGAGGACCGGGTTGCTCAGTTTCTCCAGCAACGACGCCTGCACATTGCGGGCGTTCTGGTTGCCGGTCGGGGTGCTGCGCACGTAGCGCCCGTCCGGTTGCAGGATCCAGGCGTGGGTGTTGTCCGTCAGATACCCTTCGATTTCCTTCTTCACCCGCAGAATCAGCTTCTTGCCCTCGACCGGGAAGCAAGTCTCCACGCGCTTGTCCAGGTTGCGCTCCATCCAGTCGGCACTGGACAGGAACATCTGCTCGTCGCCGCCATTGAGGAAGTAGAACACCCGGGTGTGCTCCAGGAAGCGGCCGATGATCGACCGCACCTGAATGTTATGCGAGACGCCCGGCACGCCCGGACGCAGGCAGCACATGCCACGCACGATCAGGTCGATCTTGACGCCAGTCTGGCTGGCCTTGTACAGCGCACGGATGATCTTCGGATCGGTCAGCGAGTTGAACTTGGCGATGATGTGCGCAGGTTTGCCCTCGGCCGCGAACTGGGTTTCGCGGGCGATCATGTCGAGCATGCCTTTCTTCAGGGTGAACGGCGCGTGCAGCAGTTTTTTCATGCGCAGCGTCTTGCCCATGCCGATCAACTGGCTGAACAGCTTGCCCACGTCTTCGCACAGCGCGTCGTCCGAGGTCAGCAGGCTGTAGTCGGTGTACAGGCGGGCGTTGCCGGCGTGGTAGTTACCGGTGCCCAGGTGCGCGTAGCGCTGGATCTCACCGCCCTCGCGGCGCAGGATCAGCATCATCTTGGCGTGGGTCTTGAAGCCGACCACGCCGTAGATCACCACCGCACCGGCCGCTTGCAGGCGGCTGGCCAGTTGCAGGTTGGATTCTTCGTCGAAGCGCGCACGCAGCTCGATGACCGCCGTCACTTCCTTGCCGTTACGCGCGGCATCCACCAGCGCATCGACGATTTCCGAGTTGGCGCCACTGCGGTACAGGGTCTGGCGTACGGCCAGAACGTGCGGGTCTTTCGCGGCCTGGCGCAGCAAATCCACCACCGGTGTGAACGACTCGAACGGGTGCAGCAGCAGAATGTCCTGCTTGCTGATCACGTTGAAGATGTTTTCGCTGTTCTGCAAAAGCTTCGGGATCGCTGGGGTGAACGGCGTGTATTGCAGCTCCGGGTGGCTGTCCAGGCCGGTGATGCTGAACAGGCGCGTCAGGTTCACCGGACCGTTGACCTGATACAGCTCGGTCTCGCTCAGGTTGAACTGCTTGAGCAGGTAGTCGGACAGGTGTTTAGGGCAGGTGTCGGCCACTTCCAGACGCACTGCATCGCCGTAGCGACGGGAGAACAGCTCGCCACGCAGGGCGCGGGCAAGGTCTTCGACGTCTTCGGAGTCGAGCGCGAGGTCGGCGTTCCGGGTCAGGCGGAACTGATAGCAGCCCTTGACCTTCATGCCCTGGAACAGGTCGTCGGCGTGAGCGTGGATCATCGACGACAGGAACACGTAGTTGTCGCCAGGGCCGCCGACTTCTTCCGGCACCTTGATGATGCGCGGCAGCAGGCGCGGCGCAGGAATGATCGCCAGGCCCGAGTCGCGACCGAAGGCGTCGATGCCTTCGAGCTCGACGATGAAGTTCAGCGACTTGTTCACCAGCAACGGGAACGGGTGCGTCGGGTCCAGGCCGATCGGGGTGATGATCGGCGCGATCTCGTCGCGGAAATAGCGGCGAACCCAGGTCTTGAGCTTGGCGGTCCAGTAGCGGCGACGGATGAAGCTGACCTGATGCTTTTCCAGCTCAGGCAGCAGGATGTCGTTGAGGATCGCGTACTGGCGGTCCACATGGCCATGGACCAGTTCGCTGATGCGCGCCAGCGCCTGGTGCGGCTGCAGGCCGTCGGCACCGGCCTGTTCACGGGCGAAGGTGATCTGCTTCTTGAGGCCGGCGACGCGGATTTCGAAGAATTCGTCCAGGTTGCTGGAGAAGATCAGCAGGAACTTGAGGCGTTCGAGCAGCGGGTAGGACTCATCCAGCGCCTGCTCAAGGACGCGAATGTTGAACTGCAACTGCGACAGCTCGCGATGGATGTAGAGGCTGCTGTCGTCCAGGTTGGGAATCACGATCGCCGGAGTGACCGGAGGGTGCGGCTCGGGCGCGGGCACTACCTCGATGGTCGGTTCGACCATGGCAGTGATTTCCTGCGTCACGGCCTGAGGTTCAAGTTCAACTGCGGCTTCGGTAGATCCTTCGGTGCTCATGACTAATCCTGTAAGGCAAATGCCCTGTGTCAGTTGGGCTGCGTAAACGGCTGGCGTAGGAATGTGCCGTTCGCGCTATAAACCCCGCGATGAAATCAGTGACGAACAGTATCGCAGACCGGTCACTGAGGCTACGAGCGGGCAAACGTGACAGTTATAAGCCAGCATTATGACTCTTACATGACAGATACATTTCCTCTGAGCATGCAGGACGCTAAACCCGCTTCCTAGACGACGATTCTCTTTAGCTTGTAGGAAACTTTAACGCCGAGACACATTTCCACACTTTCCTAGATGTCTTCGGCGAGTTAGGCTGCGCGTTCATTTCGCCAGCACCCATATGATGCTCCAGCATTTTTTACAAGAATTTGGCTACTTCGCCCTTTTCCTCGGAACCTTCTTCGAAGGCGAGACGATTCTGGTCCTCGCCGGATTTCTTGCGTTCCGTGGGTACATGGACATCAACCTGGTCGTGGTGGTTGCCTTCTTCGGCAGCTACGCAGGCGACCAGCTCTGGTATTTCATGGGGCGCAAACATGGCCGCAAGTTGCTGGCACGCAAACCGCGCTGGCAGATGCTCGGTGACCGGGCCCTGGAGCATATTCGCAAGCATCCGGACATCTGGGTCTTGAGCTTTCGCTTCGTCTACGGCCTGCGCACGGTCATGCCCGTCGCCATCGGCCTGTCCGGCTATCCGCCGGGACGCTACCTGCTGCTCAACGGCATTGGCGCCGCGATCTGGGCCGCTGCGCTGGGCGCGGCTGCCTACAAGTTCGGCGCGGTGCTGGAAGGCTTGCTGGGCAACGTCAAGAAGTACGAGCTGTGGGTACTTGTCGCGCTGCTGGTGATC
>Ga0207655_1002749_pt1 | contig 13717 bp, 16 predicted proteins | sample KBSM44metaG_FD_184398 | JGI IMG/M metagenome (GOLD analysis project Ga0207655, IMG submission 184398) | Miscanthus rhizosphere microbial communities from Kellogg Biological Station, Michigan, USA - KBS M4-4 metaG (SPAdes) (version 2) | ecosystem: Host-associated > Plants > Roots > Rhizosphere >...
AGGCGCATAAAGATACCCGGCTCAATAGGGTAAGAGATATTGCCACTTTCGTCTGAGCGAGCGCGGATACCTTCAATAAATTCTTCATAGCCGTAAGATTGGTGGAAAGTAACCACCGCAAATCGCTGGATGGCTTCGGCAGATTTAGGGCCTTGCTTTAACTCTGCATACAGAGAAAGTAGCTCATCCACTTGCTCTAGCTGTGATTCAACTAGGAACCATTCACTATCGGCAGTTTTGTCGAAGATCGCTGGTTCACGACGACCTTTATAAGCAACGGTAGTTGATCCCGGAATGGTGAAGGATTGCAACGTCGCCCAGGCAGTTTGCGAAAAGTTGCTACTACGGCCATTTAGTAGCGCTTTGCGTTGGAACCACTGATGTTCTGTCATTTGGCGAACTTTGGCTCGTTTACCAAGATCGAGCAACACCAGCGCTATAACCTGCATCCAGTTCAACGATTCAAGGCGAGAATCCAGCCATGCATCACTATCGGCCGGTACAGCATGAGAAGTGTACTCTTTCATCTTTTGCTGCAATGTGAAGGTCTTGCCAGTGCCCGGCGGACCAAAGTAGATCACGTTAGTTGGTGAGTGTGAGAGGGGCTTAATTTCGGTGAGCTCACTACTGGTTGTTGATGTGGTGCCGGATTCTTTCTCCTGTTTTTGTTCATTATCGCGTTCACGTAGCAACTCATAGAGATGCCAAATAGCCATATTCACGTAATAAGGATCTGCATTTGGAGATTGGGCGTGTATGGATTGCTTCAATTCATTGTTTTTCTGCAACCAATTACCGTTCAGCGCCAAACCGAGGTGGAATTTCTTATTCAGAAAATCTGCCGCTTTAGTAAACGCATTCTCATCCACTGTACTGGTGCAGGTTTCTGGCGAAAACGCGGCAAAGACACGATTTCTCAAACTCCAATACATACGCTTCAGAAGTCCGGTTTCTTTGGCCTGCTTTAGAGCATCGCCAACATATTGGTAGGTTGCTTCATCCGGCTGCTGACGAATACGCTCGGTTAATTCTCTAAGCAGTGGCAGGCTTTGCTGATATTCCGCTAAAGACGGAACGCCCTGGCGAATACTGGCAATACCATTGCCACGTTCATACCAAAGCCGTTTGACCAAATCATCCGTTTCAGGCTCAGTAAAAGTTGAGGTTTGCTGTAGCAAGGTCGTAAATTCGCGGTATCGCTGATCCCACTTGGAAGCTGCGTAATTTTTATCTTTCGCCAAGGTATCAACCAATTCACTGATCGTCAGCTTTCCTGCCTCGACACTATCCACAAGAGTCATCGTGACTTTTCCTCTGCTGTGACATTGCTTATTCGTTAATTAAGATGATTCGTTCTAACTGCATTGAGTTAATCCATTGGGGTGGTTGGATCAATATCATCAGCTTGCATACATCCCTAAGTCTCTTTCTCGATAGGGTATCTGAATTTGTAATGTTCCTTTCTTGATGGGAAGGTCGATATTTCTTCGCCTCTCGGATCCCTTACTGCGTCCCATGACCACCAGGAGTCGCCAAACTCCTGCTGATACCATTTTTCTTTCACAGCCCTATGCTGTAAATAATCCTCAGTATCACGCCCCCATACTTCGAGAGGAACGAAGTCTGCACCATTGACATCCGTGAGTATGAAATCGGGATGATACTGATCTTCCGCTGAATCATAAATCAATGGCTTGATAAACTGGCGTCGTTCCTTGGCAAGCTTTTCTTCAATGATCCCTTCGTAAGATGAATCAAGTGGGATCCATCGTTCACTCACCATCATTAAAACCACCTGACGAACACACGCGGAAAAATATTCCCTGCCAGACTTTTCAGATGTTTTCTTTACTGGCACGTCGGTGACAGCAACAGCAATAATTTTACCACCACGCTGCCACCATGCTACATCCCGTGGAAATCTGGCTAAGGAACTTTCCCAACGGGAGCTATCGATGTTTAGATATGGCATCCCGGCAGGGGGACTGTTCTTCGTGGTTCCGACCAATGAGAGATTATTGCTAGCAATCAGAGCTGGAGACCATTCATTAAGTTCTGAGATAACAATCAGACGACGACTGTTCGCGCAGGCATAACTTACAGCCTTCTTATTGGCGTGCTCGTTCCCTTGTAGCAATAGAACATCGGCCAGAACTGTGCGGCCTTGTTTAATGCTGCTGGCTTCTTTTTGCAAACGGGTCATGACTGTTGTAAGCCTTCTCTTGCCTTCAAGCCATGGGGCCCATTCATTTAATCCTGTGTTCTCCCAAAGCAAATGAAGAAGACCTAGCATCTTCATTTTCCTAAGGCGTTTGACTTGCTTTCTTTCCCTTGGAGGATGCATTGCAGCTGGAGCGGCTCGTTCAGGGTCAGCCGTCGATACGCGCAACGAAAAATCCAGTCCGATACGCAGGGTCCCATCTTCCTCTTCCCTGACAGCCGATGATGAATATGCTTGTGCGCCACTATCTGTATTTACACGAGAGTGATATGAGCAGGACTGTTTGTGCCTGGGACCTGTGTTTGGGTTACGGCGGAGAGTAAATGGACCGGAGCCTTTGTTGCTTCTGACATAAAGCTTAAGTTCCTGAGCCGGATCACAGCAACAGGTCGCAATGTAATTGCGATTATCCCAGGCCAGTTTAAGCGAGTGCTGGAAAAAGTTGGGTGGCGTGGATTTTTGTTGCTCAGGTGAAAAGTAATACGGCTTTTCTTTATCAAGAAGATGTACGCAGACCTTTGACTGTTGCTTCCTTTCCATTGACTTCACCTTTGTGATTGTCTTCCAGTTGATGTTTTATCGCATTCGCCTAGATTGTTCAAATATCCCACATTTAAATAATGGGTTATAGATCTGCAAGTCACAGCTCCAAAACTCTGATGGTAAGAACTAGGCACTAATGGCATAGATCCAGTCTTCACATTGCGGGCATACTTTTTCGCCTTTCCAACAGATATGACACCAGCAACAACGCCAATTTTGCTTAGTCGTTTTGCAGGGAAGGTGACGGGAGTTCGCAGGTCGTAGAGGAGCGAATTGTACACGTAGCGTCTGTTTTGGAGGTTTACTTCCGATGGCTAAATTATTTGCAGATTTGCTGTAGGGGCAGGTTGTAAGTAATTTTGCAGTCTCCAGACGCAGTGGCGTATGAACAAAGCTTTTTACTCCAGTAAGTTCATCAATAACAACGCTAATTTTTAGTTTGCAACATTCGCAGAACAGGATATCGCAATCCTCTTGTACCACCGTTTCCGGTACGACCCATTCTCCATGGTAAGTGATGGCACAGGGCGCATAGACAGGTTCATACATAATTAAACTCCTGATGAAATGAAAATGCCAGCAAGAGCTGCTGGCATTATGTCGTTATGTGGTCTGTAGAGGTATTACGACGGTTGACTACGCTTCCTGCCAGGTTTGCCACCCGGGTTGAGTGTTTTCACTTCACCTCTGCCAAAAGTTCTTACGTTGCTGGGTAACGCCAGGCGTGCAAAGGTATCTATCTTTGTCAGGTAGTTCACCGCGCGTTGCAGTCCTTCCTGCTTAAGGATGTCGTTGTACTTAACCATCCCAACACCTGATTTGTCGTAACGCTCAGGTCTGGCATTGCAGTTGAAGTACGTGCCTTTTCCTTTTGTAATAGTCGAAATCCAGTACTTGCCAAACTGCTCACAGATATTGATACCACTGCGGGACTTATTGCCATCAAGAAAGAATAAGGTGTGGTAATGAAAACCTCTGTCAGTTCCGTATTCCAGTTTCCACACCATGCCCAGTACATTATTGAACAGCCGTTTTCTTTTCATATTGCGAAGCAGTTGCTGACGTTGTTTTTTTGCTATTTCTGGTGTAATACTGCCTGAGTGCATTTTTGCCCATGATAGGTCCAGGCGGATAACCAGCAGTCGTGCATGTTGATTAAAAAGATGTTGAATATAATTCGTCACCCCCTTTAGATTCTTCATTGAATTTCTTTGGTATTTTCTGAGGTCTTGCTTGAAAGCAGACTTATTCACTTCATCACGATATTCAGTTACAAGCTGATTCAGCATGATAGCGGTATTAGTCGCATCCGAATTAATCATTGCACCATTGTAAATTCTGCAATGAAAATCATACCGCTTACGTACTCGCTGAAAACAGGTGATTAGTGGATGAAGTTTACGGAATTGCAGGAACATATCAGGTATCTGGTCAAGCAGATGTATAACCTTCAATACATCAATGGTACGACTGGTTTGTTTATATTTTGAGTTGTTAGGTGGAAATGTAAAGGGCAATGTCTTTTGGCGTATTATCTTTTTCAGTAACGTATATACGTGGTGGGTTTTTTCAATGTTAATACTGTTGTCTGTTATGGATATTAGCATTGAATTATTTTCATTATGGATCTCGGCACAGTTCAGGAAGAGATCATCTGATATACTCATGTTATTCACATCCGTAATAGAGCCACAATACATCGGAGTGATTGTGGCTCTAAGAGCTATGTATATTTATACACACATTAATCTTATCTTTATCTCAATGGTAGTATAACCATGAGTTAAATTACCAATGAACATCTTACTTGCTATGATGTCAGTTATGAATAATGACAGTATCAATAAAATAAGAACCTCAATTGAAATAAGGTATATATTCAGGGAGGGTAAGGTTTAAAGGGTAAAATGGCATGTATAAAGTTAGTGACTATTACAGCTGGGTATAAAGATTAAAAGTTATTCAGCACGGGATTCGTTAACTTTCTCTTTAAACCACATTACTACTTCGCTTTCTAGCCAGCGAGAACTACGTCCCATTTTTATTGGCTTCGGGAACTTTCCTTCCTGAATCAGCTTATAAAACCATTTATCAGTCATACCCGTAAAACGGACAATAAACGCCATGTCAACCATCTGGTCGTTGTGAATGTCAATCATGTTCATGAAAGTCTCCGGAGATTTATCAGGAGGACACCGGGCGGCATCCTTTCATGTCATGGGTCCCATATGTAAGGTTTTACTTTTATTGACCGGAAACGTGGCAGACGTTACGGGATACATATTTTAACGCCGTTGTTATGCCGCCTGTTTCTAACCTTATTGCCTCTCTTTATGAAGTTGCCCGTTGTGCTCACTGGCATCACTTTATTCTTGCAGGTCTGAGGGCTACTAATTTTCAGTTTTAATGTGTTAAACTCAGATTTTATGGCTATCACAGAAGATTTTCGACCTACGTTTTTCCCTATGAATTTGCTATGATCAACGTCATGAACTCCCCTATGAATGACACACGGGGGATGGGAAACGCATACGGTGAATGAGGGAAATCGAATGAGCAGGCATGAGTCAGATGTGAAATTAAAAAGTGAAAGGGAGTTAAGATTTTACAGGTGGTTTTACCAAAAAGAACCGGCAATATTAAGTTATCATTTAAAACCTGCTGTTAATACGCTAAATATAAATCACCTGTATTCTCTGGATAATCGACTGGCATCTAAAATAATTAACACTGCAGTACGTTCATTCTATCACTCAGAAATAGCAAATGGATTTATTAAAGCTATCCGTATGAATGTCACTGAACGCTTCATACCTTCACGCGACTTTGCATGGATAAAAAATTGCCCGGATGCCTGTCATTATGTATGGTTGGTATTAAGAACAATAAATATCAAAAATCCTTCATTGAGCTTTGCTTTTTCTGATGCAAAATTTTATGATTCTCCAGTCATACCTCAAATATTAACTTACGATCAGCTCGACCTCATCCAATATCCGGCAAATAATGCAGAGCGAGTACTTACCATCATTGATTTCTTTGATCGTTCCGATGCTAATTTAAAGGACAAAGTTGAGTTGATGAATGCCATAAGGAAAGAATGGTATCGTCTGTATATATACAAAGATAAACTCCCCTTAAGTAAAAAAGAAAAAGAAAAGTGTGAATGGGCCTGGAAGTACTTTCAAAAAGACAGAGCCAACATAAAACAAGGTGCAAAAAAAAGAAAACAAAATAAAGAGTCAGAGAGACAAAGACAAGAGAGTAATAACCAAAGTGCATCGCAAAACAGTAGTTTTATAATGGATTGCCAGTATATTCAGCAACCCTCTCATTTGACTACATTGGCTCAGGCTGCTCAATATATACCGCAGCAATACCCGGCATCAACATTAGCCCAGCTTGCTCAATATCAAACTTCCGTTGTGAGCCATGATGAATATAATGCTAATGGCACTCTTAAAAATACAAGTGAAAGTTCAGAGTATATAAATACAGTCACTTTAATGCAATATCTTAAACCTTCCAACAATGCTGAGAAACGCTTGATAATCCGCTGTCTTTATACATGTTGGTATCATAAAGACACCATGTTTTTAAATCGATTTAATAAAGCATGGGAAGGTAGAAACTCAAGGAAGAAGTCTCGAAGTCTGAAGAAATCGAAGGCATCGTCTGAAAATATAGTGCCAGATGATAACGATATCATTGTCAGTCAAATACCGTCTATTGCAACACCATCCAGTCTGGAATTAGCCCGTGAAAAAACGCTCTTGGAAGCACTCAGGGAGGCAAGTGAAAAAAAACAGCCTCCGTCACCTGACGAAGATAAAGATGCTAAAAAAAATGACAATAAGCCATTCACGGATTTTCCTTATTAAAGATTACATTTTCAGATATTAGCTTTGAGTCGTTAGTAAAATTTATCGCACTTCTGCATTCAAGATTATTTCACTCCTATATTACCCACATGAAGCCACGCCAGTATGTTTGACTGGTGTGGTGTGCATTGATCTGTTGTGCCGATCAATACTAAATCAATTGATAGCCATTGACTATCAATTTTTCTTTATTGAACGTTTATTTGATTGGTAATAACGATCAATTCCAGTTAACCGATCTGTATTAACGATTATCCGCAGCATCATTAAATCAATACGATCAGCCTGCTCCCCTAAAAACGGAAGCGGGCTTTTTTGTATGTAAATCATAAGGAAAGGAAACTGAATGCTCAGAAACCGTTACGCAACTCTGGCTGGGTTACTGCTGCTGAGTCACAGTGCCAGCGCCGTACAGGCTGACCAGCAATGGGGGGACTGGTACGGGAACATCAGTGCCATGGAGTTTGAACTCAATACTCAAAATGCTTCAGGTGAAGTACTCACACTGACCTGCACAAGCGGAAAGCTGGCTGCTGCTTACAGCGTACCTGCGGAGGATTACCGCGTCTCGTCACAAACAGGACTTTCTGAACCTGGAGTCAGTATCAATGGTACGAACCATCCTCTGGATGAAACTGCCTTTACTGCGCTAAAAGCGACATGTGAAAAAGACGTAATAAAAATGACCTCTATGAATGCCGTTATCTCTAGAAAATTCAGCGCCAAAGGGCTGAATGAGGCACTGGCTGATGCCACATGGCAGGACTGCATTAATCATTAATAAACTGAAAGGAAACCTTATGCGTAAACTCGTTGTTTTATCTCTCAGCTCCGCAGCACTGTTTTTCCCATTGGTCTCGTCTGCAATGACAATTCACGGCGACATACATCCCGAACGCTATACCTTCTTTTTGACTCAGGAAGGCAGTAATCAACTTAAACAGGCAAATGACCGGATAGCGAAGAATCCGCAGGCTTATACGCTTGATGTGAATCATACCGGTATTCAACCCTTTGACGCTGTTCGCTGGGACGGAAAACCTGTAAAGGCTGTCACCTGCGTCCTGGTAGACGGCATGATGATGGGACAAAAAGCCACGTGGTCACAATGCAAAGACGAGAGCGGCGCTGAGTATTTCGGCAATAAAGGCTGGCTGGTACGTGATTACGTCGCAAAAGCCTGTGAAGTCGGAAAATCAGATTGTCCTGTTTATCTTGTGCTTCAGACAGACCCTCCAACAATGCGCAGCGATATGGCTAATTTCGTTCCTGCCCCCAAAAACTTTAATGCTTCAACAAGCCTGACGGATGAAATTAAATCTGAAGGTTGCCAGATGGCGGATAACTCCTTTGAACATGCCAAAAGTAGTCTGCGTTGTCGTGCCATTAATACCGTGCGTTTCATCCGTAAACAAAATACCGAAGCGGCATATGAAGCAGATTTAACCACCACGACGGGTGAAGCACTCACTATGTCAGTGGGATACACCTACGGTAATCCGTCCGCCAACGAGCCGGGCTGGCGTACGATTTCGATCAACCAGGGAGACATCATTACTGATATCCGTAAGCAGGGCCACTGGGTTCCCAATGGTTATAAATAACTTTATCAGTGAGATAACTTTTTATTCGGCATTCAGCTAATGGAGGTTCAGTGGGAAAAACATTACAGCAGGAAACGCAACCAACCGTGGACTGTACCTGGCAGCTTGTTTTGAGCGTTGCCGGTGTGACATTGATGCGCAGCAATTCTGTTGCGGTTAAAGCACTGGGAGCCAGCCTCACCACACTGAGTCTGATACGCATCATTAAAAAACTCGCCACACTCGCCTGATCACCCTTTCTGAACGCTCAGAGGATCAAAGTAATATGTCTGAAAATACCCAGGGGAAACTCATAGGACTGAAAGAGAAATTCAGTATGCGGCGAAATGTCTCCTCCACTGATAATCCGGTTGAGCAGATTGAAGAAAATGTCAGTGAGCAAACGACAGAAGGGCCAGAATCCCGTACTACCCGATATAAGCGATTGCTCGACAGTATCGTTATCAACGGTTTGCTGAACATTGCTGAAGAAAAACTCAGTGACGATGTGTTTATCGAGTCGGTGTTCAGTAAGGCTTATGAGCTTCTGCCCGTACCGGTCAGACTGGTTGTCCGAAGGGAATGGTGCCTGGGTTATCTTCAGTCACGGAAAGCCCCGTTACTGGCGCAACTCCAGCTCTACCGGGCCGAAAGGCACGGCTTAGCAGAACCGGTACCGCCTGCCCTGGAACCCACGTTACCACCAGCGACCTAATCAGACTCATTAATAACAGACAGGGCCATCCTTCGGGGTGGCCTTTTTTATGCCCATTTTCTACAGGAGTTTTTATGACCCGTTTAGCCAGCCGCTTCGGCTCAGTCAATCTTGTTCGCCGCGACCGCCCGTTAACCCATGACGAACTGGCACACTATGTGCCGAGTGTCTTCAGCGAAGATAAACATGAATCCCGCAGTGACAGGTACACATATATTCCGACTATTTCCCTGCTCGATAACCTGCAATGCGAAGGCTTCCAGCCATTCTTCGCCTGTCAGACTCGCGTGCGTGACCCGAGCAAGCGGGAGCACACCAAACACATGCTGCGCCTGCGTCGCGAAGGCCAGATCACTGGCAAACAGGTGCCAGAAATCATCCTGCTTAACAGCCATGACGGTTCAAGCTCTTACCAGATGTTGCCGGGGTTATTCAGATCGGTTTGCCAGAATGGGCTGATTTGCGGCCAGTCGTTTGGGGAAGTACGTGTGCCGCACCTGGGTAACGTGGTGGAGAAAGTCATTGAAGGGGCTTACGAAGTACTGGGGATTTTTGACCGGGTAGAGGAGAAGCGTGATGCCATGCAGTCGCTGATATTACCGCCACCTGCGCAGCAGGCGATGGCGAAAGCAGCATTAACCTATCGCTTTGGTGAAGAGCATCAACCGGTGACGGAATCGCAGATACTTTCCCCGCGTCGCTGGCAGGATGAGAGTAATGACCTGTGGACCACTTACCAGCGTATTCAGGAAAACCTGATTAAAGGTGGGTTGTCAGGGCGAACAACTCAGGGTAAACGCGCTCATACTCGCGCTGTTAAAGGCATCGACGGGGATGTGAAGCTTAACCGCGCCCTTTGGGTGATGGCCGAGAATATGCTACAGCTTGCTTCATGAACCTTTTTTACCACTACTTCCCCAGGCCCTATAGGTAACTCGGCAGGGCCTTTTGCTTTAAGGAACACTTATGTCCGCACTCAATTTATCACCAGTATTTCCAGCAAACGAGCAGCGTATTATTCGCCGCGCGCTTCGTCTGCTGGAGAAGTATCAGCGTCAACCCAGTGAGCCATTTATCTCCACCAGCGTCACTAAAACCTGGCTGCAACTTCAAATGGCTCACCTGGAGCGTGAGGCCTTCATCGTGATGTATCTCGACAATCAGCACTGTCTGCTGGAGCGAGAAACGCTGTTTAGCGGGACACTCAGTCATACCGAAGTGCATCCACGTGAAGTGGTGAAGTCAGCCCTGAAGCACAATGCAGCTGCTGTCATTCTGGCTCACAACCATCCATCGGGTACGACAGAAATCAGCCAGCAGGATAAACATATCACCCAGCGGATCGTAAAAGCGTTGGCACTGGTGGAAGTGCGGGTGCTGGATCATCTCGTAGTAGGGAACGAAGTGGTTTCTTTTGCCGAGGGTGGTTTGCTTTGAACGGAGGTATTCATGCCATTTACACCATCCCATGAGTGGGGGTTACAAAGCGATATCACCCCAAGATTTGGAGCCAGATTAGTTCAGGAAGGCAATCGCCTACATTACCTCGCTGACAGAGCCGGTTTGACGGGGAGCTTTAGTCCAGAGCAATTACAGAAACTGGAACAAACTTTCCCTCTGTTTATCGCACAACTGGAAAATATGCTGCGTTCCGGCGAGCTCAATCCTCGTTGTCAACATCAGGTGAAGGTTCACCTTGCCGGATTAACCTGTGTAGCTGATACCCTTGCCAGTTGCGGCTACGTTTACATTTCAATTTATCCAGTCCAGTAACACCTTCTCTCTTCTTCTTTTATAAGGACTTCACTCATGCAAATTTCAACTGTAACGGTTACGGTGCCAGTTTCGTCACGTCTGTCGCCCGTGCAGGTCTGGCAGCAACTATTAACTTATCTGCTGGAACACCATTACGGTCTAACGCTAAACGACACACCATTCCATGATGGTTCCGCCATCCAGGAACATATCGAAGCGGGAATAACACTGGCTCATGCGGTGAACTTTCTGGTGGAACGCTATGAACTGATACGCACTGACCGCAAAGGGTTTACATGGCAAGATCAGACACTATTTCTGACCGCTATCGATATTCTCAGAGCCAGGCGAGCAACCGGATTAATGAATATATAAATTCTTCGAGCATCATTCCTGATTTTTACCTCTGAACTTCCCACCTTATTTATTCATCGCATAATGCGCCTGCCATTTCCGGCAGGCGTGTTTGCTTTTATGGATGATTGACGATGCAAACAGAACCCGTTGTATTAACGGAACACAATGAACTCATCTGTTCGACCAGTATCGAACGAGTAGTTTCTGGCCGCGATGCTGCACTGCTGCAAATTGAACAGCTCATCCAGCGGCTTGATGCCATTTCACGGTTAACCTCTGAAGTTGGCGGTGGTACGGCGCAAGACTGGGCGATGAAAGCCGGGCACCGCTACGATAGTTGGCTGACTGAAACTGTGGATAAAGCGATCCCTGCTGTCACCCGCAATATTGACCGTAGTATCTGGCGTGATTTGATGTTGAAGTCTGGCATGATGGCATTGATGGATGCTCAGGCGCGCGACCAATGGCATAAGAACCTGGAGGAGGGCGATCTACCTGCTATCAGCGAGGCGAATATACTCAGTACTTTTGAGCAGTTACATCTGAATAAAATGGATGTATTTGAGCGTGGGATCATCAATGTGTTCAGAGGTCTGTCATGGGATTATAAGACCAATAGCCCTTGTAGCTTTGGTAAGAAGATCATCATTAACAATCTGGTGACGCATAACCGCTGGGGATTTAGTCTGAACTGGGGCTGGAGGCGGGATCAACTGGCGGATCTGGAGCGGATGCTGTTTTTACTCGATGGCAAACCGATTCCCGACAACCGTGGTGATATCTCTACCCGGTTGATGGAACATATTCGGGATAACCCTGCTAAGGATATGTACGAGGATGAGTACTTCAGTATTCGTTACTTTCAAAAGGGAACAGCCCATCTGACGTTCAAGCGTTTGGAGTTGATAAAAAGGATGAATGACATTATTGCGAAACACTATCCGGGGATGTTAGCTAAGCCTCGTTGAAGCGGAGAGTTTCAGTTGCTTCCTGCTGGTAAAAATGGCTCAAAACTGAGATTATACACATTGCTCTAACTCATTGATTTATAATGATAGTAAACTAAAATCAATTGAGTATACAAGTGAGTATATAACGAAGATTTAAATGATTTAATATTTATGTAATTCAGATGGTTATATTGATTTGGCGAGTCCGGCCTTCGCACCATTAGTATGTAAATAGACCTCAACTGAGGTCTTTTTTTATGCCTAAAATCAGTTCATTTGGGCTTTTTGTGCACTTTCCACCCCCTCTCATGCGATTTACACTGATGTAATAATTACCCGCTCCCAAATCAGGAAAATTCTTCATGGCACTGGAACCCGCAATCGCCGGGCTTGTTAATGACTTCATCGCTGCAGGTCGCCCGTCGTCGCGCAGTCAGACTTTTGCACAGCGCCGCGCCGGATATATCGCCAGCACGGTTTTAGCGGGTGATATTGAGCCACGTGCAGAAGTTGAGGATGTGGTTATCGACGGCATCTCGTTACGCATCTTCTCTCCGCTGAATGCAGAAGGCGCACTGCCTGCCGTTATCTATTATCACGGTGGATGCTTTGTCAGCGGTGGATTTGCCACACATGAAAATCAGCTGCGTCAGCTTGCTTATTACAGTGGCTGCCGGGTGATTGCGGTTCAGTATCGTTTAGCGCCTGAACATACTTATCCTGCGGCGCATGACGACGCAGAGCTGGCGGCAAATTTTATCTGGCAGAACGCGGAAAGGCTTGGCGTTGAACGCAGCCGGATAACACTCATGGGCGACAGCGCAGGCGGACATCTGGCTCTGATCACCGCGCTGCGCCTGCGAAATACCGGGCAGTGGCTGCCGCATCTGCTGGTACTGATTTACCCGATGCTGGACGCGACGGCAGCATCTGACAGCCACAAGCGCAATGGCGATGATTACGTGCTGACCAGCGACACGCTGCTCAGCGGGTTCGAAGCTTATTATCCGCAAACGGATTTCATGCATCCAGAAGTCAGCCCGTTATGGCGTGATGATTTTTCTGGGTTGCCGCCGGTTCACATCATCACGGCGGAATACGATCCGCTATGCGATGAAGGTGAAGCGCTGTTCTCCCGGCTGACAGAGCAGGGCGTGAATTGCACCGCACAGCGCTATCTGGGGGTGATCCACGGTTTTTTCCAACTCGGTGGAATCAGCCAGACAGCGCGTAATGTGATGCAGGATATCGCCGCGCGTGTCAGTTCATCGGATACACCGTAAGCTTTTTGCTTCTTGCGAGCCCGCTGTTGGCCTGCTCGCATAATTCAAAGAGCACAGGGATCAGGTGAGCGGAAGCTTTCAGATAATCGCTGACCTGCGAAATCCCTTCCGGGAGTAATATCTCGCTGTTCTCCAGTCCTTCGCTTAAGCACAACAGCCCCTGACATAACCCGCCGGCGGATTCTGACGCCAGCGCATTGAGGTCATACAGCTGAGCATCATCAAAGTGACTGAAATCCAGCCCGGCGATAAGCGAGCGAAAGACGGAGATAGAGTTAGTAGTGAACGCGGTGTGGTTATCAGAATCAGTCATACAAGTCATTCCATTGTCAGTGAGTCGAGGCCCCCGGTACTGGCGAGGTGATTGCCGCTGCCAGAGAACTCTATGCCTGTTCGTACGCCAAAGAAATAACCTGTTTATATTTACAG
>Ga0207655_1002751_pt1 | contig 13715 bp, 12 predicted proteins | sample KBSM44metaG_FD_184398 | JGI IMG/M metagenome (GOLD analysis project Ga0207655, IMG submission 184398) | Miscanthus rhizosphere microbial communities from Kellogg Biological Station, Michigan, USA - KBS M4-4 metaG (SPAdes) (version 2) | ecosystem: Host-associated > Plants > Roots > Rhizosphere >...
CGCGTGAGGCGACTTTATTTGTCCAGGAGTAAAGCATGCGTAATCTGATCCTCAGCGCCGCTCTCGTCACTGCCAGCCTCTTCGGCATGACCGCACAAGCTGCCGACGTGCCGCTTGAAGCCGGTAAAACCTACGTTGAATTGGCCAACCCGGTGCCGGTCTCGGTGCCTGGCAAGATCGAAGTGGTGGAGCTGTTCTGGTACGGCTGCCCGCATTGCTACGCCTTTGAGCCGACCATCAACCCTTGGGTCGAAAAACTCCCGTCCGACGTCAACTTCAAGCGCATCCCGGCCATGTTCGGCGGCCCATGGGACGCCCACGGCCAACTGTTCCTGACCCTGGAAGCCATGGGTGTTGAGCACAAGGTCCACAACGCGGTGTTTGATGCGATCCAGAAACAAGGCAAGCGCCTGACCAAGCCGGAAGAGATGGCTGACTTCGTTGCCACCCAAGGCGTCGACAAGGACAAGTTCCTCGCCACCTTCAATTCCTTCGCTATCCAGGGCCAGATCAAGCAGGCCAAGGAACTGGCGCAGAAGTACGGCGTGCAAGGCGTACCGACCATGATCGTCAACGGCAAATACCGTTTCGACCTGGGCACCTCCGGTGGTCCTGAGCAGACGCTGAATGTTGCCGACCAGCTGATCGCCAAAGAGCGCGCAGCCAAGTAAGGGGGCCATCATGCGCCGCTGGGGGACTGAACGCATCGTCGGCCTGCATGACCCGCAGGTCAACGAGCACCATCTGGAGTCCACGGGCCTGCCGGCAGACAGCCGTCTGCGCCTGCTCAGCTTCAATATCCAGGTGGGCATCAGTACCGAGAAGTACCGGCATTACCTCACCCGTGGCTGGCAGCACCTGCTGCCCCACAACGGACGTGCCGGCAACCTGCAAAAGATCGGCAACCTGTTGAGCGACTTCGACCTCGTCGCCTTGCAGGAAGCCGATGGCGGCAGCATCCGCTCGGGCTACATCAACCAGGTGGAACACCTGGCCCAGCTCGGCGCATTCCCTTACTGGTACCAGCAACTCAATCGCAACCTCGGGCGCCTGGCGCAGCACAGCAATGGCGTGCTCAGCCGCTTGAAGCCATGGGCTATCGAAGATCACCCGCTGCCAGGCCCGAAGGGCCGGGGCGCGATCCTCGTGCGCTTTGGCGAAGGCCCGGAAGCCTTGGTGGTGGTGATGATGCATCTGGCGCTCGGGGCGCGTACCCGCACGATGCAACTGGCCTACATCCGAGAGCTGATCGGCAATTACAAACACCAGGTGCTGATGGGGGACATGAACACCCACGCCAGCGACCTGCTACAGAATTCCCCGCTGCGAGACCTTGGGTTACTGGCGCCGCAAGTCGAAGCCACCTTTCCCAGCTGGCGCCCGCAGCGCTGCCTCGACCATATCCTGCTCAGCCCGACCCTCACGCTCGAAAGCGTGCAGGTCCTGGCGCAGCCCATCTCCGATCACCTGCCGGTCGCGGTAGAGATTCGTCTGCCGGGTTCGCTCACGGCTGATGCATTGCCCGCGTTGAGCCCCGGCCCTCGCGGACCCCTTGCATGAGCGACGACGCCCAGCGCTGGAAAGAAAAATACCTCAAGAGCATCGAGCAGCAGGACAAGCTCGAACGCCGCTGGGCTGCCCGCCTCGACCTGCTGCGCCGAGGGCTGGTACGCAGCACACTGGCCGCTGAGGGCACCGACCGCGCCGTTGATCAGTGCATGAAGGAGATGCGTGATGTGGTCCGCACCGACGACATGGATGCCGCCCTCGCCGCTCTGCTGCCACGCCTTGAAAAAGCCGTGCTCGACTCTGAACAGCGCCGCGAAACCCGGGTTGACCAGATCAGCACCGCGCTCACCGCACTGGTTGCGCAGTTGCAGAAGCTGCCACTGCCGCGCGAAGTGGCCCGGCCGCTGAAAACCTTCGCCAAGCAGTTGGACGGGCGCGTCGGCCAGGCGCGGGAGATCCCGCTGCTGCTCAGTGAGCTGAGCAGCCTGCAAGGGCAAGCGCTGGATAACCTGGAGCCAGACGGCGAAACCCCACGCTCGGGGCCTGGTTTGCTGCAGCGGTTGTTTGGTGCAAAAGAGGTTGCCAATGACCCCCCGGCAGTCGAGCCGGCATCAGATCCTGCGCCGAAGCACGCATCTTCCAAGCTGCACTCGGAGCCTGAGCCTCAGGCACCTGCACAATCCGAAGAGTTGACCCAAGCGTTGCGCGCCTTTGCGCCTTTGCCGCAGGCAGCCGTCGCCGCGCCGCCTGAGCCGCCTACGCCTGTCAGTGTGGCTGCGCCCCCCAAGGTGCTAGAGGCAGCCAGTGAAGCATTGGCCTTCGAGGCCCCCGCGCAAGCGGCGCCCAAGGCTGCGCCTGTCGAGGCACCTGAACCCGAGGTGATTAAACCTGCGGTCGAAGATCCCGCCCCCGAAAGTGCCCTCGCGGCGTTTATCGAACCACCGCCGGTTCAGGACGATGCGCCGGATGAAACCTCAATCGGCAGCCTGTCGCTTCCGCCTGTTCTGGAAAGCGCCGAGCCTGACCCTGACGCGTTGCAGTCGGACGGCGTGTACGCCTTGCCCGACTCGCCCGAGCCGTCCTACAGCTCGGTGGCCAAGCATATCGAAGACACCTTGCTCGGCCTGCTGGAAGACCTCTCGCTGCCCGAACGCCACCGTCCCCAGGCCGAAGCCATGCGTGAGCGCCTGGCCCATGGTTTGAACTGGTATGAACTGCTGCCGATCCTCGATGATTTGGCGGTGTTGATGCTGGCAATCACCGACAGTGGCCAGCATGAGTTCGAGGCCTATCTCAAGCAGCTCAACGAACGACTGGAAGCCTTCCAGGGCCATCTGCAGGTTGCCAGCGATGGTCATGCCGACAGCCGATCGGCTGCGCGGGAGCTGGACACGCAGATTCGTGAGCAGGTCGACGGCCTGCAAAGCAGCGTGCAGGACGCGGCCGACCTCGACAGCCTCAAGCAGGTGCTGGAGAGCCACCTCGAAGGCTTGCTTGGCACCATGGACCAACACCAGCAGCAGCGTGACCAGCGTGAGCAGGAAGTGGCGGCGCGCTTGAAAGGCTTGGCTGAGCGCGTGGCGAATATGGAGCAGGAGGCCCAGGGCTATCGCGAGCACCTGGAGGTGCAGCGCCAGAAGGCCTTGATCGACCCGCTGACCGGGCTGCCCAACCGTGCGGCGTGGAGCGAGCGCCTCGACCATGAGGTCAATGCCTGGCACCAGCGTGGCAACAGCCTGTCGCTGGCCATGCTCGACCTGGACCACTTCAAGCGCATCAACGATGGCTACGGCCACCTGGCGGGCGATAAAGTGCTCAAGATCATTGCCAGTGTGCTGCGCAAACGCCTGCGACCCACCGATTTTATTGCGCGCTTCGGCGGTGAAGAGTTTGTGTTGCTGATGCCCAACTCATCCCTGGCCGATGCGCTGGCGGCCGGTGAGATGTTGCGCCAGGCCATCGAGGCGTGCCCTTTCCACTTCAAGGGTGAGCCGGTGACGATCACGGTATCCATGGGCGTGGCACAATTCCAGCCCGGTGAGCGCAGCGACTTGGCGCTCAAGCGTGCCGATGAGGCGTTGTATCGGGCCAAGGCGGCAGGGCGCAATCAGGTGCAGGCGGCCTAAAAGATGTTCCATTTTGTAATTTGACCGCCCGGCCACAAACGGTACGTTACACTGTTGCATTATCGCCTTCAGTGTAATGTCTCCTGCCATGAAATCCTTTTGCTTTGCCTTTGTGTTCCTACTGCTCGCCGGCTGCGCCAGCGGCCCGCGCCTGAATACCAGCCATCCCTCGGTGAACCACGACAATCGCGTGCAGTTCGTCGTTGTTCACTACACCTCCACCAATCTCGAGCGCTCCCTGGCCTTGCTCACGCACGGCCAGGTCAGCAGCCATTACCTGATCGGCGACGACGCGTCGGGCACTATCTACAAGCTGGTGGATGAGAGCCAGCGCGCCTGGCATGCCGGAGAAAGCGAGTGGATGGGCCGCACCTGGCTCAACTCCAGCTCCATCGGCATCGAAATCGTCAACCCCGGGTACCAGGACACCCCCACCGGCCGTGTGTGGTTCCCCTATTCCGAGGCGCAGTTCCAGTCCCTGGTGGTGCTGCTCAAGGACATCAGCAAACGCAACGGTATCGACCCCAAGAACATCATCGGCCATAGCGACATCGCACCACTGCGCAAGCTTGACCCCGGTCCGCTGTTTCCCTGGAAGCGCTTGGCGGCTGAAGGTTTGGGGGTTTGGCCGGACGCTCAGGCTGTCGCCCGGTTCCAGGTACAGTACGCCGCTGACCTGCCGAGCATCACGTGGTTCCAGGAAGAGCTGGCGCGGTTGGGCTACCAGACGCCGCAGACGGGGGAATTGGATGTGGCCACGCGGCATGTGATCGCGGCCTTCCAGATGCACTTCCGCCCTTCGTTGTTTGACGGCACCCCCGATGCGGAAAGCGCCGCGATCCTGCGAGCACTCAACCGCAGCTAACTGTAGGAGCCCGGCTTGCTGTGGCGAGGGAGCTTGCTCCCGTTCGACTGCGCAGCAGGCGCCGGCTGTCATGAGCACCATGCACCCAGAGGGGACAAGCACCCTCGCCACCTACGGTTGCCGCTACAAAGGCAGCGCCATATAAAACTGCGTGCCCTGCCCCGGCCGTGAATACACACCCATGCGGCCGCCGTGCAACTGCACGATTTCCTTGCACAGCGCCAACCCCAGGCCCGCGCCGCCTTTCTTGCGGCCCACCTGCACGAAGGGTTCGAAGATTCGCCCTTGCTGGCCGTAGGCGATGCCCTCGCCGTTGTCTTCGACACTGATGATCACCCGTTCTCCGTGTCGGCGCGCCTGCAGGCGAATCTGACCGCCCTCGGCAGTGTGGCGCAGGGCGTTGCCAAGCAGGTTGTCCAGCACCCGTTCCAATTGCGCGCGGTCGGCATACAGGCGAGGTAAGTCAGACTGGGCTTCCACCAAGAGCTCAATGTGCTGGGCATTGGCCGGTTCGGCAAAGCGGGCGCGAGCGTGATCCAGCAGGTCGGTCACGTCACAGGGCCCCAGGGTGAGTTTTTGCAGGCCGTTCTGGTAGCGCGAGAAGTTGAGCAGGTCGTTGATCAACTGCATCAGGCGCTGCATCTCTTCATTGACCGTATCCAGCAAGTCCGCTTCGCGAGACTCCGCAGGAAACTTCGCCCGTTCACGAAACAGCCCGAACGCCATGTGCATGCCGGTCACAGGCGTGCGCAATTCATGGGAAGCACGCAGCACGAACTCGCTGCGCACCCGCTCGAAGGCACGCTGTTCGGTAACGTCATGCAGCACCATCACGGCCCCGAGAATATGCCCTTGGGTGTGGCTGACGGGGGTGAGGCTGTAGGTCAGCAGGCGCAGTTCACCCTCGACCTCCACTTCCAGATCTTCCGGCGCCCGCTCCAGGTTGCCGCCGCGCAGCACCAGTTGAAGCTGTTCATCCAGTTCCGGTCGCACCAGGGCTTCGCCCAGCCCTTGGCCAAGACGGTCCTCGTCCCAGCCTAATTGGCGCTGCGCCACCGGGTTGAGGTGTTCCAGGCGGCCTTGGCGGTCGATCATCAGCAGGCCATCGTCGATACTGTCGAGCACCGCCTGCAGGCGTTGCTGGCCCGCCAGCAGTTCATCAACGTTGGTTGCCTGATGCTGGCGCAGCGCTTCGGCCATGATGCCGAAGCGTCGGGTCAGCTGGTTCATTTCGGCTGCCGAAGAGATGGGCAGCGTGACTTCAAAATCCCCCTGCCCTATCTTGTCGGCTGCCTTGGCCAGGGCTTCGATTGGCCCACCAAAACGCCGGGCGATGCCGTGGGCGGTCACGAACCCGATGATCAGCACCGCCAGTCCGACCAGCCCCAGCAGCCCGGCGATCAGCAAAGCACGCTCGCGCGATTTGTGCTCGCTGGTACTGATGTTTTCCAGGGCGCGCTTGTGTTCGGCGATCAGGCCGTTACGCAGCACATTGAAGGTCTCGGTCAGTTTTTCCTTGCTACCGGGGGGCGGTGAGGCTTGCTGGGATTCGTCGAAAGCCTCCAGCAGGTTCTGGTAGTCGGTGCGGGCCTGGCTGAAGCCGCTGCCACTGGCATCTCGCTGCTCGTGGGCGATGCCTTGGTCCAGGAGCTCGAAATAACGCTGCTTGGAGGCTTGCAGTGCCTGGGGATCGGGGCGCTTCTCCAGCATCATGATCAGCTGGTCGCCCAGGCTCTGGCGCAGCTTGAGCCCCAGGTCCAGAGTCACGAAGTTGCTGCGTATCAATGATTCCTGGGTCTTGGCCATCTGCATCACGCTGACCAGGCCCAGGATCAATCCCAGCAGGGCGACGGTGATCAGCGCGGAGATACTCAGGAACAACCGAGTGCGCAGTTTCATCGCAAGCTTCATAAGGTGCCGCTCACAGGTTGTACTGTTTGCGTTTGCGGTACAGGGTCGACGCGTCGATGCCCAGGGTGCGAGCTGCCTGATCCAGGGTGTCGCTGGTGGCGAGCACGGCGCCGATATGGGCCTTCTCCAATTCATCCAGGCTCAACGCGGCGCCAATTCTGGGCGCATTGTTGGTAGGTTGCTCGGCCATGCCGAGGTGGCTGATCTCCACCTTTTCCTGTGGGCAGATGATGCTGGCACGTTCCACCACGTTACGCAGTTCGCGGATGTTGCCCGGCCAGCGATAGTTGAGCAGCGCCTCGCGTGCTTCGTCGCTGAATCCCCGTGCCGGCCGTGCGTACTCCTTCACGAAGCGCGCCAGGAAGCGATCGGCGAGGGTCAGGATGTCTTCACTGCGTTCACGCAGCGGTGGCAGGTGCAAGGTGATGACGTTGAGGCGGTAGAGCAAATCCTCACGGAAGCGGCCATCGCGCACCATGTCTTCCAGGTTCAGGTTGGTGGCCGCAAGGATGCGCACGTCGGCGCGACGGGTGACCGGGTCGCCCACACGCTCATATTCCTTGTCTTGGATGAAACGCAGCAGTTTTGGCTGCAAAGTGAGCGGAAAGTCGCCGATCTCGTCGAGAAACAGCGTGCCGCCGTCTGCCTGGTTGACCCGGCCCAAGGTGCTCTCGCTGGCCCCGGTAAAGGCACCGCGGCTATGGCCGAACAGCTCGCTTTCCATCAATTCCGCCGTCAGCGACGGGCAGTTGATGGTCACGCAGGATTTTTTCGAGCGCTTGCTCCAGCCGTGAATCGCCCGGGCCAGTTCGCCCTTACCGGTGCCGGACTCGCCGAGGATCAGGATGTTAGCGTCAGTGCCGGCGACCTGGCGTGCAGTCTCCAGTACCACCATCATGGCCGGGCTGTGGGAATCGAGGCCGTCCTTGGGCTGGCGCACCTCGCCTTCCAGCGCTTCAAGGCGCGCGGACAGTTGGCGCACTTCCAACTGCTTGGCGGTGGCCAGGCGCAGTTGGTCCGGGCTGCAAGGTTTTACCAGGTAGTCGGCGGCGCCTGCCTGGATCGCGTCTACGGCTGTATCGACAGCCGAATGAGCGGTGACGATCACCACGCGCATCCATGGCGCCTGGATGCGCATCTGGGCCAGTACATCCAGGCCATTGTCCTCGCCCAGACGCAGGTCGAGGAAGCACAGGTCGAACACCTGGCGTTGCATCAGGGCGTCCGCCTGGGCGGCGCTGTTGGCAGTGGCTACGGTGTAGCCTTCATCTTCCAGGCAGTAACGGAAGGTGCGAAGGATCGCGGATTCGTCATCCACTAAAAGAATGCGGCCTTGAAGTTCCTTGGCTGATTCCATCTGTCCCGCGCTCCTTAAAGTATGAATGATGGTGTTTAGTCCCGGAATAATCGGGCAAGTTGCATGGTTTATTCTGATTGATAAACGGCATCTTCGCGCAGCTATCTGCACGGTCTCCTACAAATACGCCGATTGCTGGCGTTTTCATGCCTTCTTGCCACTTCGGAAACTCGCCAAGCGCTTTCGATCCCTTGATCCGACCACTGACCATCGTGCATTTCGCACGGCTCATCCAGGGCCATCGTGCAGGATGCTGGTCGTCATCTGTTGCATGCATTTGTAATGCATTGATTTTATTGGGTTTTATTTTGTAAAAAACCTGGCATGCGCTCTGCAATATCTCTCCCAACAGTAACCAATAATCAGAATGCGGGAGAAACACAGCATGACTCGCCAAAGCCTCAGCCAATTGCCTGTATCGCCACTGCGCTTGCAGCAAGGCTTGTTCGCCAGCCTGGCCCTGATGGTCACCTTGGTTATTGGCCAACAGATGCAGCATTGGCAGCAGAGTCAGCAACACGCCCCGCAATTTGAAAGGCCAGTCATGACGCAAACCCATTTCCGTTCCGTTGGCAGCGCTACTGCCGATGTAACCGCCCCGCAACTGAGAGTGGCTGACCAGGATTCCACCCCTGGCGATCTGCCAATCCAAGAGCGCTGGGTGTTCTAGGCAAGACAAAGCCGCTGTTGAGCGGCTGCACGGCAACACCGCTGTTACCCCTATAAAAGCGTAAGGAGAATCACCATGTTGAGCTGGGCTATCACATTTCTGATCATCGCCATTGTGGCCGCCGTCCTGGGCTTCGGTGGTATCGCGGGCACTGCCACGGGTATCGCCAAGATCCTGTTTGTCGTCTTCCTGGTGATGTTCATCGCTTCGTTCTTCTTTGGTCGTCGCGGCCGAGGCTGAATATGACCACTCTGCCCTTTAAAGCCATGGCTGCCGCCCTGCTCCTGGGCGGCAGCGGCCTGGTGATGGCCGCCAACGACGGCCAAAGCCGAGCCAACGAATTGCTGGCCTCGGACCCTCAGTTCCGTGAGACCTGGCAAGGCGTGGTGAAGAAAGAAGAGCGCCTGCCGGAATGGGTGATGAACCTGTCCGGTACGGCCGAACAAATGAATGCCGTGGAAGAAGACGGTGACAAGTACTTGGTGGGGCCGCTTTGCGAAACCGCAGATACGTGCCTGAACAAGCGCCTGATCGTTGCCTTCAGCTACGACAAGAAAGATGCCTACGCCATGTTGGTGGAAGTCCCGGCCGGCCTGCCGGCGGACAAATCCCCGACGCGTCACGCCGATTATCGGTTCCTCGGTAAGCCGGACGAAGGCATGCAGAAGCTGCTGATGGAGCAGCTCAAGAAAGACCCCAATTGGTACTAGGTTCCGCTTGGCGCATCGCGCTTGTGGAACCAGCGTCCATAGAAAGAAGCCCAACTGCTTCTTTCTGTTTGCATCGCCCGCCAAGGGCGGTGCATGACCAGGGGGCCGGGTTGCTCTGATCAATCGGGATCGGCGTGACCTACGGGTACAGGGAGTGCCTGCGCAAGGGCCGGGTCAGGCAAAAAGCTGCGACGCAGGTTCACAAGCCCAAGGCTTGCTGAACTTGCGACGGGCTTATACCTCCCTCCTATGTCTTCCATAGTCGCTAATTCCGTTTTTGCTCATTCCCAACCATTACTTGGTGTGTCGGGTTGACCATCTATCGATAAAATTTGTGTGGGCCTATAAGACATTTCCGACACTAAACGACGGAATTCACAGGCATTTCTGCCAATGCTCTCTAGACGTCCTGAATCTCTGAGCGAGCCGGGTTTGGCCGGTTCACGGCATGTTTGTCGGACAAAATGTCACATTTGAACTGACCGTTCGGACAGTTATTATTAAAAAAAGCCATGCCGATTCGGCATAGGGTAGGCGTTTACGGCATTAGACGTCGCTCCCTTGCATGGGAATAGTTGCGCCTTTTTTCGCCTGCCAGTAAGCCATTTCGGCCATGCGGCGGTGACCTTCCATGGAGGCAGATGCTCACACTTTTTCGCTCTCGAGCGTTCCAGCTGGCGCATTTGCCTTAAGTCCACTTGAAGTAAGGGTAATGACATGAAGAAGGCAAAGCTAAGCCTCGCCTGGCAGATCCTCATCGGTTTGGTGTTGGGGATCGCAATCGGTGCAGTGCTCAACCATTTCAGTGCTGAAAAGGCCTGGTGGATCAGCAATGTGTTGCAGCCAGCGGGCGATATCTTTATCCGCCTGATCAAGATGATCGTGATCCCGATTGTGATTTCCTCGCTGATCGTCGGCATTGCCGGTGTCGGTGACGCGAAAAAGCTCGGCCGCATCGGCGTCAAAACCATCGTTTACTTCGAAGTGGTCACCACCATCGCCATCGTGGTCGGCCTGCTGTTGGCCAACCTGTTCCACCCGGGTGCCGGCATCGACATGAGTACCCTGGGTACTGTCGATATTTCCAAGTACACCGCCACCGCCGCTGAAGTGCAGCACGAGCATGCGTTCATCGAGACCCTCCTCAACCTGATCCCTTCGAACATCTTTGCCGCCGTGGCTCGTGGCGAAATGCTGCCGATCATCTTCTTCTCGGTGCTGTTCGGCCTGGGCTTGTCGAGCCTCAAGCCTGAACTGCGCGAGCCGCTGGTGACCATGTTCCAGGGCGTGTCCGAGAGCATGTTCAAAGTCACCCACATGATCATGAAGTACGCCCCGATCGGCGTATTTGCCCTGATCGCCGTGACGGTTGCCAACTTCGGCTTCGCCTCCTTGCTGCCGCTGGCCAAGCTGGTGATTCTGGTTTACGTGGCCATCCTGTTCTTCGCCTTTGTGGTACTGGGCCTGATCGCCCGCCTGTTCGGCTTCTCGGTGATCAAGCTGATGCGCATCTTCAAGGATGAGCTGGTCCTGGCCTACTCCACCGCCAGTTCCGAAACCGTGCTGCCGCGCGTGATCGAGAAGATGGAAGCCTACGGCGCGCCCAAGGCGATCTGCAGCTTCGTGGTGCCGACCGGCTACTCGTTCAACCTCGACGGCTCGACCCTGTACCAGAGCATCGCGGCGATCTTTATCGCTCAGCTGTACGGCATCGACCTGTCGATCGGTCAGCAGTTGATGCTGGTACTGACCTTGATGGTCACCTCCAAAGGCATCGCCGGTGTCCCGGGTGTGTCCTTCGTGGTGCTGCTGGCCACCCTGGGCAGCGTGGGCATTCCACTGGAAGGCCTGGCCTTCATCGCCGGTGTCGACCGTGTGATGGACATGGCGCGTACCGCACTGAACGTGATCGGCAACGCCCTGGCCGTATTGGTCATCGCACGTTGGGAAGGCATGTACGACGACGCCAAGGGCGAGCGCTACTGGAATTCCCTGCCGCACTGGCGCAGCAAGGAAGCCGCACCGACCGCTCAAGCGACCCGCAGCTGACAGGCTGACGGCGCCCAGACAAACCCCGGATAATTCCGGGGTTTGTCGTTTCTGCCAGCCCCGCTATCATTCGCCCCATCTTTCGGGGGATTCAACTGATGCTCAATGGCCTGTGGCTTGGCTTCTTTGTCGTGGCAATGGTGTCAGCACTGGTGCAATGGCTGGTCGGTGGCAACGCCGGCATTTTTGCGGCGATGGTCGAAAGCATTTTCGCCATGGCCAAACTGTCGGTGGAAGTGATGGTGCTGCTGTTCGGTACTCTCACCCTTTGGCTGGGTTTCCTGCGCATCGCTGAAAAAGCCGGCATTGTCGACTGGCTGGCCAAAGCTCTGGGCCCGCTGTTCCGCCGCCTGATGCCGGAAGTGCCTGCCGGGCACCCGGCGATCGGCCTGATCACGCTCAACTTCGCCGCCAATGGCCTGGGGCTGGACAATGCGGCCACGCCCATCGGCCTGAAGGCCATGAAGGCGCTGCAGGAACTCAACCCCATCCCCAACACCGCCAGTAACGCGCAGATCCTGTTCCTGGTGCTCAACGCGTCCTCGCTGACGCTGTTGCCGGTGACGATCTTCATGTACCGCGCCCAGCAAGGCGCGGCGGACCCGACGCTGGTGTTTCTGCCGATCCTGCTGGCGACCAGCGCCTCCACTTTGGTAGGCCTGTTGTCGGTGGCGATCATGCAGCGCCTGCGCTTGTGGGACCCGGTGGTGCTGGCTTACCTGATTCCCGGTGCGCTGGTGCTCGGCGGTTTCATGGCCTTCCTGGCGACACTGTCGGCCACGGCGCTGGCGGGCTTGTCTTCGATACTCGGCAACCTGACGCTGTTCGGCTTGATCATGCTGTTTTTGGTGATCGGTGCGCTGCGCAAGGTGAAGGTGTACGAGGCGTTTGTCGAAGGCGCCAAAGAAGGTTTTGACGTTGCCAAGAACCTGCTGCCGTACCTGGTGGCGATGCTGTGCGCGGTGGGTGTATTGCGCGCTTCGGGCGCGCTGGATTTCGGCCTGGAAGGGATCCGCCATGTGGTCGCCTGGACCGGCATGGACACGCGCTTTGTCGATGCGTTGCCCACGGCCATGGTCAAACCGTTTTCCGGCAGCGCGGCCCGGGCGCTGTTGATCGAAACCATGCAGACCCAGGGTGTGGACAGCTTCCCGGCGCTGGTAGCGGCGACGATCCAGGGCAGTACCGAGACGACGTTCTATGTGTTGGCGGTGTACTTTGGGTCGGTGGGCATCCAGCGGGCCCGGCATGCGGTGGGGTGTGCGCTGCTGGCGGAGTTGGCGGGTGTCGTTGCGGCTATTGCGGTGTGCTACTGGTTCTTTGCTTGAGGCTTAAATGGCTATCGCCGGCTTGCCGGCGATAGGGCTCTCAGCGTTTCGCAGCACTGTTGCCTTGCTGCACAACCCAATCCACCACCTGCCTGTTCAACTGATCCCCCGCCAGCCCAAACCCGGCCACCACCGTCGGCACCTTGGTACCCGTCACTGGCTGGTGAATTTCAAACCGCCGGCTGGCAATAATCCGCTGATCGCTCCCGCGCACCAATCGCGCGTCGAGGCGGATCACCACGTCCACCGCGCCTCCCCGGTATTCACTCTGGAACGCCTGCAACTGCCCGCCCAGCTCGTAGTCGGCCTGCAGGTTGGTCTCATCGGTGCTCAACAGCGTCACGCGGCCATCACGTTGGAAGCCGTCCATGAAGCGGTTGCGCAACAGCACTGGCGACGGGTCGCTCCAACGGGCGTTCGCATAGCTGCTGATTAAGTTGCCGTCCGGCACCACGGCAATGCGCGGGCTGTCGAGAAACTCGCTGGTCTGCGGCTTGGACACGCGCAGCGACCAGCTCACCGGGGCGCCCTGGCTTTCGGTTTGGGCTGGCACCAGACGGTACACGTCCGAAGGGTCGGCCTTGGGCAGGATCGAGCACGCGCTCACGAGCGCCAATGCCACGGGGGCGATCATCTGGTAAGCACGCTTCATGGCGTGAACTCCTTGTTCTTGTCGCTGCCCAGCAAGTAGCCACTGGGGTTGGCTTCCAGGCGGCGGGAGATGGCGCGCAGCGAACCGAGGGTTTCGCGCAGTTCGCGCACCGCCGGCGCCAGTTCATTGAGGCCCTGCATGCCGCTGTTCACCGAGTCCTTGTTGTTAGTGAGCAAGGTGTTGATGGTGGCGGTGCTTTGCTCCAGGGATTTCATGGCCTGTTCGGCACTGCCGAAGGCCTGCTTGCCTTGATCGTTGAGCAAGCCATTGGCGTTGCGCATCAAGGTGGTGGTTTGCTCCAGGGCGGCGCTGGCCTGCTTGCTCACTTGCATCAGTTGCTGCATCACCACCTTGATATCGCCGCGCTGGTCGGCGATGGCGCCGGTGGTTTGTTGCAGGTTTTCCAGGGTGTTGCTCAGGCGCTCTACGTTCTCGCGGGAGAACATGTGGTTGGCGTTGTGCAGCAGCAGGTTGATGCTGGTCATCAGGTCGTTGCTATTGTTCAGCAGGCGCGCAATGGGCGATGGTGAGGCGATGA
>Ga0207655_1002753_pt1 | contig 13711 bp, 14 predicted proteins | sample KBSM44metaG_FD_184398 | JGI IMG/M metagenome (GOLD analysis project Ga0207655, IMG submission 184398) | Miscanthus rhizosphere microbial communities from Kellogg Biological Station, Michigan, USA - KBS M4-4 metaG (SPAdes) (version 2) | ecosystem: Host-associated > Plants > Roots > Rhizosphere >...
CCACCTCGCCGCCGCCGGTCGAGAAGCCGGCCAGGATGATGTTTTTCAGGTCCAGCTTTTCGATCAGCTGCGCCAGGTCGTCGGCGTAGTGGTCCATGTCGTTGCCGTCCCAAGGCTGGCTCGAGCGACCGTGGCCCCGGCGGTCGTGGGTGATGACGCGGAAACCGTTGTTGGCCAGGTGGAAGGCGGCCGATTCCCAGCTGTCGGCGTTCAGCGGCCAGCCGTGGCTGAGCACGACCGGTTGGCCGGTGCGCGGACCCCAGTCCTTGTAGTAGATCTCGACGCCGTCGCGGGTGGTGATGGTGCTGACCGAGTGGGCGACCGGACCGCCCTTGACGACCGGGGCGGCTTCGGCGGCGCCGCCGATCGTCGCCAAGGGCACGGCGACTGCCGCGACGGCTGCTGCGGCGGCGCCGGCGCTGCTGAACAGGGCGGTGCGGCGGGAGAGGTTGACGGTGGTGTCTTGAGCGGCGTTATTCATGATGGTCTTCCTTTTAGTTGATGTTTGGATATAAGGGTCTGTGCTACGATTCTTTGCAAGTTTGGCCTTGCGATGGGTTGAATCTTAGGCCCGTCACCGCGTTTGTGGAACAGACAGCCATGCAAGCCCACTTTGCAGAAATGCACAGCCCCCACTTCATCCCCTACGCCGACAAAAATGCCAAGCAGTAACGACTTCGACTGGAACGATATTCCGCTGATCCTGGCGCTGGCCCGCAGCGGCAGCATGAGCGCCACCGGGCGCCAGTTGGGCGTGGACGCGTCGACCATCAGCCGCCGCATCGCCGCCGCCGAGAAAGCGCTGAAACTGCGCCTGTTCATCCGCGACAACACCGGCTACCAGCTGACCGACGCCGGCCGGGTCTTCGTCGCGCACGGCGAGACCGTCTACGGCAATGTAGAGAGCATGCTGCAAGCGTCGTCGCAGGAGGCGGACGCCACCGCCGGACCGGTCAACATCACCTCGATCGATTTCCTGTTCGACTACTGGCTGCTGGACCACGTGCCCGAACTGCACGCGCAGCATCCGCACCTGCAACTGACCTTGCAGGCGGAAAACCAGAACCTGTCGTTCACGCGCCGCGAGGCCGACTTCGCCCTGCGCATGGGCAAACCGGGCGAGGACGCGGCGCTGGTGATGCGCAAGCTGGGCGATCTCGGCTTCGCCGTCTATGGCCACCCCCGCTACGCCGGCACGCCGCGCGCCTGCTGGGGCACCCAGCCGTGGATCGCCTACGACGACACGCTGGCCGGCACCGGTGAAATGCAGTGGCTGGCGGCGATGGAGCCGCAGCCGCGCCGCGTGCTCAAGGTCAACAGCCTGAGCACGATGGTGCGCGCCTGCCGCGCCGGGGTCGGCATGGCGCTGCTGCCGTGCATCATGGGCGAGCCGGAAGGCTTGCGGCGCATCGGCGCCGGCGTGGAGGTGCAGCGCGACATCTGGCTGCTGAGCCATCGCGACGCCGGGTCGATCGCCCGCTTCAAGGCCGTCTCCGCCTGGCTGACGCAGCTCTACGCCAGCCACCAGGACCTGCTGTGCGGCGCAGGGCTCAACCACTGATCCCGCCGCCCGATCGCGGCGTATAAGCCGCCAAATCGCAGTCTGCCCCCTCCTTTTTGCAGTTCGTCACATCCCGGTGGCTGGCCGGATGGCCCTTGTCTATAGTTCACTCAACGCAACGAACTATTCAACCCCAAGGAGCTCAAAATGAACATCGCAAAAAACATGGAAGCCATCTTCGTCGCCGCCATCGTCGTCGCCAGCGCCACCACCTTCGCCACCGCCGCAGTGCCGGCAACGCGCGCCGCCACGCCGGCCACCGCGCCAACGGCGGCAGTCGTCGCCAAGGCCGACACCGGCGCCATGACAGTGGTGACGGTCACCGCCAAGCGCCTGACCGCCGCCGAAAAAGCCGCACTGTGATTTCACAGTAACCCCCACCGACGAAGATGGAGCGCATCATGAAAAAATATCTGAAGGCCGCGATGCTGGCCACGGCGTTGTGCAGCGGCGCCAGCGCCGCGCTGGCCGCGGACGTCATCAGCGAGAGCCGCAGTGTCGATGCGCGCGCCGTCAACGTCGATCTCGATGGCGTCATCAGCCTGAAGATCAAACAGGGCGCCGTGGCTTCGCTGACCTTGTACGGCGAACCGGACGCGCTGAAAAAAGTGACGGTGCAGCAGACCGGCGACACGCTGCGCATCGGCACCGTCAAGACCAACACCATCAACTTCGGCGGCAAAAAGGATTTGCGCGCCGAACTGACCCTGCCGAATCTGCGCGCGCTGGTATCGGGTGGCGTGGGCGCCACCGAAGTCACGGGATTCAGCGGCGACAACCTGCGCCTGGCATTGGAAGGGGCAGGCGCGGTGAAGGTCAACGCGCAATACCGCAATGTCGACGTGAAGCTGGGCGGGGTGGGCGGCATGACCGTCAACACCGGCAGCAGCGACAACGTCGAACTGCATCTTAACGGTGCTGGCCGCATAGAGATGATCGGCCAGACCAAGCAATTGAACGCCAGCCTCGGTGGCGTCGGCAGTCTGGATGCGCAGCAGCTGCGCGCCGAAGCGGTCGACGTCAACATGACGGGCCTGGGCAGCGCGTCGGTCTATGCGAGGAGTACCGCCAACCTCAAATTGACAGGTCTCGGTTCGGCCACCGTGTACGGCAACCCGACCAATCGCAAGTCCGTCGCCAATGGCTTGGGCAGCGTGAGCTGGCAGTAAGGAATGCGCCGGAACGCTCGTTGCGCGCCGGCGGCAACAGGAAACACATGGGTGTGTTTTTTTCCGTCCGGGAGGATGATCTCCACCCGGACGGTTTTTTTATTTGAAGCGGCCGCCCAGGGTGGCGTCGTGTCCCAGGACGATGCGCATATCGACGTTGGGCGAGTTCCCGCTTTGCGCTTTCAGTGGCAGGCCCAAACGCTCCGACAGCGATTCCGCCATCGCTTGCTGCTCCCGCTGGTATTCGATGCGGCTGATCGGCACATCGAAGCTCTTCATATTCGTCAGCCGCACGGTTTTCAGTCCTTCCACGCGCAGCGAGCGCGCCAGCCGCGCGGCTGCGCCATTGACGCCGTTGCCGTTGCTGATTTCCAGACGCACCGGCGCGGGCAAGGCCGGTGCCGCCGCCGTGGGACCGGCCGGCTTTGCCGGAACCGGCGCCTTTCCCGGCATCGCGGTCGATTTCACCGTGGCCGCCGGCGCGATGCGCAGCACCTCCACCAGCGCCGCGCCGAGCTGCCGCACCTCGGTGCGCGGCATCGCCGCCAACGGGTCCGGCGCGGACGCTTGCGTCCCGGCGGCCTTCTCCCGCAGCAGCGCATAGTCGCGCCGCACATCGTGCGCGCGCAAGGTGGCCGCCTGCTCGTACATCCTGAACGCCCGCTCGCGCTGGCCGTCCGCTTCCAGCGCCGCCGCCAGCGCCTCCCATTTGGCCGCGTCCATCGGATCGGACAGGCAGGCACGCTCCAGTGCCGTGACGACCGGACCACCCGGCGCCACGGCGGGTGGCGGCGCGATCGACGGTGTCTGGTTCCGCATGCCGCCGCATGCGACCAGCAGCAAGCCGGCGGCTGTCGCCAGTAGTGTTTTTTTCATCGCGGACCTCCTGTCAACGCGCCATGCCTGGCAACACCGAGCGATAAATCTGTATTCCCGCAGGGCCGATCAACACCAGCATCAATGTCGGGAAAATGCAGAAGATCAGCGGGAACAGCAGCTTCAACGCGATCTTCGCCGCCGCCTCCTCGGCCTGCACGCTGCGCTTGCCGCGCAGATTATCCGAATGCACGCGCAGCGAATCGCCCATGCTGGTGCCGAACCGCTCCGACTGGATCAGCATCGCCACCAGCGTGTCGACATCTTCGACACCGCTGCGCAGGGCCAGGTTGCGCAACGCGCGCTCCTTGCTGAAGCCCGCCCGCATCTCCATCAGCACCAGCTGCAACTCCTGCGCCAGCGCCACGCTCTTAATGTGGATCTCGCCGGCCACCTTGGCCAGCGCGCGCTCCAGGCTCAGGCCGGCCTCCACGCACACCGTCAGCAGGTCCAGCGCATCGGGAAAGGTCTCGAAGATCTCGCGGCAACGGCCGGCCGCCCTGCGCGACAAAACAAAGTTGGGCAGGTAGTAGCCGATGCTGGCCGACAGCAGAAGCAGGAACATGAAGCCCTTCTGCGGCACGGCGCTCAGCATCGTCATCGACAGCAACGCGGTTATACCGGGCAGTCCCAGTGCCAGTACGGTCTTGGCGGCGAAGTACAACGACGGCGCCGACGCGCTGCGCCACCCGGCGTTCATGAAACGAGTGCGCAATGGCGAGCGCTCCCACCCCTCCTCCGGCAACGACAGGCGCGAAAACGGCTGCGCCACGTGCGCCACCTTCTCGACCCAGCCGCCGGTCACCTCCGGCATGGTGAGCTCCGGCTCGACCACCTCGGTCAAGCGCTCGCGCACCTGCACCGGCGAAAAGACTTTCAACGCCAGCATCACGATGCCGACGACGACGATGAACACTATCGCCAGAAAGAGTATGTGCTGTCCGTCCATGCCGTGCTCCTTTTATATCCGGATGCGTATCAGTTTTCGCATCCAGAAAATGCCGCCCACTGCGACCGCGCCCGAATACCACATCAGCCGAACGCCGATTGGATCGGTCCATAGAACCCGGATGTAGGCCGGATTCGATATCGACATCAACAGCAACACCGCGAGCGGCAGGATGCCCAATATCCAGGCCGACATCCGGCCCTCGGCGGACATCACGCGCACTTGTCCCAGCAGCTTCAGACGGGCGCGTATCAGGCGGCTGATATTGCCCAGCACCTCGGCCAGGTTGCCGCCGGACTCGCGTTGTATCAGCACCGCGATGACCAGGTAGCGCAGGTCGGTCAGCGGCACGCGCACCGCCAGGTTGTGCAGCGCCTCGTTCATCGGCACGCCGTAATTGATCTCCTCGTAGGCGAACTTGAACTCGCCGGCGATCGGCTCCGGCATCTCCTCGCCCACCATCTGCATGACGTTTGCGAAGGAATGGCCGGCGCGCAAAGCGCGGCCGAGAAAGTCCGCCGCCTCCGGCAATTGTTCCTCCAGCTTGGACAGGCGCTCGCGCCGCGTGCGCATCAACAGTATCCACGGCACCGCCATCGCCAACGCCACCACGCCGCACGCCGCCGGCACCGGCATGTCCAGCGCGCGCGCGGCCACCAGGCCGACCACCAGCATCACCAGCGAGCAGCCAAGAAATTGCGCCACCGACCACTGGACACCGGCCTGCAGCAACAGATTGTCGAGCGCTCCCAGACGTGCGATGCGGCGCAGCTGCTTTTCCAGCGCCGGCGAGCGGCTGTAGGTGCGCCGTTTGAGGATGTCGACCCGTTCGACGCCGCCCTCGCCCCTTTCGGCCATCAACCGCAGGCGTTTGGCGATGCGCCGCGCGCCGCTGCCGTGGGCGCCGGACCACCATAGCCACGCGCCCTCGACCATCAGGATCACGGCCGCGAACAGCAGCACCACGAAGGAGGAGAAGATGGCGTCCATGCGGCTACTCGTAGATCCGGTCGGGATCGAAGACCGAATCGGGCACCGGCACGCCGAACATGCGCAGGCGCTCGGCAAAGCGCGGCCGCACGCCCGTGGCGGAAAAGGCGCCCTGCACCTTGCCGTTGGCGTCCACGCCCTTTTGCTCGTAGCGGAAGATCTCGTGCATGGCGATCACCTCCCCCTCCATGCCGGTCACCTCCTGCAGGCTGACCAGTTTGCGCGTGCCGTCCGTCAGGCGCGAGACCTGCATCACCACCGTCACGGCGGCGCAAATCTGCTGGCGCGTGGCGCGCGATGTCAGGTTGACGCCGGCCATGCTGACCATGTTCTCCAGCCGCGCCAGGGCGTCGCGCGGGGTGTTCGAGTGCACGGTGGCGAGCGAGCCCTCGTGGCCGGTATTCATCGCCTGCAGCATGTCGAGCGCCTCGGCGCCGCGCACCTCGCCCAGGATGATGCGGTCCGGGCGCATCCGCAGCGCGTTGCGCACCAGCGAGCGCTGATTGACCTCGCCCTTGCCCTCGATGTTGGGCGGGCGCGTCTCCAGCCGGACCACGTGCGGCTGGCGCATCTGCAGCTCGGCCGCGTCCTCGATGGTGACGATGCGCTCGGACGCGGGAATGAAGCCGGACAGCACGTTGAGCATGGTGGTCTTGCCGCTGCCGGTGCCGCCGGAGATCAGGATGTTGATCTTGGCGTGGCCCAGCGCCTTGAGCACCTGCACCATGGGCGGCGTCAGGCTGCGGTTGTCGAGCAGGTTTTCGATCGTCAGCGGATTGACGGAAAAGCGCCGGATCGACAGGATGGGGCCATCGATCGCCAGCGGCGGGATGATGGCGTTCACGCGCGAGCCGTCCGGCAGGCGGGCATCGACCATCGGACTCGATTCGTCCACCCGCCGGCCCACGCGCGAGACGATCTTCTCGATGATCTTCATCAGGTGGGCGTTGTCGTTGAAGGTGACGCTGGTCAGCTCCAGCCGGCCGGAGCGCTCGACATACACCTTGGCGTGGGTGTTGACCAGGATGTCCGACACGCCGGGATCGGCCAGCAGCGGCTCCAGCGGGCCGAAGCCGAGCATCTCGTGCTGGATGTCGAGCACCAGGTTGTGCCGCTCGTGCTGGTTCAGCACGATGCGCTCCTCCTCGATGATGCGCTGGACCAGCAGCGCCAGCTCGTGCTTGAACTGCTCCGGCGTGAGCCGCTGCAGCCGTTCCAGATCGATCCGGTCCATGATCGTCTGGTGCATGCTTTTCTTCAGTTCCTGATAGGCCGCGGCGGCCAGGCCGGGCGGACCGTTGCTGCCCTGCCGGCCGTCCTCGCCACTGGCCAAACGCTCGCGTAAGCTCATTTTCTGCTCCAGAAATCAATCGTTGTCGGTGCGTCCGAACAGTCGGTCGAACAGGCCCTTGCTTTCGGAAACGCGGCGCGCCGTCACCAGTTCCACCAGGTCGGCCAGGCTGCGTGCCACCGCGCTGCTGCGCGACAGCTGCAGCACCGGTATGCCCTGGTTGACCGAGTCCGTGGCCGACATGTAATCGTTGGGCACCGTGTGCATCACTTCCGCGCCCAGCGCCTGCTCCAGGTCCATCAGCCGCAGCTTGCCGCCCTTTTCGTAGCGGTTGACGATCAGGCGGGTGCGGTCGCTCGGATAGCCCAGCGAACGGAAGATGTCCAGCAGGCGGCGGCCGTCGCGGATGTCCGGCAGCGCCAGTTGCAGCACCGGATAGATGGCGTCCGCCTGGTCGAGCGCGCGCAGCGAGATGGCGTCGATCTGGCGGCCGACATCGAGCACGATGTAGTCGTAGTGCTGGCGCGCCACGCGCAAAATGGTGTCCATGTGCTCGGGCTTCATATCGACCAGGTGGTTGGGATCGTCGGCGGCCGCCAGCACGCCGAAGTTCGACGCCACGTGCACCAGGCAGGAATCGAGGAAGGAACCGTCCATCCGGCTGATCTGGCCGCAAATGTCGGACAGCGTCATCGCCGGCTTCTGGTCCGACACGTACAACGTGGCGTCGCCGAACTGGCCGTGCAGGTCGATCAGCAGCACCTTCTTGTCGGCCAGCGCGGCCAGCGCGTAGCCGAAATTGGTCGACAAGAACGTGGCGCCGCTGCCGCCCTTGCAGGAGATGAAGGCCAGTACCTTCCCGTCGCGCATCTGGCTCACGCCGGCCGCCACCTCGATGCGGTCCATCGACTCGTGGAATGCCTTGTGCACCAGCGGCAGCTGCAGCACTTCGCGCATGCCGGCCCGCATCGCGCGGATCAGCAAATCCTGCTGCGGCTCGCGCGTCAGCAGCATGAACGACGCCGAGGGGTAGGTCTTGCCCAGGCGTTCGACCAGGTCGGCCTCGGCGGGTTCGACATCGCTGGCGTCGAAGATCACCAGCTCCGGCGACTCCGGCAGCAGGCGTTCGACGGCGTCGCGCAGGCCGTTGCGCGACGCCACCAGCTGCACCGCCGGCATGCGCGCCGAACCCTGGGCGGCGATTTCCGCGTGTAGCAGGCTATCCCTGCTGATCATCAGTGCTTTCATGGTAGGTCCTTACTTGGCGTCGCCGCTGATCATGAACGTCGGCGCCTGCGGGGCGGTGCCGCTGAAGGTGCGCTGATAACGTTCGTAGGCGCCGTGCGCGGCCCTGCCGTTCATGCCGGCGACCGGATCGGCGTTGCGGCGCGCTTCCGGATCGATGACCTGCTGCGCCAGCGCGGTGCGGGTGCTGCTGCCGAACTGGCTGTCCCATTGCGGCGTGGTCTTGCCCAGGGGCGTATTGACGCAGGCGGCCAACGCGCATACCGCCAGCATGCTGAATAAAATTCGCATAGTGATTCCCAAGAGATGGCTAACGTTTTTCAGTGGTCGACGAAGGCGCGGGCAGCGGCTCGCCTTCCATTTTCCCGCCGAGGAAAAGCCGTGCGCGGCTTGGCGCCGTGGCGCCATCGGTCGGCAGCTTGTAGTCGGCCGGCAGCGGCTTCACCAGATGCGGGGTGACCACAAACAGCAATTCGGTGCGGTCCTGCTGGAAGTCGGTGCTGCGGAACAGCGCACCGAGCACCGGTATCTCGCCCAGTATCGGCAGGCCATGGATATTGGTGGTGCGGTTGTTCTTGATCAGGCCACCGATGGCGAAGCTCTGGCCGTCGAACAGTTCCACCGTGGTGGAGGCGCGCCGCGTCGTGATCAGCGGCAGGACGGCGCCGCCGGAGAACCCGACCGCGGTGATGCCGATGCCCTCGCGCGATATCTCCGACACTTCCGGCGCCACCCTCAGGTTGATGCGGCCGCCGGCCAGCACCGTCGGTGTAAAGCGCAGGCCGACGCCGAACTCCTTCTCCTCCAGGGTCACCTTGTTGTTGTCCTGCGCGACCGGGACGAAGATCTTGCCGCCGGCGAGGAAGCTGCCTTCCTGGCCGCTGATCGCCATCACCGTCGGTTCGGCCAGGATGCGTACCATGCCTTCCTTCCGGTCCGCCTCGACGCCCACGTGGTTGCCGTCCGGACGGCCCATGCCCAGCATCCCTTTGAGCGTGCCGCTGACGAAATTCGCCGCCAGCGTGGTTTGCCAGCCACCGCCGCCGATGCTCAACAGCAGCCCGGCCTCCAGTTTGTCGAGCAGCGTCTTGGAGACTTCGGCGATCTTCACCTCCAGCATGACCTGCTGCGGCGCGCTGACGTTGAGGAAATTGACGATGCGCGCGCCGCCGGCCGCGTTGGCGCCTTTGGCCGAGGTGGACGGCGCGGGCGCGTCCTTCTCGCCGGTCGAGGCGGCGGCCGGCAAAGGATGTATCGGCCGCCGCACGAAAGCCGCGGCCAGATCCAGCACGCGCGCCGCGGTCTGCGCGTCGTCGACCATGCCGCTGATGACCAACGTGTCGCCGGCGGCGCTGATGTGGATGTTTTTCTCCTCCGGCATCAGTGCGGCGATCGAGGCCTGCAGCGCCGACGGATCGATGCCGACCACCACTTCGACCACGTTGCACATGCCGCTGCGGCCCTGCACGATCATATTACTGGTGCCGATATCGACGCCGACCACATACAAGGTATCCGGCGCCACCAGCATCGTCTGCAGCACGGCCGGATTGCCGACGCTGCGCGCCTGCACCGCCTCGGGCATGCGCATCAACGTCGACTTCCCCAACTGTAGCGTCATGCCGCCCGGCGCGGCGGCCTGGCCGCTGCAACGCAAACCCTTGGCTTCGACCGGGGGCACGGGGGCGGGTCTGGCGGCGCTCGCGGCGGCGATTTTCGGCGCGGACGCGGGCACCGAAGCAGGCGCGTTCGCCGGCTCCAGGGCGGCCGGCGTCACCGCCTGCAGCGGGAGCGTTGCCGCCGCCAGGATCAGCAAGGTCGAAGTGTGGAGTGGTTTTTTCATGGCGTCCTCACAGACATTCCTGCGTGCGCTGCGTGCCGACGATGACGCCGACGCAAGCGCGCGCGCGCGGGGCGGCCGCCACCTGGGGGCGGGGCTTGGCCACGACCGCCGGTTCGGGCGCCGGCTCGACAGGCTTGGCGACGACGCCGAGCAACGAGGACTTGGTGGCGCCGTCCGTGACACCTGGACGCGGATCGACCTGGTTGCGCAGCACCAGCGACAAGGTGCCGACACTGCGCGCCAGATCCAGGTTCTCCGCCTGCGACGGCGTCACTTCCAGGGTGACGGCGTTGACCACGCGCGGCTTGGTCTCGTCGCGGCCCACGTCCTGGGCGACGGCCAGCACCAGTATCCGTTCCAGCACGATCTTCGAGATCGCGTTCTCGTTGCCGTTGCCGTTACCCGCCGACTGCGTATTGACCAGGATATCGACGAAATTGCCCGGCAACGCGAAACCGGCGACGCCCACCACGTCGTTGACGCGCACCGTGATGGCCCGCTTGCCTTCGGTGATCAGCGCCGACAGCCCGCCGACCGTACCGGCCGGCGCCAGCTTTACTTCGCTCAATGGTTCGTCGCGCAGCACGCTGGTTTTCAGCACACGGCCCACCAGCTTGGACGCATCATGCAGCGCGCCGCGCGGCAGGTTGTCGGCCGGCCAGTCCAGCGATTTCATCATCTCCGGCGTCAGCCGCTGACCGAGGCTGACATCGGCGGCGGCCACCACGATGCGGTTGGCCGTCGTCGGCGTCTGCCGCAGCAGCCAGCGCGACGCCATCAGCACGGCCCCCAGTCCGAATATGACGGCCAGCGCCATCATCCACAGTGCGCGTCGGTTTTTCATAGAATGTGTTGGGCCAGTTGGTCAAGGGTGTCGCCGCCGCCAATGGTGGCGATGGCGGCCGGCTGTCCGCCGCCGGCGAACATGCTGCTCCAGGCCTGGTCGATGGTGGCGATGGTCAGGCGCGGCGACTCGCCGTTGAAGCCGGCGAAATCGACGACGCGGCCGATGATCTCCTGCGGGCAGCTGGCAAGCAGCGGCAAGCCGCTGCCCGCGTGCAGTTCGTCGATCAGATAGCGCAGCGAGGGCTCGTCGTACACCACCCCGGCGCTCAGGCAGCGCTGGCGGAACAGCGTGCGGTAGTTGGCCGCGCTGAGCGCGCCGACCGCGATCTTGTAGCCGACGCGGCGCAGCGCCGAGGCGTCGAGCAACGCGTCCGGCGCCTGGCTGGTGGCGAACAGGAGGCGCATCCGGCACGGCGCGCTGAAATGGTAGCCGCCCGCCAGCGACAACTGGCTGCGCTGCAGCTCCTGCGCCTGCGAGAAACGGTTGAACAAGTCGGTCGACGACATGCGCTGGCGGCCCAGGTCATCGACGATCAGCAGGCCGTTGTTGGCCATCAGCTGGGGGGGCGCCCGGTAGCAGCCGTTGGGCATGTCCGGCTGCGGGTCGAGCATGTCCTCGCTCAAGTCGCCGTCGAGCGCCACCACTGGCCGCTGGCACAGCACCCAGCGCGGATCGCTGCTGCGCCGCTCCGGCGCCTGGCGCACCTGGCGCGGCAGCGGCGCGCGGTGCAGCGCCGGATCGTAGACCTGGATGATGTCCTGCCCCACCATCAGCGCGTGCGGCACGGCGACCAATCCCTGCTGCAAGGCGCCGAGGCGGCGCGCCAGGGTCGACTTGCCGCCGCCCGACGGTCCATACAGCAGCATGGTGCGGCCCGAGTACATGGCCGCGCCGAGCATCTGCTGCACCGACGGCGGCAGAAAATCGTCGGAGAACTCGGCGGCCAGATCGTCCGCGCACAGCTGCGGCGCCTGGCCGGCCTGGCGTTCGACCATGGCGCGGTAGGCCTCCAGCGTGACGGGCGCGGGGCCGACGTAGCGGCAGCGCTCCATCCAGCCGCTGGCGCGCTGCTTGCCGGCGGCCGTCAACTGGTACTGGACGTCGATGTCGGACTCGCCGCGCCACGCCACCTCGGCCACGTGCTCGGCGACCAGGAAGTCGAGCGCCTCGCGCAGCACGTTGATCGACAGGTGCATCTTGGTGGTGAGCACCGGCAAATGGGTCCTGCCGCCGACGTAGATGGCCTTGGCGATCAGCTCGACAATCAGCTGTTGCGGCAGGCCGGTGTCGCGCAAGGTTTTGGGCTGCGGCGGCAGCGCGTGGCCCGACTCCGTCTCCGCAGTGGATGCATAGGGTGAGGGATCGAGGCTGAGCATGGAGGTCTCCGCGGACTGAATTGTTTCATTGAGGAATTAAGTTTATCGAGCGGCGCCCGGCGGGCATTGATTCGCAGCAAATGCGGACCAAGCGTGCCGCTCAGCGATGCGCCCACGCCACAAAGCCGCCGGTGCCCAGCGCGATGGCCACGCCATAGGGAATCCCGCCGACGCTGCGGATCGAGGCCAGCGGCACGGGCGCCAGCGGCAGGCCAAGCAGACGCCACATCAGCGGTTTGCAAATCAGCACGACATTGCGCCAGCTCTCGCGCCAGCGGCCGCTAAAGAACAGCATCAGCAACCCCATGACGCCGCCGATCAGGTAGGCCAGCACGCCGATCTGCAGCGCCGCCTGCGGCCCGACAAAGGCGCCGACCATGGCCATCAGCTTGACGTCGCCGGCGGCCATGCCACGCAGCAAGTACAACGGGAGGAATAAAAAAAAGCCGGCCAACACGCCGGCCAGCCATTGCGATACCGGTGCCCACTGCTGTCCGCCGAGCAGATGCAGTATCATCGCCAACAGCAGACCGCTTAATATGAGGACGTTGGGAATCTTGCGCATGGCCAAATCGGTCACCGCCGCCTGGGCGACCAGGCAGATCAGAATGACTTCGATGGCGTTCAACATGGGAGGGCTTTCGACGAAAAAAGGCTTTCCAGCCGGGGGGCGACTGGAAAGCCAAGCGGTTTAAGTCGTTGCGTCGGTGATCTCGGCGGCAATGCTGTTAAACGCCTGCGTCAGCACCGGCGTCAGGAAGGCGAACGCGGCGACGACCGCGGCGACCATGGTCGCCGCGATCAGGCCATACTCGATGGCCGTGATCCCCTGTTCGTCCGACGCAAACGCCTTTGCTGCTGCGATAAGTGAGTTCATGATGTACTCCCTAGTTGAGTCGATTAAAGAAAAAAACCCCTCTGATGCGGACGGCCGGCCTGCAGACCGCCGTTTCCGCGCCATTGGGACCACTATACGACTAGCAGCTTTATAGGGATTGACTTGACGCAAGTTTTCCGTATGGAACTATTTTGGTCATTTTGATCAAACAAGCGGCGCGCCGCGCACCGCGCACTGGCCTATGTCAAACCGGCGGCTGTTGCCCGCTAGTAAGATGAAAGCGGCCCGGGAGTCGGCTGAGCTGTCGGAAAATGGTTGCAACAAGCTTCGAGGACATTTTTTTTCGCACACAAGAATTGCCTTGATTGCAAAAAGCTATTATCCTGCTTAGCTGTTCTTTGGAAAGGCCCCGTATTGCTTCTTTACCGTGCGCCTGACTATCAGAGAAATCGTGCTTGATAGGCGTGAACAAAAGCGTGGCTGACCGTAAGGTTGTGTGTTAATTTTCCAGAGAAGAAAATGGATTCCCTACTGAAACACATGGTGGACATGACTGGCCACCGAGATCACACGATGCTCGACATCTCCGTGATTTCGGCGGTGCAGGAACTTGCCCGCGCCAGTCAGGCCCGCGTGCTGACCCTGGCCACCGTGCGGGGCAAGGTATTCGTGCGGCCGCGCGCCATCGTCGCCGCCGGCGAGCCGGCCTGCATGGTCGATACCACC
>Ga0207655_1002755_pt1 | contig 13707 bp, 10 predicted proteins | sample KBSM44metaG_FD_184398 | JGI IMG/M metagenome (GOLD analysis project Ga0207655, IMG submission 184398) | Miscanthus rhizosphere microbial communities from Kellogg Biological Station, Michigan, USA - KBS M4-4 metaG (SPAdes) (version 2) | ecosystem: Host-associated > Plants > Roots > Rhizosphere >...
CCATCGATCGCCTGAGCAGCCTGAAACCGAAATTCGTTTCTGTTACCTACGGCGCGAACTCAGGGGAACGCGACCGCACCCACAGCATTATCAAAGGCATTAAAGATAGAACCGGGCTGGAGGCTGCACCCCATCTGACCTGTGTTGATGCCACGCGGGATGAACTGCGCACCATTGCTCAGGATTACTGGAACAATGGCATTCGCCATATTGTGGCGCTGCGCGGTGACCTGCCTCCCGGCAGCGGCAAGCCTGAGATGTACGGCAGCGATCTGGTGTCGCTGCTGAAAGAGGTCGGCGATTTTGATATTTCCGTCGCCGCCTATCCTGAAGTCCATCCCGAAGCGAAAAGCGCCCAGGCCGATCTGATTAACCTGAAGCGAAAAATTGATGCCGGCGCAAACCGGGCAATTACCCAGTTCTTCTTTGACGTTGAAAGCTATTTACGTTTTCGCGATCGCTGTGTTTCGACCGGCATTGATGTAGAAATTGTGCCGGGCATTCTGCCGGTCTCTAACTTTAAACAGCTCCAGCGCTTTGCCACGCTGACCAATGTGCGTGTGCCGGGCTGGATGAACGCGATGTTTGCCGGTCTGGATGATGATCCGGAAACGCGCAAAATGGTGGGCGCCAATATCGCGATGGACATGGTAAAAATCCTGTCACGCGAAGGGGTGAAAGATTTCCATTTTTACACGCTGAACCGTGCCGAAATGAGTTACGCCATCTGTCACACGTTAGGTGTGCGTCCTGCCGCTGCGGCTTAAGCCTCTTGTTACAGCCAATAAAAAAGTCGGGAACGTCCCGACTTTTTTGTTTTTCTGGCGGGCAGCGCTGACCGTTGTCAGCGCCTGACCACGATTAACCGGTATTGCGCATACCTGCCGCCACACCTGCAATCGTCACCATCAGCGCCTGCTCTACGCGGGCATCCGGCTCCTCACCACGGGCTTCCTGCGCACGTGAACGATGTAGCAGTTCTGCCTGGAGTACGTTGAGCGGATCGGTATAGACGTTACGCAGCGCAATCGACTCGGCAATCCACGGCTGGTCAGCCATCAGGTGTGAGTCATTGGCGATGGTCAGTACCGCTTTGATATCCGCAGCAAGCTGTTCGCGCAGTTGTTTACCCAGCGGCCAGAGTGATTTATCGACCAGACGCTGATCGTAATATTCCGCCAGCCACAGGTCGGCTTTCGAGAAGACCATCTCCAGCATCCCCAGACGGGTGGAGAAGAATGGCCAGTCGCGGCACATCGCTTCCAGCTGATCCTGATGACCGGCTGCCATCGCCTGCTGCAATGCAGCACCGGCACCCAGCCAGGCAGGCAGCATCAGACGGTTCTGCGTCCAGGCGAAAATCCATGGAATCGCACGCAGCGACTCTACGCCACCGGTAGGACGGCGTTTGGCCGGACGTGATCCCAGCGGTAATTTACCCAGCTCCTGCTCCGGCGTCGCCGAACGGAAATAAGGGACGAAGTCAGCGTTTTCACGCACATAACCACGATACATCGCACAGGAGTCAGCTGAGAGCTGATCCATAATGTCGCGCCATTCGCGTTTTGGCTCTGGCGGTGGCATCAGGTTTGCTTCCAGAATTGCGCCGGTGTAGAGCGACAGGCTGGCGATGGTCACGGCCGGTAAGCCATATTTAAAGCGGATCATCTCACCCTGTTCAGTCACACGCAGACCGCCGCGCAGGCTGCCTGGCGGTTGTGACAGCAGTGCGGCATGGGCGGGCGCGCCGCCACGACCAATGCTGCCGCCGCGTCCATGGAACAGCGTCAGTGAAATACCGGCCTTCTCGCAGGTTTTAATCAGGGCATCCTGTGCCTGATATTGCGCCCAGCTGGCGGCCATGACACCGGCATCTTTCGCCGAGTCAGAATAGCCAATCATCACCATCTGTTTGCCCTGAATAAAGCCGCGATACCAGTCGATGCTCAGCAGCTGGCTCATCACGTCGTTCGCGTTATTCAGATCATCAAGCGTTTCAAACAGCGGTGCAACCGGCATGGCATAACCGATGCCCGCTTCTTTCAGCAGCAGATGCACGGCCAGCACGTCGGAAGGGGTTTTCGCCATCGAAATAACATAGGCGGCGATAGAACCCTGCGGGGCTTCCGCCGCGACACGACACGTCTCCAGCACTTCACGCGTCTCATCGCTGGGTTCCCAGGTACGAGGCAGCAGCGGGCGCTTGGAATTCAGTTCACGGATCAGGAACGCCTGCTTGTCCGCTTCAGACCAGCTTTCATAATCGCCGAGGCCCAGATAACGGGTCACTTCGGCAATCGCCTCTGTGTGACGGGTGCTCTCCTGGCGCAGATCGATACGCACCAGCGGCACGCCGAAGCATTTCACGCGGCGCAGCGTATCAAGCAACTGACCGTTAGCGATAATGCCCATGCCGCACTGTTGCAGTGACTGATAGATGGCAAACAGCGGGTCCCACAGTTGATCGTTGGAGACCAGCAGATCGGCCGGACGCGGCAGGCGTTCGCCTTTCAGGCGGCGTTCCAGGAACGACTGGGTCGTCATCAGCTGACTGCGCAGACGTTTCAGGATCACACGGTAAGGTTCCAGCGCTTCCGGCTCGCCGCTGAGTTCGCGGATCTCTTCACTGCACTCGGACATCGACAGCTCGGAGATCAACACGCCGATATCGCGCAGGAACAGGTCAGTGGCTTTCCAGCGGCTCAGCTGCATCACATGGCGGGTAATCGACGCCGTGACGTTCGGGTTACCGTCGCGGTCGCCACCCATCCACGAGGTGAACTGAACCGGCACGAAATCGACCGGCAGCCTGATGCCAAACGCCTCTTCGACCTGCTCGTTCAGCTCACGCAGGAAAGCAGGAACGCCTTCCCACAGGCTGTTTTCTACGACGGCAAAGCCCCATTTGGCTTCGTCTACTGGGGTCGGACGATATTTACGGATCTCATCGGTGTGCCACGCCTGCGCCACCAGCTGGCGCAAACGGCGCATAATCTGGTTGCGTTCGTAGTCGGAGACATCGCTGTGATCAAGCTGCTTCAGGCAGCTGTTAACTTCAACCAGCTTGTGAATCAGTGTACGACGGGTGATTTCGGTCGGGTGCGCAGTCAGCACCAGCTCCAGAGACAGTGATTCAATGGCCGCAAGGATGTCGCTTTCGCTGATATCTTTCTGCTGTTTCAGGGTATCAAAGGTCTTTTTCAGCAGTTCAGGATGGTTCTCACCCTCACCACTTTGCGAGATGGTCTGATACTGCTCAGCCACGTTAGTGAGGTTCAGAAACTGGCTGAAAGCGCGTGCAACCGGCAGAAGCTCCTCGTTGGAGAGGTTCTGCAGCGTATTGAGCAGTTCTTTACGATGAGTGTCATTTCCTGCACGGGATGACTTGGAGAGCTTACGGATGGTTTCAACCTGGTCGAGGATGTTCTCTCCCAGTGCATCCTTAATCGTATCCCCGAGCAGTTTGCCGAGCATACTGACATTACTTCGCATTGCGGAATATTGTTCGTTCATTGGACCCTGACACCCTTATCGTCTTGAAAAACTCATACACCCGACCTTTCAGGCAGCAGAAAAATCAGCAACATTGTGTCCCCGATAATCTACAGGGAACCGGCTCCGTTGCCGCCTGTCCACATTCTGAAACGTTCTGGATAATCACCCGGTGGGCATAACATCGTCTTTTATCTAGCCACGTAATGCTGCGTTCGTCAAATGCGTTAAAGTGCACTGAAGATGTGGCTAACTAACGGAAATTCGTAGAATTTATAGAGAAAGAAGCGGGATAAGTTATTCTTATTGTTAAATCCCGCAGATTGCGGGGGCATTTTGCTGTTAATACAGTGAAATGCCCCATTTGCTGTCAATCAGTGACAAAAATGCTGCACAACCTGACTGATTAGCGCCCGTGTCGGCTTAATAAATGCCGTATCAATAAATTCGTCGGGCTGATGCGCCTGATTGATTGAGCCCGGGCCCAGGACCAGCGTTGGACAGAGTGTTTGAATAAACGGCGCCTCGGTACAGTAATTCACCACCTCGGTTGGCGTACCCAGTAATTTCTCAACCACACTCACCAGTTCATGATTTACCGGACACTCATAGCCCGGAATCGGCGGATGCAGTTCGGCCACGGTGACCCGGCCCGGCCAGCGTGCACTCACCGGTGCCAGCGCCTCGTTCAGCAACCCATCCAGATCGCTCAGCGACAGGCCCGGCAACGGACGAATATCCATATGCAGTTCACAGCAGGCGCAGATACGGTTCGCGGCGTCTCCGCCATGAATATGGCCGAAATTCATGGTCGGATAAGGGATAGCGAAGCCGTCATGGTGATAACGCTCCTGCAGCGTCGTGCGCAGTTGCATCAGATGAGTGATCGACTCATGCATCAGTTCAATGGCGTTGACACCGCGTGCCGGATCGCTGGAATGGCCCGATTTCCCCTCGATGCGAATCACATTCGACAGATGGCCTTTGTGCGCGCGCACCGGTTTAAGCGAAGTCGGTTCACCGATGATGGCACAGTCGGGACGCAGCTGCGTCGATTCAGAGAAATATTTGGCGCCAGCCATGGTGGTCTCTTCATCGGCCGTGGCAAGGATATAGAGCGGTTTGCTCAGCGTGCTGACATCCACATCGCGCAGCGTGTCGAGAATAAAGGCGAAGAAGCCTTTCATGTCTGCTGTGCCCAGGCCGTAGAGCTTGTTGTCGTGCTCGGTCAGGGTAAAGGGATCGCGCGTCCAGCGGCCATCATCAAAGGGAACGGTATCCGTATGACCGGCTAACAGCAGGCCGCCCGCACCGGTGCCGGTTCGCGCCAGCATATTAAATTTATTGCGGGTGCCGGGCACCGGCTGCACTTCAACGCTGAAGCCAAGGTCGCGGAACCAGCCGGCCAGCAAATTGATTAAAGTTTCATTACTCTGATCCAGTGCGGCATCGGTTGCGCTGATCGACGGTGTGGCGATTAACTGGCGGTACAGTTCAATAAAAGGCGGTAATTTTGTCTTCACTGTTGGCGGTCCTTGGGTTAGGATGTATCCATATTCATGCAGTAATAGTGAATAAAAATACATTAACGTCCTCTGCAAGGGAACCATAAATCACTGCAGATGACAGGGTGGGTAACGGGGCAAGGCCGCGACCCGGAACGTGCGACTGTAAAAAGGGTTACAGCCTGATGTTGAATACGCTGATCGTTGGTGCCAGTGGTTATGCCGGTGTAGAGCTTGCCACCTTCCTGAATCGCCATCCACATATCAACATAACCGCTTTGGCGGTTTCTGCGCAAAGCCCTGATGCTGGCAAGCGCCTCTCTGACCTCCATCCACAGCTGAAAGGCGTAGTGGATTTACCGCTACAGCCGCTGAGCAGCGCAGCTGAGTGGGCAGACAAAGTGGATGTGGTGTTCCTGGCGACGGCGCATGAAGTCAGCCACGATCTGGCGCCGGAATTCCTTAAGGCCGGTTGTGTCGTGTTCGACCTGTCAGGCGCGTTCCGCGTTAATGACGCTGATTTTTATACGCGTTTCTATGGCTTTACCCATCAGCATGGTGACTGGCTGGACAAAGCGGTGTACGGCCTGGCGGAATATCAGCATGAGAAAATTCAGCAGGCGCAGCTGGTAGCGGTACCGGGTTGCTACCCGACCGCTGCGCAACTGGCACTGAAACCCCTGGTGGATGCCGGACTGTTGAACGATGCGCAGTGGCCAGTCATTAACGCCACCAGCGGCGTAAGCGGTGCCGGACGTAAAGCCAATGTCGGCACCAGTTTCTGCGAAGTAAGCCTGCAGCCTTATGGCCTGTTTAACCATCGTCACCATCCGGAAATTGTTGCGCACCTCGGTACACCCGTGATCTTTACGCCGCATCTGGGCAGTTTCCCGCGCGGTATTCTGGCAACGATTACCTGCCGTCTGAAAGCGGGTGTCAGCCGCGAAGATATCGCCGCTGTTTTCCATCGCGCCTATGACAATAAGCCACTGGTGCGGCTCTATGATAAGGGCGTGCCGGCGCTGAAAGCCGTTGTGGGCCTGCCTTACTGTGATATCGGTTTTGAAGTACAGGGCGAACATCTGATTGTCGTCGCCGCCGAAGATAATCTGCTGAAAGGCGCGGCATCGCAGGCGGTACAGTGCCTGAACATCCGGTTCGGCTTCCCTGAAACGCAGTCACTGATTTAACGGACAACTTTACCATGACCAATCCATTGATTATTAAGCTGGGCGGTGTGCTGTTAGACAGCGAAGAAGCGCTGGCCCGTTTGTTTGAAGCGCTGCTGAAATATCGCAGCGCCCATCAGCGTCCGCTGCTCATTGTCCACGGCGGCGGTTGCCTGGTCGATGAACTGATGAAAAAGCTGGCGCTGCCAGTCATGAAGAAAAATGGCCTGCGCGTCACCCCAGCCGATCAGATCGACATCATTACCGGTGCACTGGCGGGAACCGCAAACAAAACGTTGCTGGCCTGGGCAAAAAAATCGGGCATCAACGCGGTCGGCCTCTGCCTGGGCGATGCGGGCATTGTGAATGTCGCTCCGTTTGATGAAGAACTTGGCCATGTTGGCCACGCAACGCCGGGTAATCCGGCCTTGCTGAACACGCTGCTGGCGGCGGGTTACATGCCGGTGGTGAGCTCAATTGGTATTACTGACAGCGGCGACCTGATGAACGTCAACGCTGACCAGGCGGCAACCGCTCTGGCTTCGACGCTGGGTGCCGATCTGGTTCTGTTATCCGACGTCAGTGGTATTCTCGACGGCAAAGGTCAGCGCATCGAAGAGATGACCGCCGACAAAGCTGAGCAGCTGATTTCCCAGGGCATTATTACCGATGGCATGATTGTTAAAGTCCACGCGGCACTTGATGCGGCGCGTACACTGGGTCGCCCGGTCGATATTGCCAGCTGGCGTCACGCTGAGCGGCTGACTGATCTTTTTAACGGCGTGTCGATTGGCACCCGGATTCTCGCTTAACGACTCTGATTCAAGGATTACGAAATGCAAACGCAAAACATCAAAAAAATCGTTCTGGCTTACTCCGGTGGTCTTGATACTTCGGCCATCATTCCATGGCTGAAAGAGAACTACGGCGGCTGTGAAGTGGTCGCATTTGTAGCGGATATTGGTCAGGAGCGCGGCGATCTGGAAGGTGTTGAGAAGAAAGCCCTGCAGTCTGGCGCCTCTGAATGTCACGTGGTTGACCTGCGTGAAGAGTTCATCAGCGACTACGTTTATCCGGTACTGCAGACCGGCGCGTTGTATGAAGGAACCTATCTGCTGGGCACCTCTATGGCGCGTCCTATCATCGCAAAAGCGCAGGTTGAGCTGGCACTGAAAGTAGGCGCGGATGCGCTGTGTCATGGTGCAACCGGTAAAGGCAATGACCAGGTGCGTTTCGAAACCACCTACACCGCGCTGGCACCACAGCTGAAAGTCGTGGCACCGTGGCGTGAATGGAACCTGCGTTCACGTGAAGCACTGCTGGACTATCTGAAAGAGCGCAACATTCCGACCACCGCTTCGCTGGAAAAAATCTACAGCCGTGACGAAAACGCCTGGCATATCTCCACCGAAGGCGGCGTGCTGGAAAGCCCGGCCAATGCACCAAATAAAGATTGCTGGGTCTGGACTGTCGATCCGCTGGAAGCGCCTGACCAGCCTGAAGACGTGACTGTAACCGTTGAGAAAGGTCGTGTTGTGGCGGTTAACGGCGAAAAACTGAGTCCGTTCCAGTGTCTGGAAAAACTGAACGTGCTGGGCGCAAAACATGGCGTCGGCCGTATCGATATCGTTGAAAACCGTCTGGTAGGCATTAAATCCCGCGGCTGCTACGAAACCCCTGGCGGCACCATCATGGTGAATGCGCTGCGTGCGGTTGAGCAGCTGGTCCTGGATCGCGATAGCTTCAAATGGCGTGAGCAGCTGGGCCACGAGATGTCTTACGTCGTTTATGATGGTCGCTGGTTCGCTCCGCTGCGTAAGTCGATTCAGGCTGCTGCCGAATCGCTGGCGGAAGAAGTTAACGGTGAAGTGGTGCTGCAGCTCTACAAAGGCCAGGCGACAGCCACTCAGAAGCGTTCTGCGAACAGCCTCTACTCGGAAGAGTTCGCTACCTTCGGTGAAGATGAAGTTTACGATCACCGTCACGCGGGCGGCTTTATCCGTCTGTTCTCGCTCTCTTCGCGTATCCGCGCCCTGAACGAGCAGAAGAAGTAATTTTTCAGGCGGGGTGCGCCTCGCCTCACAGTTTTGATTCAGGGGCGGCATTTATGCCGCCTCTTGTTTAACGATTCAGAGGAGTTTTCACATGGCACTTTGGGGTGGACGGTTTACTCAGGCAGCGGATCAACGTTTTAAACAGTTCAATGACTCGCTGCGCTTCGATTACCGCCTGGCAGAGCAGGACATCATTGGCTCTGTTGCCTGGTCCAAAGCGCTGGTGACGGTCAATGTGCTGACTCAGGATGAGCAGCAGCAACTTGAAGCGGCCCTGAATTCGCTATTGAATGAAGTGCGTGAAAATCCTGAACAGATTCTGCAGAGCGATGCCGAAGATATTCACAGCTGGGTTGAAGGTAAGCTGATCGACAAAGTCGGCTCGCTGGGCAAAAAGCTGCACACCGGCCGTAGCCGCAACGATCAGGTCGCGACCGATCTGAAACTGTGGTGCAAGGTACAGATCGAAGCGCTGCTGGGCGCCACACGTGAGCTGCAGCAGGCGTTAGTGGTTACCGCCGAAGCCAATCAGGATGCAGTGATGCCGGGCTACACCCACTTGCAGCGTGCGCAGCCGGTGACGTTTGCGCACTGGTGTCTGGCCTACGTTGAAATGCTGGCGCGTGACGAGAGCCGTCTGCAGGATACCCTGAAGCGTCTTGATGTCAGCCCGCTGGGCTGTGGCGCACTGGCCGGTACCGCTTACGAGATTGATCGTCAGCAGCTGGCAGGCTGGCTGGGCTTCGCTTCCGCCACACGTAACAGTCTGGATACCGTATCAGACCGCGATCACGTGCTGGAACTGCTCTCTGACGCGGCCATTGGCATGGTGCATCTGTCGCGCTTTGCGGAAGATATGATTTTCTTCAACACCGGCGAAGCAGGCTTTATTGAGCTGTCAGATAAAGTGACCTCAGGCTCATCACTGATGCCGCAGAAGAAAAATCCGGATGCGCTGGAGCTGATTCGCGGCAAATGTGGTCGTGTGCAGGGTGCACTGACCGGCATGATGATGACGCTAAAAGGTCTGCCGCTGGCCTACAACAAAGATATGCAGGAAGACAAAGAGGGTCTGTTTGACGCGCTGGATACCTGGCTCGACTGTCTGCATATGTCAGTGCTGGTACTGGATGGCCTGCAGGTTAAACGTCCGCGTTGCCAGGAAGCCGCTGAACAGGGCTACGCAAACTCTACTGAGCTGGCCGACTATCTGGTCGCCAAAGGCGTGCCATTCCGTGAAGCACACCATATCGTTGGCGAAGTCGTCGTGGCGGCTATCGGGCAGGGCGTAGCACTTGAAGCGCTGTCGCTGGCACAACTTCAGCAGTTCAGCGCGGTGATTGGCGAGGATGTCTATCCGATTCTGGCGCTGCAATCGTGTCTGGATAAGCGTAATGCGCAGGGCGGTGTTTCTCCGCAGCAGGTTGCCCGCGCTATCGGTGACGCTAAACAGCGTCTGGCGTGATCAGCAGGTAAAAAAAAGCGGGCACATTAAAATGCCCGCCAACCTCTAGCTTCAGAACTACTATTTTTTATAGGCACATCATCAAAGCGCCCGCTCTCCCGGCCGACGCTCAGACTCTCTTACGCTGACAGCAAGTATTGACGCAGATCCTCACTGCCGCCAGCATGACGACCGCCCATGAAGACTGGCAGTACCGTCGCCCGGCCTGAAACGGCTCCTGAACTGACGGTTGTCGAATCCTGTCCCATCACAATTTTCGTACTCAATGACATGCTCACTCAGCCTCTGTATGGCCTGCGCACAGAAGCCGCAGCTGGCTTTATAGAGATGAAGACAGACTCCTGAGCTTTTTGTTGCGCGCATTATTCCCAACCACCCTTGATAGGGCCAATCGTTCATTGCTATTCTATCTATCGCCACGGGCTATCGTGGTTTGGAGGGTAATAATGAATATTCGTGATCTTGAATATCTGGTTTCGCTTGCTGAACACCGTCATTTCCGCCGTGCGGCGGATGCATGTCATGTCAGTCAGCCCACGTTAAGCGGGCAGATCCGTAAGCTGGAAGATGAGCTGGGTGTGATGCTGCTGGAGCGCACCAGCCGTAAAGTGCTGTTCACGCAGGCAGGTTTACTGCTGGTGGATCAGGCGCGTACGGTGCTGCGTGAAGTGAAAGTGCTGAAAGAGATGGCCAGTCAGCAAGGGGAAGCGATGTCAGGTCCGCTGCATATCGGCCTCATCCCGACCACCGCGCCGTATTTACTGCCACAGATTATCCCGACGCTGCACCAGACCTTCCCGAAACTGGAGATGTATCTGCACGAAGCGCAGACGCAACAGCTGCTGTCACAGCTCGACAGTGGCAAGCTCGACTGTGCGATTGTTGCGCTGGTCAAAGAGAGTCAGGCCTTTATCGAAGTGCCGCTGTTTGATGAGCCAATGAAGCTGGCTGTCTATGCCGATCATCCGTGGTGCGATCGCGATCGTGTGCCAATGTCCGATCTGGCCGGCGAGAAATTGCTGATGCTGGAAGATGGACACTGTCTGCGTGACCAGGCGATGGGATTCTGCTTTGAGGCGGGTGCCGATGAAGATACCCATTTCCGGGCGACCAGTCTTGAGACACTGCGCAATATGGTGGCGGCAGGCAGTGGCATTACGCTGTTACCGGCGCTGGCAGTTCCACCAGAGCGTATTCGCGACGGTGTCTGCTATCTCACCTGCTACAAACCGGTGCCACAGCGCACGATCGCGCTGGTATATCGTCCGGGTTCACCTCTGCGCAGCCGTTATGAACAGCTGGCAGAGGCAATTAAAACCCACATGGCACACTATTTCGACGCTGCGTTAAAACAGGCGGTTTAAGCCGTTTAACGCCGCAACGCGATAGGCTTCGGCCATCGTCGGATAGTTAAAGGTGGTATTCACGAAGTACTCAATCGTGTTGCCACCATTTTTTTGCTCCATGATCGCCTGACCGATGTGAATGATCTCAGCGGCACGCTCGCCAAAGCAGTGGATCCCCAGAATCTCTTTGGTTTCCCGATGGAACAGAATCTTCAGACTGCCAACGTTCATGCCCACAATCTGCGCGCGTGCCAGATGTTTAAACTGCGCGCGGCCCACTTCGTAAGGCACCTTCATTGCCGTCAGCTGCTGCTCGGTTTTACCCACGGAGCTGATTTCCGGAATGGTGTAGATACCGGTTGGGATATCTTCAATCAGGTGTGCTGACGCTTCCCCTTTGATAATCGCCTGTGCGGCAATACGGCCCTGATCGTAGGCGGCTGAGGCCAGGCTTGGATAGCCAATCACGTCACCGACGGCATAAATGTGCGGCTGCGCTGTCTGATACATGCTGTTCACTTTCAGCAGGCCACGCCCATCGGCTTCCAGACCGACGTTTTCCAGCGAAAGGGAATCGGTGTTACCGGTACGGCCGTTGGCGTACAGCAGGCAATCCGCTTTCACTTTCTTGCCCGACTTCAGATGCATGATGACGCCATCTTCCACGCCTTCGATCTTCTCAAACTCTTCATTGTGACGAATCACTACGCCGCTATTCCAGAAGTGGTATGAGAGAGAATCCGACATCTCCTGATCGAGAAACGCCAGCAGGCGATCGCGGGTATTAATCAGGTCAACTTTGACGTTGAGACCACGGAAAATCGATGCATATTCACAGCCGATGACGCCAGCGCCGTAAATAATGACGTGACCCGGTTCGTGGTGCAGATTAAGGATAGAGTCGGAGTCGTAGACGCGGGGATGCGTAAAGTCGACATTATCAGGATGGTAAGGCCGTGAACCACAGGCGATAACAAACTTCTCTGCCGTCAGCGTCTCACGCGTGCCATCAGGTTGTTCAATCTCAATCGTATTGGCATCAACAAAATGGGCATCGCCCTGATAAAGCTCACAGCGGTTACGCTCGTAGAAGCCCTGGCGCATGGCTGTCTGCTGGCTGATCACGCTTTCAGTGTGATTAAGAATGTCGGCGAAAGAGGAGCGAAGCAGTCGGGTATGATCGCTGTAGAGCGGGTTTTGGTTGAATTCGATAATGCGACTGACGGCGTGGCGAAGGGCTTTGGAAGGGATGGTTCCCCAGTGCGTACAGCCGCCGCCGATGTTGTGGTAGCGTTCGACCACGGCGATGCGCGCTCCCTGTTTTACCAGCCCCATCGCCGCCCCTTCACCGCCGGGCCCTGAGCCAATCACAATGGCATCGTAATCGTAAGACTTTTGCATACCGATACGTCCTATTATTTATACATTTTTACAACGAGATTCTAACATCTCGTCGCGCACTTCTGAATTCTATCAGCGATTTTCATCACATTTTGACAAAGTGTGAGGTTCACAGGCAGTGACAAAGAATGCCAATCTGTACGCTGAAAATTTTGCTATAGTGCCCGCTCAACACCGCTAAAGGCAGAGAGAATGGGCGTCAGAGCGCAACAAAAAGAACGTACACGACGTACACTGATTGAAGCAGCGTTCAGTCAGCTCAGCGCCGAACGCAGTTTTGCCAGTTTGAGTTTGCGGGAAGTTGCCCGTGAAGCGGGGATTGCACCCACCTCCTTTTATCGTCATTTCAAGGATGTTGATGAGCTTGGACTGACAATGGTGGATGAAAGTGGGCTGATGCTGCGACAGCTGATGCGTCAGGCACGGCAGCGTATCGCCAAAGGCGGCAGCATCATTAAAACGTCGGTGTCGACCTTTATGGAGTTCATCGGCAACAACCCCAACGCTTTCCGCCTGTTACTGCGTGAACGTTCCGGCACCTCTGCTGCTTTCCGTGCCGCCGTGGCGCGTGAAATTCAGCACTTTATCGCTGAACTGGCTGACTATCTTGAGGTCGAAAATCGCATGCCGCGCAGTTTTACCGAAGCGCAGGCTGAAGCGATGGTGACCATTGTCTTCAGCGCCGGTGCAGAAGCACTGGACGTTGATGCTGAGCAGCGACGTAAGCTTGAGGATCGGCTGGTGTTACAGCTGCGGATGATCGCCAAAGGCGCTTATTACTGGTACCGCCGTGAGCAGGAACGACTGGCGGTCACCCTGGAAAAACCCGAAGAGCAATGAGTAAGGATCAGTTCATGACCCACCCAGGTACCCGCGATAAAAGCACTCTGGCACTGGCTTTTATTACCGGCTTAGCGATTAACGGTTCGTTTTCTGTGCTGTTCAGCGCCTTTGTTCCCTTTTCGATTTTTCCGCTGATTGCGCTGGGTCTGGCGGCCTGGTGTCTGCATCAGCGGTATCTCAACACCAACATGCCGGACGGCATGCCAGGCCTGGCGGCGGCGTTTTTCCTGCTGGGGATTCTGGTTTATAGCGCGCTGGTGCGGGCAGAATACCCGGACATTGGCTCAAATTTCGTTCCCACCGTTCTGATGGTCGCGCTGGTGTTCTGGATTGCGACGCGGTTTAAGCGCAAGCGTAATCAGTAGGGATATCGGCAGGGAAGAAAAACGGGAACCTCAGGGTTCCCGTTTTTGTTTACGCTTTACGCGTCAG
>Ga0207655_1002758_pt1 | contig 13702 bp, 12 predicted proteins | sample KBSM44metaG_FD_184398 | JGI IMG/M metagenome (GOLD analysis project Ga0207655, IMG submission 184398) | Miscanthus rhizosphere microbial communities from Kellogg Biological Station, Michigan, USA - KBS M4-4 metaG (SPAdes) (version 2) | ecosystem: Host-associated > Plants > Roots > Rhizosphere >...
GTGTGGCGTCCCAGGTGTAGACGCCGCAGGAGAGGATGATCCAAAGGAGGATCGCGAAGATGAAGGGTCCGATCATGGCGGCGAACATTAGAATTCTCCCTCTTTGTGGTGGATGGTGAAGCGGTAGGCGGTGTTGGTTTCGATGGAGAGTCGTGTGACGGCTTTTTCGGCTTCGTCGAGTGTTTCGTATCCGGTTTCGCGCCGTGTTTTGTTGTCGAGTACGACGTACACGTAGGAGGGGTGGAGTTGTCGTTGTATGCGTGTGTGTTCGTTGAGTGCCCGTTTGTTTTTCATGCTCTCATTGTCTCATGCACACGAAACTTTTTGCAAGCAAAAATTTTTCGTGTAGCTGGACTTGCGCGAACCGAAAACATGTCCTAGATTGTTTCTTGTCGCCACAACGGCGGTCACCACAAACCCGAAAGGCTATGGCCACATCATGACCGAACAGAACATCGAAACCACCGAAATCGTTGATGCCGCACCCGCTGGCACGCTCGCTGTGAACAACTTCGGCGCGTCGAACCTCCGTCACACCTTCCCTGCCGCGACGTTCGCGGACAAGGTGAAGATCCTTGACGCCATGACGAACAGCGTCCCCATCGTGGACAACCTGGACAAGCCGATCAAGCTTGTTCACGTCATCGCCAAGAAAGTCACCTTGCCGAACGAGCGCACCGGTGAGTTGGAGGACTCCGTCCGCATCACCCTTGTTGCCGAGGACGGAAAGTCCTTCCACGCCACGTCGTCCGCGCTGTACAACAGCCTTGATGACCTGTTCGGCGTGATGGGAAACCCGTCCACCTGGAACGCCCCACTGCCGATCAAGGTGGTTAAGGTGAAGGCGAACGGACCCGGCCACTTCTTCACCGCGAAGATTGCCCTCTAGTATTAGGACATTAAGCCCGTTCTAATACTAAGGGGGTGAGCCATGCCACGTACTCGCTGGGAGTGCGTGGCATGGCTGTTCTATGGCACGAAATCTGAAAGTTCTACGCGCCCAGGTCAAAGCGCGGCAGTTGGCAGCGAACCGTAAAATCCGGCGTCTCACGGATGACAAGGGTGTCCAAATCGCGGGGACGAAGTTCGATCCGCGTAAGGAAGCGAAGGTGATTGATCGCTTGACGGGTGTCCAGTTGGAAGCTCAGTTGGCTCGGTTGAACACCTTCATGGACAGGAAAACCCAGTTCGTCGCCGGGGCTCATGGTGTGCCGATGACGAAGAAACAGTGGGAACGTGCGGCGTCGGTGCAACGGCGTGCTAACACTGTGAAAGAGCGTATGCGCGATAAGTTCGCAAATGTTTTCGTTGACGAAACAGGCATGACCATCGCGGAACGTCAAGAGAAAATCAACAACAAACGTAAACTTGCTGGTAACCCGTCTGTTCAACAACCCTGGAACCCGACGACTTATCAAGCGAAGAACATTACCAGCGAAAAAGCTCTCAAACGCATCGAAGAACAGTTGATGAAACAAACGTCGATGCAATACGAACAGCAACAGTACAAAGACGCCAAGAAACAGTACTATCAGATCATGCGCCCGGTGAAGAACAACAAGTTGATCAAGCTTGTCCGGACACTTTCCCCGGACCAGTTCACGGCAATGTGGTTCGGCACACCGTTCGCGGACGCATTCAGCATGGCCTACGAAATGGCCATGGCACTCATGAGAGATGATGAAAAAGCTTTCCATTCAGATCAAATGCACGCTTCCATAGAAGAAGCCATACGCCTAGCGAAGTGGGCAAAAGGACTGAATTTCGACAAGTGAGAGGTAGGGTAGGGTGGCTTCCGGCAAGCGTCCTATCCTCATGGGGGATTTTGAAACCACCACGGGGAAAAACCTTGAGATCGAAGGTTGCACGCGAGTGTGGCTCTGGTCACTCTGTGATGTGGAACGCGCCGAAACCGTGTTCGATGTCGAGCTAGGTTTCACGTTGGATTCCTTCATGGCACGCATCCAGGAACAATCCGTTGTTCTGTACTTCCACAACTTGAAGTTCGATGGGCCATTCATCATTGACTGGCTGTTCCGTCATGGGTATTGGCACACGACGGAACAACACCCGGTGAAGGGCTCTTTTTCCACTCTGATTTCGTTCCAGGGACAGTTCTATTCGATCACCATCAAGTTTGACAATGGATGCACTGTTGAGATTCGCGACTCGTTGAAGAAACTGCCGATGTCGGCGGCAAACGTTGCCGAAGCTTTCAAGCTTCCGGAAACCAAAGGAAAGATCGAACACAACGTTTACCGCCCCATCGGTTACCGGCCAACGTTGGCAGAACGTGAGTACGCGGCGAAAGACGTTATCATTGTCGCGAAAGCGTTGCGGCAACAGTTCGCATCGGGGATGAAGAAACTCACCATCGGCTCGGATGCACTTACCGAGTACAAGGGCATCATCGGCAAGCGCATGTGGGACAAGATGTTTCCGGTTCTACCGGATGCCACCGACGCGGAAATACGTATGGCGTACCGTGGGGGTTTCACTTATGCCGATCCGCGTTTCAGTCGGAAGCGTACCGGCGGAGGCGTTGTGTTTGACGTGAACAGTCTTTACCCGTACATCATGTACGTGAAGGACTTACCGTATGGGGAACCGAAATATTTTCCTGTTGCTCCGGACACGAACGACGAAAACTATCCTCTTCACATCATGAACATCACGTTCGTCGCGAAACTCAAGAAAAACCATATTCCATGCATCCAGGTCAAGGGCTCGTCACACTTCATCAACACCGAGTACCAACGACACATCAAAGAGCCCGTGACGTTGATGGTGACAAATGTTGACTTGGCACTGTGGCAGGAACATTACAACCTGGAAATCCTATCCTATAACGGTGGATGGTCCTTCCGTTCACGTCGCCAGCTTTTCAAGGAATACATTGACAAATGGATGGAAGTGAAGGCGAACAGCAAGGGCGGTTTGCGCACCATCGCGAAACTCATGCTCAACAGTCTTTACGGCAAATTCGCCACTAACCCGAACATCACACCAAAAATTCCTGTCTTTGAAGATAATATGGTGAAGCTTGTCATGGGTGAGGAAGATACCCGCGACCCCGTGTATACTCCTATGGGCGTTTTTATCACTGCTTACGCGCGGGACTTGACTATCCGGGCGGCGCAACAGCACTACGATATTTTCGCTTACGCCGACACGGACTCGCTTCATCTTGTCACGGATAAGGAACCGGACACCCTGGACATTGACCCTGACAAGCTCGGCGCGTGGAAGCGTGAATATCGCTTCACGGAAGCGCTTTACATTAGGGCAAAACAGTATGTGGAAAAAGTCGAGTGGCGTGGTGTGCCGTTCGTCCTGGATGTCTATGAAACACATATCGCCGGTCTACCTGTTGACGTAGCGGCGAAAGTGACGATTGATGATGTGATCAACGGGGCACACTTTGACGGCAAGCTACACCCGGAACGTGTGCCGGGCGGAATTGTTTTCAAGGATGTTGGATTCACACTCACCGTGTAGTAAGCTAAAACCACAAGCGGGAAAAGTTCCCGCCGATCATTCATGAAAGGGATGACGCCACATGGCCACCGAAAAGCGAGTACCCGCAAACACCACCATCGATCCCGCCCTGCGGAAGCGTCTCGACGATCTGCGCTGGGCGAAGCGATACGACAAGTTCTCCGACCTCGTCGCTGACGCTCTCAAGGAATTCGCTGACAAGTACGACGTCCAGGAAACCGGCGAAGCACCGGCCACCGCCCCGGCACCCGCGAAGGGTGCCGCCCCGAAGGCGTGACCCTTGGATGCAAGCCAACCGTCCCCCACTGGAAAACTCGCCATGAAAAGCGCCGGTGGCGCGGGTGCCGTTAGTCACGGTACGGTTGTTCTTGCCTAATGGTCCGAAAACGAAACACCCCCGGCCCGTAAAGGTTGGGGGTGTTTCACTTTATGAGAGGAAAATGAAAGTGGATTTTGCTGCATTGCTCGCATCCCTACAGGGAGACGACGCACCGGACACCATCTATGATGACCTGTCCAGCGTGTACAACGAAGCCATCCAGGGCAGGGAAGCGGACGCTGCCGAACACACGGCAGCCCTGGAAGGTGCAAACACCCGCATCCAGGAACTTGAAGCACAGCTTTCCGAAACGAAAGCGCTCAAGTTCGATGAACTCATGAACTCCACCGCCGACAACGACGGTGACGGCGACCCCGACGACACCGACCCCGACGACAACGACGATGACGTTTCCAGCGGCATCGACGGACTGTTCGAATAACAACCGAGAGGAAAACAGCTAGTGCCTACCGACATCCGGCCGCTCAAGCCGACCAGCAACGAAATCATCCTTGACCGAATCCGCTACGAAGGTTCCAGTGACTATCAGCGCCGGGTGCCGGAAGCCACGAAGGCTGGTGTCCAGGACACCATGAAGGCTCTCACGAAGTACCGCCCCATCTGGAACGAGTTCGAAGCGGCCCTTATCAACCGCATCGGCACCGTCCTTGCGCGGAACATTTCCTGGTCGAACCCGCTGGGCATCTTCAAGCAGGGGATGCTCACCCAGGGCGACACCATCGAAGAAATCCAGGTTGGTCTGATCAAGGCCCGCAATTATGATCCGGACCGCGAGTCGCTGGAACGGGAACTGTTCGGAACGCACCGTTCCGAAGTCCAGGCGAACTTCCACAAGATCAACCGCATGGACAGGTACGACATCACCATTAACTCGGACCTGCTTCGCCGCGCGTTCCTCACCGGCACCGAAATGGGCTCTTTCGTCGGACAGTTGATGGAGGCCCCGTCCACGTCGGATCAGTGGGACGAGTTCCTGCTGATGTGTCAGCTTTTCCCTGAGTATTCCGCCAACGGCGGTTTCTTCAAGGTCAAGTCTCCGGATGTGTCCGCGCCGGACTCCACCGAATCCGACGCGAAGGGCCTGCTTCGTCTGATCCGGATGTTCGCGGATAAGCTCCCGTTCATTTCCACAAAGTACAACGCGGCCGGTATGCCGATGCACGCCAAGAAAGAGGAACTGATCCTCTTTTGCACTCCGGAAGTGAAGGCAGCTATCGACGTTGAAGCTCTCGCGGCAGCGTTCAACGTTGAGTACGCGGCCATGCCCGCACGCATCATCGTCGTCCCCGAGGAAAATTTCGGGATTCCCGGGCTGCAGGCGATCCTCACCACCGAGACGTTCTTCGTCGTGGCCGACAACCTCTTGGAAACTACGTCCCAGTACAACGCGGCGACCCTGGCCAACAACTACTTCCTTCACCATTGGGAAGTGATTTCGGCATCCCGTTTCGCCCCGGCGATCCTGTTCACGTCCCTGGAAGGTGACGAAGAGATCAAGCTCCGTACCCCTGTTACCGGCATCGAAGCAATCACCGTGACCGACATTCTCGGCGCGACCCCGACCGAGCTCGCGCGCGGCGAAGTGTACGCTTACAACTCCGACGCTGTCACCACGCCCGCCGATGGTGTGAACAACGGTGTCCGGTGGGCGGTGTCCGGTAACACGTCCAACCGCACGTACATCACCCAGGCCGGTGTGCTTCATGTCGGTTTCGATGAGGAAGCGGCAACCCTCACTGTCACCGCCACCACCACCTGGATTGACGAAGATGACAACATGAAGGACGGTGAGACGGCAACGTCCACCCTTCCCGTGGCCGGTGTGTCCGGTGAGGAATGGCCGGTGGAAGTTGAGGTGTCGGACATCACTATTGAGGGTGATGCGCTCACCCCGGCTTTCGATCCGGAAACGTTCGCTTACACGTTCTCCCGTGAGGGTGGCACCACCGGCCTCACTGCCGATGATGTTGTGGTGACCGGTCCGGACCGTGGTGACTTGGTTATTTCGATCAACTCGACGACGGTTGTGGTGTACTCGCCTTCCTCGCCGGGTGACCCCGTGTACACTGTTACTGTGAGCGATCCGACTCCGTAGCCGGAAACGCTCGCGGGCAATGTGGCGGCCCTGACGGCGAGCCCTTCACCATCTGCCGGGATGGTGAAGGGCTCGCTTTTCATTTAACGAGTATGGGAGAATCGTAGACATGTACGACTACATTACGAAGTTCACGGCAACTTCCTACACTGCCACTGTGAGGGAACCTAAGTACATCGTCCTTCATCACTGGGGCGTGGACGGGCAGACGTTCGAAAACGTTGTCAATTTTTTCTGTGCCCCGGGAACGCAAACGTCAGCGAACTATGTTGCGGCAGCGGGTAAGGTGGCTTGCATCGTTGACCCTGATTACATTGCTTGGCACGCGGGAGACTGGAACGGTAACGTGAACGGGATTGGCATCGAATGTCACCCGGAAATGATGGACGCTGATTTTGAGACGGTGGCAGAACTTGTTGCCGATTTGCGGAAAGCATACGGCAATTTGCCGATCTACCCTCACTCACAATTCACGCAAACCGCGTGCCCCGGTCGATGGGCAGCAAAACTTAACGATTTGTCCGCACGGGCAAACAAAATCCTGGAAGGTGGAACAGTGGCAAAAGCGCTGACAGTCGAACAAAAGGTTTGGGCATTCTCCGGAAACCGTCCGGGCGGTAAGGGTTACACGATGTGGAATCGTGTTGTGTCCATTCACGAAACTGTGATGGAAATCCTGGCAGTGTTGAAGGCGGCACAAAAGGCTGGAAAACTGTGACAAGCCCTATTCGTGAACTTCCCGGCGAACGTGATTTCGGGCTCGCATTCGACTACTCCGTATGGACGGCGAACAGTGTTGTATCGTTGCATAACGTCCCGTGGAATAATGATTACCGCGATGTCGTATTGTTTGACAGTAACGCGGTACTGGATGATTACCTGGAAAACCAGCCGACACCGAAAATCACTGTCAACAACGTCACGTACCTTCGTGTCGGTGTGCCGATCCGTTTGCAAATCCCGTTCAACAACGCCTATAAGTTCAACTACCTACGGGCTTTCAATCCTGCCCAACCAACCGGCATGGGGGATACGGCACGCGCGTTCTACTACTTCATTACCGATGTCCAGTTCGTGAACCCGTCCGTCACCCAGTTCACTTTGCAACTGGATATTTTCCAGACGTTCATTCATGAAGTGACGTTTGGTAACTGTTATATCGAACGCGGACACATCGGAATTGCGAACGAAAACAATTTCAACGACTACGGGCGTGAGTTCCTGGCAATCCCGGAAGGTTTGGACGTCGGCGGGGAATACACAATCGAAAAATCCTGGCGCCGTGAAATCGCGAGTGCCCGCGATGTTTTCGTTGACGGTGAAGTCATCAACGTGACACCCGACATCCTTGTCATTTCGAATGCGGACCTGGAAGCCGACCCCGGAACCGTGGACAAGCCGAAACTGAACACCGCCACGGGCTCACAGATGAACAACCTTCCGAACGGTGCAAACATTTACATCTTCAACGATGTGCAATGGGCGAATTTCCTCACGGAATTTTCCAGTCTTACACACATCACCCAGGGCATCATGTCCGTCACAGCCATACCGTCAAGCAACCCATTCGACTATCCAACGGAAACGGTTTTCATCGGAGAAACCGCGACAGCACAAAAGGTTCTTGCCGGTTCACCACGACGCGACCTCACCGCGCTCACTCCAACAATCAATTGGCGTGACACTATTGACCTGGGACGTTACGCGAATCTCAAAAAGTTTTTGACGTACCCGTATTGTGTCGTCGAGCTTACCTCCTACACGGGAACACCCCTTGTTCTTAAGCCAGAATGCTGGAACGACGCTGACGCCAGCGTTGTTACCCTCCCGTACTTTGCCCCACCTAACCCGCGCATCATGTTCTACCCGTACCGTTACAACGCGGGCGGTGTGGCACCGCAGACGGACGCGAACGGGCCAATCCACGACGGCGGCGAGTTCCTGGACATGGCTACCGGAATTTTCAACTTTCCGACGTTTTCCGTTCTGAATAACGGTTACATGGCGTTTCTGGCGTCCAACTCCAACTCCATCCCGTACCAGTACCAGTCTGCTGAATGGTCCCAGCAAAAGGCGCTCAACGGTGCCATGAACGCTTACAAGCAATCCACGAACAGTATTGACACATCGCGTGATGTGAACAAGCTGGAAAACGCGGCCGCGCGATCTATGACGAACCTTCAAAATCAGACGGCGGGGTATAACGCGATTGTTGGTGGTGCTAACGGTATCGTGAACGGGATTACCAGTCGTAACCCTGTTGGTGCTATCACGTCGGTGGCGAACAACGCGGCTAGTTGGGCGATTCAGACAAATCAGAACACCCAGTCAATGGGGATTTCGACGAACCTTTCGTCGGCGGTGAATCAGGCACAGAACGCAAACTCCGGTTTCATGCGTGACACGAACCGTGATTTTGCTGAGTTCGCGGCTAAGGGTGATTACGAAAACCAAATCGCGGGAATTCAAGCGCGCGTGCAAGACGCAAAACTCATTCAACCCACAACGAGCGGGCAAATGGGTGGTGACGCTTTTCTGTTGGCTAATTTCCAGTGGGGTTATGACATCAAGGTCAAGATGATCAACGGTGCTGCCATGGCGTCGGTGGGTGAGTATTGGCTTCGTTACGGTTACGCCGTGAACCGTTTTGCGCGTATGCCGGAATCTTTCCATTGCATGACTAAATTCACGTACTGGAAATTGCGTGAAACATACATCACTTCGTCAACGTGTCCTGAAAGTTTCAAGCAAGCATTACGCGGTATCTTTGAAAAGGGTGTCACCGTGTGGCAGAATGCTAACGACATCGGAAATATCGACATCGCTGATAACAATGCCCTGGAAGGGATTGTCTTGTGAGTAAACAAAAGTTTGACTACGTGTATGACACGTATTACCGGGACCATCTGAACGGTGGCAGACGGAACCCTAGCAACAACGTACAATGGCTGACACAGTCCATGTACGAAACCAAACTTATCGAACTCTGTTCCAACAGGTTCGAATGGGTAGGACTCCCGGACACCGTGGACAGGCGACATCTTGAAATGTCCCTGTTGGGTGGCGGGCTCGCCGTGTTCTTTTTCGACAAGCAATTCTCCCGGTATCTCGCGCTTGCCGCTGCCGGTGTCGGGAAAATAAACATGTACGGAAACCCGGTCTCCTTCACCATCGCCCGCCCCAACATGCGTTCCATCACGCTTTCCGGAAAAACATGTGTGCCGATTTGGGCGAACTACACGCGAACGTCGGAAATGGCATTCATCCGGCTCTACGCGAAAAAGCTTGCCGGGCTCGACAGGTCGATCGAAATCGTCACGGAATCCATGCGGTATTCCAAGCTTGTCCAGGTGAAGGAGGAAGAACGGCTTTCCTATGTCAACATCCTGCGGCAGCACGCCGAAGGACAACCGGTTATTTTCGGTGTCCGGCAGGACGGCATCGACATGATGGATCAGATTTCCGTGTTTGACCTTGGGGTGCCGCAGCACGCGCTTACCGATCTCCGTTCGGAGCGTATCAAGCTTTGGAATGAGTGCATGGGGATGCTGGGCATCAACAACGCCAACCAGGAGAAAAAGGAACGGCTTGTCGAGTCGGAAGTTTCGGCCAACGACGAACAGGTCGATCTGATGAAAAACGTTGCACTCAACGCCCGCCGTCAAGGTGCTGAGCAAATCAACCGGATGTATCCCGGCTTGAAGGTTTCCGTTCACTACGCGTCCGACGTTCCACAGAACTACTACCTTCCGTCGCTGAACGACATGGACAAGTCGGAAGAACTCCAAGATGAAGGGGAAAAGCCGGAACCTGAGAAAAAGGAAATCGAATCATAATGCCAACATTCACGATGTGTTTGAAAGACGTTCTTGACATCACGCCGGACATCGGGCTCAACGATTACCCGATTTTCGATGAAACTTACCGGGAAACGTTGAACAAGAAAATCATTGACCGTTACTGGAACAGGGAAATCGGTTTGGAAACCATTTCCATGTTCGTGTTTCACATGAAACGGAAGATGAATGAAATCATGCCGTTTTACAATCAGCGCTACCTCTCCACCCAACTCAAATTCGACCCCTTGTCCACGGTCAACATCTGCTCCGTGTCAGACGGCACCGCCACCCAGAACACCACCGGACATTCAACCTCCGGCTCGGGCTCGGATGCACAGTCCCGTGCGGTGGCACAGGACTTGCCGCAGACAACGCTGGCCGACAACGGCGACTACGCGTCATCGGCCCAGGATAACGTGTCGCACACGTCAGCCACCGGCACCGCAGATGAAACCGGCACCATGGAAGCCGGGAACAAGAACACGTCACACACGCACGGCTACCAGGGACCAGCGTCCGTGCTGTTGATGCAATACCGCGACAGCATCATCAATGTGGACGTGGAAATCTTGACCGAACTCGAAAAACTCTTCATGCTTGTGTGGGACAATGGAGACTCGTTCACCGAAAGGAATCACGGCTTTGACTATTTCTCCCCTTATTCCCTTTTCTAGGAATTTCACACCCGTTAACAACGTGACACCGTTCACGTACCGTGACGGGGCGTCTTACCTGGAAATCCTTTACGCACTTATCGGCTACGTGAACGACAGCCTTCGTGGCGAAATCCAGCAAATCCTCACCGAAAAACTTCTCGCCTTCGCCGACGAACTGTCCACCACTAAAGCCGACTGGGAAGCCAAGTGGGCCGCGTTCATGGCCGACGTAGAAGCGGAACTCGCAACGCTCAATGACGCTGCCGTAGCAGGGCTGATCCTTGACGGTGTGTCCCAAACACGCGTGGCACTCATGGAAGTCCTGGAAGACTACATGATGCTTGTTGAGCCGAACATTCTGTGGATTGACCCCGTTTCCGGGGACGACACCGCCACCGGGGAAAACACGACACCCATCAAAACCATTGCCGAAGCTATCAACCGCATCGAACGCGTGGCACAGAAAACCGCCACCGACTGGGAGCTCAAACTGGATGCCGGGGTGTGGACGGAACGCGTCCGACCGTCAGAGTTCACCCCGTTCGCCTATCATGTCACCATCGCCGGACCCGAGGTCACGCACCCTACCGCACCACTGGTGACCTTCACCGAAGGCATGGGAGTGACCGCCGTGGGCATGTTCTTTTCGAACCCTCTCGGCTTCGTCACCGTGAAAGACATCGCATTTTCGGGATACAACGGCTCCGTGTCGTCGTGCGGTATCAACTCCGTGGAAGGGCAGTTGTACACCGTCAACGTTCACGCGGACTACTGTTATTTCGGCCTGTCGGGCTCGCACGGAATCCTGGATGTCAAGGGCGGAATCCTCGCGGACAACGGACGACTCAACGGCGACTCCACGGGCAACGGTGCAGCTATCCGTTCCCTGTTCCAGAATCACCATTCCATCGGCGACCAGTTCGCAGGGGACAACACGAAAGGCCCTTTCTTCTACCGGAACACCAACGGGATTTTCGCACAGGAGTCGTCCACGGGCCATTCGGACTACTGCCTCTATGAGGACAACGTCAACGCTATCCAGTGCAACATTTCCTCCCGCGTGAACACGAACGGTTCCGCGTTCCGACGCAACAACACGGATATCCTGTTGCGCGGCAACTCCCACGCGAACATTTCCGACAACAACATTTTCGGCACCGGAGCGGACGCATCCGGACAGATTTGTGTCGCTGCCGGTGGCTCCCAGGCGCCCAGCACCCGCGCTGTTGACGTGGACATGTCCTACGCCCGCACCGAACAAGTGTTCTGGGGCGACTGGGACAGTCAGGCTTTCACGGGCTCCACCGCGACCCGTGACGTTTTCAGCCGCACGCTCAAGGCGCCATGGTGGAACAGCACTGTCCAGGTGGGAGGCACCGCCCCGAAACGTATCCTTGTGCGTGCCCGTGGAAACGTGTCCGGCACTGCCGGAACGAAACAATTTGCGCTACGACTCGGCACACTCATTGCGTCCATCACCCTCTCGGCTACGGAACAGGGAGACTTTGCCTACGATGGGGAAATCATCATCGCATCCCCCGCCCGGCAAATCGTGAACACCCGGATGGGATTGCATCTTGCCGACTCCAACCGCATCGACAACAACACGGGCGGACAGGACATGAGCATTGACCAGACGGTGAGGCTCACCATCGCCAACAGTGATGCCACCGACACTGTCACATTCGAATCCGTCGAAATTCTGTTCGGCTAACCTGGAAGGAAAACTTCATGTCTTGCATGTGCTGTGACGACACCACCACAACTCCCGTTCCCGGACCCCCCGGCCCTCCAAATGTGCTCACCATCGGCACCGTCACCACAGGTGAAGAAAACACGAACGCTGCCGCAACCATCACCGGAACATCACCGGAACAAGTGCTCTCACTCACCATCCCCCAGGGCAAGCGTGGGCCGCGCGGCTACCCAGGTCTCAACGGTGACGATGGGGAAGGTATCCCGGACGGTGGTGTTCCGGGGGATCAACTCCGGAAAACCGATGGTGACCTGACCGAATGGTTTACCCCGGAAAAGCTGTCCGTCCTGGACTACGGTGCTGTCGGTGACGGTGCCGCCGACGACACGGCGTTCTTCCAGGCAGCGGCAAACGCCGGTGGACGTATCCGTGTCCCCTCCCGAACCTACGTCGTCAACACCGTCACCATCACGAAGAATGTGGCGTTCATCTGTGAGCCCGGAACCGTGTTCAAACGGAAAAATGGTGTGGCTGTTGCATCGGCCGGATGGTCCGGTGCCGCGATGTTCGAAGTCACGACATCCGGTGTGACTGCTCTGTTCTCCGATTTCACCTATGACGGAAACAGTGCCAACCAAACCACCACGGAACCGGGCGGACATTTCCTGAAAACATCGCCGCCAGCGGTGGTTACGTCCGCGCCGACCATCGCGCATCTGCTTCGCGGTAAGTTCATCAACGGCACGCTCGGCTACGTCCAGTTCCGGGGTGACGACGTACAACGCCGTTTCGAAACGCTCGGGTATCTCACCGACTGTTCGTTCTTTGACACGGTGAAAGGCAAGGGGTCCGGCGACCCTTCCACACCGACCGCTGTAGGTTACTCGCCTACCTATGTCATGGTCATGGACTATGTACGTCTCCGGACCCATAATTTTCGGGCGGAATACGCCGGAGCTCTCGTTACGGGTGAGTACGCGCCGTGCGCGATCAACGGAACGTTCTACGGCACCGTGTACGCGAACAGTGGTGAATCCAACGTGTACCTTCACGGCACCACATCGCTCAAGGGTGTCGGCCGTTCCTCGCTGAAATACGACGGAACCGCGTACACAAACAACGGTATCGGCGCTATCGACATGTATGGCAACGCTGAAAACCTGTTCGTCGAAAACGTCGTCGCCGTGAACTGCCCGTTCGTTCCCGTCCGCGCGAAAGGCAGTCTCCGGAACTACACCGTCCTGTCGGCCAACTTCACCAACTGTGCGCGCGGACTCCAAGTCGGACCGTCAACAACGGGTGCGTGCGAAACAACGGTCAAGGTGGGCAACGTCAACTCCTACGGCGGCACCATGCCGCAACTGGAATTCGTGGGCACCACATCCAGTGATGTTCTCCGTCACGTGACTGTGGACTCGGCCAACCTTGTCGGCGCGTTCACGAACCCGGAAGCACTCGCGAACCAGGGCGTCATTCACACCCGGAACATTGACAAGCTCCGGATCAACAGTGCTTCCGTGTCCAGTGCACCAACCATAGGTGTTTCCGTTGTCGATGTGAAGTCATCCAACATCCGTG
>Ga0207655_1002762_pt1 | contig 13691 bp, 8 predicted proteins | sample KBSM44metaG_FD_184398 | JGI IMG/M metagenome (GOLD analysis project Ga0207655, IMG submission 184398) | Miscanthus rhizosphere microbial communities from Kellogg Biological Station, Michigan, USA - KBS M4-4 metaG (SPAdes) (version 2) | ecosystem: Host-associated > Plants > Roots > Rhizosphere >...
ACCCTTTATCGAAAATTTAATTTTGCACAACAAACCTTAAAACCCCGGAAATAATAAGACATTCATCAACAAGTTAATTCACAACATAAATTTAAGGAACGAGACGCCGTTAAACAGATTTAATGCCCGGAGACTTAATCTTTGCCAGTGTCTCAGAACTCACTCCAGCTCGCCCCGCAAGAATTAAAATTTTTCCCTGCTATTTGCCGGTAATTGTTGTCAACCTTTCTCCGGACGGAATAACCAGGACAACGGCGAGTTACATCAGTAGTTTCGTCCCTGGGCGAGCATATTACTGCCCCTTTCCTGAGTCTGTATCCGGCAGGTTAATAACAGATGGCAGTTTACGGCTTCATTTGTCGCGCATGCCAAATCTAACCTCATGTCGTCATCTGGCATTAATACGAAGACCACCAGCGTTAGTTATAGTACCTCTGAATTTTTTCTGAATACGACCTCCACAATTTATTTTGTTTATTATTAAATAATAATAGATAAGTTACACCCGTCTCAATAATCCGCTTTCGGAAAGAAAGACAAATACCCCAGATGCCGGATAATTATTTAACACTGAAGAAATTGATAAAAAATTTGACTCAGTAAAAGCAATGGTCGCGATGAAACGTTCGACGGACTTTTGGACATACCTTGATGGATTAAGAATGGCAAAAGTGGGTCAGAACGAGAAAGACGTGGATCTCGTGAGACCGAAGAAAGGCGAAAAAAAGATTAAATTTTCTTAGAGAATTAAGGCCCTTAAGTCGGGCATTTTGTTTGCCCGTGAGTTCCCCCAGCAGCCGGATTGCACCAGCGACTGAAGTCTCTGAGGGGGTCGTATTCGTCGCCTGTCCAACAACACAATCCGACCTGTTCCGCATGAAGTACGCCATCGAAGCGCTTAAGCCACAGGGCTGGGCAACGCAGCGGTGGATGGCATATTCCGGTTCTACTGGCCGAGTATGACAGCGTTTCCGCGCTACTGAGCAAAAAATCTGATTTGGCGCGGCATTTTGCCAAAGATGGTCAGTTCACCAGCGAGGTTGAATTTATTGTGACGGGCACTATAGATACAGTGAAAGTGGTCTTTGATGTCCAGGTACTTCAGTATTCACCTGCTGTAATCACGCGTTGTTAAGGCTGAATCCATACCCCCTATTATCCCCTCACATTTTTGCGACAGCATCAGTCGAATTAAGGCTCGCCAGTTAGTTTTGTTCAAAACTCCACTAATGGACGAAGGATTGAGCCAACGCCGACACATACGCCCAAAACAAACCAGCGAAAACAACACATATTTCTATAAAAATAAATAACATAAAGATGTAAACCATTCACTTTCGTGTTAATTGATGTTTAACCGCAGATCGGCAACACACAATAAATCCAGACACTACCCCAAAAAAATGACGAGAAGAAAACCCCAGAAAATCATGCCTCTCCCTGAGCTATAAAAATGGCGGTGTGGTATAATGGCATAGAGGCGAGCAATCAGTATGGAATTAATATCGAGTACAAAACAAAGAGCTTGATTTGTTAGTATTAACGAAGCCTGCCTAAATCGCCGAATTGTGTGTAACCCTTAACTCAGGAACACCTCATGTTTTACTATTTACAGCCTTCTGATTAACCTTGCTGGGTTTCCTACGTAAATGCCTTTTATATCAATGGGTTTAACGACAACAGCGCCTGCCCCAATGACAGTTCCACTACAAATAAATGAACACAGGATCGTTGCCCCACTGCCCACCGTGACGTCATTACCAAGAGTAATGGTAAGCCAGTTTTCTGGCGACGGGTCCGGTGCACCGGACCGGAACAAATCATTTGCGAACGTCACGTTATGACCAATAAAGCAGTGAAAACCCAGCGTTACATTTTCACAAATAAATGTATGTGACTGGATTCTGCTTCCATGCCCAACCACACATCCTTTTTGTATCTCAACGAAGGGACCAATGAAGACGTTATTCCCGACCTCACATCCATAAATATTTACAGGTCTGATAATGGTGACATTTTCTCCGAAAATCACGTCCCGGACGTCGCATTCTATTATATTCATGGCTGCTCCAGGCTCGGTGTTGACAGTAATAAGCACGGTTATGACATCACAGGACGTATATTCAGTATCGTGACTAATTAACACTGTTAGTGCCAATAATACCCTCCTCAGGTGGTTCTGTCAGAAATTCATTTTAAAGGTGAAAAGTACCTCCACGCAATCTTGCTGTATGCAACTGAACCCCCTTACACTCGCTCAATGCGCGCCGGTAATCCCTGACGCACCGCTGCTCCTGTCACCCAGTCCATCCAGATACCGGGCACCTCCCGGGTTGGGTCAGCAAAACCAAGATCGTTGAGGTTTATCCCAGATGCTATCTGTGCTGTTGAAGCAAGCGGCTCACTGTCGAGCCAGTGCTGACGGGCGCCCATTTCTTTGTGCCCGTAACCGTGCTCAATAGCGATTACGCCCTGCATCACACCCGGCAGCAGGCTAATCTGAGCAATGACGCTGCCGCCCGGGGTGCTGATTTTCACACGTTCGCCGTGCTGTACGCCAAAACGGGCGCCGTCATCCGGGTGCATCGCCACCAGGTTCAGCGGTTTAACATGGTGCAATCGGGGGATAATTGTTGTTGAACTACTCATCAGATTCGATTTAAACGACATTAGCTTCAGCGGCCAATCGCTCAGCGGAAACACCTCGTCCACCGCCTGCCCATTGGCGAAACGCGGCGGATAAAACGCCGGGCAACCACTGTAGCGCTCGCCGGTAATGGCGTGGCGATGGCGGGCAACGTCAGCATTCCACAGCTGAAGTGGGTTCTCCCAACGGGAGCCAACCACACCATCTTTGCGTCCGGTGTTTTCTGGCGCAAAGCGTCCTCCACGGCTGAAGATATGAGCAACCCGCCCGGCTTCATCTGCTTTCAGGGTGTTGTTCAGCATCGGCAGTATTCTTTCGACCCCGGATAGCGTGATATCTTCAACACTTGCCGACGGCACAGGGGCTTGCCCGGCGAAGGCAATGTTCGCCCCCACTCGCAGATAGTAGTCCTCAGCGTTATTGAGCGGATGGGTCTGCCCGTCGCTGTCGCTTATCGCCGCCTCGCCAAACCCCGGCAGCTCCAGCTTTTTTGCCACTGCAATGCAGAAAGATTCCATGGCAATGGGCTGCCCCTCAAGCGTAGTCATGACCGCTGGTTCCACCACCGGCCAGCGCGCGGTGGTAGTTTTACTGGGCACCCCCGCCCAAGGTGCGCTAAAGCCCCAGCTTTCGAAATTGTGCGTATCCGGCAACAGATAATCCGCCAACGCAGTGGTTTCATTCATGAAGGCGTCGATGGCGATGAACAGCGGCAGTCGAGTCGGATCTTTTAAATGCTTTTCGGCAACCGTGCGAATACCCGGCATACCGTACAGCGGGTTGCTCATGTGCGAGATCCACGCCTTCAGCGGATATGGATAGCCTTCCAGCGCACAGCTCAGAAGCTCGGTAAGCTGGCCTGCCACAAACGGATACCACGGTGCGCGGGCCGGAAACGGCGAAGCTCCGTCGACAGTTTTAGTTTTGTATTCGTCTGATTCCTCATAAACAGCATTGCTACGGGCGATGCTGAGCCCTTTAGGCTTCAGCTTCCCGGGGAAATCCTGCATGTTATAGCGCGGGCCGTCGGTCACGCCGTTGAATTTACCACCGCCGACGAACACGCCCCCTTCCAGGCCCATATTACCGATCAGCACGTTAAGCATCATCACTGCCCACGAGCTGTAAAAACCGTTTCCGGACATCATGCCGCCGTGGGTGATGACCGCCGCTTTCCGCCCATGCCGGGTGAATTCATCGGCAAGCCTGGCGATACTTTCCACCGCTACGCCACAGTGTTGGCTGTACTCCATCATCGTCTGCGCCTGCGCAGCCTGTTTCAGGCACTGGAAACTGCTTCTGACCAGCGCCTGCGAACCGTCGTACAGCGTGACCTCGCGTTCCACCAGCAGTTCGCCCTCCATGCAGGTGCTCGCCACCACCAGCTCACCTGCCGGATTAATGACCAGGCCCCCTGCTTCAGTCTGCTCATCGCCATACAGCGCGCTTGCCGTCAGATGTTGTCCGTATAGCGGATGCTGTTCGCTCACTACCACCAACCAGCAGGCGTTGCTCCAGCTTTTCTCCTCAGCTTGCTGCATCGCTGCCTCACCGGGTCGTGACAAATAGCCCGCATTATAGCGCTTGTTTTCGATGACCCAACGGATCATCGCCATCGCCAGCGCCGAATCGGTACCCGGCGTGATCGGCAGCCAGTAACCGCGATCGTCAGTCTGAACCGTGGTTAAAGGCAGCGCGGGCGCGACCACAACATAGCGGAAGTTTTCACGTAGTCTGGCGCTGGCAAGCTGGCGAGCCTGACGCTTAAAGGGGTTGCCGGATTGTGCGGGAGATGTGCCCATAAAGAGCGCAAACTCCACGTGCTCCCAGTCAGGCTTCACGTGCGGGTTTTTCTGTAGATCCCCCATCAGCGCCCCGGAACCAGCGCGGTAAGCCAGCCCACAGAAAGAGCCGTGAGCGCCAAAGTTTTTACTGCCGAAACTGTTTTGCGCAAATCGACGCAAGAAGCTATCGCGCCCGTCGTCGCTGGTATTGGTCACCAACAGTTGATTTGCTTTTGGCCCAAGCCCTGGCCGCACAGAATCAATCGGGGTTTTGACATCGCGAATCGCCCGCAGCCCGTCAACGTGCCCTTCGCCAAACAGGTTCCCCCCCTCGACTACTTCGTTTATCAACTGCGCGAAACTGATGCGCTGCCACTTACCTTCGCCACGTTTGCCGACGCGCTTCATCGGCTCGAGGATCCTGAGCGGGCTATACAGCCCTTCAAGCAGTGTTGCGCCACGCGCGCAGGCGGTGGAGCGGTTTTCTAACCCACTCTCACCCGCCATTTCCTCGAGCGCCCTGGAAAATGCCATTGTCGGCGGGAAAGGGTGCTCCTGTGACAGTGGATGCCAGGGGTTTCCGGCGATGCGAACAATTTTGTTCTGCGTTTTATCCACCCGTACACGAATACCGCATTGTGTCCAGCAGCCAAAACACTGGGTCATCGACACCACCTGCTGCGGGTTACTGTGCCAGCCGCCATGGGCGTTACCTTCCGGTAGTAACGAGTTGCCGTTGATACGGTTTAACGTAACCTTACCGGAGGTGCCATTCCGCATTCCGTCGAGGGCGCGCTTTGCCACCTCGCGATAGCTGAGAGCAAAAGCCGATATCCCCCCCAGCACCAGCCCCGTTTTTAGCCACTGACGACGCGTGCATTTAACCATGTTGTACTCTCCCGGCAATCCAGTTCATACTTTCCCGAACTACAATCATCAGCGCAAGCCACAGCCCGAAGGTGCCAACGATCGCAAGCCACCCGTCGCTCCCAAAAGGCAGCGAATAAGGGTTTACCAATGCGTTGACTTTCGGCACCGTCTGTACCTCCATCAGCAAGGTCCAGCGCAGCAACCAACAGAGCCCCATAGCCATCACGACGCCCGGGATAGTAGCCTTTCTCACTGTCCCTTTGCGGCTGACGTAGACGGCGAGCGTCAGACAGCACAGCCATACCGCTAGAATGATAATGGCGAAACTGCGAGCCCGTCCGCTCAACTGTAGCCATTGGCGAAACGCGCTACTGGAAAGGGTGTCACCGCTTAGCCATACCGCACACGTTATGCCGAGCAGCACTAATCCCCCGACCTGCCCGGTCCCGAGCATCCGCGAGCCGCGCCCGGTAGTCGGAGTGTCTACCATTAGCAGTGCCAGCAGCGTTTGCAGGGCACTGAAAAACATCACCAGCGGGAAGGTGTAGCCGAACCAAATGGGGCGCGCGCGAACCACCGATACTTCGCGCCCGGTGTAAAGCAACAGACCCACGGCAGTCAGCGCGGTGGCAACGGTTATCCAGCGGTTCAACGCGAAGCGGCGTCCGGTAAAACGCTGCAAATGAAACGCCACAAACCACAGGCCGATAAATAGCGTAAATAGAGGAAGAAATACCGCCCCCCAGGGCATCCACGACCACGGCGTTGGCCAGGCGTAAAAATGCCAGACCCGCGCGGGCTGATGAAGATCGGCGGTTAATGCCAGCGGCGCAACAATGGCACAAGTGAGCGTGAGAAAAAGCGTGATGCCTTCAAGGCGGGAATTCTCCGGGCTACGCCAGTGCAACCAACAAGCCAGCAGCGCCCCGCAGGCGGCAATACCGATAAAGAAAAAGTACTGTACCGCCCAGGGCAACCAGGCGATGGCCTGGGGCTGCGCGATGATTTCAGAGATTAGCGGCGGGTTGACCATGTTAAACCTCCTGCCACAACGCCGGCTGGGCACGGCCGTAAATCGGGGTTACGAACGCGTCATCCAGGCCAAGATAAAAAACGTGCGGAACGGTACGGTTTTCAGGCTTCAGCACTTTGAGATCAGTCTTGTGCTGTGCCAGCATCTTGCTGATGGTGCTGCTGGCATCGTTGATGTCGCCAATTATCCGCGCCCCGCCCACGCAGGACTCGACGCAGGCGGGCAACAGCCCTGCTTCCAGCCGGTGAACACAGAAGGTGCATTTATCCGCCGTCTGGGCGCTGTGGTTGATAAAACGCGCGTCATAGGGGCACGCCTGTACGCAATAGGCGCAGCCTACGCAGCGGGTGTTGTCCACCACTACAATGCCGTCCTGACGCTGGAACGTGGCTTGTACCGGACATACTGGAACACAGGGTGGCTCATCGCAGTGGTTACACAGACGGGGCAACAGCACGTTGATGGCTACACTCGTTCCGCTAAACTGGAGCTGATACTGGTTCACCGTGGTGCGAAATTCCCCCTGCGGGGTTTGGTTTTCGGTGGCGCAACTAACAGTACAGGACTGACAGCCAATGCAGCGGCGTAAATCGATAAGCATGGCGTAGCGCTGCTTTGCCGACCCCTCACGCCTTACCGGTTTCAGTGACAGCCCCGCATCGGCCACAGGCACTAACGCCACTCCGGCGGTCAAAATCCCTACCTTTTGCAGAAACTGACGTTTACTGATATCCATCTTTTTCTCCGTGTTAGCGCATTAGCACCGCCGAAGTCGCGTTTTGAGGCGCTTTTTGCGGCCTCAGGGAGCCGATACAGAATACGTTGGTTCCTGAGTGGCAACAGACCCGCCCGGCAATAACGATCCTCATACCCTCCGGCGTCAACTGACATAAACGAGCATAATATTCAACGCAGAATCCCAGCTCTTCGCACAGACACTGCCTTAATGTCATGATTCATGATGTTCAACCCATAAAAGTCAGATAACGGCGACGTGACCTGCGACAGTAGAACCTAAGACGAAAGTTTGCGGCGTTAAGATCACTAAATGCCGGGGAAAGGAGCAATGGACAGGAAAACAATGACATCCTTTCCAGCATTCAAACATTTCGTCATATTCCGCGAGAGAGGGGCCTTTGATGATGGAAAGTAATCATACATATCCTTCAAGCCATTACACTCTTCCGGGGAACAGGCTCCTGCATCTTCCATGGTTTCATCCCTAGACAGACACGCTACCGCCCTTTCTTGAGACTGTACCTGGCAAATTAATAACAGATGTCTGTTTACGGCATCATTCGTCGCCCAAATCAAATCTCAGGTATAAACTATAAGGACCAACAGCATCAGTTATAGTACCTCTGAATTTTTCCTGAATACGACATTTGCAATTCATTTTGTTTATTATTAAATAAAACAACAGGTGATTCCCGTCTGGCATAATAATCCGCCTTTGCAAAGACAGATAAATGCGTCCGACGCCCGAATCGTTATTTAATACTGAAGCTTAACTCTCACCATTATTGGTGCGCTCGATTACGAGCAGTATTAATGATGACAGATATTTTCCATTCTGATGACCAGCTCCGACATCGCCTACACAGTATCGCTGAAGCACGCTGAATTCACGGGACACAATTTCACGCGAATAAAGGTCTTCGCCATTTTTTGATACGCTCTTACGCTCTGTTAACGATATCAGCAATAACTATTGTAAGTACTGGTCACAGACCAACCAGGAGGATCTGAAATAAAAATTGATAAAAAATTTGACTCTGTAAAAGCGATGGTCGCGATGAAACGTTCGACGGACTTTTGGACATACCTTGATGGGGTAAGAATGACAAAAGTGGGTCAGAACGAGAAAGACGCGGATCTCTTGAGTCCGAAGAAAGGCGAAAAGAAGATTAAATTTCTTAGAGAATTAAGGCCCTTAAGTCGGGCCTTTTGGGTCGGATACTTCGGCAACGGAATAACCGCGTTCCGTTATCTGACGGACGGCTTCTTCCTTAAATTCAGGTGTAAATCGTGGTGTGTCCATACCCGGCCTTCAGGGCCATGTTAACCAGTTCAAGTTTCAGTTCAGGGGAATAATACTGACGGGAACGTCGTTCTTTAATACTCACGGAGGTGCCCACCTGCAAAAAGAAGTGGAAGCCTAAACTACAGAGCCTGACGAAGTAAATCAAACGATGCTGAGCTGACGCTTACGGATAGAAAGCCCACCCTAACGAAACGGGTCTTTTTACATGAATTCATGGACAGGACAGCATGCCACTTAGCTAAGATGCTTGCGACTTAAAAAATCAATCACTCCGCCTTTCGAATGGCTATGTTCCCGTCGCGCATCCCGAATTTGCCCTGTCAGGTTTTCAAGATGAACAACGGATGCTTGTCCCTTGAGATAGTTATTCGGCAAGCCTAAGTGACGAGTAGTCCGTACTGTCGAAGGTTTTACGGTCCTTGAGCTGGTAGATGCGCACCACCGGCGACAGTGCCGTCCGTGACGGTCTGGGACAGCCCATTATCCAAAAAAAAACATCACTCAGCTGGTTAAAATACAAGCAAAGGTTATTATTTGACCGCCTCAGAAGGAGTCAGGCCATAACTTCGTAGGGATGAGTTTAGTTATCCAAAGAATCTTGTAGTATGCATTTAAAGAAATTCTTACCCGCACTGTTACTTTGTGCAGCAACTTCAGCAGGCCACGCCTACGCTTTCGATTTACCACCAGATTTGGCTACGCCCGCACGCCAAAGCCTGTTATCGCATTTAAAGTCAGCAGATACAAAATCAAAAATACTGAAGCAGTATTCCGACTGGGAAGGCACTCGCTATCGTTTCGGCGGACATTCGCACCGTGGTATTGACTGTTCTGCGTTGATGCAGGAAATTTTTCGTGGCGCTGTAGGTATGCATCTTCCACGAACCACAGGCGAACAAATCGTTAGAGGTCACCACATTGCCAAAAGCAGCTTAAAGCCGGGGGACCTGGTATTTTTCCAAACCTCACCAGGAACCAGACACGTAGGGGTTTATGTTGGTGATCATGAATTCATACACGCATCGAAAATGAAAGGCGTAACCATTTCAAGCCTTGATAACAGATACTGGAATTCCCATTACGAGACATCTCGCCGCATCCTTGCAACGGCCTGAGCTACCTTCGAGACCAACAAAACCATGCTGATAAAAGACTATTAACTCTAAGAATAGAAAACCCGCCCTAACGAAGCGGGGCTTTTTACACGAATTCATGAATAGAACAACACGCCACTTAGCTAAGGTGTTTGCGACTTAAAAAATCAATCACTCCGCCTGTCGAATGGCTATGTTCCCATCGCGCGTCCCGAATTTTCCCTTTCAGGGTTGCAAGATTAACAACGGATGCTTGTCCCTTGAAGTAGTAATTCGGCAAGTCTATAAGCATTTCAATATCTGTAGGAGACAACCCAAAGAAACCGGAAAGACCATCAAACGTAAAGAGCCCTGATGACAGTAGCAAATCAATAGTTCTCTTAAGCAATCGCGGCACTCTGGTTGCCGATAATCATCCCTAGGCTCCGATTTAGCCCCCTATCGGGATGATCTCCGCTTGAATAAGTTCAACTTTTCATCATCTGAAATTAAATTGAGTGCGTGCAGGCGCATTATAATTGCGGCTGCAGAAACCCCATACTTTTTTAACAACAGTAAGCTATCTAGGGTTACGGGAAACCTTACCTATTCAGCCAGCGGCTCTGGAGGTAAAAGAAGCCGCCGACAAATTTATGAGCCTGACTTTCCTTTAATTTATACCGCTCAGAATCAAGTTCATTAGATACATGTCGATGAGTTAGTTGGACTGACTGCACCACTGAGGTGCGTGCTGATTTCACTCTCTGATAGGTCGGCACGCCCGCTGTGCAACACCTCTGATTGATTCAATACGGTTCAGGGACTACGTTTTTTCACCCGTTTTCCCTCTTCCGGATATAGCCTGAACGCGGCGCCATTCGGCCTGGCAATTCCCATACGCGCCTGAGCCTCATTTGCCGCTCTGGCGACGCCCATAATGTCCAGCTTCTCAGGCCCGGTGGGTCGCAGGATCTGTACGTAACAATACAGACGCCGCTGCCGTACCCACTCCCGCTGTGCCTCCGTCATTTCCGGTAACAGCATCACCACCAGCCAGCGAGCCGCAGCCCTGCGCCACAATCCAGCCTCCTCCAGCACTTCGGCAATGCTGTCATTCACCTCTTTTGTCATGACGAACCTCTTACTCAGCGCAAATAACGGATAACGATAAAAATGAAAATCTACCGCTATTCGTCAGCAGGTGCTGTCAACCTTCCTCCGGATGACATAACCTGGATGACGACGCGGTGCACCAGTGGCTGTGCCTTCCGACAGGCACGCTACAGCCCCTTTCTTGAGTCTGTACCCAGCAGATTAATAACAGATGGCTGTTTACGGCATCATTCATCGCCCACACCAAATCTAAACTCAGGTATAAATATAAAGACCACCAGCATCAGTTATAGTATCTCTGAAATTTTACTGAATACGACCTTTGTAATTCATTTTGTTTATTTTTAAATAAAACAACAGGTTATTCTCGTCTGGCATAATAATCCGATTAAAGAAAGACAGATATATTGGCCGGATTGTTATTCGTCAAATTAACGCTTCCCGAGACATCTCCCCAAAAATCATTTTCAGGTGGCAGGTTCGCTGGTTTTCGTGCCTTATTATCCGACCTTAACTTCATGATAATGCCCGAATCGTTATTTAACACTGAAGCTTAACTCTCACCATTATTGGTGCCATCGATATTGCTGAAGCACGCTGACACGGGATACAAATTATCGACTCTGTATGATATTCTTTCGGCACTTTGTTCCCGTCCGTAGGACATTATACTTCCCGTTTATGAAATACGAACCCACAACTCCGGTAGAAACGCTGACTGACCTCGCCCATCTGGCATGGTGTGGCCTCGTCGCCCTGAAACTGGCCCGCCAGGACGGCCTGGCCCTGTCACCACTGCTGACACATACTTTTCTGAATCGCTGGCTTGCCACGGCACAGAAACAAAAGCGCTTCCCAAAAACTGTTGCCATTGATATTACCAGCCTGTTAGACCTTTCCCGACGTAAAGGACCGGGTGCCGACCTGGAGAAACGACTCGCTGACCTCTGGCAATCCTGCACCGAGCCAGTAGCGGACCAGTCCGATCTGTTCCGTCTGACTTACGTCATCGAACAACTCCGTGCGCAGGGCTGGATTAACGCCGTCGTCACCGATGAAGAATGGCACTCGACCGAACTGCTGACAGAATACCGGGGAAGCAATGCTTTGCTGGTCAGGAAGTCAGAGTTGCAGGCGCAATTTGCCCAGGACGGCAGACTGACGGGTGAAGTGGTGTTTCTGCTCACCGGGGACAGGGACGCGGCAGAGGCGTTGTTCTCACAGCACAATCTGAAGATGGCGTTTACACAGCGGGAAGAAAACGGCTGTCAGGCCACTCTGACCCCGCAGGCAGAGTGCACAGATTAAATACGTCGCTTAGTGACAGTTCTTCTTTTCTTTAATGCTAACCGGCAATGTCTGTAAGCGGAAGTTCGCACTCTAACCCGCCAAACTCGGTGTCGACATGGTAATAACAAACCAATATATATCAACATGTTACAACGACCCCTGAAGTCGTGCGACACTTTGATCTGTCTGCGAGCAATCAAATGCTAAGATCTGGCGATACATACATCTTGGGTGTTCATGTACATCCAGCTCCATGATAGCCACATCAGCTCTTCTTCACTTAATTAATCAGGGAAACTTTGCTGGCTGCTCCAGCATTTCTGTGGAAAAATTGAGCTTTGAACTTTCAAACAACAGAGGGATGCTTATGTCGGTTTTTCAGGACTGGCTGCTCAGGATTGCTGGTGAAAATTACTTTCTCTATATCAAACGATTGTCTGCCAATGATACTGGCGCAACAGGTGGACATCAGGTAGGGCTTTATATTTCTTCCGACATTGCTGAAAAACTGCTCCCGTCCATCAACAATACCCAAGAACCGAACCCGTCTGTTTATCTAACCGCGCATGTTTCATCACATGAGTATCCGGACAAAGAGGCCCGGGCTATCTATTACAATAATCGCTTTTTTGGCGGGACCCGGAATGAGAGAAGAATCACCCGCTGGGGAAGAGGGAGTCCGCTTCAGGATCCTGAAAACACAGGAGCTCTAACGCTTCTGGCGTTTAAGCAGGATGAACAAGGCGGTGATAGTTCAGAGGTGAACATATGGGTCTGCGTCAACCCTGATGAAGAGAATACTATTGAGTCCATTATAGGAGAAATCATCCCAGGGACTCTTATATTTGGGCCATCCAGTGAAATTCTGGGGGGGCTTTCTCTGCTACATGCCCCAGTTAATCATAAATACAATATTCCTGATGCCTGGAAGCATCAGTTCCCGACAGGAAGTGAAATCATCCAGTATGCCGGTGGGCACTACGCAAAAAACTCTGATGACCCAGACGAACAGCTTATTGATCGACGCCGTATAGAGTACGACATTTTTCTGCTGGTAGAAGAGTTCCACGTACTGGACATCATTCGTAAGGGATTTGACTCTGTCGATGAGTTTATTGCGTTAGCTAATTCCGTCAGTAATCGCCGAAAATCCAGAGCTGGAAAATCACTGGAGCTTCATCTTGAACATCTTTTCTTTGAGCATGGTCTTCGACACTTCGCCACGCAGGCAGTAACAGAGGGCAATAAAAAACCTGACTTTCTGTTCCCATCTGCTGAGGCTTACCACGATATCGGATATCCCGAAAAAAATCTCCGTATGTTAGCCGTGAAGACAACATGCAAAGACCGTTGGCGTCAGATATTAAACGAGGCGGATAAAATCAGGCAGATACACCTTTTCACTCTACAGGAGGGAGTTTCTCAGGCTCAGCATAGTGAAATGCGGGATGCAGGGGTAAAGCTGGTTGTACCATCATCACTACACAGGAAATATCCAGAAGCTGTGAGAGGTGAACTAATGACGCTGGGGGCTTTTATCGCTGAACTCACAGGGCTTTACGCAGAATTACCATAAATAAATATCCTCCGGCATAGCCGGAGGTTTTTCTGATGCGCCTATAAGGCTTTGTTACCAGCAGCGCCCTAACAGGCGCATACGATCGTAAGCGTTAAGTGAGCGCCGTATTGACGGCTATTTATTGGTGAGAGCTACGTTCCATGGCAGAAGCTCTGCCACTTTGTTCGATGGCCACTCCGGCAGCACGCTCAGGATATATCTGAGGTAAGCTTCCGGATCGATGCCATTCAGTCTGCACGTTCCGATCAGGCCATACAG
>Ga0207655_1002763_pt1 | contig 13690 bp, 16 predicted proteins | sample KBSM44metaG_FD_184398 | JGI IMG/M metagenome (GOLD analysis project Ga0207655, IMG submission 184398) | Miscanthus rhizosphere microbial communities from Kellogg Biological Station, Michigan, USA - KBS M4-4 metaG (SPAdes) (version 2) | ecosystem: Host-associated > Plants > Roots > Rhizosphere >...
GGCTGGGCTTGTCGACTTAGGTGTCTGTGACAAAGGTCGGAGCCGAGCAGAACGTCTTCACAGACTGCGCCCGGAGAAAACGCAGTATCCCAGCGTTGGACGGGGGTTCGATTCCCCCCAGCTCCACCATGTGAGGCTTACCACCGTCCGAAAGTTGGTCGGTGCAGAGATAAGCCCACGCCGCTGTCACACTGTCGGAGTATTGAAGACCGCCTCTCGAGGCGGTCTTCTGCTTTGTGGTGCTGTGTTCGGCGTACGCGTGCCGGAACGCGGCCTCGATGGCCTCAGCGTCCAGGGCGGCGGACGCCGCGGCGCAGTCGGCTTCGGCCGCGTGTTCTTGGCTGCCGACCGCGTCGCTCACGCGTGTGCGCATCGCGGAGATGAACCCCGGCCTGTATCGCTTGGCCCGGTGATCGACCCGTACTCGTCGGCGATAGACGTCCGGTACGTCATCGTCGCCACCTCGACAGCAACATCTGATTGACCGACGGTCAGTCACATGTTAGTGTCGGCGCATGACGGATGCGAGCGGTGTGGCGGAACCGGCGGTGCTGGGCGTGATCGTGGGGAGCCTGCGGAGCGAGTCGGTGACTCGTCGGCTGGCTCAGAGGCTGATGCAGGTGGCTCCGGCGTCGTTGTCGCCGCGGTTCATCGAGATTGGTGATTTGCCGCTGTACAACGAGGACTTGGATATCGAGGTCGTGGCGGAACCGCCGGCGCAGTGGGCTCGATTCCGCGATCAGGTGCGGACGTCGGACGCGATCTTGTTCGTCACACCGGAGTACAACCGTTCGGTTCCCGCACCGCTGAAGAATGCAATCGATGTGGGCTCGGCACCGCACGATCAGAACGCCTTCAAAGGACTTCCTGCGGCGGTCGTGTCGGCGTCCCCCGGGCGGATGGGCGCGTTCGGAGCAAACCATCACCTGCGGCAGTCGCTCGTCTTCCTCGACATGCCCACGATGCAGCAGCCGGAGTTGTATCTCGGCGGTAGCTACGGCCTCTTCGACGAGCACGGGGAACTGTCCGACCCGAAGGTCGCGGACATGCTTATCGCATACATGTCCCGCTTCGGGGCGTGGGTGCATCTGCACTCGAGGGTCGCGGCGTGAAGACAGAGATGAGCAGGAGAGCGCCCGAGCTGCGCCGGGACGCGGTGATCGATGCAGCGCGAGAGCTCTTCATCCAACACGGTCAGAGCGCCACTAGCGTCGACGCGATCGCGAAACGTGCTGGAGTGGCAAAGGGCACTGTGTATCTGTACTTCTCGTCGAAGGAACACATCATTGAGGCGATCGAGACGCAGTTCAACGCTCAAGTCCTCGACCGGGTCCAGTCGGCGGCCCGCAGCTTCGCGGGGGCGGGCACGGACGCGATCACCGCATGGTGTGTCGAGCTGACCCACGCTTATCTCGACCTGCTCGACACGCACGACATGCTCTTCCTCGGTCGTGCCGCTTCTCGCGAAGCGGATGATCCGCTGGTCGACGACCTCGCGGCCCTTCTCGCGGCACAGGGACACCTCGCCCCAGTGTCGACGGCGGCGTTCCTTCTCGGAGGAACCACCCTCGTCATCGACCGCGCCATCGCTACGGGGGACACGCAGCGCGAACAACTCCTCCAGACGCTGAGGCCGCTCGTTCAGGCGGTCATCGACGGGCGCGCAGTCATCTCATGAACGACCGTTCGCGAACGGTCTCGCGGACGGATGACTGCGCGCGAGAAGTCGTGCCTCATGACTCGTGCCTGCAATCTATGCGCGGCAAGGGGGAGGGTTCGGCGAGGCTTCATGTGTAGAGGCATGGGCGAGTCCCTCGAGGTCTTCGGTTGAGTCGTCGAAACCGTGCTGACTGCGGTGGCTGGAGCGGGTGTGGCGCGGGAGCCACGGTCGCGCAAGGATCGAAGAATCGCGAGCATCCGGAGCGTTGTGACACCGTGACAGGCGTGCGCTTGGCTCTGGGTGAGCCTTCGCGAAAGTCAGCCCCACGATCCAGAAGAAGGGTGCCGCCTGCCCGCGCGTGGAGAACCGGCGCCCGCACGCGCTCGACCGCCTCCGTGCACCGCGTGGCCTCCTTGATGAGCGAGTGCGGCTCATGGGAAGCGCCGTCCGAAGATCGGCCGGTTGTGTTCAGTGTGCGCGCATTTCACGCCCGCGTGACGATGATCGGACCGCCCGGGGGTCGCGAGAGGGCAGCCCGCCCGATCCTCGAGCAGTGCAGCGCCGAGGAGCTCGCCGTCGACGTCGCCGTAGGAGGCCAGTGCGTCGCGGTGCAGCCGTGTGACGAGCTCGATGGCCTCGTGGGGTGTCTCGGTGTCCTCCGCGAGGCTGAGGATGATCTCGAGCTCCTCGACCACGCGCGACAGCGAGAAGTCGCGCATGTGGTCGCCGGCGAGGATCAACGGGGCGTGCCGTTCGAGGAATGCGCTCGCGCCGGGGCTCTCCAGCAGCGCGGCGCGGAGCGCGGACGGTTCCCATCCCAGCGCACGGCCGAGGAGGAGTACCTCGGTGACCGCGATCGCCTGACCGAACCAGAGAGTGTTCGCGATCAGTTTCGAGACGTGCGCGAGGGCGGGGTCCGCCTGTACGGGAGGTGAGCCGTCGTGCCCCAGCGCGGTGAGGATGCCCGACACCTCCTGCGCCGCGTCAGGCTCGCCGGCGAGGTAGAAACCGAGCGTGCCCGCGGTCGCGTTCGCCGGCCCGCCGCGCAGCGGAGCCGCAACCGAGTGGACGCCGTGACGGGTGGCCTCGGCCACCAAAGCCGTCACGCTCCGCGGATCGTTGCTGGTGAAGTCGAGCCAGGTGCTGCCCGCAGCCAACGCTTCGAGCGCACCGCCCGCTCCGGTCAGGGCAGCCCGACACTCGATCGGTCCGGGAAGCACGGTGATCAGGGTGTCCGTGTGCGCCGCCAATGCAGCACCGTTCGTCGCGGTCGACAGGCCCGCGGCACTCGCGCGCTCCAGCGCGCTCTCGTCGACGTCTGATACCCGCAGCTCGAACCCGTGTCGATGAAGGCGCTGTGCGACAGGGGCCCCCATGCGGCCGTACCCGAGGATACCGATGCGTCTCGTCACGACCCCAGCTTGCCTCGCGCGACACGGCGGACGCGAGTGAGAGGACGAACTCCTCAGCGATGACGGCGTCAGATCGACGTCGGGGCGCTGGCCGTGGGCGGCGGTTGACGCTCAGCTGCCCGGGCGCACCATGAGCAGCAGGTTCTGCTTCCAGTCGGAGACCATCACCCAACCGTCACCGAATTCGTAGGTCATGCCGTAGCCGTTCGGATCGGTCGACAGGGCCTTCGTCGGATCCTGCGTGATGTAGAAGCCGTCGGCCGACGACTCGCGACGCCACCCCTCCTTCTCGAGCTGGGCGGCGATCGACTCGGCCTTTTCCGCTGTGATGGGCGACCAGCCGAACACGATGAGGTTCGCGGATGCCACGGAGTAGTCGGCCCACGTGCAGATCATCCCGCCGTCGAGCGGGGCGCTGGGCGGCTGCGTCTCGAAGGTGAAAGGCGTCTGCTTGTACGTCCAGCCGCGTGAGGCGAACTCTCCGAGCGTGTCGGGCTCGACGAGCGCCTCGCAGCCCTCGCCGGCGCTGCCCGAGGATGACGGGTCGGGAGTCGGAACCGATATGGCCTCGGTCGGCGTGGGGGAGACCGCGTTGCCCTGGGTGGTCGGCGCCGCCGCGGGCTCGACGGGCGCGCAGCCGCTGAGCAGAAGCGCGCCGGTCAGCGCCAGTACCGAGAGGGCGAGGGGCGCGAAGCGAGAACGAGTCATCGAGGCTATCCGGTCGGTCAGAGGGCCGCGGCGGGGGAGGCGCCGAGGAGGGTCAGGAAATCTGCGTGCAGGCGGCCGTTGGTGGCGAGTGAGGAGCGCGACGCGATCGAGTCGGCGCCGTCGATGTCGGTGAACCGGCCCCCGGCCTCGTGGACGATCGGCACGAGGGCGGCGATGTCGTACTCCTTGACGCCGAACTCGGCGACGAACTCGAGCCGCCCCTCCGCCAGCAGCATGTACGGCCAGGTGTCGCCGTACCCGCGATCGCGCCAGACGGCCCGGCTGAGGCGCAGCAGGTCGTCGGTGCGTCCGACCTCGTCCCATTGCGCGATCGACTGGAAGCTGACGCTCGCATCGGCGACCGCGGCGACGGTCGACACGCCGAGCCGGCGCGTGCCGTCAGGGGTGTTGGTCCACGCGCCCTGACCGGAGGCCGCCCACCAGCGCCGCCCGAGCGCGGGCTGGCTGGCGACGCCGACGCGCGGCACCCCGTCGATCGCGAGCGCGATCAGCGTCGTCCACATCGGGATGCCTTTGAGGTAGTTGGCGGTGCCGTCGATCGGATCGATGATCCACTGCCGGTTCGCATCGCCCGACGTTCCGTACTCCTCGCCGAGGATGCCGTCGTCCGGCCGCTCCGCCGCAAGGAGTTCACGGAGCACGCGCTCGGTGGCGAGATCGGCCTCCGTGACGTGGGAGGCGTCGGCCTTGAGCTGGATGTCGAGATCGGCGGCGTCGAAGCGCGCCATCGTGACGGCATCCGCTGCGTCAGCGAGCCGCAGCGCGAGCCGCAGGTCGTCGGTGAGGTCGCCGTCGAAAGGCGTGCTCCAGGGGGACGCGGCGGCGGGGGAGGTCACGTTTCCAAGGATACGCGTCGCGGGGTGCCTCGATTCGCGACGAGGCGTTCGGGATGGTAACGTTGTCCCTCGGTTCGCCAGTGATCTTCTCGAGAGATTCGGCGGCCGCGGAACGCACCTCTAGCTCAATCGGCAGAGCAACTGACTCTTAATCAGTGGGTTCTGGGTTCGAGTCCCAGGGGGTGCACTACCGAGAAAGGCCCGGGCTGTGGTTTCACAGTCCGGGCCTTTCTGCATGGCACCCCTACGCGGCGTCGCCGATCAGCACCGCAGCGGCTTCCTCCGCAGCATCCGCGTCGTGGCCGTCGATGCGGGCCAGCGCCCGCCGGCCGATGAGGATGGTCGCGGCCGAGATCAGCACCGAGATCGCGGCGAACACGAATGGCACCGAGGCGTTGAACGCGTGCCACAGCGCGGCGGCGATCGGGGGCGCGGCAGCGCCGCCGAGGAACCGCACGGCTGAGTAGGCCGACGACGCCACCGAGCGGGGCAGGTCGGTCGCCTCCATCACCGATTCGGTGAGGATGGTGTTCATCAGGCCGAGCAGAAGACCGCCGACGATGATGCACGTCACCAGTCCCGCCGGCGTGTTCACGACGGCCGCGGCTACGAGCAGATCAATCGCCAACAGCGGCAGGACCACCAGCATCGCGGTGCTGCGCGAAAGCCGGCGCAACAGAATCGGCGCCACCCACACACTCGTGATCGCGAGCGCCACGCCCCAGCCGAAGAAGGTCAAGCCGATGCCCATCGCCCCGAACCCCAGCGGGAACGGCGAGAAGGCGAGCAGCACGAAGAAGCCGATGTTGTAGAAGAGTGCCGCGATCGCCAGCACGGCCAGTGCCGGCCGGCGCAACGCGTGGAACGGAGCCGACAGCTTCACCGGCGTCCGCTTCTCCTCGCCGCCGCGCAGCAGCACGAGAACGGCGACGAACCCGACGGCCATGAGTGCCACGACGCCGAAGAACGGCCCTCGCCAGCTGATCTCGCCCAGGATGCCGCCCAGCAGCGGACCGATCGCGATACCCAGACCGAGCGCCGCCTCGTAGAGGATGATCGCCGCCGCACTGCCGCCCGACGCCGCGCCCACGATCGTCGCCAGCGCGGTCGAGATGAACAGGGCGTTGCCGAGACCCCAGCCCGCGCGGAAGCCGATGACCGCGTCGACGCTGCCCGACAGCGCACACAGCAGCGCGAAGACGACGATGAGCGCCAAGCCGAGGAGCAGCGTCGCCTTGGTGCCGATTCGCGATGAGATCCAGCTCGTCACCAGCATCGCGAGCCCCGTCACCACGAGATAACTCGTGAACAGCAGTTCCGTCTCGACCGGGCTCGCCTGCAGCGACTCGGCGATGGCGGGGAGGATGGGGTCTACCAGACCGATGCCCATGAACGCGATCACGCAGGCGAACGCGACGGCCCACACCTGGGCGGGCTGACGCCAGATGCTGACGCTGGATGACGTGTGAGAGGCGCTCATCGGGCCACCTCCGCCACGCGGGTGCGGGCATCGACGATGTCGGCCGCGCGACGCATCGCGGCCCAGTCTTCCTCGTCCAGATCGGCGAAGCGCGGCGCGAGGGCGGCGCTGAGCACGCGCAGCCATTCGTCGAGGGCGCGCTGGCCGGCGTCCGTCGAGGAGACCACGGAAGCCCGAGAATCGTCGGGGTCGGGCGTGCGTTCGACGAGACCTGCGTCGGACATCTGGGTGACCAGCCGTGTCATGCCGGGCTGCGTCACACGGCTGAGGGTCGCGAGATCACCGATGCGCTGCGGTCCGTTGTCGCGCAGCAGAACGAGCGTGCGCCACTGCGCCGCGGGGGCTTCGGCGTGCGTCTCGAGTGCCGCGACCCGTGTGAGGGCGTGGGCGCCGAGAAGCAGCCGCAGAATGTCGTCCGAATGATGCATACCGAAAGTATATACCCCAGGTATGGATATGGCGACGGTGCTGTACGGCAGTCGTGCAGACGTTGACACTCCGCCGCCGGGCGAACAGAATCGCCTGGCGCGCCACCGTGCGGTGCCAACGCGCCACCGCGGTGACAGGATGCCGACGAAGGGGTGCAGCATGACGGAGCAGGATCTCACCGGGCGTCGGGCGATCGTCACCGGGGGAGCGAGCGGTATCGGCTTCGCGTGCGCGCAGGAGTTCGCCGCGCGCGGCGCCCACGTCGTGATCGCCGACGTCAACCGGGATGCCGCCGGTGCGGCCGCGGACAGCATCGGCGGAGAGGCCTGGGTCGTCGACCTCTCCGACACCACGGCCCTGGATGACCTCAGACTCGACGCCGACATTCTCGTCAACAACGCGGGTATCCAGACGATCGCACCGATTGCCGAGTTCGATCCCGACCGTTTCCGCTTCATGCAGCGGCTCATGGTCGAATCGCCCTTCCTCCTCGTCCGCGCGGTGCTCCCGGGCATGTACGAGCGCGGCTGGGGGCGCATCATCAACATCTCCAGTGCCCACGGCCTGCGCGCGAGCGCCTACAAATCCGCCTACGTCACCGCTAAGCACGCCCTCGAGGGGCTGTCGAAGGTCACGGCTCTCGAGGGCGGTCCTCACGGGGTGACCAGCAACTGCATCAATCCGGCGTATGTGCGCACGCCGCTGGTGGAGAAGCAGATCTCCGATCAGGCGCGCGTGCACGGCATCCCGGAGCACGAAGTCGTCGAAGCGATCATGCTCACCGAATCGGTGATCAAGCGGCTGATCGAGCCCGCCGAGGTCGCCTCGCTCGCCGGGTGGCTGGCCAGCGATCACGCCGGCATGGTGACGGGCGCCAGCTACACGATGGACGGTGGGTGGACGGCACGATGATCGGCCGTCATCCGTACACGACCGCCGTGCCCGTAGCGGGTGGGGAGCTGCAGGTCGGCGTGTGGGATGCCGAGCCGGGTGCGCCCGCGATCCTCGCCGTCCACGGGGTCACGTCGTCGCACCTCGCCTGGCAGTGGGTGGCCGACGCGCTGCCGAACACGCGGATCATCGCGCCCGACCTCCGCGGCCGCGGCCGCAGCAACCACGTGGAAGGGCCCGCGGGAATGGCCGCGCACGCCGACGACCTCGCCGCGGTGTGCGCCCACTTCGCCGTCGCGCCCGAGCTCGTCGTCGCGCATTCGATGGGCGCCTTCGTGGCAGTGGTGTTCGCGCATCGGCATCCGGAGCTCGTGCGCCGCCTGCTGCTCATCGATGGGGGCCTCCCGCTCCCGCCGCACCCTGACCTGTCGCCGGCCGAGCTCGTCGCGGCGATTCTCGGGCCCACTGCCGCGCGCCTCTCGATGACCTTCGACACGGTCGACGACTACCTCGCGTTCTGGCGCGACCACCCCGCCTTCGCCGCCGACTGGTCACCGACGCTCGAGCGCTACCTCGCTTACGATCTCGACCTCGGCGCGGACGGCGTCTATCGCCCTGCGACGAGCTATGACACGACCGTCGACGACACGATCGACATGAACTCGCGGCCGACGGTGCGCGAGGCATTGGACGCGCTGTCTGTGCCGACGATGCTCGTGACCGTACCGCGCGGACTTCGGGACGAGACGCCGGGGCTCTATCCGCCCGCCCATCTCGCCGGGCAGCTGAAGGCACACCCCTCGGTGGCTCACGTCGCGTGGCCCGAGTTCAATCACTACACGGTGGTCCTTTCGCGCGCCGGTGCGGACCGGGTCGCGGCTCTCGTGGAAGAACAGCTCGCGTCGTAGCGCGGGTACTCAGCGGGCGCCGGCCGCGATGCGCGTCGTCAACTGGTGCGCGTGCGCCAGCAGCGTGCGGCCGAGCTCGGGGATGCGGTCGGGGGAGAAGCGGAACTCGACGCCCGTGAGGCTCAGCGCCCACTGGGGATGACCCGACCGGGTGAACACCGCGGCGCCGAGTCCGAAGCTGCCCTCGACGATGAGTCCGGGGTTGAACGCGTAGCCGCGGGCCTGCGTCTCGCGCAGGCGTGCGCGCAGGCGCGACTCCGCGTGAGCGGCGCCGTGGCGCTCGGCCAGCTCCGGATGCCGCTCGAAGTAGGCGTCCACATCGTGGGAAGGCAAGAACGCAAGGATGGCGAGTCCGGCGGAAGCCACACCCAGGGGGAATCGCACGCCCTCCGACAGGACGAACGAGCGGATCGGGAACGCCCCCTCCTCGCGGATGAGGCAGACCGTCTCATCCCCGCGGCGTACCGACAGAAACGCACTCTCCTCGGTGCGCACCGCGAGCGACCGCACGATGTCGCGGCCGATGGCCGTGATGTCGTAGCGCGATGCCGCGACCGTCCCCATCAGATACAGCTCCGGCCCCGGCATCCATGAGCCCGTGTGCTCGTCCTGATCGACGAGACCCTCGTGGCGGAGCGCAGCGAGGAGGCGATGCGTCGTCGGCCGCGTGAGGTCGGCGCGTCGGGCGACCTCGGCGACCGTCAGGCCGTTCTCACCGGCTGCCGTCACGATCCTCAAGAGCGCGGCAGCACGTGCCACCGACTGTGCTCCCGGAACGGTGCGCCGCGATGTGTCCATGATGTGGACGCTACGCGACCCGGCATCCACATGGCAAGAAGCGGCGTGCGGTGTGCGGCCCGAGAGCGCACGATGGGAGAGCACACGATGACAAAGGAGTGGTTCGTGATCGACAAGACCTTCCCGTCGGCCGCCGCAGCGGTGAGAGACATCGCGGACGGAGCCTCGCTCGCCGTCGGGGGTTTCGGCCTCTCGGGCAACCCCATCGCCCTCATCGAGGCGGTGCTCGCTCAGGGCACCCGCGACCTCTCCGTCGTCTCGAACAACTGCGGGGTGGACGACTGGGGGCTCGGGGTGCTGCTGAACGCGAAGCGCATCCGCAAGATGACGTCGTCGTACGTCGGCGAGAACAAGGAGTTCGAGCGGCAGTTCCTCTCCGGTGAGCTGGAACTCGAACTCACCCCGCAGGGAACCCTCGCCGAGAAGCTGCGGGCCGGCGGTGCGGGCATTGCGGCCTTCTATACGCAGACGGGAGTCGGCACCCAGGTCGCCGAAGGCGGCCTTCCGCGCAAGTACGACGGAGCCGGTGGCATTGCGGTCGCCTCACCGCAGAAGGATGTCCGCTCCTTCTGCGTCGACGGTGAAGAGCGCGACTACGTGCTCGAGGAGGCGATCGTCACGGACTTCGCCCTCGTCCACGCCGCGAAGGGCGACACCCACGGCAACCTCGTGTTCACCAAGGCGGCCAGCAATTTCAACCCGCTCGCGGCGATGGCGGGGCGCGTCTGCATCGCGCAGGTCGAAGAGCTCGTCGCCCCGGGGGAACTCGACCCCGACAGCATCCACCTTCCCGGCATCTACGTGCATCGCATCATCGAAGTCGGTCCCGACATCGAGAAACGCATCGAACGCCGGACCGTGAGTGTCGCAGCGACCGCCGACGCCACCGTTCGGCGCGGCAACCCGGAAGGAGCCTGACATGGCGCTCACCCGCAACGAGATGGCGGCACGCGCCGCCGCGGAGCTCGCGGACGGCTCGTACGTCAACCTGGGCATCGGCCTGCCGACGCTGGTCCCGAACTTCGTTCCCGACGGCGTGACCGTCGTGTTGCAGTCCGAGAACGGCATCCTCGGCGTCGGGCCCTACCCGACCGAGGAGAACGTGGATCCCGACCTGATCAACGCCGGAAAGGAGACGGTGACGGTGCTGCCGGGTGCCGCATTCTTCGACTCCGCGTTGAGCTTCGGCATGATTCGCGGCGGCAAGATCGACGCCGCCATCCTCGGCGCCATGCAGGTGTCTGCGTCCGGCGACCTCGCGAACTGGATGATCCCGGGAAAGATGGTCAAGGGTCCGGGCGGGGCGATGGACCTCGTGCACGGCGCCGAGCGCGTGATCGTGCTGATGGAGCACGTCGCCCGCGACGGCTCGACGAAGATCGTCGACGCCTGCACGCTGCCGCTCACCGGTCGCGGGGTGGTCGATCGGATCATCACCGACCTCGCCGTCATCGACGTCACCGCCGATGGCCTCGTCCTCGTGGAGACCGCCCTGGGAGTGAGCGTCGACGATGTCGTCGCCGCGACCGAGCCTGAGCTGATCATCGCCGACACACTGAAGGAGATCGCATGACCACCGACGACATCGTGATCGTGGCCGCCGCCCGCACGCCGCAGGGCAGGCTCAAGGGACAGCTCGCATCGTTCACCGCGCCGCAGCTCGGCGGCTTCGCGATCGCCGGCGCGTTGGGGCAGGGTGGCATCCCGGCGGATGCCGTCGACGCGGTGATCATGGGGCAGGTGCTCCCGGCCGGCTCGGGGCAGAACCCCGCGCGGCAGGCGGCTCTTGCCGCAGGTCTCGGATGGGATGTCCCGGCATCCTCCGTCAACAAGGTGTGCCTCTCCGGGCTCACGGCGATCATCGACGCCAAGCGCATGATCGCCTCCGGCGACGCGACCGTCGTGGTCGCGGGTGGCATGGAATCGATGACCCGCGCTCCGCACCTGCTGATGGGATCGCGCGACGGCTGGAGCTACGGGTCGGTCGAGGTGCTCGACCACATGGCGTACGACGGTCTCACCGACGCGTACGACCGCGAGAGCATGGGCGCATCCACGGAGCGGCTCAATCCGCGCTTCGAGGTCACCCGCGAGCAGCAGGATCACGTGGCTGCCCTCTCGCACCAGCGGGCCGCCGCGGCGCGGGATGCCGGGGTCTTCGACGCCGAGATCGTGCCGGTCGAGGTCACGCAGCGGCGGGGCCCGGCGCTCACGGTGACCACGGACGAAGGGATCCGCGCGGAGACGACGGAGGAGACGCTCGCGAGCCTTCGGCCCGCGTTCGCGCCCGACGGTTCGATCACCGCGGGCAATGCCTCGCAGATCTCCGACGGCGCCGCCGCGGTCGTGCTGACAACCCGCGCGCACGCCGATGCGAGCGGGTGGCCGGTACTCGCCGTCGTCGGTGCGTCCGGACAGGTCGCCGGTCCCGACAACTCGCTCCACGCCCAGCCCGCGCGCGCGATCGCGCAGGCACTGCTGCGGCAGCAGCTCTCGGCATCCGACCTCGATCTCATCGAGATCAACGAGGCGTTCGGCGCCGTCGTCGCGCACTCGCAGCGTGAGCTCGGCGTCGTGGAAGGCGTCGTGAACATCCACGGCGGCGGCATCGCGCTCGGCCATCCGATCGGTGCGTCGGGCGCGCGCCTGGTCGTCCACGCCGTGCACGAGCTCGTGCGCCGGGGCGCCGGAACAGCCGCGGTCGGTCTGTGCGGCGGCGGCGGTCAGGGGGAGGCGCTGATCCTGACGCGCTGACGGCCCCCAGGCGGCGCCGCGGCTGCGCGGGCCGCGTCCGACTAGGGTCGAAAAGACGAGCGGGGGAGGCGGCAGAGTGCGCGGAGCACGGGACGGACGATCCGCCGTATTCCTCCGCTACTGGACGGCCGCCACCATCAGCTCGTTCGGCACCGCGATCACGACCGTCGCGATGCCCGTGCTGGTGGTGCAGCTGCTCGACGCGAGCCCGCTGGAAGTGGGGATCGTCAACGCCGCCCAGTTCGTGCCGTACGCGCTGCTCGGCATCCTCGCCGGGGTGTACACCGATCGCTGGCGCCGCCGGCCGATCCTCGTCTGGGCGAGCGTGGGGCGGGCGGCGTCGCTCGGCGCCATTCCGGTGCTGTGGGCCAGCGGTGTGCTCGAGGTCTGGATGCTGGTTCTCGCCCTGCTGCTCTTCGGGTCGTTCTCGGTCTTCGGCTTCGCCGCCGCGCAATCGCTGCTGCCACGACTGGTCCCGCGAGAGCAGCTGCTCGGTGCCAATATGCGCCTCGACCAGACCGATGCCGCGGCCCAGACCCTCGGACCCACGATCGGCGGCGGCCTGGTGGGTCTCCTCGGTGCTCCGGTTGCGATCGTCATCGACGCGGCGAGCTACCTCGTGGATGCCGCGTTGAACGCCAGCCTCCGGGTGGCGGAGCCGCGTCGCGCAGACCGCGCGCCGGGCCTTCGCGCGGAGATCGTCGAGGGGCTGCGGTGGACGTACCGGCATCCGACTCTCGGACCTCTCACCGTATCGACGCACGTCTGGTTCGTCGCGAACGGCGCCGCCATGACGGCGCTGTCATTGCTCGCGCTGCGAGAGCTGGGATTCTCCGCGGTCGCGTACGGCCTGCTGCTGACGGTCTTCGGCGTGGCGAGCCTCGCTGGCGCGTCATCAGCCGCCGCCATCACCGGACGGCTGGGTGCGGGCCGCGCGATCGTCGGCGCCCGCGCGCTGTATCCGCTCGCCTGGCTGCTGATCGTCACGGCGCCGCCGTCGCAGATCGGCGTCGTCGCGCTCTTCATCGCGCTGGCCGTCCAAGGTTTCGCCATGGGCGCGGAGAACTCGCCGGAGCAGCTGCTGTGGCAGACCCTCACCCCCGATCGGCTTCTGGGGCGGACGAACGCCACTCGACGGGCGGGCAACCGCACCCTCGCCGCGGTCGGCGCCCTCGCGGCGGGCGGCGTGGTCGGCCTCGTCGGGGACCGCGCTGCTCTCGCCGGCGCGGTCGTCGTCTTCGCCATCGCGGCCGTGATCGCCGCCTTCTCGCCGCTGCGGTCCCACCCCGACGAGGTGCCGCCAGAGTTCCGCTGACGCGACGGCGGATACCGTGGCCGTTAGTCTCGGCAGATGGTGACCATCACTGCGCTGACCGCTGCCGACCGCGATGAATGGGATCCGCTGTGGCAGGCCTACTTGACGTTCTACGAGAGCGAACTCGCCGACGACGTCACCGACGACGTCTACGGACGCCTCGTCGCAGGTGCTGAGCTCCATGGGGCGATCGCGCGAGATGACGAGGGGCGCGCGGTCGGCTTCGTGCACTGGCTGCTGCACCCGTCGACGTGGTCGACTGGGCCGTACTGCTACCTCGAGGACCTCTTCGTCTCACCGGACACACAGGGCCGCGGCGCCGGACGGGCGCTCATCGCGCACGTGCGCGCCGAGGCAGTGGATGCCGGCGCGCACAAGGTCTACTGGCTGACCCAGAAGGGCAACGCCACCGCACGCGCGCTGTACGACCGGGTCGCCGCCGACACCGGCTTCGTCCACTACGAGATCGCGCTCTGAT
>Ga0207655_1002764_pt1 | contig 13689 bp, 15 predicted proteins | sample KBSM44metaG_FD_184398 | JGI IMG/M metagenome (GOLD analysis project Ga0207655, IMG submission 184398) | Miscanthus rhizosphere microbial communities from Kellogg Biological Station, Michigan, USA - KBS M4-4 metaG (SPAdes) (version 2) | ecosystem: Host-associated > Plants > Roots > Rhizosphere >...
CCCCCGCGACCAATCCTTTGATGCCAGCGATGAACAATGCATCCGATGCGGAAACCTTCCGGGTAAGGTTGTTATCGATGGCCCAACAAAAACAGGCAATCACCACGGCGACCGGGCCAACCCAGCCGTGGATCCCTGCGGAAGTCTGAGGCCAACCCAAGAGCACGCCACCGGCAACGATTGCGATCATTCCAGCGACGATCCGCCGGTCGGCGTTCTCCTTGAACACCATCCAGGCAAGCAGGGCGGTCAATACCGCCTCAAGGTTTAGCAACAGCGAAGCAGTGGTAGCTGATGTGAGGGTAAGGCCAAACATTAAAGACACCGGCCCCAACACGCCGCCGAACGCGATAGCACCAATGAGCCATGGCCATTCTGAAATGGTTAAACCGACAGGCTGCCAGCCGCGATCGCGGATCAGCCGGGTAACCGTGAGACCCAAGCCACTTCCCAGGTAAAGCAAACCGGCGAGCAAGACGGGTGAAACGTTCAGCCCCAGGACCTTGGCAAGCGGTGTACTGGCACCAAACAGCGCTGCAGCACCCAAGGCGTATATAACGCTTTTGTTCATCATCTGTTCCGTAGCAAAAGGCATGATTGAGAAACACGATACTCGTCATGCATCGATAGCGCATTGAATCGAATCCACAAAAAAGGCACCTGCGATATTCTCGTCAGGTGCCTTTTTGCGTTGGGGCGCGGCAACGATGCCCTATGCCGGATACGTTAAGACGCTGAAACCTGCCGCTGCAACCGCCGCCCCACCACATCCAGCAAATCGCAACCATCACGCAACGAAGTCACCAACACCCGCGCCAGCTCACTGTGAACGCCTTCACTTACAGCGAAGCTCTCCAGCAATTGAGTCGCCGTGCGGATGCGGTAGGCTGCCGTTTCATGCAGCACATCCAGCGGCGCTTCGGTGTCGATCAGCAGCGACGCGATAGTGCAGTCGATGCCGGTGATCGGCATGTATCGATCCATGACAAAACCTCCATTCGATCAACGAGCGCGATCACTCAGTGGCAGACGGGCGCGATCGCCGGCGTGGGCGAATCGAGGTTATCCAGCGCTCGATTGATCAACATCTCGGCCAGCACGGCCAGTTGCTGCATCGCCAATGCCACATTGCGATGCGAGCCTTCGAGATGGTCGGCCAGGTCGGTGGTCATGACGTTCAAGGAGGCCAGGGTTTCACTGGCGTGACCGAGCAGGGTGGGGGTGTCGACGTCGGGGAGGATGGTGAACACTTGGCTCACGGGGTCGGGCTGTTTCGGGTTGCGCAAGCGGGCGCTGACGGCGCGTTGGGTGGCTTGAGTCAGGTCTAGGTCTTCCGACTCTGAAAGGGTTGGGTTTTCAAGTGGGTTGGTCTTTTTCATGGAGGAGCTCCGAAAGGTTAGGGATTCCTACGCTTTTCGGCCTGTCAAAACCGTCCGCCGGGTTGCAGCGAAGAGGGAAGACTATCTTCCAGAAATGTTGTTCGCCAGTTCATGAAAGCCGCTACGGGTTGCGGGAAATTTCCTAGGATGGTGTGTACGAGCCTGTCAGGCAGCGATGAAAGCGGAAGACCTTGCGATCCTCCGCTCGGGTAATCACTTACCTAAGTGCGCCCTTACCTTGTCAACCATTACGCCAACTTTCTGGACTGCTTCCTTGATCTTCTCCTTGGACACTTTGAAGTGATCTGACCAGTAATTCAGCTCGTAGGGCTCATGTACATTGATTTTTGATGCGTCCTGCGGGCGGCGTTTGGTGAGATCGTCCGACATTTTATTTCTCCTTTTATGGTTGATGTTGCGCAGTGAGGTTAGCTGCAGCGTTCAAAGGCGCCAGAAGCGGAGGAGGAATGTCGATGATTGGTATCTCTAGGACGGGGCGTTGGAAAAGCCCGAGATATGATGACGAAGATCGTTGGCGAATACGGCAGGAAGAGGCTGCACCGATAATCGAAACGCTGCATGACTGGACGCTGGACCCGCGTGATCTGGTGCCCAACGGATTAGCAACGGCCAAAGCTCTGGATTACAGCCTTAAATGTTGGGTAGCGCTGACGCACTACCTAGGAGATGGGGCCGTGCCCATCGACATCAAGCACTTTGGTGGTCATAGGGAGTATCCAGGGCAGGCGTCCGAGGGGAAAATCTGTCCTGGAAATATTGGTATGGAATTGGTTAGAAACCTCCGAACCAAGACCCAACTTTTGCCTCCACCGGCGCCGTAAGAATGAAAAAGCTATTGTTTGCTGCAGTGTTGGCGGTATTGGCTGTGCTCTACGTCGGCTACTACGAAGCCCTTGAAGATGGCGACATTGAGACCATCCTGTTCATCAAGAAACACCCCACGTTCCAGGTGAAGTTCTACAACATCCACGCCAATGATGGAGAGATCAGGCACGTCGAACGACTCACGGACGAGGAGCGAAAGTGGATCATTGACTACTGCCGGTATCGGTTGGGAATCGATACGGATCTGAAAGCACAGAGCGATATTGAGATGTGCAGAAAAAAATAGAGTCATCCAGGTAGGAAGATAAAAGGGTCTTTAACCCGATCCACTCCCAGGCTTTCCAAATACTCGATGGTCTCAGACGATGGTGCGTAAGCGTGCTTGATAAAGACGCGGTCGGCCTGGATCAGGCTTCCGTCTTCTGGAGCGGGTGCAGCTTCTGGAAGGGCGTTTTGGAACCGTCGTGGCGTTCGATGGTGGCGATGCTGGGCAGGGTGCCGATGAGTGACTGGATAACGTCGATGAGCCCAAGACAGCTTCATCCGAAGCCTATACATCCAGCTTACGGACAAAGACATTCACGTCATTGCCGTAGTACACGGAAGAGCCTTCATACTGAAACCGCAACTTAGATAAAACATGAGTAGATACATTGTTATCGGGCCAGACGAGAGCAGCACACTCTGAAAGACCTAGCACATCACGCGCATAATCGAGAATTGCCGAACCAGCCTCTGTAGCGTATCCGTTGCCCCAAAAGGCTTTAGCGAAACGGTATGCCAGTTGAAATCGATCAGTGGATTCTAGGGGGGCGAGGCTTATCCAGCCAATTGGTTTCCCCTGTAACTCCACACGCCAATGCCCTGGCCCCTCAATCGGTGCAGAATTTACATAGGCGAGAACTTCTTTCCGCCGAGAAGGGGTAGGGGCAACCACTCCAGTCGTGTAGCGCATGACCTCTGGGTCGGCCTCCATCGTCATCACAAAACCGACATCATCCGGCGACAGGCGCGTTATCAAAAGTCTGCGGGTCTTAAAAGTCGCCATTGCGCAACTCCAATGCTGATTACTCACCGCAGTCTAACTGGCGCGCCGCCGATTCGGGCAATAGCCGATGCCCTAACCAGTTCACGAGCGCGGATGGCTATTGAACGCGCGGTCCACATGTGTTTGCCAGCCGCTTACATTTCAAGAACCGTTCAGCATACTCAAAGCAAAGGAGCCCGCTCCCACAGGGGGATGTGTGAACCATCGATTGCCAAACCCCAGATGCGACAAAGCCCGCACTTGGCGGGCTTTGTCGTTTTCGGATTGGTGGAGCCGGGGGATGCTGAATTCGTCTGAGAACTTATTGATTTTCTTAGTTAAGACAGTTCGATATCTTAAGTGGGATACCAACAGGAATACCAATGCTCGCCTATCGGCATAATAGCTTGGGGGGACGGTATCGTTAGAGATTACCATAATCTTGTATGCCCGAAACACCCACCCTGGAAGATTGCAGATGAATATCTAAAAGCTCTGCGCATTTCTCTAGGGTGGGGGATCAATCGGTTATCTGTCCTTTGGGTCCCAGTAAAGAGACACCACTTTATGTCGAACGTAGAACTCTAACCCTGAGCACTCATGTTTATGAGTCGATACGAATGTTAATGGGGCGCTGTGGCGATTCTTGATGACGGTTACGTGAGCGTTACGTGAGGTGAGCTCCGCTTTCCATTTGTCTATCATCGCTTTGGAATCTTGAACAAAGCAATAGATCAAAACCTCTCCATGGTCTTGTCCAGGATTGCCAGTTGAGTATCTCGTAGACAGCTGTCGAAAGCCCTTGTCCAACCATGCGTAGTCGCTATGCTTCTTCGCTTCCGCTAGCCAAAGAAAATCGCATTTGCCCTCAATTACGACATCGCAGTGCCCACCTATCGACGCATTGTGAGTCGCTTTTATACCGGAGTGTGTAAGCATGTCACATACTTGAACCGTTAGACCGTCTTCATCGTCATCCTGCTTTTTTTCTCGATGTTTAACCAAATTGTTACACGCAAAGTCTACTGAGCGTTGGACTGCATGGATTCTACCTTGGTGACTTTGAGCCAAGATATAGTCAATTCCGGTTTCCATCGGCGTGCCAGTAACTTGGAGACGTAAAGCCGCGAGTGTGTCAAATTCGTTGCTCATTTCCACCCTGCTCCAAAAAGATCTGTTTCGAGTTCAAAGTACGGTACAACATGTTCCGACGCTCTGATGATCTCCTCGCGCGTAACAGGGTGCAAAATGGTATCTAGATCCAAGACTTTCTGGAAGTCATCATCAGATAGCTTATGACAGTTCTCTGCTTCGTCGATAAAGTCTGCGGATGCACGGAAGATTGCGTGCTCGGATTGAACCAATATCGCAAGTGCAGCTACGACGTCAGGGGTCAATTTCGCTTGCCCTAACAGGTTCAGAATGTCGCCTACCCGCCAACTTCGTAGAGTCCCTTGCTTACCTTGGTCTATAGCGTCAACTATATTCAAGGCAGTTTTGGCTGCTGGCAACTCATTCCAGTGGGCTAAAATGGAGGATTTTATGCTGGAGAAATTTCGAGCAGGGGATGCCTTTTCGGTATCGAAGTTTAAAGACGGAAGTTGGCGTACAATTTTCATTGTTTCAACGCATACCGTAATTATCCTTAGGAATAATTCCAATGGATATCTCGGATTGCTGATGGTTTCATTCGCATAATCATTTGCGTCATTAATGATGCCGGTAGCTTTGTCGGTCTTGACTGCTTGGCGTTCCATCACCCATTCAAGTGCAGGCTTGCCATTGACTACATATTCATAAGCATCGACAGGGATGTTTTGAATAGTGATATTAGTGTTGTATATGACGGTTGATAGGTCTTTTTCCTTGCCCTTGCCGCCAAATTTCATTTGTTTTACACGATAGAAATTTTTAGCGTTTTCCTCCGCCTCACGGATAAGCCGGTGGTCACCTTCTTTGAAGGTGACAAAGTACGGTTCAATTTTCTCAAAGTTAGTGTGCAGGTTACCTAGCGCGCGGCCAGCATCGCGGAAAGCTGTGAAGTCAGCATAGCTTTTAACTACCGGGATTCGAGGTAGTTGCTTGGATAGGTTGTTGCTGAAACGTTCTCGATAATCCGGTGAGTGCAGCAGACCATAGACATAAAAGAATATGTCTTCTTTACAAATTGACGCATCGGTGTACGCAGCTTGGAAATGTGCAAACCCTGCATCGGTGATCGCATCGCGCCGCGTGAAATTGTGTTCCTCATTAGCCTCCCCTGCGAAAAGTCCGTCCTGAAATTGATTCTCTTCGTAGAGAAATAGCGGGAAGCATTGACCTTTTTCAATATTGTCAAGGCAAGGCATTGTATCAGACATTAGCGCTGAGAAATTTTTGGCACCGATTCCTGAAACTTGTATAACTAAGTTTTCTGTTTCGCGATTCGGATATATGCGTGGCATTTGATACACGCGATTATTCAATATTGGGTCGAAATAAAGATGCTGCTTTTGAAATGGTCGATAAATGCTTGGGACGATTTTGGCCGAAGAATATTCAAGAGGCGTCTTTCGAGCAAAGTGCTTCAGTATGTCGCCTCCCCAGCTAAAGGCGCGCTCATTAATGGTTACATGATTTATTAGGTTTTCAGTTGGCCAGGCTTGAACTCTGTTTGAGAGTCTCCATAACTCCCTATTATAAAATTCTATATTGTTTTGTACGTTGTTGGAGAGCTTGTCGGCACTGCTGTTATATACCCATGCGTCGCGGCTGGTTGTTACCCCTCTCGAATTTCGCTCAAAAAGCGCGCCTGACATTTCAATGAATTCATCAAAGCTCTGGTCCACCTGGTCGAGCCAGTCGTTGTTTTCATCAGGCACAATGCTAGTCCAACCATTGGCTTTAGATATCCCTTGGATAGACCCAAAGTTTTGGATGATCGCCAGCTTCTGCTTCTGGTCCAGGTAGTCCCCAATATCATGAAAGTGAATGCGCCCCCGCTCGACACACTCAGGATCTTTCACCAGTACGGAAATTGCAATTGGTGCTCGACTCCCAGAGCCGAAAATTTTACCGCCTTCCTTGCGCGATAGTTCACCAGCTGTGCGCTGGTTTCCCCGTAAATGAAATATGTAAAGGTCATTAAACTCTTGGGCTAAGCACTTGCGCATACCATCAGCAGCATTGCCATCAATCCAACCTGCGTTGGTTACGAAGGCCATTATACCGGCATTTCCAATCCGATCGCTCGCCCAGCGGAACGCGCGGATATAACTATCGTACAGCGAATTTTTTAACGTTGCTGTCGAATTTGCTGCGTAGGTATCACGTATTTTTTCATCCAGTTGGGGATAGGCTATGTTAGCGGCGTTGTCATTAGCACTATTCTGTCCAGCCGAGTACGGTGGGTTGCCAATAATGACTCGGATGTCTAGCGCTTTTTGCTTTGTTCTACGTTCCGAATTGTCAGGCAAAAGGTTTGCGACCATGTCGCGCTCTTGCTCATACATCTGGAATGTGTCGGTAAGTAGGATGCCTTCGTAAGGGGCATAGTCTGACTCGGCAGACAACGAGCCGTATTCTAGTTCATGATATACGGTTTCAATGTTTACCGCTGCGATGTAATAGGCTAGGAGGACTATTTCATTTGCATGTATTTCATGCTTGTATTTGTGCCGCAGCCTATCTTTCGGGATTAGACCAGATTGTAGTAAGCGTGTAATGAACGTCCCTGTACCTGTAAATGGGTCCAGGATATGGACACCTTCAGAACCGAGATTCTGACCAAACTGTGATTTCAAAACATCATTTACTGAGTGGATGATGAAATCCACTACTTGGACCGGTGTATAGACAATACCAAGTCGAGCAGTAAGTACCGGAAAGGCGGTGCGGAAAAATTTATCGTATAGCTCTGTGATGAGAGTCTGGCGACCCTGAGCTGTTTTAACATCAGCCGCTCGACGCTCTACGCTTGCATAGAATTTTGCAAGACTATCAGATTCCTTTTGGAGGTTGTGCTCGTGTAGCTGGCCGAGAACAACTTCCATTGCACGGGAAACAGGATTTTCCTTAGTGAAACGGCTACCTTTAAAGAGCGCGTCGAAAACTGGCTTGGTAATGAGGTGCTGAGCAAGCATCTCAATAGCTTCAGCCTCCGAAATCTCAGGATTCAAGTCATCATGAAGCTCTCTAAGGAAGTCGAGGAATGCAGTACGCTCTGCTCCTTCATTTCTGACGATTGTAGTTATCCGGGTGATATGGGTTTGGGCTATTTTGGCAATGTCTTTAGCCCAAGTATCCCAGTACTCTCGAGTGCCACATTTTTCAACGATTTTAGCCATAATGGCTCGAGTGAACTCGTCAAAAATGAGCGAGCTCTGGACGAAATGGTCGTGTTGTCTGTACCCGGGGGTGTCCATCCCGATGCTCGCACTATCTTTGAACCCCGTGCTTTTGGTGGTCGCAAAGTCGTCGACTACAGCAGTTAGCTCTTTCAGTTCGGCTTCTGATGAAATCCGAATCAGTTCAAGCTTATCGCTAATATTTTCACCAATTCTCGCTTGGTTGATACGAGCGTCAAGGCGTTCGTCATGCGCTCGTAAGGCGTTGAGGATTTGCCAAACGACTTTGTACCGCTCGTTATCGTTTAGAGCATCCTCAGGCTTGGTATTGGGTGGAATGGCCACCGGCAAAATAACGTAGCCCAATTTTTTCCCTGCTGCGCGTCGCATTACGCGCCCAACAGACTGGACTACATCAATTTGGCTTTTTCGAGGGTGCATAAACATAATGGCGTCTAGAGCCGGTACGTCAACACCTTCTGACAAAACTTTAGCATTAGTCAGAATTCGGCATGTATCGTCGCCCGCTTCTTCCTTTAGCCAACCCAATAACTCCTCGCGAGCAGTTGCGTTAAAACTACCGTCAACATGGCGTACCTCAGTGTTGAGGACAACCGCATCGTCGGGAAGATCGTTACCGGTATACTCCTCAACGACTTGTGTAAATTCTTCTTCTATAATTTTGGATTTTGCGATGCTCTGGCAAAAGACTAACGCGCGGCGCATTGGGCTAGGGTCTGAACCCAAGTCGGTGGCCAGATCTGATTTGGTTAATGCCTTATAACATCCGATAATTTTAGTCGCGTCATCAAGGGTCAGCTCAACGCCGTCTTTAAGGCGGTTTTGAATAGAGCTTGAAACCATCCCTTCATCTACCGCTAATACTACGACTTTGTAATCCGTAAGTAGCTCGTTTTCTACTGCCCAACCAAAGCCGCGATGAAAAAGGTCTTTGCCAAATTTTGTTTCATCGTCCATAGATGCTAGCTCAGCATCATGATCATCAGCCTTACGCTTCGCCATATCCCCAAAAATACGGGGAGTGGCAGTCATGTAGAGCCTTTTTTTCGAGGCCACATATTCATTGCTATGAATACGAACAAAGTTACTTTCTTTCTCGTCCTTGAGAGTAACACCAGTGGTACGGTGTGCCTCGTCGCAGACGATTAGATCAAATTCGGGAAGGCCATATTTATTCTGTGCACGCGTGATGACGTCTATGGAATGGTAGGTTGAGAAGACAACCGTCATTTTACCTGAGTCCGCGTTGTTAACCTGATAGGCTAATCGCTCTGGATCTGTTGTCGCGGGGAAAGCTAGATCATGAATATTTAGGTCAAGCGTGTCGGCGTCCACATTTCGGCCAACTTTTGTGTCGGAGCAGGCGGAAAATGCCGTAAACTCTTCTTGGCAGTCTTTTTTCCATTCTCGTACAGTCTGAGACATGAGCGCGAGAGAAGGAACCATAAACAGAGTACGCTTTCCCTTTCCTGCCAGAGCTTCTGCTATCCGTAAACCTGTAAAGGTTTTACCTGTTCCGCAGGCCATGATTAATTTGCCTCGGTCCGCTACAGCAAGACCATCCATGACCTCTTGTATTGCATCTCGTTGGTGATCAAGGGGGACTTTCTTAGGGGCAAAGCTAACGGTGCCGGTACGGGTAAAAAGTGTCCAATCAATTCGACTGGCCTCAAGCTCATTTAATCCTATTCTGTTCCAATCTTTAGAAAGTTTGTCGAGTGTCTCCTTCGCGTTTTTTCCGAATTCTTTGCGAGTAGTATCTGCAATTATGAGTCGTGTGAAGAGGCTATTAGATGCTGCTGATATAAAGCTATCAATATCTGGCTTTTGGATTACATGGTTGGGTGCATAGAATTTGCATTGGATAGCAGCAAAGCCGGAGCCATCAGCCAAAGTGGCAACCAGATCAATACCCGTATCAGTGCTGTTCCACTGACGAGACTTAGCCCAGTCCGCAAAAGTCACAACTTCGGAATAGAACTGCCTCTGCGTGTCATCTTTTTCTAGAAAAACGCGAATCAATCGCTCAAAGTAGTCCCCCTTCTCGCGCTCTGAGCGTGAAGAGCTACGATAGATTTCCAAGAGTTCTTGAAGGGCCATGACTAATTTAGTTCCTAAACTTAAGTGTTTTCTTTGAGTCGGACGGGATCCGCTTGGCGGGTAAGCTAAGCAAGGTGCGCCAATCCGTATCGTCCAGCCCTGCTTTGAGCGAGCAAATGCGTGATTATGTCGAAATCCGCACCAAAGCGCACGGCCTGGCTTGTAGCAGTCGCCGTCAGCATTCTAGTGATGCAAGCGAAGCGATCCAGTCTGGCGCCGCGGATTGATTACGCCTCGGGGCGGAAGGTTCTCAGACTCGTCAGATGCTTGACTGTCTTGGGTTCGGTGCAGATCTCAAAAGCAGCGACATTGACAATGCGATCAGTTGCTGGTGACTGGAAAAGGGGACGGATTTATTTTTCACAACTTCAGCTTTGGGGTCAGGCTGTGTGAAAACAATTCCAGGATGCGACTGATGTGGCCCGCGGCATGACCATGCGATCGCTCAGCCAACGAACGTCACTGCTCCTCGACGATAAGGTCCATGAGCGTTTTTACACACTCTGGGCCGGTTTCTGCCTGTCGGTACCCTCGGCTGCGTGGGGGCGTTCAGTTAAGCATCGATACTTTGGATGGAACGGTAGTGTTAAAGCTAGCGATACCATTACCGTAACTGTTGTTTAAGTCCTCAATCGACACGAGCTCGCCGGTTGGGCGACCCGCGGTGACAGAAAGCCATTCAATGCCAAATTAGAGGGGCCGCTTACATTGACTTGACCGATACTACTTCCACAAATCTGAATTTTTTTCTGGCCGTCTTTGTAGCTTCTTGTTCCGCAACTAGTGAACTCAGCGTATCGGCCTCATGTACCATCTCGTGCATTTTGCCTTCAAATTCATTTCCCACCCGCAGCGTGACTCTCAGCCTGGGCGTAAAGTCTTTAGAGACTTTCTTTTTCTCCGTTACTTTCACCGGTTGGACGATCACACCATCCGGAACCGTATCTTGCACATGTGAATTAATTGCTGGTGCAGGGGACTTGGACTCACCGAATAGCGCCCGGCGCATTTCTGCTTCCGTCAACTCTGTATTCATAGCATTTCTCGAGAAGGTGTCATGTATTAGCGTTACCGATTCTATCAGCGTGGTTGGAATCTGTAGTCGTTTGGTCAGACGTGAAGCGTTAGAGCTATCAGACACGGGCAGCGTTAGCGTTTGGCCGGCAGTTTTCATTCGGATGCTGAGCATATTGGTGCCTCACACTTGTGTTGTCGTGGCTTCACATTTACGCTTTGCTCCGTCGCGGTCAATCCCGTGGCCGGGTGTCAGAACCTGAATTGTTCGAGGCGCATAGCGCCATAGCCAGCGATTAAGTGCTTACAGAGGCTTAGCTGCTGCTTTTCTATGGCGGTCCGTGCGGGGCAGGCTTCGGCCTGGCCGGTTCCCTCGGACGCCGGTTTCTGACCCCCGTACGGTCCGCCACCCATTTCGTGTCAGAACGGCTGGGTGGACGGCTCCTTAACTGTCCGAGGAGATAAGGAAAATGACCTGTCCCCCTTTTAAGCTCGTGCGCCGCCTTGGCCGTTTTTTTCGTCCTGCAAACTATCTCGGAGGATTCCGTGATGTTTGATCTCTCGCTTCTAATCGGCCTTCCCAAACCCAACAGCATCGATACCGCATCGCTTACCCCTGAAGATGCCGCGATTAAACTACGGCAGGCTGCCACTCTTCGTCTTAATGGAGCGCAGAGTATTTTGCTTCATTTTCCGCAAGACGTTGAGCTGGCTGTAGAGCTGTTGGATGACGCCGCCGTGTTGTACGACAAGGCATTCCGGAATTTGACTGGCATCCCAGCTCAAAGCGTTCATCAACAGATCTATGAGTATGTCTCTGTCCCCTCCGCTGAAGGCTCTCCTGCGATTCGAACCCCGTGGGGCGATAAGTATGCTCCGGTAATTAAGGACGGTGTTCGTTGCGCTGAGACTTGGCTAGAAGGCTCATCATTACCGTTATGGTGGGCGCTGTCTCAAAACCGAAAGCGTCATCGTCCAGGGGACTATCAGGAAGCATTTGAAGCAGGCTTTCTGCTGCGGTTGCAGCAGACGCTGATCATACGACGTGAGACAGTCACTTCCCAATCAACCATCTTCGATGCCTGAGTTTGTAATTGACGTTTGAGACTTTGCTTTTCCCGCCAAACCCTCCGATCAAGCGATCTTTGATCGCGCCGATCGGAGGGTTCACTCGCTTTTTCTCGCAGCCACCGCGGTCCCCCCCTTTCATTTCAAATTTGATTAGCGCCAGCCTTCTTTTACCCGTCAATAATTGCTCGTGATCTGTATCGAGCGCAGAGCCGTTTCAGTGTCAAAGCGGATCTTTTCGTTGGGCATGGATGTAGGTCTTGCGACAGCGGCGACAGCGGCGACAACGCACATAGAACGAGGCCTGGCACATGGCGACAGAAGTGGCGACAGTCGCCACTTTTTTGCGCGCTTTGGCCGTAACGCTTGACCGCCTTTTCGAGCGGGTATAAAAATTGGCGCACGGATCGCTGTCGTTGACAGCACCAGCCCAGGTAGCCAGACCCTTCAAGGCTACGCCACTTGCGTGGTGGTTCTCCCAAAGTGCGATTAGCATCCGGCGGCTCGCACGGTCACTCCTCAAGAGTGATGGATGCCTACTCGACTTATCTGTCCACTGCGGCAGACGATGGACCTTCCTCGCTGCACTGCAGCAACCTCACCTCTCGGCACACTTCGCTGCGCCAGACCGCGCCTGTCTCTTTCTCCTGGAAAGAGACGGGCGCTCGTAGCACTGCTGCAAGCCACGTCGTACAAGGCATTGCCGCAACTCTCCTCGTGACAATCGGCCTGACAAATCCTATTCGTCGCCATCCGCAACGACACAGGCGCCGGTGCCGCAGCCTATGGAAGGACTGCCCCTGACTGACAGTCAGGTATGCCCCAGATGTCTAGGTCTTTGCCTTCTCCCACCCAGGATCTCCAGGTGCCGAACTCGTCAGTCGGCACAGCCTCCACCCGCCCGCATCTTCGGATGCGTCTAAGGAGGCCAGATTTATGGGCGCATGCCCTTGCTCCCGGTCGTAAGGAGCCGTTCGTTCCGCGTCAGTGAACACCTCACAGGCCGCAGGTGCCTTGATCCCTGATAACACTCAACAGCCGTGGCGGGACTACGTGAGGACAACCAGCAATGAACGAGGAGAGGGCCCATGCAGCAGTTAGATCCGAAGCTTGAACTACCACGACCACCTCGACCGCTGATTGAGTCGAATCCCGTGTCCCAGCCTTATCCGGTGCAGGCACTGGGTGGGATTCTTGGGCCTGCGGTGGAGCGCATGGCCGAGGTCATCGGCGTGCCTCGGGCACTGGCCGCGCAATCGGTGTTAGCGGCCTCGGCGCTGGCCACCCAAGGTCATGCGGGCTTACAGCTCGACGGGAGAAATTATCCCCTGTCGCTGTACCTGATCACGGTGGCCGCGTCAGGAGATCGCAAGACCGCGGCAGACCGATGTGCCTTGCTGCCTGCACGACAATGGGAGCGTGAGCAGTGGCAGCGTTACCGCGAACAGCTTGCCCGGTACCGCGCCGCACAGCGCCAAGCACAGCGTATCAATCCTGCCGATCCCGACCCCACAAACAGCGTACCGCTCGAAGCTGAGCCTTCGGCACCGCGGCTGATCACCACGGACCCGACTATCGAGGCCCTGATCAAGGGGCTCTGTCATGACCTGCCGAGCATGGGCCTGTTCTCTGACGAAGGCGGACAATTCCTCGGGAGCAGCACCATGAATCGGGATAACCGTTTGAAAGCGATCACGACCTTGTCGTCACTCTGGGACGGCAGCCCGATTGATCGCGCGCGCTCCATGGTTGGTGAAAGCTTGCGAGCCTACGACCGACGCCTGAGCCTGCACTTGATGCTGCAGCCGAACTTGGCCATGCAGTTACTCAGTGATCCGTTGCTGCAGGGGCAAGGCATTCTCGGTCGCTGCCTGATGACTTGGCCCACCAGCCTGGCCGGACAACGAAG
>Ga0207655_1002767_pt1 | contig 13662 bp, 11 predicted proteins | sample KBSM44metaG_FD_184398 | JGI IMG/M metagenome (GOLD analysis project Ga0207655, IMG submission 184398) | Miscanthus rhizosphere microbial communities from Kellogg Biological Station, Michigan, USA - KBS M4-4 metaG (SPAdes) (version 2) | ecosystem: Host-associated > Plants > Roots > Rhizosphere >...
TGCGCATCAGCAGTCCGCCAACACCAAACACCGCAAAACTCAACCCTGTGGCGAACACCCGCCAGTACAGCGACAGCCGGGCCAGCGCCGCATCAAGCATCGCGGTTCCAGCTCCAGCGCATGCGTCCATCGCAGCGCTCCATCCGGCTCGCCCCGCCCAGATGGAAGGCCGCCACCGCCAGGCCGCCCGGCATGCCGGACGATGGCGCGTCGTCGCTAGCGCTCCAGCGCAAGGAGATGGCGTCGCCGCCGTCGGCGGGAGCCGTCATCAACCATGCCCACGCGTGCGGCTGCTCCTCGCACTCCTGAAACGGCAAAAACAATTCAGGCAGCTGGCAATCGGAAGCCACCAGCAACACCCTCTCCGCGCCGTCGGCCAGCAGGCCGCACGCTTCGATCACCGCATGTTCGATCGTCGCCGCGCCGGCGGCCAACGCGATGTGGTTGGCGCGATCGCCGCGCGCGATGGTCAACAGGCCCGCCGTCGCGTTGTGCACCGACATGCTGAACGCCGTCGGCGACAATGCCTCGCCGCGCGCCAGATCGCTCAATAGCTCGAGCGCGCGCGACACTTCGCCGTGGCGCGAACAAAAAACCGTGGGAATGTCGCCAGCGCCGTCGCCTCGGCCATCGAGGCAGCGGTAGGCCACTTCCAGCGCCATCTTCCCCAAAAATCCCGCCCGCCGCCGCAGCATCGCGGGCATCGCCTTGACGCCGGGTTCCTCGCCGGTGACGATGCGCTGCGGCGCGCGCGCCCACTGCGTCCACGCCTCGGGCGCGGTCAGGCCGGGCGCCCAGGCGGCGTGAGCGACGATTGAAAAGGTGACGCCATGAGTGCGCATGTTAACAAATAATCCAGAGTTCTGAGGTAGAAGAAGGTACGAACTCGCGCTCACATGCCGCGGAAATGCCAGCCGACGTACTTTTAAAATTATAAACGACAGCCGCAGGCAATCCGCCGAAAAAATAGATTCACGGCAACTATTTTGCTGATTGGGCTCTACTTTTGTGCAACTCGGCGATAAATTTCTCGCTAAATGTCACACTGTTGATTCTGAAAAGAAAAAAGACGAGGCCGCATCACTGCGATCCTCGTCCCTTCATTGACAAAATTACTCCGGATGAGCGGTTCAGAACACCCAAAGCTTGTCGACAGGCAACTGCAGCCAGTACTTGCCCGCTTCCAGCTTATATTTGGAATAGGCGCGCAGGCCGAACTCGGCGCCGCCCGCCGGGCTCTTGAAAAGACATTCGAAGCGGTCGCCCAGGTACATGCAGGTCAGCAGCGGCAGCTCGATGGCGTTATCCACCGGCGTCGGGCTGATTTTCACTTCCTCGACGCGGATGATGGTGGACGGCTCGCCGCCGCCGGCGCCGCGCGCGGTGCCGGTCAGCGTGGTGCCATTGACGTCGAGCCGCGCCAGCGCGCCGTCGCGCCGCACCACTTTGGCCGGCAGGCGGTTGTTACTGCCCATGAATTCGGCCGTGAACAGCGTCTCCGGCGTTTCGTACATGCTTTGCGGCGTGCCTTGCTGCTCGATCTTGCCGTTATTGAGCAGCAGGATGCGGTCCGAGATCGCCATCGCCTCGGCCTGGTCGTGGGTCACCATCAGCGCCGACAGGCCCAGTCGCACGATCAACTCGCGCAGGAAGGCGCGCGCCTCCTCGCGCAGTTTGGCGTCCAGGTTCGACAGCGGTTCGTCCAGAAGGATAACCGGCGGGTTGTAGACCAGCGCGCGGGCGATCGCCACGCGCTGCTGCTGGCCGCCGGACAGCTGGTGCGGATAGCGATCGGCCAGATGGCCCAGGCCCAGATTTTTCAGCACGTCGGCCACTTTGTCCTTGATGTCGCTGGCGCCCATCTTGCGCAGCTTGAGGCCATAGGCGACGTTCTCGAACACCGTCTTGTGCGGCCACAGCGCGTACGACTGGAACACCAGGCCGAGGTTGCGGTGCTCGGCCGGCATCTCGAAGTTCTTCGAGCCGTCGTAGACGGTGCGCTCGCCGATGGCGATGATGCCCTGCTTGGCGCTTTCCAGGCCGGCGACGGCGCGCAGCAAGGTGGTCTTGCCGCTGCCCGAAGGCCCGAGCAGCGCCACCACCTCCCCCTTCTGAAGGTGCATCGACACGCCCTTCAGAATTTGATTGGCATGGGCGCCGGTGCCGTAGTCCAGGTGCAGGTCGTTGACGGTGAGTTCGTTCATGGTGATGTCTCGTTTCATATTATTTGAATCAATTATGGAGCTTCACGCCGAAGCGCAAGGCGATGCCCAGGCCAATGGCCACCAGCGAGATATTGATGAACGATAGCGCCGCCACCAAATCGGTGGAGCCGCTCGCCCACAGCGACACGATCATCGCCCCGATCACCTCCGTGCCGGGCGTGAGCAGGTACACACCGGTCGAGTATTCGCGCTCGAAGATCAGGAACACCATCAACCAGGCGCCGAGCAAGCCGTATTTCACCAGCGGCAGCGTGACATCGCGTGTGACCTGGCCGCGCCGCGCGCCGACCGCGCGCGCCGCCTCCTCCAACTCCGGGCCCACCTGCAACAGCGCGGTCGAGATCAGGCGCATGCCGTAGGCCAGCCACACCACCGAATATGCCAGCCACAGGGCAAAGATGGTCGAGCGCACGGAACGCAGCAGCGGTATCGCGTGCTCGGTGAGCCACAGCGCCACGCCGTTGTCCATGCCCTTCAACATGCCATCGAGCCAGCTTGGCACGAACAGGAACACCCACAGGAACGACAGGCCGGCCAGCAGGCCGGGCACGGCGCGCGGCACCAGCACGCTGTAGTCGAGGAAGCGGGTGATGGCGTCCGGCTTGCGGTGCATCGCCAGCGCGATGGCGCTGTAGCAGATGACCGCCAGCGCGCCGCCGATCACGCCGATCAGCACCGTGTTGACGATGCCGCGCACCAGCGCCGGTTGTTCGAGGATCTCGCGGAAGTGCTGCAAGGTCAGCACCTCGGCCAGCTTGACCCCCTCGCCCCAGTACTGGACGAAGGAGCGCAGCACGATGCCCGACAGCGGCATGATAATGGTGAACATCAGCCAGGCGAAGATCAGCGCGAAGGCCAGCCACTTCCAGCTGCCCAGCGGCATGGGCTTCGAGCGCGCGCCCTTGCCCTTGATCGAGACGAACTTGTTGGCCGATTTGAGCAGGTGGCGCTGCACCATCACCAGCGGCATCGTCACCATCACCAGGCAGACGGCGACGGCGGCCATCAGGTGGTAGGACGGCGTGCCCATTTTGTTGGTCAACTTGTACAGATAGGTGGCCAGCACCATGTGGCCCTCCGGGTCGCCCAGCACCAGCACCAGGCCGAACACCTCGAAGCCGAGGAAGAACACCAGCACGCCGGCATACGCCAGCGCCGGTGTGATCATCGGCAGCGAGACGTTGAACATCACCTGCAGCGGCGAAGCGCCGGCGACGCGCGCGGCTTCCTCCACGTCCGAGCCCAGGCTTTTCAGCGCGGACGAGGCATACAGGTACACGTGCGGCACGTGGGTCAGGCCGGCGATCACCACGATGCTGGTGAACGAGTAGATATTCCACGGGACCATGCCGAGGATGTCCTTGGCCCACAACGAATAGAAGCCGACGGGGCCCATCGAGACGACGTAGCCGAAGCCCATCACCATCGGCGAGACGAAGATCGGCACCAGCAGCAGCGGCGCGATGAAGCCCTTGGCCGGCAGGTCGGTGCGGATCATCAGGAAGGCCAGCATGCCGCCCAGCGGCACGGCGATGGCGGCCAGGCCGACGGCCAGCCAGAAGGCGTTCTTGAACGCCATCGTGAAATCGGGATCGTCGAAGATGAAGCGGTAGGCGTCGAGGCCCAGCTCCTTGACCGGCATGAAGAACGGCGCGCTCAAAAAGCTTTGATAAAAGATCAGGAACAGCGGCAGGAAGATGGCGGTGGAGGCGAGCACCACCACCACGCCGCGCGGCCAGTTCAGGCTGCGCCGGCCGGAGCCGGATAGAGTCATAGTTTGCATAGGAATTCCGTTTTTACGAACGCGTGCGGGCACCCAACCCGCAGGTCCTGGCAGGGGTCGTACCCGCCTGGGTACGACTCCGCGTCGGCTCGGGGTTCGGTGGACCTAAGGTGACGCTTTAAGTCAGGCGATTACTTCTTGCCGGCCGATTCTTTCCACTGCTTCAGGAAGGCCATGCGCTTGGCCGGTCCGAGGAACTGCAGCACCATCGGATGCACCGGCACCGGCTTGACGTTGTCCTTGCCGATCTGCTTGATCAGGTCCGCCGAGGTGGTCTCGCCGGTGACGTCGGCGCGGATCGCGAACAGCTTGGAATCGTTGGCGATGACGGTCTGGCCGCGATGGGACAGCATGTAATCGAGCCACAGCTTGGCGGCGTTCGGATTCTTGGCGGCCTTGTTGATGAACAGGACGCGCGACATCACCAAGGTGTAATCCTTCGGCAGCACCACGCCGAGCGACGGATCGGTCTTGGCGCGCACCAGCGCGTAGGAGCCGACCACGTTGTAGCCGATCAGGTTCTCGCCCGAGGAAATCCGCTCCATCATGGTGCCGGTCGACGACTGCACGCGCACCTTGGCGACGCCGAAGGCGTTGAGCATGTCGAGGAACTTCGGATTCTCGCGCGCGTCCTGCGTCATGAACATGAAGCCGACGCCGGACTTCTCGATGTCGTAGGTGGTGACCTTGTCCTTGAACTTCGGCGTCTGGATCAGCTTGGCGAAGTCGGCGTGCGTCTGCGGCACTTCCTTGGCGTCGACCAGGCGCTTGTTGTAGACGATGGCGGCCGGCTCGAAGGTGGTGCCGTAGGCCTGGTCGTCCCACATCGACCATGCCGGCAGCTTTGGCGCCTCGACCGACTTGTATTTCATCGCGTAGCCGTCCGAGGCCAGGCGCATCTGCAGGTCCATCGCCGACGACCAGACCGCGTCGGCGGTGTTGCCGCCTGCCGCCACCTCGGAGATGAAGCGGTTGTACACCTCGGTCGAATTCATGTCGTTGTATTCGACGGTGATGCCCGGGAACTGGGCGCTGAAATCCTTGATCAACGGCGCCGTGGCCTTGCTGTCGGTGGCGCCGTAGACCACCAGCTTGCCCTCTTTCCTGGCGCCGTCGATGATCTTCTGGTAGTCGGCCGGATAGCCGGCCGGCACTTGCGCCAGGGCGGCGGTGGAGGTCGCGAACAGCGCGATCGAGAGGGACGCGCATGCGGCGGCCACTGAGGTCTTGAACATCATTTTTTAGTCTCCAATTGTTTTAATATTTTTTGTGATCAGCGCACCAGACCGAGTTCGGCGGCGTGCCTGCCGTAATCGTCTACGGCCTTTGTTACATAAGCTTTCAGCGCGTCCCCGGTCAGCCCGAACGGATACAACCCCGACGCCGCGCGCGTCTGCGCGAACTTCGGATCGGCCAGCACGCGGTCGAAGGTCGCCACCCACTGCCGGTAATCCGCGTCCGGCACCTGGGGTCCCATCCACAGGCCTCGGATGATCGGCCACACCACGTCGACCCCCTGTTCGCGCGCCGTCGGCACGTTGGCCAACACGCCCGGCAGGCGTTTCTCCGACAACACCGCCAGCACGCGGGTGTTGCCGTCGGCCGCGTACAGCGTGGCCTCGCTGGCGTCGCCCGACACGACCTGCACGTAATCGGCGTGCATCGCGGTGAAGGCCTCGCCACCGCCCTCCAGCGCCACGAAACGCAGCGCCTTCGGATCGATGCCGGCGGTCTTGAACACCATCGCCATCTTCAACCAATCCTGGCTGCCGATGGTGCCGGACACGCCGATCAGCACCTTCTGCGGATTCTTCTTCAACGCCGCCAGCAGTTCCTTCAGCGTCTTGTAGGGCGAATCGGCGCGCACCGCGATCATGCCGTAATCCGTTCCCAGCGCCGCCACCCAGCGCACATCGTTCGCGGTGGCCTTGCCGAACTTGCCCTGCGCAAGATTGAGCAGCGAGCCGCCCGAAAACACCACCAGCGTGTTCGGCTCGGCGCGTCGCCGCTGCGATACCAGCGAATGCCAGGCCACCGCGCCGATACCGCCCGGCAGATAGGTGATCCGCATATCCGACGGCGGCGGCTTGGGCGCGTCGCGCAAACCCTGCAGACCCTTTTGCGCCAGCTTGCAAGTGAGGTCCATCGCGCCACCGGGTTTGGAGGGCACGATGCACTCCACGCTTGCCGCCCGCGCCACCGCGCACAGTAAAAACAGCGCGGCAATCAAAGCCTGCAAAACTTTAGTCATCTTGTATGGTTATCTTAGAGCGGTGAAGCTTTCAAAGCGCTTTCAGGCCGCATCGACTTTCATAAAAAATATCGACGCGGCCCGGTCTTCGTTGCGAAGCGGCTTAGAAGCGGTGCTGCATGCCGACGGTGATACCGCGCTGGCTGTTGGCGAAGCCGGCGTCGTCGCGCGACAGGCCGGTGAGCTGGCCGTGCTTGGCCTTGGCGTACGCGCCCGAGACATGGACGTCGGTGCGCTTGGACAGCGCGTAGCGGTAGCGCAGCACGTACATGGTCGGATCGGCGTCGGTGTTGGCGGCGACGTTCTTGACATCGACGTGGTAGACCGCGCCGGTGATGGTGGTCACCTCGTTTGGCTTGTATGCCACGCCGCCCCAGGTGGTGGTGGCTTCGACGTCGGCGGTCGCCGCGCGGCCGGCGGTCAGGTTGTAGTCGCGCAGGACGGCCCAGAATTTCAGCGGTCCGGTTTCGTAGTTGGCGCCGATGTGCCACACGGTGTTTTCATCGCGGTTGCCGGTGGCCGCCACGGTGTTGCCGTTGTTGCGCTCATAGGTGGCCATCACGTTTGCCGGACCGAACTTGTAGGCGATGGTCGCGCCCATCTTGGCGCTGTCGGCCACGCCGGTGGTCTGCTCGCCGGCGGCGTAGTTGGCGCCGACGCGGAAGTTACCAAAGGTGCCGGCGTACTTGATCAGATTGTCGTAACCGGTGGTGAAGCCGTATTTGCTTGGGCCGGTGGCCGGCCCCGAGGTCGCCCACGAGTAGTACGGCGCGAATCCCATCGGATCGTAGCTGATCACCGTATCGTAGACACTGGTGAACGAACGGCCGACGACCACGCGGCCGAAGGCGCCTTCCAGGCCCACGTAGGCCTGGCGGCGGAACAGCGCGCCGTCCTGGGCACCGGTGTCCATCAATATCCCGCCTTCCAGATTGAAGACGGCTTTGAGGCCGCCACCCAGATCTTCGGTGCCCCGGATACCCCAGCGCGAAGTGTTCATACCGCCCGAAATCACGCGGGTGTTGCTACCGCCGGTGGCGCTCGAGTTATTGGCATTTTCGACGCCGACGTCCAGCAAACCATAGACTTGCACATTCGATTGGGCCTGCGCGGCACCGCCGGTGGCGGCTGCCAATGCCAAGATGGCAAGGCTAATTGGGGATTTTTTCATTGTGTCTCCAGAGGATATAGTTATTTGTGATGCCTGATATTTGCTATCAGGGTGCCACTATAGGAGTCGCTTCCTTTCAATTACCTTTCACTTACCTTTCACTGCCGCAGGAAGGGTATTTCCTGTCGTCCTCGCACCACAAAGCCGATGGGCCTTCCCTTTTAACGCGCGGGCGACGATGATTCTGGCCTTACACTGAACTTTTTTTTCCGCCATGGCAAGAATTTATGCGCATACTGTTAGTTGAAGACCACACCGAGCTATCGCACTGGCTGGCCAAAGCGCTGCGCGACGCCCACCTCACCGTCGAATGCGCGGACAACGGCGCCGACGCCGACGCCCTGCTGCACACGCAGGATTACGCGCTGCTGATCCTGGACCTGACCTTGCCGCGCATGGACGGCCTGGAGGTGCTCAAGCGCCTGCGCGCGCGCGCCGCGCCGCGCGGCCAGACGCCGGTGCTGATCCTCACCGCGCGCGGCGGCCTGGAGGAACGCGTGCAGGGCCTCAACCTGGGCGCCGACGACTATCTCGCCAAGCCGTTCGAACTGGCGGAGCTGGAGGCGCGCGTCAAGGCGCTGCTGCGCCGCAGCGTGGGCAACGAGGCGCTGGTGCACCACTGCGGCGCGCTCAGTTTCGACACCGTCACGCGCATGTTCACCTACGCCGGCAACGCGCTGGCGCTGACGCCGCGCGAGCACGCGGTGCTCGAAACCCTGATCACGCGCGCCGGCCGCGCCGTCTCGAAGGAAAAGCTGTTCGACGAAGTATTCGCGCTGGCCGACGACGCCAACATCGACGCCATCGAGCTGTATATCCATCGGGTGCGCAAAAAGCTCGACATCGCCGCGCCGGACGCCGCCATCATCACCACCTTGCGCGGCATCGGCTACCTGCTGCAACCGCGTCCGGCGCTCGCCGCCGACTGACGCGCGCGGAGCTCAATACCGATGCCGATACTGACCAGGCTCGCCAAACGCTTCGGCCCCGGCGCCACGCTGGGCAGCCTGCGCGGCCAGCTGCTGCGCTGGCTGCTGGGGCCCTTGCTGGCACTGGTCGCGCTCAACACCGTTTCGGTCTACCACAACGCGCTGGACGCGGCCGATGTCGCCTACGACCGCTCGCTGCTGGCGTCCACGCGGGCGCTGGCCGAACGCGTCTCCATCGTCGGCGGCAAGGTGGTGGCCGACGTGCCCTACGTGGCGCTGGACAGCTTCGAGACCGACACCCTGGGGCGCATCTACTACAAGGTCACCGGCATCAACGGCGAGACGGTGTCCGGCTACGGCGACCTGCCGGCGGTGCCGGCCAACGTGCCGCGCTCGGAGGCCTATCCGGCGCTGGTGCGCTTCTATCACGCCAACTACAACGGCCAGCCGGTGCGCATCGCCGCGCTGCTGCAGCCCGTGTACGACGACTCGATGCGCGGCATCGCGCTGATCCAGGTCGGCGAAACGCTGGAGGCGCGCCGCGGCCTGTCGAACCAGATATTGTTCGACACCCTGACCTGGCAGGCCTTGCTGCTGCTGGCGCTCGCGCTGCTGGTGTGGTTCGCGGTGCGGCTGGTGCTACAGCCGCTGATGCGGCTGAAGATCGCGGTCGAGACGCGCAGTTTGAACGATTCATCGGACGTCGATCCGGCGCTGGTGCACAAGGAGGTGCGGCCGCTGGTGGCGGCGATGAACAGTTCCCGCTCGCGGCTGCAGCTGCTGATCAGCAGCCAGCGCCGCTTCATCGCCGACGCCTCGCACCAACTGCGCACGCCGCTGACGGTGCTCAAGACGCAGGCCGAACTGGCGCTGCGCGAATGCGACCGGGCCGGCGTGCCGCCCGAGGAAACCAAGGCGGCGCTGCGCCACATCGTCCACAGCATCGCCGCCACCACCGACTCCACCGTCAACCTGGCCAACCGGTTGCTGACACTGGCGCGCATCGAGCATGGCGGCGACGCCGACGGCGCGGCGGCCCAGGCCGAGCCGTCATCGCTGCGCGAGATCGCGCGCCAGGTCGGGCTGGAGATGGCGATGGCGGCGGTGGCCAAGAACATCGACCTGTCGCTGGAGGCGGAGCGCGAGTGCGTCGTCAGCGGCCAGGCCTTGCTGCTGCACGAGATGATCGCCAACCTGGTCGACAACGCGCTGCGCTACACGCCGGCCGGCGGCCAGGTGGTGCTGCGCGTGATCGAGGGCGAAGATGGTGTCGCGCTGGAGGTCGAGGACAGCGGTCCTGGCATCGCGGCGGCGGAGCGCGAGCGCGTGTTCGCACCGTTTTACCGGGCCGCCTCCACGCTGGAGCGCAACCCCGGCGGCGCCGGCCTCGGTCTGGCCATCGTGCGCGACATCGCCAGCCTGCACGGCGCCACCATCGCGCTCGACGAAGCGGCCGGCGGCAAGGGTTTGAAGGTGACGGTCTTGTTCAGCCGCCGCTAAGGCGCTCATGGGCGCCGGGGTCCAATACACGCGGTAAAATAGCGATCTTTCCCCTGTCATCAGGATCAGACATGATCACCAAAGAAGAAATGGTCGAGCTATTCGCCGACATGAAGCAGAACGCTCCGTGGGACAGCAACAAGCCGCTGTTGTGGGGCTACTTTTTCGCCGACGCGGACAAGGCCAAGCTGGAGGCCGCGCAAGCGCCATTGAAGGCCAAGGGCTACCAGATCGTCGGCATCTACGACTCCAAACCCGACGGTGACGCGCCGGCCTTGTGGTGGCTGCACATCGAGAAGGTCGAGAAGCACACGGTCGACACCTTGCACGCCCGCAACCAGCAGTTCTACAAATTCTCCGAAGAGCACGGCCTCGAATCCTACGACGGCATGGACGTCGGCCCGGCCGCCTGAAGCGACGGCAATATTTCCAATTAAACACACCCAGCGCGCCGTTTCGCCTATCATTCAGTCATTTCTCCTGAACTGACCACCGATGCTCTCGAAACTCTCGTTTCGCCAGTTGCTGCTGGGCGTCTTCCTGTTGATCGCTGTGTTGCTGAGTGCCGCCTCCCTGCACGCGCTGTGGACGCTGGACCGTCTCGCCTTCCACAGCCGCGACAGCGGACACCACGCGCTGGCGCTGACCGAAAACACCCAACAGCTGGCCGAGCGCAGCGTGGCGATGACGCGCAGCGCCCGCCAGTACCTGGTGCTCGACGACCCCGCCTTCCGCATGCGCTACGCCGACGCCTGGCGCGAAGCGCGCGCCGCGCTCGACGCCGTCCAGCGCGGCCTGCCCCACGCCCCCAACATCGCCTTCGACACCTGGCGCCAGGCCGGCGAGCAGGCCTGGGACATCCTGCAAATGCCGACCCGCGCGCGCACCAGCGCCCGCCGCCAGGCGCTGGAGAAGGTCCTCGCGCTGTTGCCGCGCATAAACGCCCAACTGGCCGAGGAGGTCAAACAGGAGGTCGAACTGCGCAACATCGCGCTGCTGGCCGAGCTCGATCAGCGGCGCGCCGTGCTCAAGGCGCAGGTGATCGCCTCCATCGTCGTGGCCGCCCTGCTGGCGGGCGGCTTCGGCCTGTGGCTGTCGCGTCCGCTGGCGCAGATCGAATCGGCGATCGACCGGCTCGGCGAGAACCGCTTCGACGAGGCGGTCGAGGTGCGCGGCCCGGCCGACCTGCAGCGCGTCGGCCAGCAGTTGAACTGGCTGCGCCAGCGCCTGTCGAACCTGGAGGAGGACAAGTCCCGTTTCCTGCGCCACATCTCGCATGAACTGAAGACTCCGCTCGCGGCGCTGCGCGAAGGCGTTGCTCTGCTGGAAGATGGCGTGGCCGGCGCGTTATCGCCCAACCAGCGCGAAATCGCCGGTATACTGAATCAAAACACGGCGGCGCTGCAGTCGCAGATCGAGGCGCTGCTGCGCTACAACGAAGCCACGTTCGACGCCCACCACCTGCACCGGGAGCCGACCGACATGTCGGCCCTGCTGGCGCACGCCATCGACAGCCAGCGCCTGCAGTGGCAGGCCGCCAAGCTGACCGTCGATACCGAGGGCAAGGCGCGGCCGATCACGGTCGATGCCGACAAGATGGGGGTGGCGATCGGCAACCTGCTGTCGAACGCCGTGCGTTTCAGTCCGCAGGGCGGCGTGATCAGTTTCAAGCTGGAGGAACGCAACGACCGGCTGCTGATCGACTGCGCCGACCAGGGGCCGGGCGTGGCGCCGAACGACGCCGCGCGCATCTTCGAACCGTTTTACCAGGGCCAACGCCAGCCGCCCGGAGCGCGTCGCGGCAACGGCATCGGCCTGTCGATCGTGCAGGAATATATCGCCGCGCACCAAGGCGTGTTGCAGCTGTTGCCCTCCGACCAGGGCGCCCGTTTCCGAATTGAACTACCTTATTGAAGTTCTGATGGTTAATATGATGCCTTACACAAAATCCGCTCCCTCCCGCGCCCCGGCGCGCCTGCTATGCGTGCTGCTATGCCTGGTGCTGGCCGCCTGCGCCCAGATCCAGCCCAAGCCGGCGCCGCCGCCGGAGCCGCCACCGCCGCCACCGGTGGTGGAACTGGCGCCGCCACCGCCGCCGCTCGACGAACTCGGGCCGCTGCTGAGCTATCACCAGTCGCTGCGGCGCATGAGCCAGGGCGAACTGCTCAAGGAACTCAGCGGCCTGAACCAGCAGCAGCGCAGCCCGCGCGTGGCCATGCAAATGGGCATGGTGCTGATGCTCACGCGCGGCGGCGGCGACCTGGCCCGCGCGCAGACGCTGTTCGACGGCGTCGGCAATTCCAACGACAGCGAGGCGGCCGTCTTCAAGCCGCTGGCACAGGTGTTCTCAAGCAACTGCGCCGAGGCGCGCCGGCTCGCCGAGCACGTCGACCGGCTGGCGGCGCAACAAAAGGACAACCAGCGCCGCATCGACCAGCTCAACGACATGGTGGAGGGCTTGAAAAACATCGAACGCACCTTGCCGGTCCGGCCGGCGGCCAGCGCGCCGCAGGGGATCATCAAGTGAACGCGGCCGACGAGCAACTGGCCGCCGCCGGCGCCGCCCGCAACCCGGCCGGCAAGGGCGCTCACTTATTGGTCGTGGACGACGACGCCGACCTGCTGCGCCTGCTATCGATGCGGCTGACCGCCAACGGCTACCGGGTCACCGGCGTCGGCAGCGCCGAGGCGGCGCTGGCGCGCATGTCGATCGAGCTGCCTCGTCTGGTCATCAGCGACATCCGCCTGCCGGACCGCGACGGCATGTCGCTGTTCCAGGAGATCCGCCACAACTATCCGGCCCTGCCCGTCATCCTGCTGACCGCCCACGGCACCATTCCGGACGCGATCGAGGCCACCACCTTGGGCGCCTACGCCTATCTGACCAAGCCGTTCGACGCCAAGCTGCTGCTGGACCGCATCGCCCAGGCGCTGAGCCTGTCCGCGCCCGCGGCCAGCCCGTCCAACGGCGACGAAGCCTGGCGCGCCGGCCTGATCAGCCGCAGCCAGCGCATGGACGAGCTGCTGGCCGAGGCCCGGCTGGTGGCGGCGTCCGACGCCAGCATCCTGATCCGTGGCGAAAGCGGCACCGGCAAGGAGCTGCTGGCCACCGCCATCCACCGCGCCAGCCGCCGCGCCAAGGCCCCCTTCATCGCCGTCAACTGCGGCGCGATTCCCGAGGCGCTGCTCGAATCGGAGCTGTTCGGCCACGTCAAGGGCGCCTACACGGGCGCCGTCAGCAGCCGCGAGGGCCTGGTGCAGGCAGCCGACGGCGGCACCCTGTTCCTCGACGAGATCGGCGATATGCCGCTGTTGCTGCAAGTTAAGCTGCTGCGGGTGCTGCAGGAGCGCGTGGTGCGCCAGCTGGGCTCGGACATCCCCCGCCCGGTCGACGTGCGCATCCTGTCGGCCACCCACCGCGACCTCGACGCCGCCATGCTCGAGGGCCAGTTCCGCGAGGACCTGTATTACCGGCTCAACGTCATCACCTTGACCTTGCCGCCGCTGTCGCAGCGGCGCGAGGACATCACGCCGATGGCGACCCAGTTCCTGCACACCCTGGCGGCCAAGTACGGCAAGACGGTGCGCGGCTACGCGCCCGACGCGCTGGAAGCGCTGACCACGGCCTCCTGGCCGGGCAATGTGCGGCAACTATACAACGTGGTCGAACACGTGTGCGCGCTGGCGACCGCGCCGCTGATTCCCTTGTCCCTGGTGCAGCGGGCGCTGCGCGTGCCGTCGCTGGAAGTGCTCAGCTACACCGAGGCCAAGCAGCGCTTCGAGCGCAACTATCTGGTCCAGTT
>Ga0207655_1002772_pt1 | contig 13651 bp, 9 predicted proteins | sample KBSM44metaG_FD_184398 | JGI IMG/M metagenome (GOLD analysis project Ga0207655, IMG submission 184398) | Miscanthus rhizosphere microbial communities from Kellogg Biological Station, Michigan, USA - KBS M4-4 metaG (SPAdes) (version 2) | ecosystem: Host-associated > Plants > Roots > Rhizosphere >...
TGAGGTTGGCAAGGCGTTGGAGGTGGCCAGCTCCAGCGTAAGGGCAGGGTACTGCGGCATGAAGTCTGCCAGCGCGGGCAACAGCAGGCTGTGCAGTACCGCATCGGTACAGGTCAGGCGCACCGTGCCGCTGACGACTTGTTCGCCCTGCTGCAAAGCGATGCGCGCAGCGGCAAGCGCCTGTTCGGCACACTCGGCCTGTTCGGCCATGGCCTGAGCGGTATCGGTCGGTACGTACCCGCGCCGGTTCTTTTCAAACAGCGCGGCACCAAGGGCGGCTTCCAAACGACGGATCGAGCGAAACACGGTCGATACATCAACCTGCAACAGGTCGGCGGCACGGGCGAGGGTGCGGCCGCGAACCAGGGCGAGCACCAATGAAAGGTCGGCGTGGGTGATTTCATATTGCATTGGTGCATTGTTCCTTTGCCTGAATGCCTATGTTTGTTGCGCGGATGACTATCCTAGACTGGTTTCATTCCCGCTGGATAGCGTCCGGTAATCGGCGCTGACCACTCAGATTTCACACAGGATTCAACCTATGTCGCGACCTCCCTTGATTGGTGTCACCGCCTGCCGTCAGCAGTTGGGCAAGTACTCTTCTCACACCGCAGGCGACAAGTACGTCGAGGCCGCAGCCTTCGCGGGCATGCCGGTAATCCTGCCTGCGCTCGAGGTGCCCACCGAGCCTGCGCAACTGCTTGCGTCACTGGATGGCCTGTTGTTTACCGGCTCGCCGTCCAACGTCGAGCCGCGTCACTACAATGGGCCGGCGAGCGTGGAGGGCACCGCCCATGACGTCTTCCGGGATCGCACAACTTTGCCATTGCTCAGGGCTGCCATTGCTAAGGGGGTGCCGGTGTTGTGCATTTGCCGCGGCTTTCAGGAACTGAATGTCGCGCTGGGCGGCAGCCTGCATCAGCGTGTCCAGGAGCTGCCCGGCTATCTGGATCATCGCGAGCCGCAAAGCGAGGTGCTGGCGGTGCAGTACGCGCCAAAGCATGCCGTGCAGGTACAGCCTGGCGGTTTGCTCGACTCGCTGGGGCTGGCACCGGGGTTCGAGGTCAACAGCCTGCACAGTCAGGGTATCGATCGCATGGCGTCGGACCTGTGCGCGGAAGCATTGGCCCCCGACGGTCTGGTCGAAGCGGTGTCCATGCCTGGTGCGCCAGGCTTTGTGCTGGGCGTGCAGTGGCACCCGGAATGGGCGTTCATGGACAACCCCGTGTCGCTCAGCCTGTTCAAGGCCTTTCGCGAGGCCTGCCAGAGGTATGCGCGCAGCAGTCGCTAGAGCGATGAGCTGCTGAGTGTTGTGGGCAAACGTGATTTAATATCCGGCTTGATGGCTTCGGGTGATGGACGATCCATTGCACCGGGGCGCTGCCTCATTCACCGGATATCTTTCACATAAGGCCACTATGGATACGGGAGCACGACTCAAACTGGTGCGTGAAAGCTACAAGCTGTCACAGCGTGAGCTCGCCAGACGCAGTGGTGTGACCAATGCCACGATTTCCCTCATCGAACAAAATCGTGTCAGTCCTTCCATCAGCTCGCTGAAAAAGCTGCTTGAAGGGATTCCCATGACGCTGGCGGATTTCTTCACGTTCGATCAGCCTCCGGGTCAGGATCAGTACGTGTTTCGAGCCGGTGATCAACCCGATCTTGGGCGCAACGGTGCCCGCCTGCTGCTGGTCGGCGCGACATTGCCAAGCCGGCAGATGCGGTTTCTGCGTGAGCAATACGCCGGGCGCCGACTCTCGGGCGATGAACCCATCGTCCACAGCGAAGGTGAGGAGTGCGGTCTGGTGACGCGCGGCACCGTGGAGCTGACCATCGATGGGCAGGTCAACATTCTCGGTCCGGGTGACGGCTATTACTTCCCGACCACCTTGCCGCATCGCTTCCGCAACATCGGCCAGGACGAAGCGGAGATCATCAGCGCCAACACCCCGGCCAACTTCTAGGTGCCGATAGCCAACGATGCCTTGCGCCTAACGAAGGCTCCAGGAAATACCGGCATAAATCCCCATCCCGTCGCCGGGTGTCGAGCGTGCGATGTCTTTGCCGTTGTCGTCATAGCCGGGTGTCACGGTGCTGGCGTAACGCTGGTTAGTCAGATTGCGCAGGTCCAGCCAGGTCTGCCAGTCTTCGCCGGGTGACGCGTAGCCCAGTGTGGCGCCCAGCAAGGTGTACTGATCGGCGTAAAACGAGTTGGCGTAATCGACCGCGATCCTCGACGCGTGCTCAGTGTTGAGTGCTACGTAAACGCCGACAGGATGGCTGTAGCGCAGCTCGGCCTGATAGTAATGCCGGGGGATACCCGGCAGCGCGTTGTCGCCGAAGCGGTCGTCGTTACGGTAGTGAAAGTCGCTGAACGTGTAGGCCTGGCGTAAATCGACCTTGCCTGCAGCGCCTCCCTGCCACAGCGGGCTGTCCAGGCTGAGTTCGATACCGGTGTGGATGGTCGGGCTGGCGTTGGACTCGGCAATGACTTGCGAGCCTGCCGCGCTGGCTGCCTGGGTTTCGACACTGAGCAGTTCATGTCTGACCTGCGAGTAATACCACCCTGCGGTCCAGTCGCCTGCTGCGCTATTACCCTTGCCGCCGAGCTCCAGCGTAGTCGCGGTCTGATTTTCAAGTTTGACGCCAATACTCTGCAGGCCGGTCGCCGCACCGCTGCCTGCTGGGAAGAAATGGTTGGAACCCCAGATCATTGACCAGGCGTGCGGCGGCTCGACCGAGCGACTCAGATTGCCGTAAAGCTGCAATTGCGGCGTGAAGTCGTAGCGCAGGCCCAGCCGGGTGGCATAGTCCCAGGCGTGAGTGCTGACGGCCTGTTGGGTTGCGGGGTAGGTGACCTCTGTTTCGCGACGGGTATAGAGGGCGGCAACGCCCGTTGTCAGCCACAGGTCCGGTACCAGCTCCAGATCATTGCTCAGGTGCAGCACGCTGTCCGAGCCCAGGTAGCTGTAATCCCGGGTTCTGGTCCCTGGCGCATAGCCTGCGGTGTTGCCGGCAGGCACGCGGACGAATTCCGATGCGCCGTTGTCAGGCAGCCCCTTGGTGGTTCGCAGTCCCAGCGTGGTCGTGCTCTGATGGCCAGACACGGTGTCCTGGCGTATGTAATTGAGCGTGCCGCTGATATCGGTGTAAGCGACTTTCAGGCGATTGGTGCCCTCGCGCAGGTCCATGGGGTAATCGTGATAGACCAGACCCGTTTCGAGGCGTGAGCTTTCATCCAGATAAACAGTGGTCTTGTTGCCGAGCCAGGTGCTGCCGGGTTGCAGGCGTTTTGAGTCGCGCGTACGGTTGAGCGCATTGGCCGTCTGTGGATCATGGCGGATCTGCTCGCGGGTCAGTCTGCCCGGCGAGTCGTTGTCGGTTTCCCGGTAACGAAAGAAGAAGCGGGTTTCCAGATTCGGGCTGAACCGGTAACCGACGTTGGCTGCGATACCCTGGCTACCGCCGGCACTCTGGTCCTGGAAGCCGTTGTAGCTTGAGTCGGTCACGCTGACGTAATAGTCCAGATCGCCCAACACCTGTCCCGAGCTGATCTGCCGTTTCGAGTAACCGTGGCTTCCTGCTTCGTAGCGCAACTGCAGCCTGGGCGCGTCATAACCGGTGTGGGTGACATAGTTGACCGCGCCACCCAGCGCCAGCGAGCCCAGTTCAAAGCCATTGGCACCGCGTCTCACTTCTACGTGGCTCAGCCATAACGGCTCCTTGAGTTCGTAGGGCGTACCGCCGGGGCCGGTCAGCGGCAAGCCGTCGAGCATTTCGAACAGCCCGGAGGCATGCGCGCCAGGCGCCCGGTTCAGGCCCGAACCACGAATCGAGATTTTTGCCCCCTCACTGTTGGCGGCCTTGGCGTAGATGCCGGGCTGGTACTTGAACACGTCTTCATTGTTGGCGACCCGTCCTTGCTCGACGGTGTTCATATCGACAATGTTAGTACCGCCCGGAACTTCCCGTAACGCGTCGCGTGCGATTTGCGCCGGGCTGTCGATACGTGAGCCGTCCACTTCGATGTTGGACAGGCTGACAACATCAGCCTCGGCGACACAGGTAAAAGCAAGAGCCGTACTGAAACCGAACAATTGCAGGGTCAGGTTCAAGGGGGAAAGCAGAAACGGTGGGTGGTACTGCAAGTGCATACGCCTTGTGGTTCACGGCCAGCGTCAACTGCCAGCCCTGCGTGCTCTGGAAAAGGGACAGGTGTTCGATGCCTGATGTGTGACTGGCGTCACTAAACCGGTGAGAGAACAGTCGATGCCGGGCGATATTTTCAGGCTGTTCAATGCTCTAACTGAATATAATTTGCTTTTTGTCTGCTCAGCGAGAACCCTTTCAGGCTTCGCCAGTCCTAGCCATTAGAGAGAGCATTCGCACTAGCCCAATAAACAGTCGTGGAGTTTCTGGAGTGTCGGAAAATAAAGCCCGAGTCGACAATGCGGCGACGGGAGATATCAAGCATCAGGGAAAGGATATCTTTTTCGCAGCGGTAGAAACGACACGGATGCCGATGATCGTGACGGACCCCAATCGCCCCGACAACCCCATCATTTTTGCCAACCGTGCATTTCTGGAAATGACCGGTTATGCGTCAGAAGAAATCATCGGTAGCAACTGCCGGTTTCTTCAAGGGCCGGACACTGATCGGGCGGTGGTGAAATCCATTCGCGATGCAATCGATGAACGCGTCGATATCTCCACTGAAATTCTCAACTACCGTAAGGACGGTTCAACGTTCTGGAATGCCCTGTTTATTTCTCCGGTGTATAACGACGCGGGTGACCTGATCTATTTCTTTGCGTCGCAGCTGGACATCAGCCGCCGTCGAGATGCCGAAGAGGCATTGCGTCAGGCACAGAAGATGGAGGCCCTGGGGCAGCTTACCGGTGGCATCGCGCACGACTTCAATAACCTGCTGCAAGTGATGGGCGGTTATATCGACTTGATCGGCAGTGCGGCAGAGAAACCCTCCATTGACGTGCAGCGTGTCCAGCGCAGTGTTCATCACGCCAAGTCTGCTGTTGAACGCGCCAGCACATTGACCAAGCAATTGCTGGCGTTTGCCCGCAAACAGAAGCTGCAGGGGCGAGTCCTCAATCTCAATGGCCTGGTCTCCACGACAGAGCCGTTGATCGAGCGTACTTTTGGACCGGAAGTGGTGATCGAAACCGATCTGGATCCGGCACTGAAAAACTGCCGCATTGACCCGACCCAGGCAGAAGTTGCCTTGCTGAATATTTTCATCAACGCCCGGGACGCGCTGATTGGCAGGCCCAACCCCAAGATATTCATCGAAACCCGCAATCTGGTCGTCGATGAGCTGGCCAATATGTCCTATGACGGTCTGTTGCCGGGGCGTTATGTTTCTATTGCGGTGACGGACAATGGCATCGGCATGCCCGCGAGTATCCGTGATCGGGTAATGGACCCGTTTTTTACCACCAAGGAAGAAGGCAAGGGTTCCGGGCTCGGTCTTTCGATGGTCTACGGCTTTGCCAAACAGTCGGGCGGCGCGGCGCGTATTTATACCGAAGAAGGTGTCGGTACTACGCTGCGCTTGTATTTCCCGGTAGACGAGGCGGTACTGAGTAAAAACGATCCGCCGAAAGCTTCGGAAAGGCGCATTGGCAGCTCCGAGCGGATTCTGATCGTGGAAGACCGTCCTGACGTGGCCGAACTGGCGAAGATGGTGCTGGATGATTACGGCTATGTGTCGGAAATCGTCCTCAACGCCCGTGAGGCACTGAAGCGCTTCGAGGCCGGCAGCACGTATGACCTGTTGTTCACCGACCTGATCATGCCGGGCGGCATGAACGGGGTAATGCTCGCGCGGGAAGTCAGGCGCAGGTACCCCAAGGTCAAGGTGCTGCTGACCACCGGCTACGCTGAGAGCTCGATCGAGCGAACCGACATTGGCGGCTCAGAGTTTGAGGTGGTGTCCAAGCCCTGTATGCCGCAGGACCTCGCCAGGAAGGTCAGGCAGGTTCTTGACGGGCCTAACGGTATCGCCTGACGGCACTGGCAATGCACCTGCGAAGGCCTGACTGTTCTCAGTCGGGCCTTCATGCTTTTTGGCGCACAGTGCACGGCGCTGTCTTTATTACGATACCTGCGCGCATCCTGCAGAGTTGCGTATATCCAGTGAGTATCGACAGTTAAAAGTTGGCAACAGGTTAATTCTCGTCCGTTATTAGCAGACGTCAGACAACTTCAATAATTAGAGCAAACAGCCTAATGAAACGGTACGTGTGTAAAGCGCTTGGAGCATCGGGCGAAGTTTACGTTCCGTTGCTGTGCGTCATTAACAATACTGTTCTATTGTGCTGTGTACAGCCTGAAAAAAAGTCTATAAAAGTTTTAAACTTCTTGAACGTCGCCTGGGTCATTGATGGGTACGTCACACATTTGTGCGTTCACTGCCAATGACTCAAAGGACTATGACTATGATTCGCGACGACCGTATCGCCCCAGGTGCCCCTGTGTACCACGAAACTCATGCAGCGGCTCCGCTGCTTAAACGAATCTCCTGGAGTGCGATTCTGGCCGGTGTTGTTCTGGCCATGGTTGTGTCGCTGTTGCTGAACCTGCTGGGTACGGCAATCGGAAGTGCCAGTATCGATCCCATGCAGGAAGCCAATCCACTGTCCGGTATGGGTACGGGCGCAGGTATCTGGGTCGTTGTAAGCTCGGTGATCTCGCTGTTCGTCGGCGGCTGGGCCGCGGGACGTCTCGCGCAGCGCGAAGGCGCGTTTCATGGCCTGCTGGTGTGGGCGACTGTATCGCTTATCACTGTTTATCTGGTCTCCAGTGCAGTGACCGGCGTCGTACGCGGTGGCCTCAATCTGGCAGGTAGCGGCATGTCGGCCCTGGGCAGCGGTATCGCACAGGTGGCTCCGGCCGTTGGCAGCAAGATTCAGGATCAATTGCGCGCTCAGGGCATTGATTTCAATCTGGACGATATCCAGGGCGAAATCGAAACGGCCATGCGTCAGACCGGCAAGCCCGAGCTGAACCCGGACAATGTCAAGCAGGAAGCTCAAGCGACTCAGCAGGATGCGCAGAATACTGCCAAGCAGAGCGCACAGAATCCTCAGCAAGCTGACGAGCAATTGAGCGGTCTGATGGATCGCATCAAAGCCAAAGGCGACCAGGCTTGGGATGCGGCTGATCGTCAGGCGCTGGTCAATCTGATCAAGGCGCGCGGCAACAAGACTGATGCCGAAGCCAATCAGATCGTCGATCAGGCTCAGGCCAGCTATCGTCAGGCTTATGCCAAGTATCAGGAACTGAAAGCTCAGGCTGAACAGAAAGCCCGTGAAGCAGCTGAAGTGACTGCCAAGCGCGTTTCGCAAGGTGCCTGGATTCTGTTGATCACTTTGGTGATCTCGGGTCTGGTAGCAGCGGGCGCCGGTGTACTGGGTCGTCGTACTCAGCCGCCAGCCAAAGTTGTCGCTGCGATCTGAACCAACGCAACAAGACTGGACTGAAGTATCAGACGGGGAGCGTTGATCGCTCCCCGTTTTTATTTCAGCCATTCGATATCGTGTCAGTGCCGATCCGCTTCGACAACACGTTGGTAAAGTCCATCCCTCAATTTTTTACCTTATCATCGTGCGGCTCTACAGCTTGCGTAACAGTGCAACTTTCAAAGAGCAAATACTCTAACAGCCTGCGGCGGGATATATATTCAATCTCAACGGTGGCACCTGTGCCATTGATGTTGCCAAGTCTATATTCACTGGGTTTTAAGGGTTGTTACTGTGAAGGTGTCCCGGTGGAATATCGGGTCGGGCTTTGGCTGTTCGGCAGTGGGCTCAGGCTGGGTGAATTCGGCACTTAGCAAGTACGCTTGTGAGCGTGCAGAATCAAACGTCATGTTGTGCGCCCACAAACGGGTGCTGACACTTCCTTTGGTCCGATACTGCCCGTCCGGGTCACGTGCCACCACGGTCAGACTGGCATCTGCACCACTGGGTATCAACAGGCGATCGTTTTGGCGGTCGTACGCCATGCTGTTGACAGCGCGGGTGGTGGGCAATGCTGCGAGGCGTTTGCCGGTCATCAAGTCGGCAATAATTAACTGAGGGCTTGCGCCACGACAGGCAATGAACAGACGTTGTCGCGATTCATCGGCGGCGACCGCGCTGGGTTTGTTGCAGCTCTCGAACGTCCAGTACTGATGTTTCTCCAGCAGTTGGCCTGAAAGAACGGCCACTTGATTCTCGTCACGCATCGGCACTATCAGCGTGCCGTCGCCGAGGATGATCGGCGCGTCGAGTTTCTGTGCCGGAACCTGCCGGGAACCCACGAGTGCGTCGGTACGTGTGTCGATGAAATACAGTGTGGAGTGGTCGCCGCGACGGCCGCTGGTAACGATCACTCGCTGATGCCCGGGATCGTAGATGACATTGTTCAGGTTGCCTGAGTCCAGTTTGAGCCGGTTTTGTACGGTCATGCGGTCCAGCGCGACGATGCCTAATGTACCGTCCATGTTGGCGACATAGGCGTGATTGTGCTCAGGTGCAAAGGCAACGGCATTGGCACCGGTCGAGTTGTCCAGGGTCTTGATCAAAACCTGCCGTTCGACGTCGAACACGGATAAACCGTTCTCGCGGCGTGCGATGTACAAATGAGGCTGTGCCGGCTGCAATGCCGCGAACCCCCAACTGTAGCCAGCGCCTGGCAGCACGGTTGCTGCGCGGGTGGTGTACAGCAGCGAGTCATCCGCCTGAACCGAAAGAGGTGCCAGCAGCGTGAACACACTGGCAAAAATCTGTAATCCCGTCACCTTGAGCCACCTGATCAACGACATCATCGGCTTAAAACTCCAGAGTGGTGGAAAGAATGAACTGCCGCGCATCACCAACGGACACGAAGTAACGGTTGGCGCTGGAGGTGTAATACGTGCGGTCAAACAGGTTCTTGACGTTGAACTGAATGTTGAGCTTGTGCTCATCGACTTTTGTATCGTAAGACGCGAAGGCATCCGCCACGGTGTAGGCGGGCAGTTCGAATGAGTTGGCAGAGTCTCCCGGGCGCTCTCCGACGTAATGTGCGCCAGCGCCGGTGCGCAAGCGGTCACCGCCGCCGATAATGCTGCCCCAGTCGTATACCGCAGACACTGCCGCTGTGCGCCGGGCGACGTTCCACAGCTCGTTGCCCTTGTAGAGCGGGTCCTTGGTGATCTTCGCATCCAGTAGTGCAAAGCTGCTGATCACGCTCCAGCGATCGGTCAATTCTCCAGCCACGTCCAGTTCTATGCCTCGCGAGCGGGCTTCTCCGGATGTCCGCCAGTCGGTGAGCTTGGTCGCATCGTTGAACTGGGAGACCAGAATGTTTTTCTTGCGAATATCGAAGACCGCTGCGGTAGCCGTAATGCGTCCCGGAATGTCCAGTTTGGCACCCAGTTCGTAGGACCTGGCTTGCTCAGGCAGCACGGCAGAGTCAATGACCACGCCACTGCTTAACGGCGCAATGGTTGAGCTGGGTTTCAGTGATTGCGTGTAGCTGCCGTAGAACGACAGCACATCGTTGTATTTGTAGACGACGCCACCGCGCGGCAGCCATTTCTGCCCATTGATATTGGTGTTTGCCACAAAGGGGCGACCGCGTCCGGCTATTTGATCGTAGGTTTGGTAGCGCGCACCGGCCACCAGAATCCACTGTTCGTTGAGGTGGAACGAGTCCTGAGCAAATAACGAGGTGGCGCGCAGTTTATCGGTCTGGTCACTGTCGCTGGCCGATACGGTGCTGGACGGGGATTCCCGGCCATAGACAGGGTTCAGATAATTGAAGCTGGACCGCGCTGTTTGACGCAGCAGGTCCGAGCGGAAGATTTTGCGTTTCTCATCATCGACGCCAACCTGCAAGTCATTCTGGAAGCCTGCGATCTGAAAGGTGCCTTCCAGGTCGGCAATTGCAAAACTGTCGGCGCTCACAGCACCATGGGTTGCATCGTTACTGCGCGTCACTGCGCCCGTGGCGGCATTGATGGCATTGATCCGCAATTGGTTGGCATCGTAGGTTTCACGGTTCCAGCTGTAGCCGAAATGAGATTTCCAGTTGTCGTTGAACTGATGGTCGACGCTCAGTTGCGTGAGGTCCGAGCGACCTTCCATTTCATTGAACGGTTCGTCCAGGCGCCGTGTTCTGGGAATATCCAGCGGGTGGTTGGTACGCGGGTCCAGTGCCGTTCCGCGGTCGAAAGGGTAAAGAAATTCCCTGTGCTCATATGAAAGCACCACTTGTGTCGTGTCGCCGTACCAGGCAAGCGATGGCGCGACCAGAGATTCGCGATGGGTGCCGAAATTACGCCAGTAATCCTCGTCTTCATAATCCACCACCATGCGATAAGCCAGACGGCTGTCGCCCAGCCCGCCGGTGCTGTCAAAGCTGCCACCGCTACCGTCGCGGCCATGCGCATAGGCGGAGGCGCGACCACTGATTGCGTTGTAGCTCTCCAGCTGCGGGCGTTTACTGACGACGTTGACTACGCCACCTGGGTCCATGATGCCGTAAAGCAGCGATGCCGGACCTTTGAGCACTTCCACGCTGTCAGCAGTAGCGCTCAGACCACGTCCCTGAACGATGGGCATTCCGTTGTGCATGATCGAACCGTCGCGATTGCCGCCAAAGCCACGCTTCATCAAGGTGTCTTGCGTCGCCGCCAGGGTGTTGCCCTGAGTGATGCCACTGGTATTGGCCAGCGCATCGTCCAGATTGCGCGGCTTCTGATCGCGCAGAACTTGTGCAGAGACTACGTTCACGACCTGGGGCACTTCCAGCGTCGACCTGTCGCTGTGCAGGATCGAACTCGTACCGGTTGGCTGGTAGCTGGTACTGCGATCGGAGTTGGCTTCAACCTGTATCGCGCGCAACTCCATCGACTCTGAGGCAACCAGCGTGTAGCTGCCGTTGCTTTGCTGCGCGGCAAAGATGCCGCTGCCTGCGAGCAATGCGGTCAGTCCTTCAGTGACCGAGTAGTTGCCGTCAAGGCCCGGTCCGACCTTGCCGTCGGTATACGCCGCATTTCCGGCCAACTCGATACCTGCCTGCTGGGCAAAACGGACGAGTTGCCCGGTGAGTGGGCCTTTCTCGATGCTGAACCGGTGAGTCAATGCGCTTGCATCGGTGGCAGAGGCGGTTGAGACCCACGATGCACTTACACCGCCCACCGTCAATGGAATGATCATGGCCAGCGGCGTCAGGCTGAGATAAAACGGGCGTCGTTTATGGAAATGCATAGTGCTGGCGTCCACGCTGATGAAAGGAAAAAATATTGGCTTTCATCTACACCGGACGAGCAGGGCAAAAGGGGAACCACCGCGTGCAAAAAAAATCAGGACCGCGCAATTATGCCCGCGCCTCGACAGTGACCCACCAGGGCAGCGTGCGCTTGATCGCCACGGGCAGTACCGACGCGAGGGCAGCCAGTGCCCTGTCTGTATCTTTGATGGAAAAGGTGCCGACCACTCGCAGCCCTGCAATCTTCTCGTCACAAGCAAGGTAGCCATGCCGGTAGCGGGACAGTTCATTGACGAACTGCAGGAGCGGCATACCTTCAGCGACCAGAATGCCGGAGGTCCACGCGCGGCCAGAGGCAGGAGCGGGTTGTGGGCCGTCGAGTCGATCCCCATAAAGGGTTATCTGCTGCCCGGCATGTACATCGCAGCTTTGATCGGCTGCCATGACCGACACCTCGCCTGAATAGACCGTGATGCAGGTGGCGTCATCATTCAGCAGCCGTGCACTGAATTCTGCGCCGTATGCCTGCGCTTTTCCATTAAGGGTCTTTACCTGCGTCCGCTTATTCCGCGAGCGGATAGCGTCGATCAACACTTCGCCTTTCAGCAGTTGCAACGCTTGAACATCAGGGGAGGCCGTAACGTTCAATGCGCTGGCGGTGTTGAGCCAGATTCGGGTGCCGTCAGCCAGCGTGAACTCTCGTGTTTCGCCCGTTGAGGTGGATAAATCGGCCCGAATCGAAGCAAACAGCGAGCCGTTCTCACCGTTGTTCAGCAGGTGCCAGCCCAATGCCCCGCCCAGTGCGAGAACGCCCATTGAAAGAAGGGTCTGACGGCGGCTCATCGATGAAGAGCTGGTGGACTGTAGAACCTTGTAAGCGCCATTTCTTTCTAGCGGATCCTGAAACTGGGCGAAGCGTCCACCTATCTTCTCCACCAGTGCCCAGGCCTTGCGGTGTTCCTCGTTCTGGCTCAGCCAATTCTGCCACTTGCGTCGCTCGGAATCGCCAGCATCCTCTGCACCCAGACGCGCATACCATGCCGCAGCTTGCTGGAGAACATCATAATGATCACTGCGAGGACTGTTCATGGTCAACACCCATCGGCACGTGCGGACAGTTCACGCACCATGCACTGATACATGACCTGTGCCATGTACTTTTTCACCATGCGCTCGCTGGTGCCAATCTGTTCGGCAATCTCGCGGTAAGTGTTGCCTGACAGTTGCGCCAGCAAAAAGGCGGTTCGCGCCTTGTGCGGCAAGTCACGCAGCATGGCGTCGATTTCATGCAGTGTCTCGAGAAGAATGGTGACGTACTCGGGGGAGGGGTGTAGGTTCTCGGGCCTGTTTGCCAGCTCTGTCAGCCATGCCTGCTCGATCTGCCCCCGGCGCCATTGATCGATGCACAGGCCACGTGCAACGGTACATAGGAACGACCGCGCTTCACCGGGCAGCATGAATACTCGTGGCTTGAGCAACAGGCGCAGGAAGGTATCGTGAGTCAGGTCCGCTACGTCGGCAGTGTTGAACGAGTTGCCAAAGCGCCGGGTCAGCCAATGACGTAGCCAGCCGGAGTGCTGTGCATAAAGGTCGTCGATGCGGGTCTGATCAGGAGCGCTTGAGCAGGTCATGAGAAAGCAGTCGTTCCGAAGTTATAGAGAATCATACGCATACAATAAACAATCTCATTGATAAAGCACAGAACAAGCGTGCCAATTGTCTTGTTGACTGACGTATGCCCTGCTTGCGTGTTCTGGCGTTGCCGCTCAATACGCTCGCCGCACGTGGGCAGGCGCTGTCGCAGATTCTGATCCTGCGTGCTATACCGATAAGCTATCGTCGATTTGAACCGGTTGCGTAAAGTGTCCAGCGTCGCGATATCCCGCCTGTGCGTGACGCACAAACGTATCGTTTTGGTAAGCCATGAATATAAAAACCAACCTAAGACGCCGCATTGTGGTGGTGTTTGCGCTGATGAGCGCATTTGTGGCGGCCATGTTTGGCATCGGTATTTACATGACCGAGCACTTCGTTGAATCCAGGCTCATTACCATTGATCTTGAAAACGATCTGCACCGTCTCTTGAATGCGCAAAGTACCAATGAGTGGAGTCATCGGCCTGAGCGCGAGGAATTGTTCTACGTCGAAGAAGGCGCAGGCGATTTGGCTGTTCCGCAGGATCTGGAATATCTGCATCCGGGGTTTCAGGAAATCACCCGTCAGGGCAAGGAGTATTATGCGCTGGTGAGTACCGTCGCCGACCGTCGCTATGTGTTGTTGCGAGATCAAAGTGGTTTCGAAAAGCGCGAAAGGATGTTGCTGGCCATTGTATTTGTCGGTTTTGTGCTCAGCGTGCTGCTTGCCGTGTTGCTTGGGCGTGTGCTCGCCACAC